>Ga0114976_10000913_pt1 | contig 18447 bp, 22 predicted proteins | sample S_130805_EF_Meta_FD_87319 | JGI IMG/M metagenome (GOLD analysis project Ga0114976, IMG submission 87319) | Freshwater microbial communities from Lake Simoncouche, Canada to study carbon cycling - S_130805_EF_MetaG | ecosystem: Environmental > Aquatic > Freshwater > Lake | place: Lake...
ACCACCTGGCTCACGTTGATTCGCGAATCAGACGAGGTCGAGTCATCAGAGTCACCGGAGTTAATTGCCGCGCAGCTGATGAATGTCGACCCAATCGAATCACGACCGAGCGTTGCCTTTGCCGCTGGCGCACAATCGGCCGACGGCTATCGACAATCGGTCGCCAATGCCCTAATCCGGATTCGAGCGGGTGAAGCGAGCAAGGTGGTGCTCGCACGAGATGTCGTGGGTGCTCTGACGCCGAATGCGGATCTTCGCGGGCTGATCATTGACCTTGCGCAGGGGTACCCCGACTGCTGGACTTTCTCAATTGACGGACTGATTGGTGCAAGCCCCGAAACTCTCGTCGCCGTTGCGGCAACAACAGTCAATGCCCGCGTGCTTGCGGGAACGGCGGCCCGCGGTAAAGACCCGCACGGCGATCTCGACGCCGCGGCCGCGCTGGCCACGAGCACGAAAGATCTCGATGAGCACGCCTTCGCCGTTCGCTCGGTCATTGATTCCCTGACACCGCTCACCGGAACATTGCGCGCAAGCGATCCGTACACGCTCAAGCTTCCCAATGTGTGGCACATCGCCACCGACGTTTCCGGAACGCTCGGTGACGGATCGTCGTCGCTCGACCTCGTCGAGGCGCTCCACCCGACGGCAGCCGTTGCGGGAACGCCGACGAACGAGGCCCTGGGAATCATCCACGAACTCGAACCATTCGATCGCGGCCGATACGCCGGAGCCGTGGGGTGGGTTGGGGCAAACGGCGACGGTGAATGGGCGGTCGCACTGAGATGCATGCAGGTCGAAACACTCACCGACGGCTCACAGCGTGTCACCGCGCACGCTGGAGCGGGTGTGGTCATCGACTCGAGCCCCGACAGCGAGTTGATCGAGACAACGATGAAGTTTCGTCCGATTGTGGATGCCCTCACCCCGGTCGACTGACGTCAGGTCAATCGGAACTCGCGTGAACTACCGCTCGAGCACAACCTCAATCAACTCGGGTCCGTCCCCCGCACCAATCAGCGCCGACTCCAACTCACTCATCGACACGACCCGAATGAAGCGCCAACCAAATGCGAGCGCGAGCTGGCCGAAATCTGCCTGATGAGGGGTGAACATCACCCGGTCGAACGCCGTGCCCGTTGACGTGTGAGCGACCTCAAGTTCGTCAAAAATGGATCCACCGCCGTCGTTGCCCACGATGACCTGAATGCGCGGGCGCGTCTCCCCGGTCGGAAAAATCATCGAACCCGCGTCGTGGAGCGCGGCAACATCCCCGAGCAGAATTCGAGTCAGTGCCGGTTGCGCCGCTAGGGCAATCCCGACGGCCGTACCAATGTTTCCGTCGATGCCCGACAGTCCCCGATTCGCATGGACTGAGATCTTTTTGCCTGGTACCGACGCATCTGCGACACGAATCAATCGGGATGCCCCAAACACCAGTCGGTCGTGCGGCCACGTCGCCCGCCACACAGCCAATACGAGAAGTTCGCGCGTCACCGGGGCTCGGGCAGCGGCAACCTCAGCCGTCACAAAATCACGTTGATCCTTCGCCGAACGAGAGCGCGCAGTGCCAACGGCGGGTGCTCGTGCCGCCGGACTCGTCTGTGCCAATGTTGCCTCTTGCTCGGCTTGAGCGCGACGGTCCCAGCGTTGCCACGAGCGAAGCCACTCGGGTGAGGGTTGTTGAGCATCCTGTGACCCAGCCGACACAGATTCGACCAGCCGCACGTCTTCTCCGCGCTCTACCCTGATGACATTGACTCCGGGACGTTCGAGGAGCGCGGGAACCTGCCGTGACAGCGTCGGATGCCCAAACACAATCACTCGTTCGACCGCGCCTCCCAAATCGCTCTCTTCGAGCGCCGGTCGGTAGTGCACAATCAGGTTGCGGCCGAAACGAGCCCCGCTGGTCACCTCCGCAATGAGCGGCCACCCGCCGGCGTGCGCAAGGTCCTCGGCCTGTGAGCCGGCGTCCGCGCCGGCGATCACGAGCGTACGTTCTCCAGCAGAAATTTCGACGCCCGGTTTGCCCGCTTCTTTGCCCAACGTCGAGGGTTCGACATGTGAGTCAGCAACGGATGCGCGCGCCGCACGCGCACGTGAAATAACGGTCTCATCTGCCGCACTGGAAAGCGGATCACTAAATTGAAGATTCACGTGAACCGGCCCGGGCGTGCCCGTCGTCGCGAAATGAAATGCCTCAGTGGCCCTTCGTGCGTAATCCTCGTCAGGGGATCCTGACTCCGGGGGCGACACGTCAAATTCCCGCTTCACGAATGACCCAAACATTCCGGGTTGAATCGTGGTCTGATTCGCACCGGTGCCGCGAAGTCGGGCTGGGCGATCGGCCGTCAGGGCAATCATCGGGATACCCGCGTGGTGAGCCTCAACGATTGCCGGGAGCAGGTTTGCCACTGCGCTACCAGAGGTCGTGATGAGTGGGGCAGGGAGACCCGATTCAACGGCGAGTCCGAGCGCGACGAAGGCGGCCACTCGCTCGTCCAGACGAACGTGCAGTCTCACCTCACCCGACTCGGCGAGCGCCGCAACCGTCAGCGCAAGCGCCTGCGACCGGGCGCCCGGGCTCACAACGAAGTCTGTGACGCCGTGACCAATCAGAGTGCCGACGAGTTCCGCCGCGGCGGTCATCGCGGGGACTGCCGTCATGACTTGTCGGTCTCGTCGTCTGGTTTTGGAAAGCGAAGGTTTCGCAGAAAGTCAGGGTCATCATCCGGCGCCATCGGGCCACGCCGGCCTGAGCCGCCGCGCCCGCCACGAGGACCGCGACCAATGAAGAACCAGAGCAACGGCCCGATAACGGGAACGAGCAAGATCAACACGATCCACACACCCTTGGGGACACCTCGCACCCGAAGTCGGTCATAGAACGCAACGTCGACCACGGCGAAAACCGTGAGGGCAACGGCGACCACAATCGCGATGACAAATAAGCGGGTCATGAGACGAGTCTACGAGCGCGTCGAACACAAGGCTTGCGCGAATAAACTGATGCTCGTGACAGACAAGAAATCCGCTCCCCCAACGCCATCATCGGAGTCGACATTGGTTCAGCGACGCAATCCGTGGGTGAGTTACGTGGTGTGGCGTTTGGTTTTCTTCCTGGTGCCATTTGCCGTGATTCTGCCTCTCGCCCTCTCGACAAACATGGATCCACCGATCGCTGGACTCATCGCCGCCGTCATGGCGTCACTGCTGGGATTGAGCCTCTCGTACCTCTTTCTCAGTCGCCGACGAGAAGCGGTAGCGGGGGCACTTGCGCAAGCACGGGCCAACCGGGGTAAAAAAAATGCTGACGAGACACACGAGGACAACGTCGTCGACGGTTCTTAGTTTGCGGGTAATTTCGTGCGTCAGATAACAAAACCCAACCCGAACAAAAGCGCGTAACCAACCGCCAGAAAGCTGGTCAGCTGCAGCGCAAGGATGTACTCGCGAGCGCTCCGCGCGGTCGCGACGATCAGGCACACCGGCACCGCCCCAAGCAGCAAGAAGAACGTGAACCACGCCACGGGGTAGAGGACGCCCACGAGACCCACCACGACGAATGGCAACAGAACGAAGACCATGAAGGTCACGACGGCTCCGGTCTTGCCGAGGCGAACTGCGAGAGTCTTCTTGCCGGACAGCTTGTCGGTGTCGATATCGCGGATGTTGTTGACCATCAACACAGCGCATGCGAGTAGCCCAGACCCGATGCCGGCCGCGAGCGCCTCGAGCGTAAACGCGTGTGATTGAACATAGGCGGTGCCCACCGTAGCGACGAGTCCAAAGAATACGAAGACGAACAGCTCACCGAATCCGGAATAGCCATAGGGTCGTTTGCCGCCCGTGTAGAACCATGCTGCGAGGATGGCCGCCACGCCCACCGCGGGAAGCCACCAGATTTGCGTGAGCAGCGTGATGACGAGCCCATCGAGCGCCGCGACTCCAAAAAACGCAAAGGCGACCGCGCGCACTCGCGCCGGAGAAGCGGAGCCGGATCCGGTGAGGCGTCCGGGGCCAACCCGGTGAGCATCCGTGCCCCGCACGCCGTCGCTGTAGTCGTTGGCGAAGTTGACGCCAATCTGCAAACTCAGCGCCAAAATGAGGCACAGCAGAGCGAGAACAACATTGAAGGAATCGGTGACCGCGGCTACGGCAGAGCCAAGCACGACGGGAGAGATTGCGAGCGGGAGCGTGCGGAGTCGGGCCCCCTGAACCCATGTCACTTTCGTCGGTCGGGTGGGCTCAGTCTGGCGAGTTCGACCGGTTTGCCTCGATCGAGATCGGGCCGCGGCTGCGTGCTGTTTTTTTGCGTGCTTCTTGGTGGTCACAAAAAGAGAGACTACCGACGGATGGACGCAGTCAAAGCCCGAGTGTCAGGCTTGCCGTTTTCGTTTCGTGGCAGTGATCCGAACACGATGACGTCCGGAACGCTCACGTGTCCGAGGGCCGTTTCGATTGCCCGCTCCACGTCACGTCGACTCACGACCACGCCGGGGTCGCACTCAACGCCCAGAATAGGTCGCTGCCCCCATTCCTCGTTTGGAATGGCTGCCGCCACACAATCCGCTACCCCCGGCACAGTGCGCACCACCGCTTCGATGCCAAGAAGCGAGACTTTGATCCCACCGGAAATAATCACTCGGTCGCGACGCCCGGTCACTCGAACCAATTCGCCCGCAAAGGCTCCGGAGACCTCGAACTCGCCGGCGTCATCCGTTCGATACCAACGCTCGCCATCCAGTTCCGTAAAACGCGCCTGAGTTTGTGCCGTGTCGGGCGATCCGTCCGCACGCTCGTATCCCACGGCAAGTGTCGAACCGCCAATCCAAATTTCACCCGAAATAATCCGCACCTTCGACCCGTCGAGCGGGGCTCCGTCGTAGACAACGCCACCACACGTTTCGGTGGCTCCATACGTGACGACAATCTTCCACCCCAGTTCGCGAGCGCGTGCCAACAACTGGTCGCCCGAGGCCTGGCCGCCGACAAGAATGGCGTCGAGTGTCGCGACCGATGATCGAACCGCGTCATCATATTGAGCACCTTCGACGAGACGAGCGAGTTGTACCGGCACGAGTGAGCTATAGCGTCGCGCTCCCGTCATCAAGGCGACGCAGTCGGCGAAGTCCCGCGCCGTGAAATGGCCCGCCGGCATAACGACCGGTTCAGTGCCCGCGATGACGGAGCGCACGAGCACATTTGCACCAGCAATGTAGGTCGTCGGGAGCGCGAGTAACCACTGCCCGGGTCCACCCAGTCGTGCGTGCGATGCTTCCGCACTCGCGCGCAACGCACCCGACGAAAGTCGCACTCGTTTGGCTTCACCAGTGGTGCCGGAGGTTTCGATCAGCACACCCGTTCCGGGAGCACCCGGCACGCCGAGGGCGCGTCGAGCGTCATCCAACGACGACATCATGCGGACGTGTGCTCGTGAGTTAGAAATGCCATGGGAACGGCGACCAGTCCGGCTCTCGTTTTTCGAGGAACGCATCTCGACCTTCCACAGCCTCGTCGGTTCCGTAAGCCAAGCGGGTTGCCTCACCAGCGAAGACTTGCTGTCCGACAAGACCGTCGTCGACAGCATTGAATGCAAATTTGAGCATACGAATAGCCGTCGGTGATTTCGTCAAAATGGTTCGCGCCCACTCGATTGCCGTGACTTCGAGCTCGTGGTGAGGCACAACCGCGTTGACCGCACCCATCTCATACGCACGGTTCGCGTCGTATTCACGAGCTAGAAAAAACACTTCTCGAGCGAACTTCTGACCAACTTGTCGAGCAAAGTATGCGCTCCCATAGCCCGCATCAAACGACCCCACGTCGGCATCGGTTTGCTTGAAGCGGGCGTGTTCCTCGCTTGCAATCGAGAGGTCGCACACCACGTGCAACGAATGGCCGCCGCCGGCAGCCCATCCGGGGACGACGGCAATGACAACTTTGGGCATAAACCGAATCAGGCGCTGAACTTCAAGGATGTGCAAGCGACCCGCTCCGGCTGACGCCGTGCCTTGCGGGGTTGACCCGTCGGCGTACTCGTAGCCCGCACGGCCACGAATGCGCTGGTCACCTCCGGAGGAAAATGCCCATCCCCCGTCTTTTTCGCTCGGTCCGTTTCCGGTCACCAAGACAACACCAATCTTTGCGTTCTGGCGGGCATCATCGAGCGCCCGGTAGAGCTCGTCCACCGTTTGCGGACGAAAGGCATTCCGAACCTCGGGCCGATTGAACGCCACACGGGCGATTCGTCCATCACGCGAATGGTGATACGTCACGTCAGTCATGGCGTCAAACCCGGGAACGTTTTCCCAGACTTCGGGGTCAAAAATCGCACTCACCTGCTGCGTCATGCCACCAGCCTACGCGCGTAGGGCAAACTAGCCAGGTGAGGCCAACCCTGGACGAACTGTTCGATCGCGCTCATGTGGTGGCGTTGCGCCTTGCGGCTCCGTTTCGCGGGATTACCGTCCGCGAGGCGCTGATCCTTCGCGGAGACGCTGGGTGGAGCGAGTTCAGCCCATTCGATGACTATTCGGATGCGGAGAGCGCATCGTGGTTGCGCGCTGCCATGGAATTTGGCTGGTCGAGGGAACACGACGATGCGGCACTTCGGACGCCACGCATTCCCGTGAACGCCACGATGCCCGCCGTTTCCCCCGATGAGGTCGGGACCATTTTGAGACGATTCGGCGATTGTCGCACGGTGAAAATTAAGGTTGGAGGGCCTCACACAACACTCACTGAGGACGTCGCTCGGGTGCGCGAGGTGCGGAGAATAATTGGAGCCGAGGGTCGTCTTCGCCTTGATGCAAACGGGGCGTGGAACGTCGATGAGGCCGAGCATGCATTGCACAGACTTGCGGAATTCGATGTGGAGTACGTCGAACAACCGTGCGCGAGCATTGCGGAACTCGCCGAGTTGCGCACACGCACGCACTACATGGGAATTCCGATAGCCGCAGATGAGAGCGTGCGGCGCGAGAGCGACCCCTTGGAGGTCGCACGCGCCGGCGCTGCCGACATTCTCGTTATCAAGGTTCAACCCCTCGGGGGAATCACTCGGGCACTCGAGATTGTGCGCGAGGCCCAACTGCCGGTTGTCATCTCCAGTGCACTGGAAAGCTCAGTCGGTATCGCGATGGGTGCGCATCTGGCCGCACAGGTGCCAGAACTGGAGTTTGACTGTGGTCTGGGGACCGCAGCCCTGCTGCTCGACGATGTGACGGATACTCCGCTGCTGCCACACGGCGGAGCCATCGACGTGGTTCGACCACGCGTTAGCGAGGAATTGCTGACCCAGCACGCGGCGTCACCCGAACGAACCGCCTGGTGGCTCGAGCGACTTGGCCGCGTCTACACCCTGCTCTGACGTCGTCTGCGACTTCGCCGTGGCACGTCTTCGTGTGCGCTTCAGGAGAGGCCGCTGTAGGCGTGCAACCCCTTGAAAAAGATGTTCACGACCGTGAAGTTGAAGACGACCGCAGCAAATCCGATCATGGCGAGAACTGCGGACCGCGAGCCTCGCCATCCTCGTGTTGACCGGGCGTGGAGGTATCCCGCGAAGATGGTCCAGATGATGAAGGTCCAAACCTCTTTTACATCCCAACCCCAATAGCGCCCCCAAGCTTTTTCGGCCCAGACTGCGCCGGCGATGAGGGTGAACGTCCAGAGCACGAAGCCCACGATGATGAGCCGGTAGGCAAAGTTTTCGAGGTTGACCGAATTCGGCAGCCGACTCAGCCATGCCCATCGGGCCGCCTGCTGCTCGTTGGTCGCTCGCTCGCGCCGCTCTTGCAAAATCTGAGCCAACGAGAGCGCAAAACCGAGTGCGAAAAACCCGGTCGCCAACGTTGCCACGAACACGTGGATGACGAGCCAGTACGACTGAAGTGCCGGAGGCAACGGAACGACTTCGACGTAATAGCGCGTTGCCGAGATGCCGAGTGCGAGCAAAACAAAGCCCGTAATGAACGCGCCAAGGTAACGAATATCCCATTTGAGGTTCACGATCAGGAACACCAACATGATCATCAAAGTTCCGGTCATCGCAAACTCATACATGTTCGCCCATGGAACCCGGCTCGCCGCCAGTCCACGCAAAACGGTCGCAATGACCTGAAGGGCGAATCCAAGCCACGTGATACTCAGCCCAATTCGAGCTAGACGCAACTTCGCCGGCGCCAGCCCAGAAAGGTCAAGGGTGAACAGGATGAACGCAACCGCGTAGAGCCCCATGGCCGAGTACAGCGACAGCACGGAGAACTGCGAGTAAGTATCGGTCATGGGGGTAATCCTAAGTTCCTAACTCAGTTCGTAATTGCGCAACGAGCTCCGCAACTGAGGCATCCAGGGTCGGATCATCGTTTCGTGCCAGTGCTCCGACCTCAACGGAGGATCCGCTCACGGCAATCCAGACGCGTCGACGCGGAATGAACAATGAGAACAATAGAGACCCCAAGGATGTCAAGGCGAAGAAGAGCACCCAGCCTTGCGCGGGATCTTTGTGAATGTCGAGTGAGACAAATTTCTTGACGCCATCAAATGTGACGCTACCGAGCCCCTCGGGTAGTTGCGCGGTCTCACCGGGTCGAAGCTCAAGCGAGGAAAGTTTCGTCTTCTGTCCCGTCAATTTCGTCATCTTTGACGTATCCAACGCATATACCGAGCGAGGCACACCCTGGTTGAGTCCGAGGTCTCCCTTCCAGACATTGAATGTGAGCACGGGGTCCACTAGATCGGGGTACATGGAGAAGAAGGCACCCGAGTGCCCTTTGCTCACAGTGGGATAGAAAAATCCCACGAGACCGAGTTGTTCAGAAAGCCCGTCGGGAAGCTTGACCACGCCCACCGAGGTGAGGTTCTTATCTTGTGGGAGGAAGGGAATGGTGTCCGCGAACACAATTCGCCCTTCGGGGTCTCGAACGGTCACCTGCGGGGCGTATCCATTGCCGAGGAGGTAGATGTCGGTGTTGCCAAACCGCAAAGGATCATTCACCTTGATGACCGCTTTTTCAGGGGCCTGATCCTTGAGTTGTACGGTTACATCTGCGGTGTAATCCGTCGGTTGACCAATTGCATTGGGGTTCTTCTCTTCGTAGACGGTCGTGAACGAGTCGAGTCGCACCGTGTACGGCGTGAGTGAGGATGCGTCGAAGAACCGGCCCGGACTGAACGTGTCATAGGCGAGCAGCGTGTTCGCGAAGGCCTGCCCTTCATAAATGACGCGCTGCCCCGTGAATCCACCACCACTGCCCACTCCAACCGTCACAAGAACGCCGACGAGGGCGGCGTGAAAGACGAGGTTCCCCGTCTCGCGCGCATAGCCTCGCTCCGCGGAAAGGGTGCGCCGGGCCTTCGTGTCATACGCGGCAACGCGATACCCCCGACGGCGAAGTAGGGCGCGTGCCTTCTCCATCACAAGCGCCGTGTCGGCGGTAGTGACGAACGAATCGTGAGCGGGTAATCGCGCAAAATTTGACGGGGTTCGGGGCGGGGCACTGCGCAGCGCCTGCCAGTGGTATGCCACACGGGGAACAACGCACCCAATCAACGAAATAAAGAGCAGAAGATAAATCGCCGAGAACCACGCGGATGCATAGACATCAAAGAGCTGGAAAGTGTCGAGTATGGGTGCCAGATTCTTGTTGTTTGCGAAGTAGGCCGTCACTCCGTTGGGGTCAGACGACCTTTGTGGGAAAAGCGAGCCGGGTATGGCCGCAATCGCAAGAAGGAGCAACAAGAGCAAGGCCGTGCGCATACTCGTGAGTTGCCGCCAAAACCAGCGCAACCAGCCCACCGGCGAGAGTCGGGGGTTCGTAACGTTCTCAGATTGCGGGGACATATGACCCAATCATGGCTTGCAACTCGGCCATCCAGACTGACCAGAGTCCCGTCAGCATGAGCACACCGATAACAATGAGTACCACGCCACCGGTGATATTGATGGCACGGATGTGGCGGCGCAGCACCCCGAGCGTTCGCGTTGCCCACGCGAAACCGAGCGCCACAAGCACGAACGGTAAACCTAGACCCACGCAATAGCTCAGTGCCAACAATGCGCCACGACTTGGCGACGCACCGTCAAGGCTCAAGGCGAACACCGCAGCCAATGTTGGTCCGATGCACGGTGTCCAGCCCAACCCGAAGACGGCCCCCAGCAACGGAGCACCGATGAGGCCCGTCGCCGGCCGAATGGGCAATTTGGCCGTGCGTTGAAAGCGCGAAAAAAGTCCCACAAATACCAAACCCAAGAATATGACCACGAGCCCGAGCACCCGCGTGACGGGATCAAGCCACGGGCGGATCGCCGCGCCGGCCGCGCCAAAGATGACGCCAAAACCAACGAAAATCACGGAGAAACCGAGCACAAAAAAGGCGGCCCCCAGCACCACACGACCGCGGCGCGCTCCGGAACCGGGTTGACCGGCAAAACCGCCGACATAGCCGAGGTATCCCGGAACGAGAGGAAGGACACAAGGAGAGGCAAACGACACGAAGCCGGCGGCGAGCGCCACGAGAACGGCGAGCCACAGGCTCCCTGCGTACACGACCTCGCCCATCTACGACGTTTCGTGAGAAATGTCGGTCACGATGGTGGTCAAAATTGACACGTCGGCGAGGGCGCCGAGAATTCGTGCGGCAACGCGACCCTGGCGGTCAAGGATGAGCGTCGTCGGCACGGCATTGGGCGGAACGTTTGTGGAAAATGAGAGCTGGGCACCGCCTTGGGTGTCGATGATGCTCGGATAACTCACGCCAAATTCTGTGTTGAACGTGACGACCGTTTCGGCCTGGTCTCGCACGTTCACTCCCACAAACTGTGCCCCCGTTGATGCCGTCGCTTCGAGCGCGCGTTCAAGGAGCGGAGCCTCGATTCGACACGGTGCGCACCCGGCGTACCAAAAATTAACGACCGTAATCTCGCCCAGATAATCACGGGAGTCGACAACATCACCCGCTTGGTCAGTGCCAGAAAAGGTCACTGGTTCACCCCGATTTTCCGGGGCGATTTCGGTGATTGAGCCGTCACCGGCGATGTAATTCTTGCCCGACCCGGCTCGGTACTGCTCAGCCAGGGGATCACTCGCACAGGCCGACAGCGTCAACAGTGAGAGGGAAATTGCGGCGGCCGAGAAGGCAAACGCGAACCGGCGCTGTTGTCGCTCGCGCAGACCAGAGAGGTTCATCAGACCGCCCCGACGTCAATCGAATCACCGGCAAGTTCGGCTGCCGGCTCAACGTATCCGACAATCTGTAGCCCGTGGGAAGGGTCAGCCGGATTGGACCACTCCAACGTTGTGATGCTGGAGAGCGAACACTCACGACTGCCAGGAAAATGAGCTAGCGACTTCTTCTTGAGATGGCGATTGACCATCCAAATCGGAAGTTGGTGACTCACCAGCACGACGTCGCCATCGTCGACGGACAGGCCCGCCTCCACGATGGCGTCCATCATGCGGTTAACGATTGCGCGGTAGGGCTCGCCCCAACTCGGTCGTAATGGGTTTAGCAAGTACTTCCAGTATTTGGGCTTACGCCACGCGGCATCTCGACCACCCATCGGTTGTCCCTCGAACGCGTTGGTTGGTTCGATGATGCGGTCGTCAATCGTGACGTCGAGACCGAGTGCGAGAACAATTGGCTCGGCCGATTCCCGCGTGCGTTGCAACGGCGAAACCACGAGTTTGGCGAAGGTGCGCTCGCGCCCGGCAAGATTTGTTGCGGCGAGAGTTGCCATGCGCATGCCTTTATCTGACAAGCCAAATCCGGGGATGCGCCCGTACAGAACGCGATTGGGATTGAACACCTCACCGTGACGGACGAGATGAATTTGACGAGCCACCATGAGTCCAAGTCTACGGACGGGGTGACTGGGGATTTCCCGGCCTCCGTGCTGAGTAAACTTGGGCGCTATGACCGCGCGCACGCTGATTTCAGAACTCTCCCGCACACCCGAAGGCTCGGTGACCGTTGCCGGCTGGGTCGACACCGTGCGTGACCAGAAGAAGGTGCAGTTTGTGGTGCTGCGAGACGAGTCTGGCGCCGCTCAGCTCGTTCATCCTCGACCCGAAGAAATCGACCCACTCGCCGACGTCATCAGTGGACTCGCCGCGGGAACGCACATTCGTGTCACCGGAGAGTTGAAGCTGGATGAGCGCGTCAGGCTCGGCGGACTAGAAATCAAGATTTCCAGCCTCGACATCGAGACAACGGCTATTGCCGAAACTCCGATCGCGGCCGATTCGAGTATCGACAAGCGCATGGACTGGCGATTCCTCGATTTAAGACACCCGCGCAATAACCTCATCTTCCGCATTGAGACGACCCTCGAACATGCCATGCGTAGTTACTGGATTGAGCACGGCTTTATTGAGCTGCACACGCCTAAACTCATGGCCAGCGCATCCGAATCGAACGCGGAGCTCTTCGAGCTCGAATACTTCGAGACGAAGGCATACCTGGCGCAGAGCCCACAGTTCTTCAAGCAGATGGCCCAATCGGCCGGATTCGGCAGGATCTTCGAGATTGGACCGGTGTTCCGGGCAGACCCTTCCTTCACTTCCCGCCATGCGACGGAGTTCATTTCGGTTGATACCGAAATCAGTTGGATTGACAGTCATGAGGACGTCATGAGCATGCAGGAGGAGCTACTCGTGGCCGCGATTTCAGCGGTTAAAGAGAAGCACGGTGACGAAATCAAGGAACTCTTTGACGTCGACGTCGTAGTCCCGACGATTCCCTTCCCCCGTATCCCCCTTGCCGAGGCGAAACGCATCGTCGCCGAACGAGGATATGAAGTGCCGCGCGCAGACGACGACATGGACCCCGAGGGTGAACGGCAGATTGCTGCCTACGTTGCCGAGACATTCGATCACGAATTCGTTTTTCTCACCGACTATGCGTCATCGATTCGCCCGTTCTACCACATGCGTCGCGAAGGCGATCAGACCATCACGAACAGCTACGACCTCATCTGGCGCGGAACCGAGATCACCACGGGCGCGCAACGCGAACACCGGGTCGAAATACTCGAGGCCCAGGCGCGCGAAAAGGGCCTTGACCCCGAAGAACTGTCGTTCTACCTTGACTTCTTCCGCTACGGGGTTCCGCCACACGGCGGCTTCGGCATGGGATTGCAGCGCGTCATGATGTTGCTGTTGCACCAGCCCAACCTGCGTGAGGTCACCTACCTCTTTCGAGGGCCCAACCGACTCGCTCCCTAGAGGGCGCCGAGTTCCTCCAGCTTGCTGCGCAAATCGGCGTCAGACGGCTCGACCGCGAAGGTGCCGTCAGGAAATGAGATGACCGGGATGTTCTTGCGACCCGCAATGGATTGAGCGACTTCCGCCGCCTCGGGGTGCGCCTCGAGATCGACGTATTCGTACTCAACCTCGTGTCCGTCAAGGAAGGCCTTCGACCGGCGGCAGTCGCCACACCACTCGGCGCCGTACATCGTGATTTTCTGAGTTTCTGGAGTCGTCATGCGACCATTCTAAGGACACACAGTCTTTGTCGCGCGACTATTGTTCTAGTCGCACGCTAGGATTTCACACATGCATATTGTTGATTTCCTTTGGGACTTTATCCTCATCTTCCTGTTCATCGCCTACTTCATGATCCTCATCAACATCGTGACGGACCTGTTTAGCGACCACGACCTCAGTGGTGGCGCGAAAGCCCTGTGGATTATCCTGCTGATCGTCACGTGGTGGCTCGGCGCGCTGATTTACCTCATCGTTCGCGGTGGCGGAATGGCAAAGCGTCGCCAAGCAATGATTGCCGCCGCACAGAAGCAGCAGGAGGACTACATACGAAACGTTGCTGGCACCAGTCACACCGACGAAATCGCTAAGGCCAACGACCTGCTCAAGTCGGGTGCTATCAGCCAGGCCGAATTCACCGCGTTGAAGAAGAAAATTCTCGCCGGAAAGTAAGACAACTACCTCTCGATTTCGAGAGCGATTCCATTCAACAAGAACCGCCCGGCGCCCTCAAGGGGCACGGGCGGTTCTTTCTTGCATGTCGCAAGCACAAGCGATTGCGGTCCTAATCCCCCAACCACGACCGCAATCTGGACTTCATGGTACAGGGCATTTACCCTGAGTCACGCAAGAGCAGATATCAGTCGATCTCGGTCGATTCGCCAGAAATTATGCACTTTGCCGTCAACAAGGAGTACCGGGATTTGGTCGGCGTAGATTCGCCGAGCCTCCGGCTCAGTGTCGATATCAATTTCTGTCAAAAGTCGAGTTCCCGGCATTTCTGAGAGCTCGGTCAAGACCGATTCGACGACGGCCCTCGCGTCATCGCACAGATGACAACCCGAGCGCCCGATCAGGGTGAGCGAGTGATCGAGCACACTCACGAATCCAACGAATTGTCGAAAAGAATCTGGACGACAACGTCATCGATGAGCTCAGTCCACTTCTCCGGGTCGACCTTGTCAGGGCTAATGTCGTCGACCACTCGACCGAGTGTGTAGGCCTGAATAAAGACAGCCATCGCCATGGGGTCGACAGAGGGCTTGACCCAGCCGCGCTCTTTTGCGCGTTCAATCAGGCTTCGAAATACTTCGGTCATGCGAGCTTGCTCCACGCCAAGAACAGCCTGAAACCGCGGGTTGAAACCGGCGAGGCCAAATGCTCGGGCCCGTTCGAGTCGATTGAGTCTGCGGTTTGCGCCCTGTGTAGCGGCCGTAATTGCGCGCACGCCCTCCCGAATATCGCGGCTCGACGACGCGTTGAGAAAAATGTTTTCGATGGCTTCAGCGGAGTCGGTAACCCACTGAGTAATGCGATACGCCAGACCTGTTTCGTACAGTTCCTCGAAGTCCTCAAAATGGTGATAGAGCGAACCTCTCGACACACCCGAACGCGACAGTACGTCTTCGACGGTGACGTGTTCGGGGTCTGGTCCATCCAACATCTCAACCATGGTGAGCACAAGCTTTTCCCGAGTCGGGTGCATGGCTGTTTTCGGCATTCGCACAGTCTATCTGCACCCCCATATGCGCAACGGGAGCACTGGCGACAAAGAAAGAGCGCCACCCTGGAAGGGTGACGCTCCTGTGGTACGCGCGATCGCTCATGCAATCGCAGCGACAACTACTTCTTGTTACGACGCTGGTGGCGAGTCTTACGAAGCAATTTACGGTGCTTCTTTTTCGCCATGCGCTTGCGACGCTTTTTGATGACGGAACCCACGAAAACCTCACAGGATAAAACGGAACGGGCAATTGCCCTGCACAGACAGACTTGAAAAGCCTTGGGCGAGTCTAGCGGATTATCGCCAGGGAGCTTTTGCTACGAGATCAGCGATAGCACCACCGAAGGCCCGAGCTGCGCGCAGGACTGGTTCTGGCGCGACGGCGTTGCGAGGAAGGAACCTTGATATCCAGGCATCGGCTGGGTGGAGCGGAGTCACGTCCAACCGATACAGGCGATGCTGGCCATCTTCTCGAACAGCGACTAGTTGGGCTTCGCGCAGCACCTTAAGTTGCTTGGAAACAGTCGGCTGAGATAACCCCGTGGCGGCCACGATTTCCGACACGCTCGCTTCGACACTCGACGAAGTCTGGCCAGGGACAGGCTGACGCAAAAGCACGAGAATCTCCCGTCTCGTCTCGTCGCTCAGGACGTCAAAGATATCTGTCATGGGCACAACAGTAACCCCAGACACCTTCTCGCGACCAAGGATTTATGCCTGGCCCATCTCGCGCGTTCGGGCTACGGCCGCGTTCGTGGCAGTCACGAAAATCTTTTGAAGGTCGGCTTCGTCAAAGACAGCGATGGCTCTCTCCGTCGAACCGCCGGGGCTCGTGACGCGACGACGAAGTTCTTGGGGCGTTTCACCGGATGCCTCCAGCAAATCGATAGCTCCACGAAACGTGCCGCGAACCATGAGGTTCGCCTGTTCACGGGTAAAGCCCATTGCCTCAGCGACCCGCACAAATTGCTCAACGAAATAGAAAAGGTACGCCGGCCCCGATCCCGATATTGACCCCAGGGCATCAATCTGTTCTTCTTCGATAACGAGGACGTCGCCGACGGTATCAAATAGGCGCACTGCAAGCTCCAGAGTGTCGGGGGTCACTCTCGATCCGCCAGCAATCCCGGTGACTGCTCGACCGACGGTTGCCGGCGTGTTTGGCATGGTGCGAACGACGGGTTGACCGCCGGGAAGATGGTTCTCCATGGTTCGCGTGCTGATGCCCGCAGCGACGCTAATGACGAGTGCATGCGAGTCAAGTGCTTCCGAAATTTCGTCTAAGACGTCGGTCACCATGGCGGGCTTAACTCCGATCAACACAATGGATGCACCGGTCACCGCTTCACGATTCGCCGCTGGGTTGTTGCCCGTCGTGAATGCCGTCACGCGAGGCTCGGAATCGAAATCACCCGCACGTTGCGGATCGCGATTGGTGACGCGAATCCCGCCGGTGACCTCGACGTGAGGAGCAAGCAACCCGGCGAGAATTGCTCGACCCATGGATCCGGCACCCACCATGGCAATCGTTGGCAATTCAACTCGGGGCGTGTTCATAGTCCCATCCTAGAATCGACCTATGAGCACACAGGGTGGAACCCGGGCAATCGTCGCGGCGTTGCTGGCAAATCTGGGAATCGCGGCAACGAAATTCATTGCGTGGGGCTTCTCCGGTGCCGTTTCCATGTTGGCCGAAGGCGTTCACTCGCTCGCCGATTCGGGAAACCAGATTCTCCTTCTCGTGGGAGGGAAGCGCGCTGCTCGGGCCGCCACGGCGACGCATCCATTCGGCTACGGTCGCGAGCGCTATTTTTACGCGTTCATCGTCTCGATCATCCTGTTTACCGTTGGTGGGGTGTTCTCCATTTATGAGGGCCTCGATAAGCTTCAGCACCCACACCCGCTGGAACTCTGGTGGTTGCCCATGCTGGTGTTGACGGTTTCGATTGTGCTGGAAGCCCTCAGTTTGCGAACGGCCGTGAAGGAGTCAAACCCGATTCGCGGAAACGCCAGTTGGGTTCAGTTCATTCGCCGTGCCAAGGCGCCGGAACTTCCCGTGGTGCTGCTCGAAGATCTCGCCGCACTCCTCGGTTTGGTTTTTGCGTTTGTGGGAATTGGATTGACCGCCTTGACTGGCTTGGGCGTCTTTGATGCGGTGGGAACGCTACTCATCGGCGCTCTGCTCATTGCGGTCGCGGTCATCCTCGGCATCGAAACAAAGTCTTTACTCGTCGGCGAGGGAGCTCGTCCCGAGGACGCAGTAGCGATCTCTCGCGTGATTGAGTCGTCTCCGCACGTCACCGCCTTGATTCACATGAAGACCCTGTATCTCGGCCCCGATGAGTTGCTCGTAGCGGCCAAGGTTGGCTTCGGTGCTACGGCGAAACTCGCCGACGTCGCTGCGGCAATTGATGCCCTCGAGGCCGATATTCGGGCGAAAGTTCCGGTCGCCCGGGTTATTTACATCGAACCGGATGTCGTTCGCAAGAACAAAAACGGTCAACCATCGACCGAGTCAATTGTGGTTCGCGGTCTCGACTAGCGCCCTAAGGCTCTCGATGTTGCGCAAAAAATGACTGCAAAACTTCGGCACACTCGGGTTCTCTGACACCGCCGATTACTTCCACGCGGTGATTGAGTCGACGATCTCGCAGAACATCAATCAGCGACCCGGCCGCTCCGGCTTTCTCGTCCCACGCACCAAAGACGACGACGGGGATTCGCGCAGCGAGAATCGCACCGGCGCACATGATGCACGGTTCGAGCGTGACGACCAGGGTGCAGCCCTCGAGGCGCCACTCACCGCGCGCTGCCGCTGCTCGTCGAATCGCAAGCACCTCGGCGTGCGCAGTGGGGTCACCTGTTGCCTCACGCTCATTCCGAGCCGATGCCAGAACAGTGCCTTTGCCGTCGATGACGAGGGCCGCGACGGGCACGTCGCCGGTGGCCATCGCGAGTCGCGCATCCTCGATGCACCGCCCCATCAGCGCTTGGTGCGTCGGATCAACGGCGGTCATGTGACAAGGTTACGTGGCGTTCGCAGCGCGTAGGGTGAAGGAATGACCGTGACTGTGGTGGAGCATCCTCTCGTGGCACATCAGCTGGCAATTCTGCGCGATGTGGAGACCCCGTCGTGGCTGTTTCGACAGGCGGTGTCGTCGCTCGCAACGATTGTGGGAGTTGCTGCCTGCGCGTCACTCCGCACGGAACCGCGCCCAGTTCGCACGCCTGTCTCTCAGACGGTGGGTCACGAGATAGCGCCACCTGGGCCGCTTCTTGTTCCAATTTTGCGCGCAGGTTTGGCCATGCTGGACAGCTTTCTCACGTTGATTCCCGTGAGCGAAGTTGGTTTTTTTGGTACGAAACGGGATGAGGCCACGTTGCTCCCTTCCGTATACATGAATCGGATGCCGGAAAATTTGACCGGTCGGCAGGTGATCGTGATGGATCCGATGCTCG
>Ga0114976_10000918_pt1 | contig 18403 bp, 21 predicted proteins | sample S_130805_EF_Meta_FD_87319 | JGI IMG/M metagenome (GOLD analysis project Ga0114976, IMG submission 87319) | Freshwater microbial communities from Lake Simoncouche, Canada to study carbon cycling - S_130805_EF_MetaG | ecosystem: Environmental > Aquatic > Freshwater > Lake | place: Lake...
AATTCCAGCCACGCGCGACCGGGCATCTTCATCTCCGCACGTAGCCGTAAGAGTCGAGGTGCCTGACGCTCCTCTACTCGCCAAGTCCACCGCATCGCCGATCGCGAGTGACTTAGGGTCGCGGCGTCCTCGTTGAAGTCCCGCGCCGCCCACGATCCGATCCATGACGCCGCGGACTTCCCACAGCAGGCGCGCGGAGTACCAACCGGCCTCACCCCCGATGCGTTCAACAGCAGCCCACAATTCATCCGCACTCGCGCGACATGGCAACTCGCGGAGATCGGTATAGAGCGAGCCACCTGTCCAGACAGGATCACTTGGCAGCGGCTCACTGGGCGCGCCGGGGAACGACGAATCCGACCAGCGGGTCTCCACGGATGCTTCGCGAATGCGGGCTAACGCCAAGCGGACCGACTCTTCAAACGGGACGAGCCCACCCGGCGGATCGGGGATCCACTGCGCGACGTCATGTTCGCGACAGACCGCCGGATGTCGAAGTGACTGCACGAGCGGTCGCGCGATCGCTCGTGGAACCGGCGTCACGACGCTGACCCAATGACTAGAGAGCTCAGGAGTCAGGACGTTGATGGGCAGGATGATGCGCTTCTTAAGGCCAGCCGCTGCCGCGTAGCGCTGCATCATCTCTTCGTAACTCAGAACCTCAGGCCCGCCGATCTCGAACACGCGGCTGACATCCAACGGAATGTCTGCGGCCAGCACGAGGTAGCGAAGCACGTCACGAATCGCGATGGGCTGGGTGCGCGTATGTACCCATCGAGGCGTGATCATCGCCGGCAGTCGCTCGGTGAGGTAGCGGAGCATCTCGAACGAAGCCGAGCCGGACCCGATGATGACCGAGGCACGGAACTCGATGGTGGGGATTCCCGATTCCGCGAGTATCTGCCCGACCCGCACACGTGACCGCATGTGTGGGGACATGCTCGTCTCAGGAATCTGCGGTGCGAGACCACCCAGGTAGATGATCCGGCCGACACCGGCGGCCCGTGCCGATTCGGCGAACACAAGGGCAAGCTCAGCCTCAGACTGCTCCAGCGCCGCACCTTGCTGCAACGAGTGCACCAGAAAATAGGCGAGGTCGGAGCCCTCCATCGCGCGCTTGAGATCTTCGCTGCTATGAGCGTTGCCCTGAATGACCGTGACCTGGTCGGCCCAGGGAGAGTCGAGGACCTTTTCAGGACGTCGCGCGAGAATTCGAACCTTGAATCCGGCTTCAAGAAGCTCGCGCACCAGTCGCCCGCCGACATAACCTGTGGCACCGGTGACGAGCGCTGTTCGAGAGGCCATGGCCTAAGCATCCTTGATTCGGGTGCGGAAGGCACTTCCATGGGTACAGGGGCCTCCCCTCGTTCACCAGACGGACGCGTACGGTGTCCCTATGAACTCCACACTCACTCGTGCCGCCGTCGTAGCAGCCATCGGCCTGACGACCGTTCTCACGGGCTGCTCCTCCACCTCGAGTGCGGATTCCTCCAGCGCATCCCCGGCTGCGAGCAGCGAATCAGCCTCGGCAAGCGGCTCGAGCGAGGCATCGGCAAGCGGCTCGACCGCGCCGTCGGCAAGCGCTGTCCCCTCCCTCACCATTCCTGACGACGTCATCACAGAATTCCTTCGGGCTTCGTGCGTCGCTCCGACCACCGCCGGTGGCGGAGGCGGCACATGGGACATCATCGAGTTGGCCTGCACCACTCCTGATGGCGCTGTCACGAAGTCCGACAGCGCCAAGGAAGCGCTGGCGCAATCCGGAACTCGCGCGATGTTCGTGTACACGACGTACACCAAGAAGATCGCGACCGATCTGCCCGGGTGCCCCACGCTCGCCGAGCTCGAGGCCGCGCGCAACAGTGAAGCACCGGCCACGACCGATGCGTGCATCGAAGCGACCCTGAAGGCTGTCTCGGCCTATCTCGACAAGCAGTAGGCGCACCCACGGATGGGCGATCCGGTACGCACAGGCATTGCGCTCATCGTCCTTGCCGGCGCTGCCTTTGCCGTGATGACGGCGAGCGGGCTGCGGATGCGCCGCGACCTGCTTATCTCCGCAGTTCGAGCTCTCGTCCAGTTGACACTTGTCGCGCTGGTGATTGCCTGGATATTCACGCACCCCGCCGGGACCTTCGCTTATCTCGCCATCATGCTCGTGGCGGCGGCATTCACCGCCTATCGACGCATCGGGGGCCATCGCCGTGACTTCTTTGCCGTGCTGCTCGCCATTGCCGCTGGATCAGGGGCCACCGTATGCATCGTGTCGGTCACTGGCGCGTTGAGTTTTGATGCGCAAACCATGCTGCCGTTCAGCGCGCAGATGATCGGTGGGGCGATGGCAACCTGCGCGGTTGCCGGCGTGCGCCTTCGGGACGACATTCGCGATCGCATGGTGGAGTTCGAGGGATACCTCGCACTCGGTGCCTCGTATCGCAAGGCTGGCTGGCAGTTCGCAACACGCGCCTCGGAACGATCGCTCCTGCCGACACTTGATCAGACCAAGAGTGCGGGGCTGGTGGCGCTACCCGGAGCCTTCGTGGGACTGCTCATCGGCGGTGCGTCACCACTGGTGGCCGCTCAGGTGCAACTTCTTGTTTTGATCGGCCTCGTGCTGGTGCAGAGCATCACCGCTGTGATCACGACACGACTCATCAATCCACTCGAATTTCGGCCGGGCATCATTCGTCGAGACGCATGACCTCGCGATATCTTCGCGGCATGACGATCATGGCTCTGACGCGCTCTGGTATCCGTTTCTTCGTAGTTGCTATTGCCGCGTGTGTGCTCACGACCGTGACAGCCGCGGGGGCGCAGGCACACACCTCGCTTGTGTCTTCGACCCCGGCCGATGGATCAGTGATAACTGCACCGGTTGCCGCCATCACCCTCACATTCGCGGAAGACCTGCTCCCAAGCACGGCCACACTTTCCATCAATGACCCCGCGGGTAACGTTGTTTCATCGCAGCCGGTGCAGCCTGATGGGGCGGTCGTGTCCATGCCGTGGCCCGCCAACCTCGCGTCAGGCGCGTATGAGATCGCCTATCGAGTCGTTGGCGCCGACGGACATCCGCTTCTCGGTGCGGTGCGTTTCACCTTCGAAGACGCAGCTGCAGCGGTATCCGCGCCTCCCATGACAACGTCATCCGCAGCCACCGACTCGGTTACTCCATCAGTGACCGCATCCGAGGCACCGTCGCCCGAAAGCACCACGAGCACGGGCCTGAGCGCAATGATGCTTGGCATCATCTTGCTGGCCGTGCTCGTGGTGTTCGGTTTTGTGCTCTCTCTCAGGCGCCGCAAGCGGTCCTGACGTGACTGACTAGCTCTGGTTGCCCGGGTTCGTCGGGAGTTGCAGGCGACCCTGCGGGCCACCCTGTCCCTGCAGGAATTGCTTGAGCAGCTCCTGCACCTGAGGCGGAAAGTTCTGCAGATTCGGGGCAAATCCCTGCATGCCGCGACCCTGGCCGAAGCCCTGCATGCCATTGCCCTGGCCTTCGTCATCTCCATAGCCGTCATCGCCATAGCCCTCATGGCCTTCGCCGTCATCGCCATAGCCGTCATCGCCTTCGCCGTCATCGTGACCGCCCATGCGGTTTCCGCCGGTCCAGTTGTCACCATCGGGATCCATGCCCTGGGGACTGTGACCATTGCGGCCGTTCATCTCGCCAGGCATGCGCGGCCGTTGCTGGTCGCCCATCATGGGGCCGTTGTTCTGCGGGCCGTTGTTCTGCGGGCCGCTGTTCATCGGACCATCAAGCATGGGACCGTTGTTCATCGGACCGTCAGCGCGAGCAATTGCCACGTCGGAATCGCGATGACTTCCGTTGTACTGGCCGACGGCGTAGCCGCCGACTCCGGCGAGGATGACAAGACCGGCCGCGGCAATGCTTCCGATGGCGATCAGTGCCTTGTTCGAGTCACGGGTAGCCGGGGCTGCCGCCACAGGGGCGGACGGGACTGGCTCGGGCGTTGGCGCCACGGGCGTCTCAGACATGTGTGCTCCTCATGGTTTGGCGCCTGCGGCGCGATCTGAACTGAACTGTGTCGCACCGACATGATGGGAATGTCTTCGACATGTACGGGGAATGTGAAGCCTCAGGAACCGCAGGCACCCCAGAGGCCGGCCTTGGTATCTCGAGCCTGCTGCTGTGCAGCCATCAACTCAGGCTGCCAGCTCACTGGCCGAGGTCCGTACTGGCGTTGATAGGCGTAGCCACCCGCGACAAGATCTCGATTGACCAGATCGAGACCACCTGTGGGTACCGGGACCCAGACAAAGGCCAAGGTGCGGCCGTACCTGTCGAGCCGGTCCTGCGAGTCATCGAACTCGAGCGTGACCCGTTGGCCGTCGAGGATTGATGTGGTGAACGCGGATGCCTCAGGACCAAAACACTCCACGGGTGAATTGGGCTTGACGGTTTCGGGGGTGTCGATCCCCAAGAGTCGAACCGTCGTATCGCGCCCTTCCACCAAGACGTGGATCGTGTCGCCATCGACCACGCGCAAGACAGGTGCGTCTGAGATCACCGGGCCTCGGGGGGACAAACCGGAGGACATAGGTGTGAACGCGCTCTGCGGCGAAGACGCGCATCCGGAAAGCACCAACGCAACCGCGGGTACGAGCGCACCGGTGATGGCCGCGCAGCGGCTGAGAAACCGTGGTCGCATCGCTCGACCGTAGTCGGGCCATCCGACATGCACACCTCTACCGTGGAGGTGTGAAATCCCACGTCGGCCTGCACAGGCTGCTGCATTACGACCGCAGCAACCTGCGCGGCGACATCGTGGGTGCCATCACTGTCACGGCGTACCTGATTCCCCAGGTCCTCGCCTACTCGACCATCGCGGGACTTTCACCTCAAACTGGCCTCTGGGTGATCATTGTTGCCGGCACGATCTATGCACTCGTCGGCTCATCGCATCTGCTGTCCGTCGGACCGGAGTCGACGACGGCACTGCTTACCGCAGCCGCCCTCGCGCCACTCGCCCTGGGTGATCCGGTGAAGTACGCCTCGCTTGCAGCTGTGCTGGCATTACTGGTCGGGGCTTACGCCCTGCTGGCGGGTGTGCTGAGGCTGGGGTTTCTCGGCGAACTGTTGAGCAAGCCGGTGCTCACCGGATACATGTCCGGCGTCGCGATCATCCTGCTGGCGAGTCAGCTGGGCAAGATCACGGGCGTCGATGTGGCAGGGGATTCCTTTCTCACCGACATCTCTTCTTTCACCCACAACATCGCCACGTCAGGCGTGTCGTGGCCGAGCATCGCCGTGGGTGTCAGCGTCGCCGCACTGCTCCTGATCTTTACTCCTCGGTTCCCACGCATTCCCGTGACACTGCTGGTGGTGCTGGGGGCAACCATCGTGGTGAAAGTTTTCGACCTCGCGTCTCACGGAGTGGAAGTCGTCGGTGCCGTGCCATTCGCACCACCCCATGTGGGTCTGCCTGATCTCGGCAATGGTGCGTTGTCAGTCTTGCTGCTGCCCGCTATCGGCATCTTCATCGTCGGATACACCGACAACATCCTCACCGCACGCACGTTCGCACTGCGTCGCGGTCATACGATCCACAACAATCAGGAGTTCCTCGCCCTCGGTGCCGCCAACATCGGATCGGCACTGGTCGGTGGCTTCCCCGCGAGCTCTAGCGCGAGCAGAACTGTCGTTGCGGAAGCCGGTGGCGCGCGCACGCAGGTCTATTCACTGATTGCGAGTGGTCTTGTACTTGTGTGCGTGATCGCCTTCGGCTCTGTGATCGGACTGTTTCCACTGGCGGCACTCGGTGGCCTTGTCATCTACGCGGCTGTGCGACTCGTCGATGTGCGCGCTTTCCAACGGCTGTGGCGGTTCCGTAAGCGTGAGTTCTTGTTGGCAGTGGCTGCGTTTGCGGGTGTACTGCTGTTCGACATTCTTTACGGCGTTCTCGCCGCGGTGGCGCTCTCGATCGTTGAACTGCTCACGCGGGTAGCGCGCCCGCACGCGGCAGTGCTGGGGCAAGCGCCTGGCATTCCGGGATGGCACGACATCGATGACAATCCCAATACCGAGCAGATCCCCGGACTCGTGGTCTTCCGCTACGACTCCCCCCTGTTCTTCGCTAACGCCGAGGACTTCTTGCGTCGATCACGCGATGCCGTGACTTCTGGGCATCCACGATGGCTGCTCATCAATATGGAAGGCAACACCGAGGTCGACATCACGGGGTTGGATGCTCTCGACGAACTTCGCTCGTGGTGCGCCGAGCGCGGCGTGATCGTCGCCCTCGTACGTGTACGTCACGCGATCGAAGAAGCGCTCATGGCACACGGGGTGGGTCACAAGATCGGGGTCGATCGAATCTACGCAACACTGCCCACAGCGGTGGACGCCTTTCACGCGTGGCAGGGCGAGAACTGACGAACTAGTGGGGCTCGATGCCGCCGTGCTGCGATGCCAGAAGTGTGTAGACCTCGGCGGCCCGGTAGCGACGGTGGCCACCCAGGGTGCGGATGCTGCTGAGCTTGCCGGCCTTGGCCCAGCGGGTAACGGTCTTGGGATCCACGCGGAACAGGGTCGCGACCTCGGAGGGGGTCAGGAGCTGATCTGGCTCAGGGGCCGTGGCGCTCATGGCACCTCCTCGTGGGCTGGGCGGAGGGCACCCCGCCGAAGGACAGATAGACACTCTATATCCCTATCGCCCCAATTGCCCCACACTTCACCCATATTGGGGGGCGAGTCCCCCGGCGGAGTCGTGGCCCGGCGAGGGACGGGGTACTCTCTCCTCCACTGCGGATGCGCAGTCATCGTCAACGTGAGCCGAGGCCCAGACCTCGGATGAGGGGGTCGAGCCATGGGGCGCGGCCGGGCAAAGGCAAAGCAGACCAAGGTCGCCCGCGAGTTGAAGTACGGCGGGCCACAAACGGACTTCGCCCGACTTCAGGCAGAGCTGACCGGAGGCAACTCCACTTCAGCAGCGCCGGAGCCGGAGAGCGAAGATGTTGTCGAAGACATCTACGCGGATGATCCCTACGCGAAGTACTACGACGATGAGGATGAGGATCGGCCGACCGGCTGATCGCCCGTAAGCGTCACGGCACCACCGGTGCCGCCTTTTGCTTCAGCGTCACCCGCTTCGCCGTCGCGTCGATCACGCACAGTTCCGCAGGTCCATGCAGTGACGCCGCGCGTGCGCAACACCTCTAGCGCTGCTGGTTCAGCCGCTGCCGGAACCACGGCGATCATGCCGATGCCCATATTGAACGTGCGTTCCATGTCGTGTGGAGAAACCGCACCCGTCCGCGCGATCACGTCGAACACTGGCGGCAGAGCCCACGTGCTGCGATCAATGTCTGCGGCAAGATGCGTGGGCAGCACGCGCGCGAGGTTCGCCGCAAGCCCACCTCCCGTGACATGACTGAAGGCATGTGTCTCAACCGCACGCGCAAGTGCCAGGCAATCGAGTGAATAGATACGAGTGGGCACGAGCAGTTCCTCACCGACCGTGACCCCGAGCTCGGGGATATACGCGGCAAGTCCGGGACCACCGTCACCGAGCAGTACTCGTCGGGCGAGTGAGTATCCGTTGGAGTGCAGGCCCGAAGACGCCATGGCAATAACAACATCGCCGGCACGCACCCGGTCGGGCCCGAGCAGATCGTCGGCGTCGACGATGCCGGTGCCCGCACCCGCGATGTCGTACTCATCGGGCTGCATCAGGCCCGGGTGCTCGGCGGTCTCACCGCCGACAAGTGCACAGCCAGCCTGACGACAACCCTCGGCCACACCACTGACGATCGCCGCAATGCGCTCGGGCACCACTGCGCCCACGGCGATGTAGTCGGTCATGAACAACGGCTCGGCGCCGCACACCACGAGATCGTCGACAACCATCGCCACCAGGTCGATACCGATGGTGTCGTGGATGTCGAGCGCACGCGCCACCGCGATCTTGGTGCCCACGCCATCGGTCGATGTCGCAAGGATGGGACGCTTCATATGTCGGAATTCGGACAGATCAAATAGTCCGGCAAATCCGCCAACATCGCCGATGACACCGGCACGATGCGTGCCGGACACAGAGACGCGCATCAGCGCAACAGCGCGCTCACCTGCGTCGACATCAACACCGGCTGCGGCGTAGGCGCCACCACTCACGGTCGATCCAATGCCTCTGCGGCCGGACCGGCGAACCGTGCCGTGTCCTCGACGACACGGCGTTCGATGGTCTCGAGCACATGTTTGCCGAGGAATTCCGGCTCTGGAAGTGGGACTGGATAGACGCCGTCGAAACAGGCGCGGCACAGCCGTTCACGGGGGATCGTGGTCGCCTCGACCAAACCCTCGAGCGAGACATAGCCGAGTGAATCCGCACCGATGGAGGAGCAGATCTCATCGACCTCGAGGCCACTCGCGATGAGCTCAGCGCGTGTAGCGAAATCGATGCCGTAGAAGCAGGGCCATTTGACCGGCGGGCTGGAGATTCGCACGTGCACCTCGCGAGCGCCCGCCTCGCGCAGCATGCGCACCAACGCCCTCTGAGTGTTGCCGCGCACGATGGAGTCGTCGACCACCACCACGCGCTGACCCGCGAGCACCTCGCGCAACGGGTTGAGCTTGAGTCGGATACCGAGCTGGCGGATGGACTGCGACGGCTGGATGAAGGTGCGGCCGACGTAGGCGTTCTTGACCAGGCCCTCGGCGAACGGGATTCCGGACTCCTGCGCGTATCCGATGGCGGCGTATCTTCCGGACTCCGGCACGGGGATGACGAGATCGGCGTCGGCCGGAAACTCGCGCGCGAGCATGCGTCCGATCTGCACGCGGCTGGTCTGGACGCTGCGGCCGGCGATAGTGGTGTCGGGGCGCGCGAGGTAGACGTATTCGAACAGGCAGCCCTTGGGTTCTGCCTCAGCGAAGCGATGACTGCGTAGGCCGTCCTCATCGATCGCGATGAGCTCACCCGGCTCGATCTCACGCACCAATGACGCACCCACGATGTCGAGGGCTGCCGTCTCGCTCGCGATGACCCAGCCCCGCTCGAGTCGACCCAGCACAAGTGGGCGGATGCCCTGCGGGTCGCGAGCTGCGTAGAGCGCATTGTCGTCCATGAAGACGAGCGAGAAGGCGCCGCGCACGTGTGGAAGTTCCTGGAGTGCAGCAGACTCGATGGACATTTCTGGATGCGACGCGATGAGAGCGGTGAGGACTTCCGTGTCGCTGGTGGACATCGGCTGAGAGCCGAGCGGGAGTTCACCGGATTCAGCCATGCGATCCGCGAGTCGCTCGCGAAGGTCGGCGGTGTTGGTGAGGTTGCCGTTGTGGGCAAGCGAGAGGTGCCCGGTGGCGGTAGACCGGAAGGTGGGCTGGGCGTTGGCCCAGACGCTCGCACCGGTGGTGGAGTAGCGCGTGTGGCCGATGGCTAGGTGACCGGTGAGTGACTCGAGGGTCGCCTCGTTGAACACCTGGGCGACGAGGCCCATCTCTTTGTAGACCACGGTGCGAGTGCCATCACTGACGGCCATGCCTGCGGATTCTTGACCGCGATGCTGCAATGCATAGAGACCGAAGTAGACGAACTTCGACACTTCGTCACCGGGCGCCCACACGCCGAATACCCCGCACGCATCCTGGGGACCACGATCGCTGTCGAGGAGGTCTTGTGTGAGGAGGCCATCACCGCGAAGCACCCGCTCAGCCTACGGGAGTGGGCTAGAGCAACCCGGCACCGCGCTCATCGGTGTTGGAGTAGCGCTGAGCGATGTAGATGGGCAGAACACTGATGATCACAAGCAACGCAGCCACCACATTCACCACCGGTGCCTGATTGGGGCGGAAGAGATTCTGGTAGATCCAGATCGGCAAGGTCGTGATACCGGGACCCGCGGTAAAAGTCGTCACGATGATCTCGTCGAAGGACAAGCCGAAGGACAGGATGGCCCCGGCCACCAAGGCCGACTTCATCAAGGGAAAAGTCACCAGCCGGAAGGTGGTCCAGGCGCCAGCGCCCAGATCCGCTGATGCTTCCTGGACACTGCCACCCATTCGACGAATGCGCGCGAGAGCGTTGTTGAACACCACCACAATGCAAAAGGTTGCGTGTCCGATGATCAAAGTCAGGAGAGTCAAGCCCCCGAGGAAACTTGTGAAGACGTTGTTGAGGGCGATGCCGGTGACAATGCCTGGCAGAGCGATCGGGAGTACGACAAGTAGCGAAATCGCCTGGCGTCCGAAGAAATCAAAACGCCCAAGGGCGAGGGCGAGCAGGGTGCCCAGCACTAGCGCGACCGCGGTGGCGAGTAAGGCCACACCTATTGAGGTGAGAAGAGCAGACCGCACTCCTTCGTTCTGGAATGCCTTTCCCCACCACTCCAAGGTGAGCCCGCTGGGCGGCCAGGACAGCACGCGATCCACGCTGAAGGAGTTGATGAGAATGATCGCCAGAGGCACATAGATGAAGGCGCCAACGATGGCGGCGAGAACGCACAGAAGCGTCTTGGTTCCACGTGTCATGGTCATCGATCGTCCTACAACTGATCCAGGGCGCCGGCTCTGCGCACGGCGGCCAAGTAGAGCAGCACGATGACCACCGGAATCGTGGCTACAGCCGCGGCGAACGGGAGGTTATTGACATAGGTGGTCTGTACGACGTTGCCGAGCATGGTGACCTTGCCACCCACGATCTGTGCCGTGATGTAGTCGCCAAGACTCAGGGAGAACGTGAACACGGATCCGGCCACGATGGACGGCCACACGAGGGGGACCACCACGGATCGAAACGTGCGACCGCTGCCAGCACCGAGGTCTGATGATGCGTCCAGCAGGGATTGCGGCAGACGCGCGAGACCGGCATACACCGGCAGGATCATGTACGGAAGCCAGAGATAGGTGAGCGTGACAACAATGCCGACGTACCCGTAACCGGGGCCGCTCCAATGAAATGGCTGAAGTAGCCAAGCGATGACTCCATGTTCTGGCTGAAGCATTGCTCGCCAGGCGTACACCTTGACCAGGTATGACGCCCACAACGGTGTGAGCACAAGCGCGACGAGCAAAGGGCGCCATCGATGTGACGCTATGCGTGCCATGAAAAGGGCCACCGGCATGGCAAGAATCAGGCAAAGAATTGTGACGCAGATGGCGATGCTGAGAGTGCGCGCGATCGTGCCCAGATAAGCCGGATTGGTAAAGAACTCACTGAAATTGGCAAGCGTGAAGGTGCGGACAAGTTGCCCTGTGAAGTCGTCGACCGTCCAGAACGCTGTGACGAACAGGGCCGCGAGTGAACCGAGGTAGACGACGACCAACCACGCCAGCGGTGCACTGAGCAGTCCCACAATCCGTAACCACGGATGTCGGAAGCTCAGGCCCGCTGGCGCGGTGGTCGTCGTCATGGATACGTCAGGCCCTCAGGGCACTCCACGCCGTGACCCAGTCGCTGTAAGGAACGCACTTCACATCGGTGCGTCCATCCAGGCAGTTGGCCGTGGGCGTGTTCCAGTAGTAGACGTCCTTCCAGTACGCCGTGTCACCAGCGTGGAAGGTCTCGCAGAAGGCCTTGTCCGTCGTCAACTCACATGCCTTGGCATTGGACGGCGCCTCGCCGAACCACTCAGCCACCTGTGCGTTGACCTCGGGTGAGGCAATCCAATCCAGCCACAGGTAAGAGCAATTGATGTTCTTGGTGTCCTTGGCGATCATCCACGTGTCTGACCATCCGGTGGCACCTTCCTTGGCCTTGGTCGCCATGACCTTGCCGCCATCGGCGGCTGCGAGGTTCTGGATGACCTGCCATGAGGTACCGATGCTGGTGGTTCCGGACTTGAAGCCGTCGATGGCCTTGGTGTAGTCGCTCCAGTACTCGCCCACCAGCGCCTTCTGCTGCGTGAGCAGCTCGATCGCCGCATCGAACTGCGTCTGATCAAGCGCGTAAGGATCGGTGATACCCAGCTCAGGCTTGGTTGCCATCAGCCACAGCGCAGCATCCGCAATGAAGATCGGTGAGTCGTACGCGGTGACCGAACCCTTGTAGGGCGAGTTCGCATCCCACGTGGCTGCCCATGAGTCCACGGGAGTGGTGACCTTGTCGGTGTTCCACATGACCAGGTTTGCGCCGCGGCCATGAGGTACGCCGTAGGCCACGCCATTGACGCTGTTGAACTTCTGCATCTTCAGATCGTCGAAGATGTTGGCGTAGCTCGGCACGAGATCGGTGTTGATCGGCTGAACGTTGTCGCCGTAGATCAGGCGCAAGGTGGCGTCGCCGGAAGCCGACACCACATCCCAGCCACCGCCCTGCATCAGCTTGACGGCCTCATCGGATGTGCCGAAGGTCTTGACGTTGACCTTGCACCCCGTCTTGGTTTCGAATGGGGTGACCCAGTCGACGGCGGGATCGGTGGAACCGTTCTCGGCATATCCGGGCCATGCGAGGACATTGACCTGTCCCTCTCCCGTGCCGACCGGGCCGGCGTAAGCGGCCCCACCCGGCGCTGCCGAACTGTCAGATGAACTAGACGACCCACCGCACGCGGCGATGAGCAACGTTGCGGCTGAGACAGCCGCAACGGTCGTGAGCAGACGCTTGGTATGCACCTGCAACCTCCCTTGATCGTGCCGGGATTCCCGGCGTGGGCTAGCCCTGATGGGGGCCTGCATCGGCGGTGGACCCGTCGACGCAGTATTCATGTGCGATATCCCAGGTCAACAAGACCTGGTCACCGCGTGCTGGCGCATGTGCGCCGGTGTTCTGGTGAATCGCGGTGAGCGATCCCCCCGCCTCTAGGTCGACGAGTATGCGCGTGCTCATGCCCGCGTAGATCGACTCCCGAACAATGCCGGGCGCTCCTCGAAATCCCGTCGCGAGGGAAGCCGAGCGTGGCTCAACCCTGATCTTCTCGGGGCGAATCGACCACACTCCCGTGCGTTGCAGGACCTCGCGCGCCACAGCGCCCTCCAACAAATTGGAGACCCCGACAAATCCGGCAACGAAGGGCGTCGCAGGATGCTCATAGATCTCCTGCGGTGTTCCCAACTGCGTGATTCGGCCCTCGTTGAAGACCGCAATGCGATCCGACATCGTGAGTGCCTCGTCTTGATCATGCGTAACAAAGATGAAGGTGATGCCCACTTGCCGCTGCAGGTCCTTGAGCTCCACCTGCATCTGCTCACGCAGCTTGAGGTCCAGTGCACCCAGCGGTTCGTCCAGCAGAAGAACCCGCGGGCGATTGACCAGTGCTCGCGCCAAAGCCACGCGTTGCCGCTGCCCGCCGGAGAGCTGCGCCGGCTTGCGATCGCCATAGTCGGGAAGCTGCACAGCTGCCAATGCCTCCACCGCACGCGCGGTGCGCTCGGCCGAGGGAACCTTGCGCACGCGCAGTCCATATTCGACGTTTTGCAGGACAGTCATGTGGGGAAAAAGTGCGTAGTCCTGAAAGACGGTGTTCACATCTCGCCCGTTGGGCGGTATCGAGGTCACGTCAACGCCATTGAGTTCGATGGTGCCCGCGTCAGGGCGTTCGAACCCCGCGATCATGCGCAGCACCGTGGTCTTGCCCGACCCTGACGGACCAAGCAGGGTGAGGAACTCGCCGTCGCGAACGTCCAGATCGACGTGATCCACGGCAACGACGGTGCCGAACTTGCGCGTGAGCCCCCGCACACGAATCGCTGGGCCTTGATCTGACATGGCCGTCAATCTAGTGACTGAGCCGTCCGACGCCTCTCAGTTCGGGCGCCGTTTGATGATCGTTACACAGAAGTCATCGAGCCAAACAGTGGCAGAAGGTGTGACAGGTCCGAGCGCTCACCACTGGCACGCAGCCGACCCGATGCCATCGCACCATTCCACGTGAGCCTGCCCGTGGACAGCTCCAGCCACGTGCGCGCGTCGGCCTCGACGACAGCGGCGGGGGTGCCTCGCGTGTGACGAACGCCCTCGATTACCTGCACTGCCGCATGCGGGGGGATGCGCACCTCGACGCTGCGGCCGGGGGCGCGCGTGACGAGTTCGGCCAAGGTTGCCTTGACGGCCGTGCGCTCCAGGGATCGCTCAGGGGTGCGGCCTTCGGCGTATGCCATCAGCACCGCGACGACGTCTGGCGGGACCGGGGGTCTCGCGGCCTCGTCAGGCAAGGGCGGCCGGAATGGTGGCGTCGTGAACGTGACGAAGCTCGTCGAGGGTGACGTCGAAGAGACCGGCGAACTCCACCACGGACTGCCCGGTGACAGATCCGAGTTCGGTGCACTCGACTCCGTGATGTGCTGCAAGGGCAGCGACTGCGGCGGGCTGGTCCGCGACCACAACAGCACGCGCGGCACTTTCGCTGAAGAGGAAGGTGAACGCGTCACCTTGCACCGTGACGCGCGCACCAGACTGAGAGCGCAGTGCCATCTCGACCAGCGCCTGAGCAACTCCCCCATCAGCCACATCATGCGCGGCGCGGATCGCACCCGCTCGCGCGCCGTCGATGAGAACTCGCGCGAGGGATCGTTCAGCTTCGAGATCCACCACGGGTGGCAAGCCACCAAGGTGTCCATGTACGTGGTGTGCCCACTCACTTCCGGAGAATTCCGCACGCGTGGTGCCGAGCAGCATGATGGTGCCGCCGGTGCCCCATGACATAGGTGTACGTCGTTCGACGTTGTCGATGACCCCGAGAACACCGACCACCGGGGTGGGCAGGATCGCGGTGGATCCGGTCTGGTTATAGAACGACACGTTGCCGCCGGTGACGGGGATACCCAACTGCAGGCATCCGTCTGCAAGGCCGCGCACGGCTTCGCTGAACTGCCACATGACATCAGGATCTTCGGGCGACCCAAAGTTCAGACAGTTGGTGACGGCGAGTGGCTCGGCTCCGGTGGTGGCGACGTTGCGATACGACTCGGCAAGGGCTAGCTGTGCACCGGTGTAGGGGTCGAGTTTGGCGAATCGGCCGTTGCAGTCGGTCGAAACCGCGACACCGCGGCCGGTGAGTTCGTCGACCCGCACCATGCCGGAGTCCTCGGGCTGAGCAAGCACCGTGTTGCCGAGCACATAGCGGTCGTATTGCGAGGTGATCCATGCCTTGGACGCGAGGTTGGGCGAACCGACGAGGTCGAGCAGAGTTGCGCGCAACTCGGCCGGAGACTTCGGCCGCGGCAGCCGCGCCGCATCGTCGGCCTGTAGCGCGTCCTGCCAGCCGGGCCGGGCGTAGGGGCGCTCGTAAACCGGGCCTTCGTGGGCCACTGTGCGCGGCGGCACGTCGACAATGCGCTCCCCGTGCCAGTCGATAGTGAGGTGTCCGGTGTCGGTGACTTCACCGATCACGACAGCTTCCACATCCCACTTGGCGCAACGCGCGAGGAATGCGTCCAAGTTTTCGGGGCGCACGATCGCGCACATGCGCTCCTGTGACTCGCTCATGAGGATTTCCTCGGGTGACAGTGTGGGATCGCGCAGCAGTACGCGATCGAGCCACACATGCATTCCGCCCTCGCCGTTGGAGGCGAGCTCGCTGGTGGCGCACGAAATGCCAGCGCCGCCAAGATCCTGAATACCCTCAACGAGCCCGGCATGAAGCACCTCGAGCGTGGCCTCGATCAGCAGCTTCTCCATGAACGGGTCACCCACCTGCACACTGGGGCGCTTGGTGGGGCCGCCTTCACTGAAGGTCTCCGATGCCAGCACGCTGACGCCACCGATGCCATCGCCACCGGTGCGTGCGCCGTAGAGCACCACGAGATTTCCGACGCCCTTGGCGCTGGCGAGGTGGATGTCCTCGTGCCTCATCGCACCGATGCACAATGCGTTGACCAGCGGATTGCCCAGGTACGTCGGGTCGAATACGACCTCTCCGCCGATATTGGGCAGTCCCAGGCAGTTGCCGTACCCGCCGACTCCGGCGACGATGCCGGGCAGCACGCGTCGCGTATCGGGAGCATCCAGCGGACCAAAACGCAGCGGATCCATGACGGCGATCGGACGCGCGCCCATCGACAAAATGTCGCGCACGATGCCGCCGACACCGGTGGCGGCACCTTGATAAGGCTCGACGTACGACGGGTGGTTATGTGACTCGACCTTGAACGTGACCGCCCAGCCATCGCCAATGTCGACCACACCCGCGTTCTCGCCTATGCCCACCAGCAGCGCATCGGTCGGCGGCTTCTTGTCACCGAACTGACGTAGGTGCACCTTGCTTGACTTGTAAGAGCAGTGCTCACTCCACATGACCGAGTACATCGCGAGTTCGCTGGATGTCGGGCGGCGACCGAGGATGTCGCGAATGCGCTGGTATTCATCAGATTTGAGGCCCAGCTCGGCATATGGCTGGATCTGCTCAGGAGTCTGCTCCGCGCGTTCAACGGTGTCGATCATCGGGAACCCGCAAGAGAGGTCAGAACACTTGCGAAGAAACCGAGCCCGTCGGTGGTGGGGCCGGTGAGCGCCTCGACCGCATGCTCAGGGTGTGGCATGAGGCCCACGACGTTGCCGCGTTCGTTGCGGATGCCGGCGATGTCGCGCCGACTGCCATTGGGATTCAAGCCGACGTAACGAGCAATGACACGACCGTTGTCTTCGAGCATGTCGAGCGTGGCATCGTCGGCGACGAATCCGCCTTCGCCGTTTTTGAGTGGGACGACGATCTCTTGACCGGTCGAGTACGACGACGTCCATGCCGAATTGACGTCTTCGATGCGCAACGTCTGATCGCGACAAATGAAGTGCTGATGGTCGTTGCGAATGAGTGCACCGGGCAGCAGATGCGATTCGCACAGGATTTGGAAGCCGTTGCAAATGCCGAGCACGGGCATGCCCGCATGAGCTCGCTCGATGATGGTGGTCATGACGGGTGCGAAACGCGCGATGGCGCCGCATCGCAGGTAGTCACCGTACGAGAACCCGCCGGGCAGGATGACGGCATCGACGTTCTTGATGTCGTCGTCACCGTGCCAGAGAGCAACCGACTCGCCTCCGGCAATACGAACCGCGCGAGCAGCATCACGATCATCGAGCGAACCCGGAAACGTCACCACTCCGATGCGCACGGGTGTCAGCCCTCCACGACGGTGAGGCGGTAGTCCTCGATGACGGGGTTGCTCAGGAGCTCGGCAGCGAGTCGCTCGAGGGTCGCCGAGCGGTCGGAGTCGAGCTCGCCATCAAGATCGATGACGAATTGCTTGCCCTGGCGCACATTGGCGACGCCGCTGAGGCCTAGACGGCCGAGGGCGCCCTGTACCGCACGGCCTTGTGGGTCGAGGATCTCCGGCTTGAGCATGACGTCTACAACGACGCGGGCCACAGGCACTCCAGTGGTTGTGGGGTCTCGGCGCGGGGAAGTGGGTCAAGCCTAGCGAGGGCCAAGGATCTTGGGATCAGGGCAGGAGCGTGAAGGGTGATCCGTCGGAGGCGCGAAGCATGGTGAAGTGCCGCCTGTCGAACGTGGCGATGGTCGATGTCTTGTACGCATCGGCATAGACCGCGAGCGAGGCATCCGTGATTCCCAGCGACTGGTCGGCGTAGCGTGCGAGAACTGCGTGGCAAGCGTCCATCTCGCGCCGTTGAAACGCCGGGATCTCGTACAGACCTTCACTCAATTCGAGCAGCATTGCGCGTTCGGCAGCAGGACCAAAGCGTCGAAGGATGAAGTAATCGATCTCGGCAACGACTAGCGGGCTCAAAACGAGGGTTTCACGGGAAGAGGTGAGCACCTCGCTGGCCAGGTGATGCGCTGGGTCATCGGCAACAAAAAAGGAGTAGAGCACCCCCGTGTCGACGATGATCACAGGTCACCAAATCCCTCCAGGTGGTGATGAAGATTGGCGCCCGTGACTCCGTCATCTGGTGCACCGTGGAGGAATCCACCACGCGGCGCTCGCCGGCGCAATTCATTGTCCACAGACGTACGGATGAGTTCGGCCTCCGTGACCCCTCGTCGTTGGGCCTCGTCCTCGAGCCGAGCTTTGAGTTCCTCGGGGAAATAGACGGTGGTGCGCTTCATGCCATACATGGTGCCATACGTTGGTGCGATCTCAGGATCGGTTGTTGCCGCGCTGTGCAGGCCTAGACCTTGTCGGGCCAGGCCGACCAGGCGCTCGTGACCATGTCCGTGAGCCCGTGCTGCGTCTGCCACCCGAGTTCTCGGGTGATGAGCTCGGTCGCGGCATAGGAGGCGGGCGGGTCCCCCGCCCGTCGGCCCACGACCTCGGCATTGACGTCACGCCCAATGACCTTGGAGACCTTGTTCATGACTTCGCGAACGGAAGATCCGACGCCGCGTCCGACGTTGTACACATCGGCGGCCATGCGACTCTCGCTGCGCTCGACAGCGGCCACATGCGCCGCTGCGAGGTCGACCACATGGATGTAGTCGCGAATGCACGTGCCATCCGGCGTCGGGTAATCATCACCAAAGATCTGCGGACGTCGTCCATCAGCAAGGG
>Ga0114976_10000920_pt1 | contig 18378 bp, 22 predicted proteins | sample S_130805_EF_Meta_FD_87319 | JGI IMG/M metagenome (GOLD analysis project Ga0114976, IMG submission 87319) | Freshwater microbial communities from Lake Simoncouche, Canada to study carbon cycling - S_130805_EF_MetaG | ecosystem: Environmental > Aquatic > Freshwater > Lake | place: Lake...
GGAAGAGGTCGGTGGTTCAAGTCCACCTGGGCCCACCCGTTCTAATACGGGGACCTAGCTCAATTGGTAGAGCACCGCCTTTGCAAGGCGGGGGTTAGGGGTTCGATTCCCCTGGTCTCCACATAGTTTCCCAACGCACTTAGAAAAAGTAACCACAACAAGAAAAGAGAAATCAATGTCATCAACAGCAACTCTTCACACATCAATGGGTGACATTGTTATTGAACTTTTCCCAAACCACGCACCAAAGACAGTTGCAAACTTTGTTGAGCTGGCAACTGGTGCAAAGGAATGGACCGATCCACGTGACGGTAAGAAGACAACTGCAAAGTTATACGACGGCACAATTTTTCACCGCGTCATTGATGGTTTCATGATTCAAGGCGGAGACCCACTAGGTCGCGGAACTGGTGGCCCTGGTTACCGTTTCGAGGATGAGTTCCATGGTGAATTGGTTTTTGATCGTCCATACATTCTTGCAATGGCAAACTCTGGACCAGGAACAAATGGCTCACAATTCTTCATAACTGTTGCACCGACAACATGGTTAAACCGCAAGCACAGCATTTTTGGTGAGGTAAAGGATTCTGCTAGCCAGGCTGTAGTTGATGCAATTGCAACAACAAAGACTGGCGCGCAAGATAAGCCAGCAACTGACATCACTATCAACAGCGTCACAGTTGCTTAAGCGTTCTGCCACCTACTCTTTAATCGCAGTAATCTGCGCGGCTTACCTTGTTCAAATTCTTGTTCCATCCATCCAACAAGATTTAATGTTGCCCAATATCACTTACTTGCAAGCAACAAACCAGTGGTATCGATTGTTTACCGTTGCACTAACTCACGCCGGATTGTTACATCTTGGTTTTAATATGTACTCATTGATGGTACTTGGAAATCCACTTGAGGCAGCTTTTGGAAGTAAAAAACTTTTAATTGTTTTCTTTGTTTCACTTCTAACAGGATCTCTTGCCTCTTCATACTTTGCATCTACTTACAGTTACTCAGTCGGTGCATCAGGTGCCGTCTTTGGCTTGTTTGGCGCATTAGCAATTGTCGGCAAGCGCATCGGGGCGGACATTCGTTCCATAGTTGTCATTATTGGAATCAACTTTTTCATTGGTTTTGCAATGGGTGGAGTGGATTGGCGAGCCCACCTAGGTGGATTAATTGGCGGGGTAGTTGCTGCTCAATTAGTTATGGCGAAATCTCGATAGTTATCCACAGGGTTTACCCACAATGTGGATCGAATTACAACGGTGTAATTAGAAAGATTTAACGCCAGCGGGTCGCGAGTGAAAAGCCAACCCCAATAAAGCCAAAGCCAATAATCATGTTCCAAGCGCCTATTCCAGGGACTGGATATGAGGTCTGGGTGACATAGAAGACCACAATCCAGAATAAGCCGATCAAAAAGGCGGTCACCATTGTTGGGGCTAGCCAGCGTGGGCTTTCCAGTGGTGCATGGGGGGTTTGAACATCTACCTCTTGATTGTGAGCGCGCTGCTCAGCGACCTTCTTGCGGAGCTTTGATTTAGGCATACGCGAAAGATACACCATGAGACAGAATGCTCCTATGGCCGCCAAGATCCTTGTCATCGATAACTATGACTCTTTTGTCTTTAACTTGGTGCAGTACCTACAACAACTTGGGGCGGAATGTACCGTTGTTCGAAACGATGCCATCACAGCAACTGAAGCGGGTAAGTACGACGGAGTTCTAATTTCCCCAGGACCCGGAACACCTGAAAAAGCAGGTGTGTCGGTAGAGATGATCAGATATTGCGCTGAGCATTCAATCCCATTGTTTGGTGTGTGTTTAGGGCATCAGGCTATCGGTGTTGCATTTGGTGCAACTGTTTCACGCGCACCAGAACTCCTTCACGGCAAAACTTCTTTGGTGTATCACAACCAAGAAGGTGTTTTGTCAGATGTGCCTTCGCCATTTACAGCGACTCGCTACCACTCATTGTGTGTAGATAAAGAATCAGTTCCAAGCACATTGCAAATAACTGGTTCAACTGAATCAGGGTTAGTGATGTCTATGCAACACACTTCACTACCAATACAGGGTGTGCAGTTTCATCCAGAATCCGTATTAACAGAGCACGGCCATCAAATGTTAGCTAATTGGTTGGTTATGTGTGGCGACAAGAGCGCTCGCGAACGCGCAGTTGGGTTATCGCCTGTTACGGCGCTTTATTAATTGTAATTGTTACAGATTTACCAATTGTTTGTGTTGTACCAGCATCTGGCGCTTGCCGAATCACAACTCCCAGTGGTTGATTAGCATCGTAACCAACAACTTCATTAACTAAGAATCCCGCTTGGACTAGCAAAGTTTTAGCTTGTAGGGCATCAGTTCCAATCAATGATGGAACCAAAACCTGGCCACTTGCAATTTGCAATACAACTCCACCACCTGCCGTAATTGTTGAACCAGGTTCTGGAGTCACCTTCAATACTGTGCCTTGTGGTTCATCTGATGGAACCGCTTCAGTGGAAGTTACTAATAAGCCAACACTCGAAAGCGCGGTACGTGCATCAATTAATGACATACCGACTAAATCAAGAGGAACAATCGAATCTCCTGGACCATCGGAAATTGTTAAGACAACCCCAGAACCCTTTTGAACACGAATTGTCGCCAGCGGAATTTGACTCGCAACTCGGCCTTTAGGTATTTGTCCATCATGAGCTCTAGTAATTGTCACAACATAATCACCCAATAATGCTTCTGCTTCGGTTTGTGTTAAACCAACAACATTTGGAAGCTGCGGTAATCCAGAGGTATCTGTGCTGGGTCTTGTTAAAAACAACCCTGTAACAAGTAATGCCAAGGCCGCAACACCGCTTACGGCACTGATTAAAATCTTGCGTCGAGACATCGGAGGCTTTGAAATTTTTGTCGTTACAACTTCACCACTTTTAATTTTGTATAAGTCATCTAACATCAATCCAGCAGATTGATATCGATCATCTGGATTTTTTGCCAACGCGACTGTTAACAATGTGTCGACACCTGCGGGAAGTTCAGGAACAATTTTGCTTGGCAGAACTAGGTTGCCTGACACATGTTGGTAGGCAATTGAGACAGGAGTTTCGCCTGTAAAAGGTGGCTTACCGGTCAGAACTTCGTACAACAAACATCCTGTCGAATAAATATCACTACGTAGATCTGCAACTTCGCCTAGTGCCTGTTCTGGTGAAAGATACTGCGCGGTTCCAACAACATTCCACGTGCTTGTTAATGTCGCACCTAAATCTGCTAACGCTCGGGCAATTCCAAAATCCATCACCTTTACATCACCATGATCTGTAATCATGATGTTTGCTGGTTTTATATCTCGGTGCACAATCCCGCTGTGATGTGAGTATTCAAGCGCGGCTAGAATTCCTTCGCCAATTTCAAGTGCACGATTTAAGGGAACACGTTCACCTTTGTGAATTAACTCCCGCAAGGTGTGGCCAGTAATCAACTCCATAACAATGTATGGCGCTGGTTCTTCACCGGAGTCATACACAGCAACTATGCCTGGATGATTTAATCCTGCAGCAGCCAAGGCTTCTTTTCTAAAACGCGCAACAAATGATGGATCTCTAGCTAAATCACTTCGCAAAACTTTAACCGCAACTTGTCTGGCAAGTCTTGTGTCTTCTGCAATGTAAACATCGGCCATTCCGCCGGTACCAATCATTTCCCCAAGTTTGTATCGTCCACCTAGCAGCGAGTTAATCATTTGCTGCCCCTAACAAAGTTGATGGAGTTGACGGTTGATCTGAAAAATCGGCAACAAGAACAGTGACATTATCAGGTGCGCCATTGACATATGTTGCATCAATTAAGAATTTAACAACTTCGGCCTTGTCAGATTTTTTTAATCCGATCTTGATCTCTTTTTCAGTCAAAACACCTGATAATCCATCAGAACATAGTAAATATCGGTCACCCTCTTTAACCTCATACATCTGTAGAACGGGTGTCACATCGCCATCGCCACGCAGCGCTTGGGTAAGCATCGAGCGTTGCGGATGTTCTAGCGCTTCTGCTGGTGTGATTGCACCTTGATCAAGCAACTCCTGAATAACAGTGTGATCATTGCTGAGTTGATCCAATGTGTTTCCACGCAGGCGATAGCACCTGGAATCTCCCACATGAAGCAAGGCGATGCGGTCAGCGCGGAGTAATAAAGCGGTAAGGGTTGTTCCCATGCCACGCTTTTCGATTTCCACATCAGCTACCGCAGCAATTTCAGCATCAATGCTGTGCAAAGAATGCATTAATAAATCTTCAACAGAATCCTGATCAATATCCGGCGCAGTAAGTGTGGATACTAAATCTTGTAACACCTGTACCGCGATGCGGGATGCAACCTCGCCAGCGGCATGTCCACCCATTCCATCGGCGACTGCGATTAATTGGGGAGAAACGAAAGCAGAGTCTTCATTTCCCTGGCGAACCAAACCGATGGCAGAGCGCGCCGAAGTTTCAAAGTAGTTCGCGCTCATGGTGCAAGAGTAACGGTGTAACCTTCAAAGATGAAGATCTACGCACACCGCGGATCCTCGATTGCCCACCCCGAATTAACAATGGTTGCATACAAGGCCGCAATCGATGACGGAGCCGACGGTTTTGAATGCGATGTTCGTTTAACCAAAGACGGACAATTGGTTTTATGGCATGACGCGGATATGCAACGAGTAGCGGGCAATAAAGCACGCATCGCAGAATTGACACTCAAAGAAATCAGATCTATTTATCAGCACGCTATGACTTTGGATGAGTTGATGATCCTTGCCCGAGATAACAAAAAAGAGTTAGCCATAGAAACCAAACATCCAGTGCCGACAGGAAGTGCTGTTGAGAAAAAAGTAATGCAACTGATAGCGCAAGAAAAAAGTGACTGCGATGTCCATGTCATGTCATTTTCGTGGTTAGCAATAGAAAATATTAGAAAATTAGCCCCACACCAAAAAACAGTTGCCTTGTTACATGACACATTCTCATTTGCGATGCGCAGATTTACATCAGCTCAAGCAATAGGACCAGGAATCACGGCATTTAGAAAGAAGCCACATTTAAATCAAGATTCAAGAAATCTCTTCGTATGGACCGTCGATGATGCAGACGATATGCGCTTTTGCGCTGACAATGGTGTTGATGTTTTGATCACAAATAACCCGTCAAATGCAAGGTCGGTACTCGGGTACAATTAGCAAGTGAGTACATACGCCTATCTCGGTCCCAAGGGAACATTTACAGAGGCGGCTCTTAAAAAGATCACCTCTTCAAATGATCGCCTAATGCCTTATGCCAATGTCACTGCAGCGTTAGATGCAGTTCGACTTGGCAAAGCTCATTTTGCTTTAGTTCCAATTGAAAACTCAGTTGAAGGTGTTGTTTCTCGCACACTTGATGAACTCGCAACTGGTGAACCTTTAACAATTGTTGGTGAAGTTACTTTGCCTGTTTCATTTGCACTAATGATAAAGGGCGACGATAAAGAGATTCTAAGAATTGCAACGCACCCACATGCAGAAGCACAATGCCGAAACTATGTTGCAAAGCATTATCCCGATGCAGAATTAATCTCAACAGCATCCACAGCAGCCGCAGCCGAAGCTATTTCTAGAGGCGAATTCGATGCAGCAATTGCGGCTCCTGTTGCTGCAGCTCATTACGGTCTACGTGTTATTGCCGATAACATCGGGGACAATGTTGGTGCGGTAACTCGCTTCATTGTTGTATCAAAACCAGGTGCTATCCCCAAGAACACAGGATGGGATCGCACCTCATTGGCAATATTTATTGGCGTCGACCACGCAGGAGCACTTCTGGATATTTTGAGCGAGTTCGCGAAGCGTGATGTAAACCTGACATTCATTCAGTCACGTCCAACTGGTTTAGAACTTGGCCACTACCATTTCATTATTGATGCAGAGGGTCACATCGCAGATACACCTGTGAAGGAGGCAGTAGAAAGCCTTCGAGCAATCTGCGAAGACATTAGATTCCTTGGCTCATACCCACGAGAAAAGGCAAGTAAATGATCGACATTAAGTTTGTACGCGAAAACCCTGATGCGGTTCGTGCATCACAAAAGGGTCGCGGCGAAGATGTTTTGATCGTAGATAAAGTTTTAGCAATTGACGAAGTGCGCAAAGCAGCGTTAGAAAAATTTGAAAATCTGCGCGCAGAGCAAAATGTTTTATCCAAAGCGGTAGGTGCCGCACAAGGTGCCGAAAAAGCAACGCTATTAGAAAATGCCAAAGAACTTGCAGCGAAGGTTAAAGAGGCAGACTCCAAGCGCGCTGAAGTCGACAATGAAGCTAAACAATTAATCCTGCAACTTTCAAATCTTTTGGACCCAGAAGCTCCGATTGGCGGAGAAGAAGATTTTGTAATTATCGAACATGTTGGAACACCGCGCATCTTTGATTTTGAACCAAAAGATCATGTTGAACTAGGAAAATTACTTGGGGCTATCGATACTGAACGCGGCGCAAAAGTTGCGGGATCTCGCTCATATTACCTAACAGGTGTTGGAGCGATGTTGGAGTTTGCATTAGTTAATTATGCAATTTCGGCGGCCAACAAAGCTGGATTTACTCCTGTGATCCCACCGGTTTTAGTAAATCCAGCTGCAATGGAAGGCACAGGATTTTTAGGACAAGCTGCAGAAAATGTTTACCATCTTGAAAAGGATGATGTTTATTTAGTTGGAACCTCCGAAGTCCCACTTGCTGCAATGCACATGGATGAAGTTTTACCAGCAGACAAATTACCTATTCGTTACGCAGGGTATTCATCGTGTTTTCGTCGCGAAGCAGGTACCTACGGAAAAGACACTCGTGGAATTATTCGGGTACACCAATTTGATAAAGTTGAAATGTTTTCGTTCTGTCACCCAGATCAAGCAAAAGAGGAACACATGCGTTTATTGCAGTGGGAAAAGGATTTCCTTAATGCGATGGAAATTCCGTTTCGAGTCATCGACGTGGCATCAGGTGACTTGGGATCTAGTGCCAATCGCAAGTTTGATATTGAAGCGTGGATACCTACACAAAACGCATACCGCGAGGTTACAAGCACATCGAACTGCTCCGAGTTTCAGGCACGTCGCTTAAATATTCGTTTTAAAGATGCAGATGGAACAAAAGCTGTTGCCACACTGAATGGCACTTTAGTGGCGATTCCTCGCATGATTGTCGCTATTTTGGAGAACCATCAAAATGCTGATGGCTCAGTCAATGTGCCAGCTGCTTTACAACCATTTTTAGGTGTTTCACGATTTGAGCTTGTGTGAGCAAACGCCCAAAATTAATTGCTACAGATTTAGATGGAACAATTGTTTCTCATGAAGGTGTAATTTCACAGCGCACCATTAATGCATTTATTCGCGCGCGAGATCTAGGCATTCATATCTTTTTTGTAACTGGACGCCCTCCTCGTTGGATGGGTGAAATTCGAGATGCATTTGGTTTTGGCGAAGCTATTTGTTGCAATGGTGCAATGCTGTATGACTTAATGAATGATGTAATAATTGAAGAGTGGAAGATTTCGGTTGAAGCCCAACTTGAAGTAGTGCGTCGTATGAGAATTGCAATGCCTGAGATGTCATTTGCTATTGAATCCACTGACCACTATCACCGAGAAGTTGCTTATATTCCAAAGTGGGATATTGGTTTAGATAATGTTGGTGTCGAAAAGATTGAAAAAGTTATGGTGCAACCAGTTCTTAAAATACTAGGTCGTTGTAGCAACTTGGAATATAACTCTGATGAAATGGTGGAAGTAGCCGCACGCGAGTTGCATGATCTGGTAACAGTCACTCATTCAGCGGCCAATTATTCATTAATTGAGATTTCAGCACTCAATATTTCTAAGGGAAGAACTCTTGAAATGATGGCACAGCGACTTGGCTTAACCGCAGAAGATTGTGTTTCATTTGGTGATAACCCCAATGACTTCTCGATGCTTTCCTGGACAGCTCGTTCTTATGCAATGTCAGATGGGCATCCCGATGCTCCTTCATTTGCTACTTCAGTAGCAGAACCATGTGAGTCTGATGGTGTAGCAAAGATCATTGAACAACTATTGGAGCTTCCCGCTTAATTATCGGTCGATTTTTGGCTAGGGCTAAATTCGGGTAATCTCTCCCACGGAGGGCTCGCATAGCGGCCGAGTGCACCGGTCTTGAAAACCGGCAAACGAAAGTTTCGTGGGTTCAAATCCCACGCCCTCCGCCATTTTTATGAAGTTGTGGCTGAGTTCATACCCCGTAAAGGGGACTTGATCTAGCCACTTTTTCATTGTCGGAGCACACTTATCCCCTAGCAATAAAAATCGCTTACGCCAGGGGAGTCGTACATGTCAGGTGTTTTTTCACCAACGCGCGCCAAGATCAAAGAGCGCACGCTTCGCACAGATAAGTGGTGGTTGCAGCCACTTCTAACTTTCGCAGTTCTTATCTCCTTCGTTGTGTATGCAACTTTCCGTGCCTTTGAAAATGCGAATTACTACAAGGATCACTTGATCTCACCTTTCTATTCCCCATGTTTGTCACGAGCGTGTGTGCCAGAAGCAACAATGTTTGGATTCACACCAGTAAGTGCAGAAATTCTTAACTTTGCATTATCTCCAGCGTTAATTATTTTGATCTTCCCACTTGGTTTCCGTATGACGTGTTACTACTACCGCAAGTCCTACTACCGTTCATTTTGGATGTCACCGCCAGCTTGTGGCGTTGCAGAACCTCACAAGACATACACAGGCGAGACTCGGTTCCCTCTCATCATTCAAAACTCACATCGTTACTTTTTCTACGCTGGTTTGGTGTTAAATGTAATTCTTACCTACGACGCAGTTATTTCATTTAAAAACCCTGAAGGTCAATGGGGTCACATGAGCGTTGGTTCGCTCGTGCTACTTGTTAGCTCAACCATGTTGTGGTTGTACTCAATGTCTTGCCACTCATGCCGCCACACAATTGGTGGGCGCTTAAAGAATTTCTCAAAGCACCCTGTTCGCTACAAGTTGTGGAGCTGGGTCTCTGTCCTTAATCACAAACATCAACAGTTTGCCTGGTTCTCACTTGCAGCTGTTGCCTTCGCCGATATCTATGTTCGCCAAGTTGCAAGTGGCGCATGGACTAACTTCTACTTCTTCTAAAAGGAAAATCGACTATGACTCTAGAACGCCATAAATACGATGTCCTTATCATCGGTGCCGGAGGCGCAGGCTTACGTGCAGCGGTAGAAGCACGCGAAGCAGGACTTCGTGTAGCGATCATCTGCAAATCCTTATTTGGCAAGGCTCACACAGTTATGGCCGAAGGTGGCGCTGCTGCGTCAATGGGAAATGTGAATGACAAAGATAGTTGGATGGTGCATTTTCGCGACACAATGCGCGGCGGAAAATTCCTCAACCATTACCGTATGGCTGAAATACATGCCAAGGAATCACCAGATCGTATTTGGGAGCTAGAAACATGGGGCGCACTTTTTGATCGCACCAAAGAAGGAAAGATTTCACAACGTAACTTTGGTGGACATGAATACCCACGCCTTGCACACGTTGGCGATCGCACAGGACTAGAACTAATCCGCACCATGCAACAAAAGATTGTTGCTTTGCAACAAAAAGACGGTCGTGACACTGGCGATATGGAAAGTGGAATAAAAGTTTTTGCTGAGTTAACTATCACCGACATTCTGAAAGAGAATGGAAAAGTCTCCGGTGCCTACGGTTACTGGCGCGAATCTGGCGAAGAGGTTTTATTTGAAGCACCTGCAGTAGTAATTGCCACTGGCGGTGTTGGAAAAACTTTCAAGATCACTTCTAACTCATGGGAAGGCACCGGCGATGGGCATGCACTTGCTCTCAAAGCTGGCGCAAACCTGGTTGACATGGAGTTTTTACAGTTCCACCCAACAGGCATGGTATGGCCACCATCTGTTCGTGGAATTTTAGTGACTGAATCTGTTCGTGGTGAAGGTGGAGTTCTCACAAATAATTTAGGCGAGCGTTTCATGTTCAAGTACATCCCAGAAGTTTTCAAGGATAAGTACGCAGACAACGAAGCCGAAGCAGATCGTTGGTATGTCGATCAAGACAACAACCGCCGTCCACCAGAACTACTTCCACGCGATGAAGTGGCACGCGCAATCAATAGCGAGGTAAAGGCTGGTCGCGGAACTGAACACGGTGGTGTGTTCCTAGATGTTTCAAAGCGCCTGTCTGCCGAGATAATTAAGAAGCGTTTGCCTTCGATGTGGCACCAGTTCTACGAACTAGCTGGCGTAGACATAACCAAAGAGGCGATGGAGGTTGGCCCAACTTGCCACTACGTAATGGGTGGTGTTGAAGTAGAACCAGATACCGCTGCTGCTGTTGGGGTTCCAGGGTTATTTGCTGCCGGCGAAGTTGCAGGCGGAATGCACGGATCAAACCGCTTGGGCGGAAACTCATTGTCAGATCTTTTGGTGTTTGGACGTCGTGCCGGAATGGGTGCAATTGAATATGTAAAGAGCAACGGTGCAAATCCAGTGAGTGAAGCCGCAATCACTGCAGCCGCTGCCAAGATTCAAGCACCTTTTGATCGCGAGGGTGGAGAGAACTCGTACTCACTCCATGCTGAATTACAGGAAGTAGCGCATAACCTGGTTGGAATTATTCGAACAGGCAGCGAACTGAAGGAAGCAATTGAAAAGATTGCAGATATTAGAAAGCGCAGTGCAAATGTTGCGGTAAGCGGAGGACGCAAGTTCAACCCTGGTTTCCACTTGGCTTTTGACTTAGACAATATGTTGTTAGTTGCTGAATCAACTGCTAAATCTGCAATCAACCGCGAAGAGTCTCGTGGTGGGCATACTCGTGATGACTTCCCTGTTATGAACACCAAGTGGCGTCAAATAAATAACATTGCATCATTTGATGGCAAGCAAGTAAACATTCGTGAACAAGCATTGCCAGCAATTCCTAAAGAACTCTTTGATCTTTTTGATATACACGAGCTGGAGAAATACATGACACCCGAAGAAGTTGCGAAAGGCGGTTCCAACTAATGGCGCGCAATATTAAACTTCGTATTTGGCGTGGAGATTCAACCGATGGCGGTCTCAAAGATGTTGTTGTTGAGGCCAACGAAGGTGAAGTAGTACTCGATGTGATTCACCGTGTTCAAGCGACCCAGATGGGTGACCTAGCGGTTCGTTGGAACTGTAAAGCTGGTAAGTGTGGCTCTTGTTCTATGGAGATTAACGGTAAGCCTCGTTTAGCTTGCATGACACAGGTCGCTTCATTTGGCGAAGAAGAAACAATTACAGTTACTCCACTTCGCGCATTTCCAGTCATTAAAGATCTAGTGACAGATGTTTCTTTTAACTACAAAAAAGCCATGGAAGTACCGGCTTACGAGCACCCGAAGGATTTGGCACCTGGCCAAGCCCGGATGGAACAAATCGATGTTGAGCGCTCACAAGAGTTCCGCAAATGCATCGAATGCTTCCTGTGCCAAAATGTGTGCCACGTTGTTCGAGACCACGAAGAAAATAAGAAGTCATTTGCTGGCCCACGCTTCTTTATTCGAATCGCAGAGCTAGATATGCACCCACTCGATACTTTGAAGAATCGCAAAAAAACTGCCCAAGAGGAGCACGGTCTTGGAATGTGTAACATCACCAAGTGTTGTACTGAGGTTTGCCCAGAGCACATCAAGATCACCGATAACGCAATCATTCCTATGAAAGAACGCGTTGCTGACATCAAATACGATCCAGTTCGCTGGTTAGGTTCAAAAATTCGCAAGCGCGAGGGCCTATAATTCAAGTATGAAGTTGTTGGTTCGTTGGGGTGCACTGGCACTTGCCTTTTGGGTTGCCACAGCAGTTATTCCAGGAATTGATGTCAAGGGCGGTTTCACAACATATCTCTGGGTAGCGTTGCTATTTGGTTTGCTTAATGCAACGTTGGGGTCATTATTAAAGTTGTTAACTCTTCCGGCAGTAATTCTAACTTTAGGACTCTTTCTGGTTGTGGTTAATGCAGCAATGTTGATGCTGGTTGCACGTTGGAGCGACAAGTTAGATGTGAACAATTTTTGGTCAGCAATTTTCGCAGCGATTGTGATTAGTGTGATTACTCGAGTTGTTTCTAGTTTCGGCAAGAAAGCACTCACGCCCTGAAATCCTTAGCCCTGGTTTCAGCCGGTGGCGTTGCCGGAACCCTGTCACGATTTGGTTTGGGTGAAGTATTTCCCGATGAGCGATCAGGCACATTAGCAGCAAACTTAATTGGCGTTGCCCTGGCAGCCATACTGCTGGTGTTCATGGAACGTCGTGGAGTCACTGAATTACGCTTACTTTTACTGCCTGGATTTTGTGCAGGATTAACTACATTTTCTGCAGTAACTGCACAATCTCTCGAACCACGCGATGGCGGATTGTTGTTTCTGACAACAAATGTCATATTTAGCGTGCTAATTGTAATAATTGTCCTGCCACTGGCCCGCAAAGTTATTCCGGCCAGATCATGAACGTACTCTTAGTCATTCTTGGCGCAGCAATAGGGGCCCCCGCCCGCTTTGCAATTGACCATTACATCAAAAGGTACACAACAAAACCGTATGGAATCTTTCTAGTAAATATCGTTGGCTCATTTTTTCTAGGTTTAACATTTGAAAAATCTGAACACATTCATGATTTAGTAGCTATTGGTTTTGCAGGCGCATTCACAACCTGGTCAACATTTATGTTAGATGTTTATTTGGCGTACGAATTGAAACGCTATAGCGAAGCAGCGGTAAACTTAGTTATGTCTTTAGGACTTGGCTTGCTGGCCGCCTGGATTGGAATCCAACTAGCGCAAGGTTAAATTTATTTAAGGGATGCCATCCAGGCTTCAATCTCATCTGGGTGATGAGGAATATGCTCACTTAGGTTTAAACATCCAGCTTCAGTAACAACAACATCATCTTCGATTCGGATTCCGATACCGCGGAATTCTGCAGGAAATAGTTCATCATCGGGTTGAATGTATAAACCAGGTTCAACTGTCAAACACATTCCAACCTCTAATACTCCATCGCGGTACTGCTCAGCTCGCGCTTGTGCACAATCATGGACATCCATGCCCAGCATGTGGCTAACGCCATGAAGTGTCCAACGCTTATGCAAACCAACAGCCGGATCCATAATTTCTTCTAAACTCATTGTCAAAATTCCCATATCGATTAAACCCTGTGCCAAAACCGTGTGACTGGCTTTGTTAATGCTTAAGAACTTTTCACCAGGTTTAATCGCTGCAATACCAGCCTTTTGTGCCTCATAAACCAGCATGTACAAAGCTCGTTGGGCAGGTGTGAACTTTCCACTAATAGGCAAGGTGCGAGTGATGTCTGCTGTGTAATACGAATCTATTTCGACACCAGCATCCAAAAGCAACAGCTCACCGTTATTTACTGCTCCATCGTTTCGGTTCCAATGCAAGATGCAGGCGTGAGAACCAGAGGCTGCGATGGTGTTATATCCAAGATCATTACCTTCAATGCGGGCACGACCGAAGAACGCTGCTTCGACAACGCGTTCTCCGCGTGGAGTATTAATTGCTGCTGGCAAAGCACGAATAACATCGTTGAAACCGCGATGTGTTGCATCCACAGCTTTTTGCATTTCTTGAACTTCGTAATCATCTTTAATCAAGCGTGCGGCTGATACAAATTCAAGTAATTCGGCATCCTTGGCGTGTGCTTTAACTGTGGAATCTACGATGTCATCAAAACCGCGAAGTGCGGCAGCCTTGGTTCCTTTAAGAAAATCCTCTAACTCATCAATCTTTCGTACTTCTACACCATAGCGCTCTGAAGCTTCATCAGTTGTAAAACGACGTCCAACCCATAGTTCGCCGTTTTTTGCATCTGTATAGAACGCAGATGTATCTCTGGTTGATCGAGGATTTATGAACAAAATTGGTGCGTGGCCTGAACCGCTTGGCTCCATTACTAAAACAGAATCTGGATTAGCTTCAACGCCTTGGACACCGGTGTAGTAAGCAAAAGCTGTGTGTGGTCGGTACAAATAATCTGTGTCGTTGCTGCGTTGCTTGGCGGCACCGCTTGGCACAACTAATCGCAAGCCCGTAAAGGCAGCTGATAACTTCTCACGGCGTTCGATGCAGTGGGCTATGACTTCATCCTGATGAATTCCAGTCAGTGGTGTTGGCACCCATCCAGTTTTCATGAACTCTGCAAATATTTCAGAGGGCGCAACATCGTGAGCGCGTTTTGTTGCTACTGGGGGCTTTTCAGTGTTTTCCACACCGATAGCCTACAAGAGGTTTACAGAATTGCTTTACTTAACTGTAAAGGCAATTTCCTTCGAAGGCGTTGTTACCAATTTAGGCTTTACGATGACAAAGCGCGCAACGAAGGTGTACTTACCTTTTGTAAAAGCTGGCGCCTCTGCCTTGTCACCATACTCATTTATGTAACTCTTTGCCTTGCCACAAAAAATCATTTCTTTTTCGCCTACCCAAGCATCTTTACCTTGTGTACCTTTGCCGTTACCCGTTTGCACATATACAGACTGTGCCTCGTTTTTATCTTTCGAGTACAAACCAAACATCACATATGCATTAGGAAAAAAGTATGATTTGTCTATTGTGTACTTAATGTAAACATCTTTACAACCATTTGGATCTAAAGTTACCGAATCCACAACCGTATATGTAAGAACTGTTTTCTTATTGTAAACAATCTTGTCTGTGATCGTTGCAGCATTAGCTGGTGAAAAACTTGAAGCGATCAAAACTAGGACGATGGCAAGGATGCGTGATTTCATTGCGGAAGCCTAAAATTCATTGCTATGCCTGTCAAAAGATAAACGCCTCTAAAGTGAACAACAAGTAAACAGATCAAGTATTTTTTGGTTGCTACATGTATTACATTTACTGCATGAGGCTACCTACCATTCTTATCGCTGGATGGCTGTTGTCTATTTCCAATATCGTTGCGGTACAGGCGCATACAGATGGTGCAATGTCAGTGCATGACATCGCACAAGAGTCTGCACCGAAAGCATCATTTGAGATCAAAAAAGATCCAACTGGCGGATTTAATGTTCACATTGTAACTGAAAATTTTTTGTGGCGCCCAGAAATGGCTTCCCTGCAACACGTACCCGGTGAAGGTCACGCACATGTATTTCTAGATGGCCGTAAGATAATGCGAATTTACAATCCTTGGTTCCATTTAAACACCTATCAATTCGCTACTAGACCAGGCGAACAGTTGCTGAGTATTGAATTTGTGGGCAATGATCATGCGGCATACACAATTCAAGGCTTACCAGTGGGCACCGAGCAAGTTATCAAAGTGCCCAACGATGAGATTCAACCAAATATTGAAGATGACAATCGATTACTGTACGGCTTAATCGTTGTGATACTTATTTCTTTAATCCTTGCTCTGACAAGGCTGCGTCAAATTGCTCGCGCAGCGGATGCTCAGAAGGACCAGATTCAGTAATTATTCGCATCAAACGAGCAACATATTCATCTCGCTTTTGATCAAGCGCCATTTTTTCGTCAGCCGTTGGTTCAAATGAATTCAGTTCATTTTCGGCAATCACGCCAGCGCGAAGCAAGAGCATCTCTAAAGCGCGAAGGCGATGATTAGCAACATGAAGGTCCATTCCTAATGTAAGGGTTAGATCAAATAGCTTAGAGATCTGCGGATTTCCGAAGTAATCAAATTCTTGGGTCATTATGCAACCTTTGTCGCTTGTAAAACACACCATGGGAAATGCCAATCGCTTCGAGCTGGCCAACCTTCTGCGCGCAATCCTTCTGATCTTTCATCAAATGCAACCCACTTGGCATCTTTCAATCCTAATTTTTCACAGAGATTAATCAGATCTGTTGCAAAGAGGGCACGGAAAAACGGTTCATTATTTCTTTCAGCATGTTCATAGACGGTCGCATCTCTAACAGGATCACCGGTGGGTTGGAATTCTAGGAAACGAATTACACCGCCAGGCTTTAGCAATCGAGCTGCTTCTTCAACAGTTTCGATAATCGCCTCTTGTGGCATTTCATGAAGAATCATTGTTCCGGTTACTAAATCAACAGAAGCATCTGGCAACCCAACCTTGCGTCCATCTTGTTGTTTGTAATGGATTGCAAGGCCTTCAGACTCTGCTTCAGCATGTGCGAGCTTTAATCCTGGAGCAGCTAAATCGATTCCAATTATTTCAGCATCTGGATAGCGAGAGGCCAGTGGTTTTGTGCTCTTTCCAAAACCACATGCAACGTCAAGCACGCGTGGGTTTGAGGGCAGATCAGGCAAAGCGGTATTTGAGAACAATTTGTGGAACTTAAAGCCATCATTGTCTCGAAGCATTACTACGCGGGCGCCAAATTGGTAGATATATCCGGAAAGATCATTTGAATGAAAACTTCCGGGTTGCATATGAATATCAATATCGGTGTACCACTGTGGAAGAACAAGCGATGGATCAAGTTCTAATGAACCCTTTCCATCATTACGTACACCATTCAACTGAGACAAAAGCTCATCGCTGTATTTCATGACTACATCACTTGCTAGTCGCCATAACATTTTCTGCCCGATGCGTTCTAGGTGACTAAACCAAGGGTAAAGGGCCATATTCTTGAGCTTGACTTCACCTTCTTGCGCGGATGATATTTGCACTCCAGATTCTGCTACCTCTGAAATAAAGGCAGGGTAGACGGTATCTGCCCAGCGCTTGCGAAGAGACAAAATGAAATCAGCACTCGACTTTTCATCTAAGGATAAAAACTCTTCGATATCTCTCATGTTATCTCCTTTACTTTGAACCTAAGCTGTTGGACGTGATTGATACTGGCCCATTGGCTTACCAATCACATTTCCATCTCCGAATATTCGTGAGCCACGAAGCCAGGTGTCAGTCACCTTTGCATCGATCTCAAAGCCTTCAAATGGTGTGTACTCCTGCGTTGATAGTGAGTCTTCAGCTTTTACAACGTATGAAGCATTGGGATCAACGAGTGCGATATCTGCATCAAAACCAACTGCAATCGCGCCCTTGTTGTGTAGTCCGTAGCGTTGCGCTGTATTCCATGAGGATAGTTGTGCAATCTTTTGGTAGCTCAACTTTCTTCTCTTACTTTCTCCAACTAGACCAGCCAAGAGATATTCAGCGCCGCCAAAGCCTGACTTAGCAACAAAGACATCATCTTTCGGAGAACCAAACTTAATTTCATCTCTGCAACATGCGTGATCGCTAGCTACCCAATCAATTTCACCATTGAGCAAGTGCTCCCATAGTGCTTCCACATCTTCACGTGGGCGAAGCGGAGGATTAACTTTTCCGCCGATCCCCTTGGAGTTTTTGATATCTGCAAGCAAGTGCCCGATTGTGACTTCACGTCGGAAGTTCACATGAGGGAATGCTTTACTCATCTTTACCGCAGCATCGATAGCCTTAAAAGAGGTTAAGTGCAGCAGGTTAATATTTGGTAGCTCTGTTTCATGGGCCAAATATGATGCAATTGTGATTGCCAAACCTTCAGAGTGTGGCGGACGAGATAAATGGTAAGCCTCGAGATCTTTTGGACGACCTGATTCTTCAACCATTTTTGTGTAGGCGGTCATGATTTCTGCTGTTTCGCAGTGCATCGACAACGAGATTGAATCTGCAAGATGTGGCATCTTTACCCGCGCATCTTGAATCGCTCTCATTACAAATTCAAAGTGAGCAACGTCGTATCTTTCACCTTCTGGAATCATTAAGAATTCATTTTGTGAAGTTGATCGACCATGTAAACCATAGCTGCCATAGAACATAAAGATTTTAAATGAGGTCACACCAAACTTACTGATCAGGTCAGGAATCTCTTTTAGGTGATCTGAGGTCAACGGTGCAAGGTGATATGCGTAATCGACAAATGCCCTGCCAGCTGTTGCATCTAGAACCTCTGGGTAGATATCTAGGTATGAGCCACCTTTATTCATGTAGTACTGACCTGTTCGCATATAAGACAACGCAGTGGTCACGCCGCCTTGAGCGCACGCCTTACTTTCAGATTCAACATCTGCGCTTAGCGGATTGTAAATTCCCCAGTGTTGATGCCCATCAACTACGCCCGGGAAAGCCAACTTTCCGCCTGCATCAAAGCTTTCTTTAGCATCTGTAACATCTAACCCAGCTTCTAGTTTGGCGATTTTTCCATCTTTAATCGCAATATCTACATCAAGCACCGCTTCTTGATCATGCTTAACAACGCGGGCATTCTTGATGATGAGATCGTATGTGGGCATTGATGTTCTCTCCTTTGGAATATGTCTAAACGGTAGTGGCAGAAGTACGGTAAATCAA
>Ga0114976_10000926_pt1 | contig 18327 bp, 9 predicted proteins | sample S_130805_EF_Meta_FD_87319 | JGI IMG/M metagenome (GOLD analysis project Ga0114976, IMG submission 87319) | Freshwater microbial communities from Lake Simoncouche, Canada to study carbon cycling - S_130805_EF_MetaG | ecosystem: Environmental > Aquatic > Freshwater > Lake | place: Lake...
ACATATAAATTGGAATTCAAAGAGACATCACCAGCAATCAGTAATCTCGTATTCAATGAAACATCACCATATTGTATGGTTCTCCCATAAACGAATAAATTTGAACTGAAAGATACGTCACTAGAAACAAAAAGACGGGTGTTCATAGATGTGTCACCATAGTGAATTGTTCTACCACCCACATATAAATTTGAATTGAATGATACATCGCCAGCAACTAGTAATCTCGTATTCAAAGAAACATCTCGATACATAATGGTTTCTCCATAAACAAATAAATTCGAACTTAAAGATACATCACTAGAAACAAAAAGACGGGTGTTCATAGAAACATCTCCATATTGGATCGAACGTCCACCCACATATAAATTCGAATTTAAAGAAACATCTCCGGCCACAAATAATCTCGTATTCAATGAAACATCGCCATATTGTATGGTTCTCCCGTAAACGAATAAATTTGAATTAAAAGATACATCACTCGAAACGAAAAGTCGCGTATTCATAGATACATCTTTTTGTTGAATTGATCTACCCGAAATATATAGATTTCCATTATCGATAGCATTAATATTCCCGGATATGAAAAAATTACCAGATACATCCAATACAATATTATTTTCGCGGTTCATTAGATTCGGTAAAAAACTATAAAGAATCTTTCCCTGGCCATTTTGATTTAATGTTGCATCATATGTTGATGTCGTATCTGCGATAATAAATGAATTTAAATCGGGCATGTATATAGAGCGTAAATTATTACTAGGATCAATAATACGGTTTTCTATTCCGGATGTATTTAAAATAGCACTAGGCACAGTTATCCAAGATGAAGATGAAAGTCCTGTTGTAGTATAAATAAATACTCCATTATCTCCAACCGCCACTGCTCTAGAAAGATCATACATATACACGCTTTGTAAATTCACATCAGTTATAGAACTGGAAATATTAGCAAAATTATTTTTATTGGTGGATATGTCCGTCCATGTTTTACCATCCGATGTATAAGATAAAATATTATTACCCACAACAATGACATTGGAATTATCATAAACAAATAAATTATTATAGGATGTATCCGAGCGAGGGTTAGTATAAACATTTGAAACAGGAGTAGATACAGTATATTTGGATATGCCTGATCCTACAAAATAAACAAATTTTGAGGAAGCACTACTGGCCACAATATTAATCGTAGAACTGATTTCATAAAAATGCCCTAGGTTCATATAATACGTATTAAAATAGTATAAATTTAATGGTGTTCCACTGAAATAACCATTATAATCGATTGTATTTATCGAGATATCAAAATAACGAATTTGTTTTGTATAAGAATCGACAAGGTTACGTTCACTATCATTATAAGCATAAGCAATAAAAGTTTTAATATTATTGGCCGATGTATCCTTGGCCATACAAATAGATCCTGCATCTCGATATGGAATATAGTTAAACCCGGTGTTTTTTACATATTGCAAAGAATACCAATTTACACCACCATCATTCGTATAAAAAAGGACACTCTGGGTTGAACCGATGACTGCATAAGAACAATCATAAACACCAATAGTTATTGAATTATTTGAAAGTGTTGTTAATGCACTATTCGCATCGGAATCAATTTGTGATTTATTCCAATTTAAACCACCATCATGTGTATATAAAATATATTGAAAATATGGATAAGTTGTTGAAGTAGAACTGCCAACAGCATAACCAACATTAGGATAGGTTTTAGAAAATGTCATATATTGTATTTCATAATTAGCATGAGCCATTGTATTTATTTCTCCATTGCCAAGGTGAGTGGGACCATTAATATCTAGTACATAATCTTCGGTTCTCGGTGAAAAAGTATTAATACCAATTGTAGATAGATATTTCATTTGTCCATTACCAGATACTATGGTCTGTGATGGTATATGATTTTGGCAAATATCAGTCAAACTTATAGCACCAAACGCTCTTGACGTATCCAACGCAAAAACGCCACCCCCAATGGCTAATCCAGTATTATTTGGTGCGACGGCCCTAAAAATTGTATTTGAACTATTATCCACAGAAACCATCGTAAGAGCATTCCCGGTGCGCGTAGTAGTATCATTATATACATCATATAAATATGCATTATTGGAATTATCAAATAGTAACATGGTTTCATTATACATTTCTCCAGAAACACCTCTTCCGGTTACCACTGGGGGTGTGAGAGTAAAAAAAGATGAATATTCTGTATAATTTGCAGTTAAATACACATTACCGGTGGAATTACTTGAATCAATGATGATCAGCCCACCAGATGCATTAAATTGGAGAGAACCTAGGGAGGTTAAAAACCCCGTTTCTTGGTTTAATAAGAAAGTGCCACCATAATTGGCATGCGGTCCATAAGTTGAACTATTTAATAAATAACTACCAGATACATCTATTGTTAGATCTCCGGAACTATTATCAAATATCATATAGCCACCGGATGTATCCAAAATAAACCCACCTGATGTATTAAATGAAAACCATCCATTTGAATTAAATAAAGTGAGGCTATTATCCATTAATAACATCCCCCCAGAGTTATCAAATTGAAGAGAACGAGCAGAAGTTGTGATCGTATTGGATGTTTGTTGTAATAAATGACCACCTTCCGTATATTCGATAACTGCATCGGATATATTAAATTTATTGGTACTGACATCATTAAAAAACATGATTGCTGATTTTATCTCATTAGCATCCATGACCATACCTTTTTGATTTTTGTTTTGAGCAATAATATTACGTATATAGGAATTACCAGATTCAATAGTTAATATATCCGTTACGGCTTCGACCGTTCCTGTAACATTAAAAACAGTTTTTGGTGTTTTTGTATTCATACCAATATTCGTAGAATTACCAAACATATATGCATGAGAATTAATTGTTGGGAGCGCAGTATCTTTACCGAAATATAAACTACTATGAATATACGAATTACCAAATACAAATGAATCTTTATATACAAAAAGGCTATTTCCTGTAACCAAATCTCTATCTGCTATTAAATCTACTGTAACCTCGATAGTTCCATTATAATATTGAAAGGTAGGGTTTGCAGAACGAGTGACAAATTGATCAGCGACAACAATACCTGCGCTAATTGTATTAAAACTATCTATTTTACTCATTCCACCATATTGTTTCCAGGAATTATTAGACATTTAAATATATTATACAATTACGCTGCATTTTATTTTACCCAGTTATAACTTGAAAAGTATTCATAGTAAACTTTACAAATAACTTTACTCTAAAATTATTTGTAAAATAGCAATATTAATCACTATGATTCTTTCGCGTTTTAGAGACCTTTTTCGATTTTGCTTCAGCGAATTTTTTAATGTTCTCGATATCGTTTAAAAAATCATCCACTATATCTTGATAGAATTTTCGGAACTCGGATTTTCTGGTTTTCATATCCTCGATAGAAAACCATCCAATTTCTATTTTTTCAAAGAGTTTGGTCTTACTTAAAAGAGAATGATCCATACGATCCCATAAAAACCGATGATTTTGATTATAATATTTGGGAAGGTTCTCGTCATAATCTAAAAAAAACATATGAACATGATAAGTATCATGTACTAATTTATAAATACCCCCATTTTTTTTAATCATCTTTTGTATTTGTTTCCCATCACCTAAAAAGCCGGTTAACTCTTCACCTCCTTCACGAAGTGCGGTCTTATAAGGTGATTCGCCTTTTTCTACGCCACCACCAAAATCAGACCAGCCTTTTGCACTATCTTCCAAAGGGTTCTCTTTTCCAAATAAAAAATATAGTTTATTGTTATGTATTGTGATCGGTAATATACTTCCTGCCACCATTCTGATATATAAAGCAGATATATTATTTATAACGACTAAATAAGGCGAATTGTTTTGATATCTTTTTTATCTTCTACCTTGACCATTGGAGAATGGTCTTCACCAGATTCTGTTTCCGCGATAAATTCAGATATCGTTTTTAATCGCGAATAAAACTCAATAACTTTTGGGTTCGCAGATATCTTTGCAGGATTAAATGCTGATAGGTATAGACCATCTAAGGATCGAAGTCTGGATAGAGCCACATAACTTTGCCCATATTCGAAAATACTTCCACCGATATCTATTTCCGCCATATCCAGCGTAGCCCCTTGTATTTTATGAATTGTAAGAGCCCATGCTAAACTTAGTGGATATTGGCCAATTGCGATTGTGGGATAATCTTCTGACTGCCAGAAATAGGGAACAATATTTTTGATCACACCATTCGAAAATCGAACAATAACTGTCATTATGGAATTGATTTCGAGAATATCCATAACAACACCCTGTGAACCATTACAAATTGATCTATCCATATCCAAATTCACAGTACACATTACCGCAGCACCTTTTTTTAAACGTAGAATTTGAGAGCATGGTGTGTTTGTTTTCATCTGGTCAATTTCAAAATTACTTTCGCGCTCTGATATAGCAAAGCATTTTTTAAGGATATCTGTAGGGATCGCTTTACTGGAATCCAAATATATACGTAGATCGGTTTTTGTGGTCATTTCGAATACAAATTCTTTTTCCTGTATCTTTGAGAAGAGCATAGTATTAAAATAGTCCGCCTTGGAGCGAATAGGGAATAATTTTGTAGGTACACACCCATTAAGAAGCGTCTCATCATACTCACGTTTTATATATCGTTTTAGCACATCTACCTTTTCTTCATCCAAATTCCCCTCCCGTATTTGAAGTAGTATATCAATATAGGTGGTATCTTTTTGCCGAAAGATAGTTTTCAATTCAATATGATTTTCGTCTTTAAAAACTCTATGCCAAGATGGTGATTCAAAACAAAACTTCTCCGTATCGGGTTCACCATGAGTTCCCACCGGAGGTAGTTGGTAAAAGTCACCTGTAAACACAACTTGCATGCCACCAAATGGTAAACTAGACTTTCGAATCGTACGTGCAATTTCTTCGATAATATCAAATATCTTTTTGGATAACATACTGACCTCATCTAAGATAAGACCTTTTGTCTGCTTCCACACTTTTACCGCAAATTTATTATTTAAAACGGAAGTAATAATTGCATCTTTTGAGCCTTTGGCTAATTTAATACCACTCCATGAATGAAGTGTTCTTGCATTACAATTTAAGAGTAATGCTGCACAACCTGTCATAGCACAAACGGCGAAATTCGAATTGATAGATTTTACATGCTCCAATAGTGTTTTAATAAGGAAGGTTTTACCTGTGCCACCCGGGCCAGTTATAAATAGATTTTGCCCTTGAACGAATTTACGATAGGCCAATCGTTGTTCAGGAGATAAGTTTCTTATATCCACTATATATTCTGTTTCACTCATATTTGTATAGTATTAGGTTTATAATATACAAACAAATAATCTATAAGATTCAATTTTCTTACTCATGCTCTACCTCTAAGCAAAACGAAAAATCGAGTCCATTTAAGTTGAGTTGACCGCCATTCTCATTAAGTAACTGGACATTTAACTTTAATAGGTCAATTTTACCTGTATAACTTCTTTTATCACTCACTAAAAGGCCATTAAAACGATTCGCAGGTAGAACCGTTCCGAAAGGAAAGTGACTATCCATAGTAATACGGGCAATAATATTTTTATTGATTAGAGAACTTGATAAAGGCGATACAAAGGAATGCTGGTTTCCCTTATTAAATTCTTCAATTGCCAAATATACATATCGTGGACCATTCAAATCAGGGAAAGCCTCAGAAAGAATGGTTGTTGTTGTAACTGTATAAGATAGTAGACGAAATCCTAACAGCCATCCTAATTTGGATTTAAAATTATATTTATCGCTTTGCCCCGTACCATTGACATCAAATTCAATAGTTAATGTAGATTGGCTGGTATGAAAACTAGAACCCGTATCGGAATAACCATAAATTAAATTACTATAAGGAGAACTTAATTGACTGATCAAAAGATTGATACCTGTCTGTAGTTGAGAACCTGAATATTGTCCATTTGGAATCACAATCGTTACACTATTTGATGTGTCCGGATCAATAATATTAAAACTATTATTACCGAGCGTAGAAGAGATATTATAAAACGACATAGGAATTTCAATATTTGTAAGACACATATTTTTTACATCTGTGATCCGTTCTGGAATAGTGATATTATAATTTGTGGTTTGTTGATAGTTATATTCATCTCTAAATTTGGTATCCACATTCACATATTTCGTTTTACTTGGTTTATGGACATTTGTCATGATCATATGACTTCCATATTGTTTCGTTTTAGGATCCAAAAATAAGTTATTATTGTATTCACTCATCGATGTTTTGATATATAATATAGGATAGGATAAATTATATATCATTTTAGTCTTATTCATTAAAAATTATAACTGGATGCAATAGTTGATTTTTGACCTGTGATAATTTGATTCGGTTCATTATTATCCAAACCTTCATAGACTCCAAGGAATCTTAGAGAACCCATAAATACGAAAAATCCGAATAAAATAGTGATAAATAATAAAAAATAGTTTGATAATTTGGCACTCATTATATATTTTTCTTATATATTTATTTCCCACAACTCTTACAATTAGATATATTCTGGAGCCTAGAAATCATTCCTAAGAACACGGGTTTTGGTTCGATCGATACGGGCTTTATTATTTGAGTAATTATAACATTATTGATTGGTTTTTGAGGTCGATTTGTACTAAATATCATAAGCATAAAAAAATTGAACCTAAAAATTGATAGTATATAGAGTATCAATAGAAAAACTAACGAGTCATGCAAGCCAATCGCCGGTGTTATAAATGCAGATTTTGCACTAGAGAGTATAAGGAAAAATATAATTACGATCGACATGTTGGATGTTGTGAATTCTTTAGTAAATCGACTCGAGAGCGAGATAATGAAGTAGATATGATAGAAATACTTCCTTCGCACCCCGAAATGTATAGACTGATCCAAGAACTCGCATTTCGTGTGGATAAATTAGAAAAAGAGAATACCAAACTTAAGCAACTACAGAAACGTAAAATGAATATTTTGGAGTGGTTAAATAACGAGGCCACGATGAGAAACCCGAGTTTACAGTTTTCAGAATGGATCACGAATAAAGTTTATCCGCATATACCCGACTATTTGGAAGCCGTATATTCAAATGATCTACTTCATGGAATAACCGAACTATTGGGAAACGTGGTTGAGAACACGGAAACGGATAAGTTACCGATCCGAGCATTTGATACTAGTACAAATATCTTTTATGTATATCGTGCCGAGTCGGATGTGGCTATTCCCAAATGGACTAAAATGACAGCGACTGATTTTGAAAAATACTTGATGAACATAGCCAAACAGTTTATGGTGGAGTTTAAAAACCATTGGTATACGCCCAATAAAGAAAAGGTGGAAACGGACGAAAAGTATATGGATTTATATGTTAATTATTATCAGAGAATATTGGGTGGTTCTCGAATGTCCGATGAATCAAGGTGCCAAAAAATTCGCCAGAACTTATATACTAGAATAAAGGAGAACATTAAAACAATCGTAGAATATGATTTGATTTAACCGGAAAAATTGAATACTATCAATCTCAATGTTTTTTTCGAAACAGAATCAATCATGGCTACTCTAGGAACACCCAATTATTTGGCGGTTAAAAACCGCCACCCACGTGATGAACATATTACTTTTGAGGAAGGACCTCATATTTATACAGTTTGTGGAGAACGCGGCACCTATACTTCAGTGACGACTTGGAATCACCATCATTTTTCGAAGTTTGATGCCGATGCGATCATCGATAAGATGCTATTGAATAAGAAGAATGTGAGTGATCCAACTTGGAAATACTATGGCATGACTAAGGATCAAATCAAACAGATGTGGGATGTGAATAGAGATGCGGCATCCGGTGCTGGAACGAATATGCATAACGATATCGAGCATTATTACAATGGCATGAATGTTCAGAATGATAGTATTGAGTTTGGATTCTTCCAGCAATTCGTAAAGGATTTCCCTGAACTGACCCCTTATCGGACGGAGTGGATGGTATACTTTGAGGAGTTGAAACTTTCAGGGTCGATTGATATGGTATTCGAGAACCCGGATGGAACGATCCAAATCTATGATTGGAAGCGTTGTCAAGAGATTAAGCATGAACCCGAATTTGGAAAGTATGCTTTGACCACCTGTATCTCACATCTACCGGATACGAATTTCTGGCATTATGCCCTTCAATTGAATACGTATAAGATGATTTTGGAGAAGAAGTATGGAAAGAAGGTTACCGCACTCTATTTGGTGTGTCTTCATCCCGATAATAAGTATAAGACATATGAGCGTATTTCTGTCCCATTCTTGGAGAAAGAAATGGAGGATTTAATGAAGATGCGTTTGTCTGAAGTGGATGGAAAACATTAAACAATAAAACTTGAAAAAACGGCATAAAAACATAGGCATATGTAACTTAAAATATATGAACCAGGTCTATTCTTTTTTTATACAAGTCTATCTTTGGTTCTCTCTTCTTATTAAAAACATAAAGAATCGATGGTTACCTCTCCCAGAAAAAACTCATCGACCAACGATTTTGGATACAACAGAACAATATATCGTATCCAAAAAAAAGGGATTTTCAAAGAGTTATGAACAGAAGGAGAACCTCTATAATACAAATATGAACCCGATTTTATATGATAAAAAGGAATTAGCGAAGATATTCTTGGATAAGGAGAACGAAATCGAAAAGATATGGAAAACCCGAATCCTATTTGAAACCACGCCACGTGGAAATATTGTGATGTTATATGATCCATATAAAATGGGGTTCTCATATTATTCGGATGCATATAGTCTCCCTTATTCTTTATTAAATGCCGTGGCGATGAAATATGTGATCGTATTTAGTTGTCGGGATTTTTTTATGGATGATCAAATCACACCAGAAGAACATCCTTCACCACTCATAGAAGATGAAACCAAAATGAAGGATGAGAAAAAAGAAAAACACAATGATTTTTTGAAGGGATTAGAGAACGCGCCATTTGCGAAACTAAAAACATATAAGAAGGAGGTAAAAACTGAAACAGAGATGACGGAAAAAATCAAAGCAAAAAATAAGGAATATAATCGTAATAAGTTTATTTGCTTAGGGAAAATGATGAATTTTAAGTTTATTCAGAAACCTGATAAGAAGTCACCGCTAAATGGATTTTCATCGAAACTCTTAGATAATTTAAGTGGCGAAACGGCACTACAAAAGCAGGTACTAAGTTATAAGGATTTCAAAAAGTTATCGACACAAACTTAATGTGTTTTATCCTGGGCTTTTTTCCACTTTAAAAACCCGATACTTTTTTCAAGGGTATAGGACATGCCCAAGTGTGATTTTGCTATTTCATAGGCCTGCTTCTCCTTTTCATTGAGAGATTGTAAATATTGTTCATAGAGTTTGGACTCGCTCTTATCCATGGTAATAAAATAATAGCAGATTTATTATTTTATTGATAGTCAATTTTTTACGGATTTAGTTTCCAACGATAGGTTCTCTCCTTAGTTCTGATGGCACATAAGGATTATCATTTTCAGTACACATTTTATTCAATTCTAATAAATGTTGACCTTGGGATTTTGCAACGATGGTACTTGCTGGTTGAGTAGTGACAATACATTGATTTTTTTTAGATGTGGGAGGGCAACCTGTGATTGGTTTATGCGTAGTGATGGCTGGACACGAAATAGATACTGCTTTCTTTGCTTTATTTTTGATATAATCTTGCTGCGTCCCTAAATGGCGATTATTATCGGGTTTTACCACGGTATAAGGTTGTGGGCGTTTGATCCAGCGGTATTTTGTTTCAATCAAGCCTTCGGTTCCAAGAACGGATGGTTTTACAATGTTTGGATCATTTAATGATGTAACTGCGGATTGAACCACCGGTAAAACTGGATATTGGCCACAGCATCCTCCATGACCTTTTATGGTATCTCCTTTCATAAGTGTTTTGGGAAGAGAACGTGAGAGAGAAGTTTGTCCTACATAACCTTGATTTCTAAGAGTTCCATTAAGTGAAAATTGGCTCTGATTCACACTTATGTTATTATATTTGGCTTGTGTTTTTTTCTTTAAAGTTGCTATCGACATATACTGTATACGCATATTTTTTGTTATTTGATATATTTTTATTAAATTATATCAAAATGGTTATTTTATTCTAGTTTTATTTCAACTATTTATTTTAATACCAGGGCGTTGTAGATGATAATACGACCACATTTGAAGCGACATCACCTGTAGAAACTCTTTGAATACTTACTGATTGAGTAATTATGTTTCCACTTGTGAATGAAGTAGTAATACCATTTGCAAAAAAGGGCGTGATTGCTGTATTACCATTTATTTGTAACGAATTGCAGAATGTTTTATTCGTAGTGGATACAATAATAAGTGTAAATACATAGGTTCTATTAATATCTCCTGGAACATTTGTAATATTTACAGTGAAATTGGAAGCAGGTGGTGAAGTGATATAGAATGTTCCACTTGTTGAATAGTCTAATGTATAAGGAGATGATGTTCCTGAATTGGTGACAAAATTCTCACTAATTGTTGTTGGTTTCAATGTTTTTGTGACCGTTAAGTTTCCATTAAAGGAGGCATCAGCATAAACAAAGAGACGGTTATTTAATGAGGCATCTCCGGTTAAGAATAAGCGACCATTCAATGACATGTCTTGTGCATAAAGTGAATATGTATTGAGTGTGATCTGAGCATTTGTGTATTTGTATACATATAAGTTACCACTCATGGATACATCACCTGCAATAAACATTCTACCATTCAGAGAAACATCACCTGTTACATAGAGTCTTCCATTCAATGACATATCTTCCGTTATTGAAAGATTGTTATAATAGGTGGTATTAATCACTTGATTGGTGGATGTCGCTGTGAGTGTTCCATTGATATTTACATTTCCATTCACGGAAAGATCGCTTGCAACAAATAGACGGCCACCCATGGATACATCACTATAGATAAACAAACGGTTATTCATCGAGACATCTGCAGTGAAATTATTACTGCCGCCAGTGAATAAGTTACCACCCACATAGAGGAAACCAGTTGGTAAGAATAAGCGGTTATTCATGGAAACATCACCAGATGTAACGGTTCTTCCTGCGATAAATACGTTGGAGTTGAATGAAGCATCCATACCCACGAATACACGGTTATTCAAGGATAAATCTTCGGCAATTATTAACTGATTATAGTTGGTGGTTGTGGTATTGATGATCGCGTTTGTAGTGTATTCATTCACTGTTAATCTACCACGGATGTTAAGATCATTGTTAACATATAAGTTTCCGCCCAACGAAACATCACCAGCCGCAAATAGACGATTATTCATAGAAACATCTACGGTGAACGAACTACCAGTGTATAAACTACCTCCCACATAGAGGTATCCACTAGGTAAGAATAAACGACTATTTAAAGAGACGTCACCCCCGAGAATTGTTCTTCCTGATACAAACACGTTCGCATTGAATGAAGCATCGCCAGCGGTAAAGAGGCGAGCATTCATGGAAACGTCACCGTATTGCACGGATCTGCCAGCCACGTATAAATTGGAATTGAATGACGCATCACCACTTGTGAAGAGACGATTATTCATGGATACATCCGCTGTAAATGTGTTACTTCCACCAGTGAATAAGTTACCACCCACATAGAGGTATCCAGTGGGTAAGAATAAGCGATTATTCATAGAGACATCACCCACATGAATTGTTCTGCCCGAGATAAATACGTTGGCATTCAAAGAAGCATCACCCGCTACAAAGAGGCGATTATTCATGGAAGCATCACCGTATTGGATGGATCTGCCTGCAACATATAAATTGGCATTCAAGGAAGCATCTCCAGCAGAAAACAAACGGCTATTTAATGAGGCATCTCCGGTTAAGAATAAGCGACCATTCAATGACATGTCTTGTGCATAAAGTGAATATGTATTGAGTGTGATCTGAGCAGTTGTGTATTTGTATACATATAAGTTACCACTCATAGAAACATCGCCTCCAATGAAGAGTCTACCATTCATGGAAATATCACCACCAACGAAAAATCTTCCGTTTAAGGACATATCTTCAGATACGGAAATGGTATTGTAATAAGTGGTATTGATGAATTGATTCAATGAAGTGGCACTTAATGTTCCATTAATACTCAAATTGCCATTCACAGATAAATCACTAGCAACAAATAGACGTCCATTCATAGAGACATCACTATTAATAAATAAGCGGTTATTCATGGAAACATCACCTGTGAAATTGTTACTACCACCTGTAAATAAGTTGCCACCCACATAGAGGTATCCAGTGGGTAAGAATAAGCGGTTATTCATGGACACATCACCAATTGTTACTGTTCTTCCGCCCACATATAAATTGGCATTCAATGAAGCATCACCAGATGTAAAGAGACGGTTATTCATGGAGACATCTACAGTGAATGTGTTTCCAGTGTATAAATTACCACCCACATAGAGGTATCCGCTAGGTAAGAATAAGCGATTATTCATAGAAACATCACCAATCGTAACTGTTCTTCCACCCACATATAAATTGGCATTCAATGAAGCATCTCCAGCAATAAACGCACGGTTATTCAAGGATAAATCTTCGGCTAATATTAATTGATTATAGTTAGTAGTGCTGGTATTGATGATCGCATTTGTAGTATATTGACTCACTGTTAATCTACCACGGATGTTAAGATCATTGGCAACGTATAAATTGCCACCTAATGAAACATCGCCAGCAGTAAAGAGACGATTATTCATAGAAACATCTACGGTGAACGTATTGCCAGTGTATAAACTACCACCCACATAGAGGTATCCACTAGGTAAGAATAAACGATTGTTCATGGAAACATCACCCACGTGAATTGTTTTACCAGCCACATATAAGTTGGAATTGAAGGAAGCATCGCCAGCAGAAAAGAGACGATTATTCATAGAAACATCTACGGTGAACGAACTTCCAGTGTATAAACTACCACCCACGTAGAGGTATCCACTAGGTAAAAACAAGCGGTTATTCATGGAGACATCACCAATCGTAACTGTTTTACCAACCACGTATAAATTGGAATTGAAGGAAGCATCTCCTGCCACGACCAAACGAGCATTCATGGAAACATCACCGTATTGAATGGATTGTCCAGCCACAAACAAATTGGCATTTAATGAAACATCATCAAACATAAATAGACGAGATGCTGTGACTGCATCATTATAGAATATTGTTCTTCCACCGACACTTAAGTTAGAATTTAATAATGCATCATTTGCTATGAAAACACGAGAATTCATAGAGACATCGCCATATAAAACCGTTTGGCCAGCGACATATAATTTGGAGTTAAATGAAGCATCACCAAAAGTAAAGATACGAGAATTCATAGAGACATCGCTATTCTGAATAGATAGGCCAGCCACGTATAATTCACTATTTAATGAAACATCATCGAAAATAAATAAGCGGGAATTTAAAGATATATCACCAACAAGGATTGTTCTTCCAGAAACATATAAATTGGAGTTCAATGAAACGTCACTAGCAATTAAGAGACGAGCATTCATGGATACATCTCCATATTGTATAGATTTGCCAGCCACGTATAAATCACTATTTAATGAAACATCATCGAAGATAAACATGCGGTTGTTTATAGAAACATCAGCCACATGAATTGTTTTTCCGGCCACGTATAAGTTGGCATTGAAAGTCGCATCTCCTGCTAAGAAAATGCGAGTATTCATGGACACATCACCATTATTAATAGTAGTTCCCGATACGTATAAATTGGAAGCCAAGGAAGCATCTCCTACTAAAAACACGCGTTTGTTCATGATTACATCTCCAATCGTTACAGATGTTCCACCTACATATAAATTGGTATTCAAGGAAGCATCCCCAGAAATAAAGACACGATTATTCAATGATACATCACCCATCGCAATTGATCGTCCTCCAATATATAAATTAGCATTTAATGAAGCATCCCCAGAAATAAAGGCGCGATTATTCAATGAAACATCACCCATCGCAATCGATCTTCCTCCAACGTATAAATTAGAGTTCAAGGAAACATCGCTTGATGCAAAAATGCGATTATTCATGGATGCATCTCCAATCATAACCGATCTACCTTCAACTAATAAATTGGATCCAACCGTGGCATTTCCATAAATGAAGATACGATTATTCAATGAAACATCCGATGTCATAATCGTTAATCCATTGACAGATAAATTGGAATTTAATGTAACATTGCTTGATACGAATAAACGATTATTCATAGAAACATCGCCAGCCAAAATAGTGAATCTTGAAACATATACATTGGAGTTGAATGAAGCATCTAGAGACGTAAACAACCGATTATTCATAGATACATCGCCATTATTGATGACTTTTCCATAAACAAATAGGTTCGCGTTCAAAGATAAATCGGCATTCATAAATAGACGGTTATTCATGGTTGTATCTCCATTGTGTATGGTTCTACCAGCAACATATAAATTTGAATTGATAGAAGCATCACCTGAAACAAACAAACGGTTATTCATGGAAAGATCACCGGTTAGAATTGATTTTCCGGCCACGTATAAATTGGAATTAATGGAGGCATCGCCCGAAACGAATAAACGGTTATTCATGGATACATCACCGTATTGTACGGATCTTCCATAAATGAATACATTGGCATTCAAGAACGAATCTTGAGAAACAAATAAGCGATCGTTCAAGGAAACATCCGAATCCATAATAGTAAGACCAGCAACAAATAAATTCGCATTCAAAGATGAATCCGCAGATACAAACAAGCGGTTATTCATGGAGACATCATTATTATAAATTCCTTTGCCATAAACAAATAAATTGGAATTCATAGAGACATCACCAATAGTAATCGTTTTACCGGCAACATATAAATTAGCATTTAATGAAGCATCCTTAGATAAGAAAAGACGGTTATTCATGGAAACATCGGCGATAATAATGGTTTTTCCAGCAATGTATACATTGGCATTTAATGAGGCATCCCCAGCAATAAAGAGGCGACTATTCATCGAAACATCGCCATATTGCACTGATCTTCCTGATACAAAGACGTTAGCATTGAAGGACGTATCATGATAAACAAATAAACGTTTATTCATAGATACATCGACTGAATAGGTGTTACCAGTATATAAGACACCACCAACATATAAATATCCACTAGGTAAGAAGAGACGGTTATTCATGGAAACATCGCCAAGCATAATAGATGATCCACCAACATATAAATTAGAATTGAATGAAACATCTTGTGAAGCGAAGAGTCGAGAATTGAAGGATACATCTTCTATTACATTGAGCCGTCCATATAATAACATATCTTGAATAATTGTTGATTGACTATTCGTTGTAACTGTTGCATTGATATATTTAAAGACGGATAAGTTACCGTTCAATGAAATATCACCTCCAATAAAAAGATTACCATTCATAGAGATATCACCCATTACGTAAAATCTACCATTCAATGACATATCTTCATTTACCGTGATATTATTGTAATAATTCGTATTTACGATTTGGTTCAATGATGTAGCAGTTAATGTTCCATTGATGCAGACATTGCCATTTACAGAGAGATCGCTTGCCATAAAGACACGACCACCCATGGATACATCGCCATTGACAAACAAACGATTGTTCATAGAGACATCGACTGTAAATGTGTTACCGGTGTATAAACTACCACCCACATAGAGATATCCAGTGGGTAAGAAAAGTCGATTATTCATGGAAACATCACCAATATAAGTTGTGCGTCCAGCGACATATAAATTAGAATTCAAGGAAGCATCTCCAGATACAAACAAACGTCTATTTAATGAAACATCACTAGAAACATATAAACGACCATTTAATGACATATCCTCATTCACAAGTAATTCACCATAATTGGTGGTTGTAGTATAAATAACAGCATTTGTGGTATATTGTTGAACACTGAGTCTACCATGAATAACAACATCATTTGTTACATATAGATTTCCACCCATAGATACATCGTCATTGACAAACAAACGTTTATTCATAGAAACATCCACGGTGAATGTGTTTCCAGTATATAGACTTCCACCCACATAGAGGAATCCGGTGGGTAAGAATAAGCGGTTATTCATGGAAACATCGCCGATATAAGTTGTACGTCCAGCGACATATAAATTGGCATTCAAGGAAGCATCGCCTGCAACAAAGATGCGAGAATTCATGGATACATCGCCATATTGAATGGATTGTCCACCCACGTATAAATCAGCACTCATGGATACATCTTCATTGATAAATAAACGTTTATTCGCAGATACATCTACAGTGAATGTATTACCAGTGTATAAGTTACCACCAACATAGAGATATCCGCTTGGTAAGAAAAGGCGATTATTCATAGAAACATCACCGATTGTAATCGTTTTTCCACCCACGAATAAGTTAGAACCTAAGGTTACATCTTGTGCCACAAAGAGACGAGAGTTCATAGATACATCACCATATTGGATGGATCTTCCACCGACGTATAAATTAGAATTGATGGAAGCATCTTTCGCTACGAATAGGCGGGTATTCATGGATACATCACCATATTGGATGGTTTGTCCTCCAACATATAATTCAGAATTTAATGATACATCATCAAAGACAAATAATCTGGAGTTCATGGATACATCGCCATATAGGATAGATTGCGATCCAACATACAAATCATTGTTTAATGATACGTCGCTATAAACAAATAATCTAGAGTTCATAGAAACATCACCATATTGAATGGATCTGCCAGCCACGTATACATTGGAATTTAATGAAGCATCACCTGCTAAGAATAAACGGCTATTTAAAGAAGTATCTAAGGTAATTGTTGCTTTTCCAGTTAGAATGGTGATACCCAATACATCAAGTGCACATACAGGGGCATAGTTTCCAGGGCGGTTACCAATCGCAACTCTGCCTCCTGGGAAACTAGCAACATGATTAATAGTTTGGCCTCCTGTTTCTAAATCAAGAGATCCATTTGAAGCATTATAAGATAACGAACCACCAATAGTAGATTTGCCAGTAGAATCTGTAGTAGTAAAATGAATTGTACTTTGATTCACATATAAATTTTGTAAAGGATAATCTGCAGTGCCAAGACTAAAGGCATTTCCAATAGTTGGAATAATATTAGCAGATAAGTAGATATCATTTCCTATAAACATGCGACCATTAAATGATGCATCGCCTTTATATACACTTCTTCCTCCGACAAATAAATTCGAGTTAAAAGATGCGTCTTTTGCAACAAACAAGCGATTATTCATAGAAACATCTCCAGATTGAATGAAAGGGCCCGCTAAGTTGAAATTTCCAGCAATGTAGACATTCGCATTGAATGATGCATCTCCAGAAGTAAATAAGCGGGCATTCATCGATACATCGCCATATTGAACGGATCTGCCAGCCACATATAAATTGGCATTTAAGGAAGCATCGCCCGCTGCAAAGATGCGAGTATTCAAGGAAACATCACCATATAGGATAGATTGCGAACCAACATATAAATCAGAATTTAATGATACGTCACAAGCAACAACAAGGCGGGCATTCAATGAAACATCGCCGTATTGAACGGATCTTCCAGCCACGTATAAGTTGGCGTTCAAGGATGCATCACCTGTGGTGAAGAGGCGGGCATTCATGGAAACATCGCCATATTGGACGGATCTTCCAGCCACGTATAAATTGGCATTGAAAGAGGCGTCTCCTGTTGTAAAGAGACGAGCATTCAATGAAACGTCGCCGTATTGGACTGATCTTCCAGCCACGTATAAGTTGGCATTGAAAGAAGCATCACCTGCAACAACGAGTCTAGTATTCAATGATGTATCACCATAGTGAATAGATCTTCCGGCTACGTATAAATTAGCATTCAAGGATGCGTCGCCAGCAGAGAAGAGGCGAGCATTCAAGGAAACATCACCATATTGCACGGATCTGCCAGCCACGTATAAATTGGCATTCAAGGATGCATCTCCAGCCGCTAAAATACGAGCATTCAAGGAAACATCGCCATATTGGACGGATCTTCCTGCCACGTATAAGTTCGCATTGAGGGATGCATCGCCAGCGGAAAAGAGGCGGGCATTCAAAGAAACATCTCC
>Ga0114976_10000929_pt1 | contig 18293 bp, 15 predicted proteins | sample S_130805_EF_Meta_FD_87319 | JGI IMG/M metagenome (GOLD analysis project Ga0114976, IMG submission 87319) | Freshwater microbial communities from Lake Simoncouche, Canada to study carbon cycling - S_130805_EF_MetaG | ecosystem: Environmental > Aquatic > Freshwater > Lake | place: Lake...
AAAGAAAGTTGATAATAAGTTATATAAAAAAGTACCCCTAATAGTTAAAAGGAAAAAAAAACCGAAATATTCTTTAGACGCTCACGTTGAAAAAATTGTTGATAATAAAATTTATTTTTTATCAATTTGTAAAACTAAAAATGAAATTATCAGAATTTATTCATCAAGAGTAATATTGGCAGCTGGCATTCTTGAAAATATAAGATTACTTAACTCATTGGTAAATAAAAAATTAAAAGTTATTTTAAATGATCATGAATGGTACAATTTGGGCTTTATAAAGACTGACGAGGCTATAAGTAAAAACTTTATAAAAAAAAAATTTTTCTTTATCTTTAGAGATAAACTTTTAGTTAAAAAAATAGAAAAAGTAGATTTAATTATTGAATTTAGACCGTATTCACAAATACAATTAAATAATGAAAGTTTTAAATTTTACTCAGATATAAAAAATAATATTTTTTCAAAAATAATTAATAATTTTAGCTTTTCTAGAATTAATGAGGCATTCTTTAACAAGTTTGGATTTTCTTTGTTCACCGACCAGGTTATCTTGAGTGCATTACTAAATAATAAAAATTCTATTACAAATAATTTTAAAAGCATTAAAAAAAAAAGATTATCCAAAAAAACTTTACAAATAATTGCACAAAAAATTAAATTAGAATTTAAATCCCTTGTTATTTTAAATAAAAATGAAACGTTTGATTCACAGCATATAAACGGAGGTGAAAAAATATTGAAAGAAACAAAAATTAAAAATTTAATAAAATCTAATAAGATTTATATTGCAGGATTTCCACATAAAATTAATAACAGAAATTTTTATCCTACTAAATTCTTTATAGAAAAAGAAAAAAATAATTAAATTTATAAATTTATTTTTTATAAAATTTTAATTAATACACTTATATTTTACTTTTTTACCGCTCATTAAGTATAAGCAGTTTATTGTCGATTATTCTTATTAAAAGAATTGTGAGTAAAATTTTATAATTTTTTTAATTTATTCTATAATAAGTAGTCTTTCTTTTTATAAAATTTTCGGAGCTATTTAATTTACACTCTACTGAAGTAAAAAAAATACACTTTATTTCATGAATTTAATAATCTTTTTATGTAAAGCTATTCTACCCGATAAATTATTTGCCGATTACATTTTTAGATTTAAAGCAATTTTCTTTCTTAAAATAATATTGTAAAATATTCTTAACCATTTTGTTTGCAAGTTCTGTATTATGTATCTTATTGAAATGTTAATAATAAATTGTATTTTATTAATTAGATTAAATTTTAAACTTTTTGTCATAAACATTTTATAATCTTTAAAATAATGAATACCTCCTCTTCTTTTGTAAAATTTTACATCTACATATGATTTTACGTAAATCTTTGGTATGTTTATAAAATTTGCATTTATTTTTGACATTTTAAGCCATAAATAATAATCTTCGAAATTACTAAAGGCTTCAAAATTCCCAGCACGGAGAACAGTTTTTTTTTTAAGTAATACTGTAGGATGATTTATACAATTTCTATAAGGCAGCAACATTTTAATCGTACTATTTTTTGTTGGTAAATTTCTAAAAAATCTTGCTTCTTTATTGTATTCTTCTAGAAAAGAACCAATTACATCTAATGACTTATTATTTAAAAAAGTTTTATATAAAATTTTGAATCTTTCAGGAAGATTAATATCGTCAGCATCGCATCTAATTATAACAGGAAATTTTGAAGCTAACACTCCTTTTTTTAGAGACGCCCCATGTCCTAAATTTTTTATGTTAGAAATAATTCTGACATTTTTTAATTTTGAAATAAGTAACTTTATTTCGCTTTTAACCAATCCATCATAAATTATAATTATTTCTGAGGGATACAGCGTTTGCGATTTAATACTATTAATTAGTTTAACTATATCAATTAAAGAATTTTTTTTATATATAGATATCAATACAGTAAAATTATTAAGCATAATTTTTTTTGAAGTTCATAAATTGAAACATAATAAAAATGTTCCTGGGAAATTGATATTCAATCCCAAAAGTGATTACAAGTTTTATAAAAATTTAATAAGTAGATTTTTATCATTAGCAATAAATCAAATTTCCGCGATTTTATTAATATTTTTAATGACTGTCAGATTAGAAATTCAAGAATTTGGTCATGTTGCTAGCGCGTTGATTCTTTATCAAATTATTTATATTTTTATCGAATGGGGATTCCCAATTTATGTAATCAAATTTGAAAAATTCCTTAGCAAAGGAAAATTTAATAAACAAATTGTGACCATGCACTATGCAAAGATATTTTTTTTTATTTTTGCAACTATAATTTTATCGCTTCTATATTTTAAAAACTTAATTTTATTTGAAAATAATAATTTATTTATTTCTTTAATATTTTTGAACTTAACTTCAATATTAAATCCATTATGGTTTTTTCAATATCATAATAATACTCAAAAATTATTATGGCCTATTTTTTTTTCAAAGTTATTACAGTTTTTCATTATTTATAATTTTTTGCATAATGAAAATTCTTATTTAGTATTAGTCTCGCAAGCTCTATCTTTTTTGATTGTTTCTATGTGGGGATATTTTTTTATTATAAAAAAATATAATTTTTTAATAAAAGTTAACTTTAATGAAGTTATAAATACAATTAGTTTGAGCAAGGGAATATTTATTAATAATTTAAATCAAAATTTTTCTTACTCTTTATGGGGAGGATATTTAGTATTTTTTGGAAGCTATATTCAATTAGCAATATTTAATTTAGGAGATACCCTTCTAAGAGCTGGTAATTCATTCAGCACGATTTTACCAGAGGTCTTAATAACCAACTTTAAACATAACTTAAGAAAAAAAACAGTTATTACTGTTATTCTCTTTTTGTTTTTAATATCATTTTTTTTTATATTTTATTTAGAAAATTTTTTATTGTTACTTTCTAAAATTGAATTTATTAATAATTTAGTATTTTTTCAAATTACAATTTTTTCATGGTTGTTAATCTCCTTAACAAAATTATTTGGGTATCCTTTATTAGGTCAAAAAAAAGGCTTTAATTTTGTAAATAAAATATCTTATAACATAATATTATTGCATGTTATTGTGAGTTTTAGCTACTTTATTCTTTTTGATCAAATTAATTTATTGGCAATCGCAATAATTTGTCTTTCGATTCATTTTATACATTTAACTTTTCTATTATTTTATCTAAAAAAATAATCTTACTATTAAATTTTTTCTGGATTTGAATTTTTAATGCACATTAATAAAATTCCATAATAAAACCAAAAATAAGAAGCTGAGTAGGTAGAGAAAAACGACCCGGCACTTTTAATTGGCCATATATAACTAATGAAAAGTATAATTAATGAAGAATAGTAAAGTGGACTTAGTTCATTTTTGATCGTTTTTTTATTTTTTAAAAATAATATTACGCTCAAAACTACAAACGTTAAAAAAAAACTTAAACCAATAATTCCTGTTTCTGCCAGTACTTCGAAGTACACATTGTGCGGATGAGTTGAACAAACTATTTTCGTATTAGTAAATTTATCAATAAAATTATCATTATATAAACTATTGCAAACTAGTCGATAATTTTTTAATCCCGTTCCGATTAAATAGTTTTTTTTCCAAACAATGTAAGCAGAAGAAAACAATTTGCCGTGATTTGAATTTTTAAAATTAACTACGTCATCTCTAAAATTATTAAAACGATTCTTTACACCCTGGTTATAATTATACGCAAAAATAATTGTCATGACTAAGGATACCAATATAGCTATTAGCTTAATTTTATCTAAATATATAAATAACAATATGCAAATTGAACTTAAAAAAATGAGTAGAGAAATTCTTTCTCCACTTAACAAAATAGCAATAAATGAAAAAATCGCAAAAGAGATATAATAAACATTTTCAGAAGTCGTAGTATTTTTTATTCTACTAAAATAGAAGGCTATAATCGGAATGGAAAAATAAGCAATATAAGAACCCACAATTAGCTCTTTTCCAAAAGGACCGCTGAGGCGATTAGGATTTGTTACTGGATCAGCGGCAATGCCAAAAAAATCGACAGCAAAAAAATACTGCCACAAAGTATCAAGGATAATAAAATAAATTAAAATTGAAAAGAAAAAAAATATTAAAGGAAATCTATCTTTTCTTATGTCCAAAAAAACAATAAAAAGCATAAATAGTAAAAAACGTATTTGAGATATTGATGATTTTAGCGCCTGGCTGATATTCTCGGCATTAAAACTAATTAATATTAAATATATTATAAAAATTGATAGTATTTTAACCGGCAGCAGCGAAAATATTTTTTTATTTTTCTTAATATTAAAAATGAAAAAAATTGCCCCTAAGATAATATAACCATTTAAAGCAGCTGATCTTAAAAGAATAGCAATAGGAAATAATAAAAAATATATTTCATTAGCATTTAGAAATTTTGTTTCATTTAGTTTAAACACGTTTTTCCCATTCTATCATATTTTGTATTGATTGTGATGTGCTGTATTTTTTTTTAAATTTTGGAAAAAATTTTTTTAATTTTTCATTATCGGAGTAATCTTTCTCTATATCTCCAGACTTTTTCTTTACAAAATTTTTTTTAATTTTTTTATTAATAATTGTTTCGAATAATTTAATAACATTCAAAACACTAAGAGGTTTTTGGTACCCACAATTAAATAATATAGATTTATTTTTTTGAATATATTCATAAGCTTTCACATGTAAATTAGTCAAATCGTTGACGTCTATATAGTCTCTAATACACGTTCCATCTTTAGTTTTATACTTGTTTCCATATACTTTTAGTTCATATTTTCTTTTATTTATATTGGAAGTTATGCTCTTAAACAAAGTGCCTCTATTAATTATTCCTGTTCTCAATTTTGAGTCACATCCAACTACATTGAAATATCTCAAAATTGCATATTTGAATTTAAACTGTTGACTGTACAATTTAATTAAATTTTCGCATTGAAGTTTTGTTAAGCCATAATAATTTTTTGGAAGACAATTGTCATTTTCCTTCATTTTTTTTTTGGGGGAATTTCCATAAACTGCACAAGTAGATGAAAATACAAAGTATTTTATCTTATGCATCATCATAGTGTCTAATAAATTTTTGGTACCGATCACATTATTCTTAAAATATTTTAAAGGTTTAATATTAGATTCTGGAACGCTCGTACTTGCCGCAAAATGGAATATTACTTCTATTTTTTGTTTTTTGAAAATTTTTTTTAAAAAATTTATATTAGTAAGGTCTCCTTTATAAAAATAAGATTTTTTAGGAACAAGCTTTTTATGCCCGGTGGATAAATTATCTATGATAACTACTTTAAATCCAAGATCTAACATTTCGTAAGCAAACTGACTGCCGATATATCCTGCTCCTCCTGTCACTAAAATTGTTTTCATAAATTATGTTGCATTATAATGATTTAATTTTATGTATTATACTCAATTTATTATTTATGAAATATATTTATCTCGGGATTTTAGTTGCTTGTGTTAGCTCACTGTTAATATTCATTCTAAAAAAAAGTAATTTTTTTGTGAATAAATTATCCGTTAAAGATGAGTATGTTAAAGGTTCTAAAAAAATAATAAGAATAAGTGGGTTAGGAATATCTTTTCTGCTAAATTTTATTTTAACTTTTTTTTTATACTTTTTTGTGGATACAGAAAATATTTATCCAAATAGATTTTGGTATTTTGCTTTAATGTTGATTACGATTTCCTTAGTTTCCTTCAAAGATGATATAAAGCCAATAGACCCTCTGTTGAGATTATTAATACATCTAATTTGCGTTTATGTTTCAATATCTTTCTTAAATTTAAATATATTACCTTTTCCATTAAAAGTGAAAATCTTAGTTGTAATGATTACTTGGGTATATTTCATAAATATTACAAATTTTATTGATGGGTCAGACGGATTTTGTGCAATAAATGTCATTACATTTTTTGCAGGTATTTTAATAATAAACTACATGCTAAATCTAAATCTATTTTCCACAACTATTTCAATAATTGTAATACCCATTCTTATTTCTTTTTTATTATTTAATTTCCCCCCTGCTAAAATTTACATGGGAGACGCCGGGTCTATTTTTTTAGGTTTTTTAGTTGGATACTCATTTATTGAGCTATCCATTAATGGATATTTATTTTTTGCCCTAGCTCTGTATGCTTATCCTTTGACAGACTGCTCTATTACCCTTTTTAAAAAAGTTTTAAAAGGTTATTTGCCCTGGGCAAGACTTGGAGACTATTTTTTTTTAAAACTAAAAAAAAGAATTTCTGAAAAGCACATGATTAAAGCTACAAGATTTATTTTTTTTAGCATGCTATTTTCAAATTTTATAAATTTATTTATTATCTATCTATCAATTAAATTTAATGAACCGCTTTTATTATTTATATGCCTTGTTATCTCACTGATTCTTTTATTTGTTTACCAAATATTAAGCATTGCTAAATCCAATTTTTTAAAATTTTTTTTTAGGTATTAAGTATTTTATTGAATAAAAAAAATTAGTGTTATTTAACAAAGTTTTTACCGTTCAAAAAAATTTTTATATTTCAAAAGTATCAAAAATGATCTCATCTTTTGCTTTGATATTTATACTTAAAGAAGAGGTCTGGTCTTACAAAAAAAATCTTTTAAAAAAGTTAACAAAGAAGGGGTAGAACACATATTAATTATAAGAGAATTTTTTTGTTTTACCTAGGAATTTTGTTATCTTATTGTTATAGAGAGAAAATTAAATAAATGAAGAATATTAATCTAATTGATAATTTTTATACATTTAAAAGAGAACTTTTCTCATTTGGCTTTGAACAAAACCTAACAAAAGTTACAATTTATTTATATTTTCTTATTTTAATTATTATAATCTATTCAGGAAATAAACTTTCTTAAAAATACTGCTCAAAAATATTTATGAAAAAAAATATTATAGCGATTATTGGTGGTTGCGGTCATATTGGTTTTCCATTAGCGCTGAAATTTGCAGAAAAAAATTTTTTAACATACGCAATTGATCTTAATTCAAAAGCCATAGATATTCTACAAAAGGGCAATATTCCTTATAAAGAAGATGGTGCACAACTTTTATTAAAAAAGGTCCTAAAGAAAAAAAAAATTTTTTTTACTAATGATTTTAAGAAAATTAAATTAGCAAAATATATAATTATAACAGTCGGCACGCCATTAAAAAATGGCAGACCTGACATGAGTTACGTATTTTCGGTAATTAAAAATTTGAAAAATCAAATTTCTAAGTCTTCTTCAATAATTTTAAGAAGTACCGTTTTTCCAGGCACAACAAGAAAAATAATTAAATTTTTAAAAAAAAATAAAATATATTGCAGAGTTTCATATTGCCCAGAAAGAGTTGCGCAAGGAAAAAGCATAAGCGAAATTGAAAATTTGCCCCAAATTATCTCATCTGAAAACAAAATAGAGGAAAAAATAATTAATAAATTATTTAGAAAAATATGTAAAAAAACTTCAGAGTTAACTATCGAAGAAGCGGAATATGCTAAATTATTTAGTAATGCATGGAGATATATTAAATTTGGAATATCAAATGAATTTTATATGCTTTGTGAGCATGCAAATTTAAATTACAATAAGTTATTAGGGGTGATGAAAGATAACTATCCAAGAAATAATGAATTGCCACACCAAGGCTTTGCTGGAGGTCCATGCCTACCTAAAGATGCAGTGCAATTATTTTCTTCAAGTAAAAAGTATAGTTCTTTAATTAAGAATGCATATATAGTAAATGAAAATTTACCGAATTTTATAGTTAATCAAGCTGCAAAAAAAATAAAACTTAAAAATAAAAATGTATGTATTTTAGGTACAGCTTTTAAAAAAGATATAGATGATGAAAGAGGATCATTAAGTATAAAGCTTATAAAACTATTAAAATTAAGGGGTGCAAAAGTTCACGTATATGATCCGTTCATTAGTAAAGATGTTTCATTAAAAAAAATTATGAAAATTTGTAAAATTGTCTTTTTAGGAACGCCTCATACCAAGTTTAAGAAATTAAATCTAAAAAACAAAATTTTATTTAATTGCTGGGGTATTAAAATTATTTAAATACCAATCTATTGTTTTTTCTAAACCTTCTTTCAATTGAATTTTGGGTTTGTAACCATATTTCATAATTTTCTTTAAACAGGGTCTGCGCCGTAATGTAGATCCTTTAGTAATTTTTTTTGATTTTATTTTAAAATTTACATTCATAATTTTCATAATCAGAATCAAAATATTTTTAATTGAAATTTCATTTTTATCTCCAATATTATAGGTTCCAGATTTGACTTTTTTTTTCATTAGTATTTCAATACCATTTATAAAATCATCAATGTAGTTAAAGGTTCTAGTCTCGGTACCTGCGCCTTGTATATAAATATATTTTTTTTTTTTTACTAAATTAAGTTTAATATTATTGATAAAATTTGGAATTACATGTTCATTGCCCATATTAGGTCCATAAACATTGTGAGGCCTAAAAATGATAAGTTTTTTTAAAAAATTCCTACCAAAATGTATACTCATTACTTCACTCATCATTTTTGATGAACCGTAAGAATATCTGGGGTTATATGCATCGGGCACCTTCATGATTTCGTTTTCATCTGTAGGTATTTTATTTGGAGTTTGATAAACCTCACTACTAGATGCAAGATACAACTCTTTAATGCCGTTTTCTTTTGCATATTGCAAAATATTTAAAGCACCTCTAATTCCCACATCAATTACCTTATCAGGAATTTCATAAAAAAATTTTGTTCCATTTATAAATGCTAAATGAAAAATGCAATCAAAGTTTTTCCTAATTTTTCTTAGATCTTCTAATTTGGTTATGTCGCCTTTTATATATTTAATGGATAATTTTTTTTTTTTTATATTTTGCCTAAAATTATTATCAAAAGAAGTTACCGAAATCCCTTTTTTTGTTAGCATTTTACAAATTGCTGAGCCAATAAATCCGGATCCACCAGTTACAAGTACTTTTTTCATATTATAGATTGATAAATTTATATTATGTATCATAACTAATTCAAATGTATATTATTTTTGGAAGCTCAGGATTTATAGGTAAAAATTTAAAAAAACATTTAATTAAGAAATATGGAAAAAATAATATTTTCTGTTTTGATAGGAATCCTTCTAATAAAAATTTTTCTACAAAAATAAATTTAAGTAAAAAAAATTTAGTTTTTAAATCGAAAATATTAAAAGCAAATACTGCATTTATTTTGTCGGCCGATTCAAGAGTGATAGTGAATAACGTTCTTGCAAAAATTAATCAAATCAGAACTAATAAACAAATTATTAAAAATATAATTAAAATATTAAGACAAATAGATATTTCGAATATAGTTTATTTTAATTCTTCGTCTGTATACTCTTCTTTTAATAAAAAACCCTTTAAAGAAAATCAAAAATTAAACCCTAAGATTGCACTAGGAAAATCAAAATTTTATGCTGAAAAAAAATTATCAGAAATATGTAAAAGAAAAAAAATTAATTTTTTATCTCTAAGAATATTTACCGTATATGGACCTGGAATATCAAAGCATCAATTTATAGCGCAAGCTATAAAAAAATTTTTTTCTAAAAAAAAAACTCTAATTTTTTGGAATAAGGAAATAAAAAGAAGCTTTATTTATATTAATGACTTGGTAAGAATTATAGACAGAATAATTAATCGTGGCTTTAAGAATCAACTTATTATTAATATTGGTGGAACTCGTTTGTATAAAATAAAAGATGTAATAGATTTGATATCAAAAATAACTAAAATCAAAAAAAAGATAATTTATCTTGATTCAAAAAATAACGTCGATCATGAACCAAGCTTTGTAAAATTAAAAAAACTTATAAAGAATTTTCACTTTACATCATTTAAAAACGGTCTAATAAAAACAATAAATGAGTTATAAGTATTTAAAAAAATGCAGAGGATGTGGATCTAATTATTTTTTAAAGTATCTTAACTTAGGTTATCAACCATTAGCTAATTCTTTTTTAAAGAAAAAAGAGCTAACCAACGAAAAAAAGTATCCCTTAGAATTAATTTTATGTCAAAAATGTAAACTATCGCAGCTTTCAATAGTCGTTAGTTCAAAGAAGATTTTTAATGATTATGATTATTTGTCCTCATCTTCTATGGCATTAAGAGAACATTATAAAAAGTTAGTAAATTACATATTAAAAAATTATAAAGTAAAAAAAAATGAAAATGTATTAGATATAGGTTGTAATGATGGAGTATTGCTTGCAAATTATGGGGATGATTTAAATATAATAGGCGTAGAACCATCTAACGTTTGTAAATTTATCAGAGATAAAAGAATAAAAGTTTATAATAATTTTTTTGACAAAAAATTAGCTTTAATAATAAAAAAAAAATACAAAAATATTAAGGTTATAACTATGACCAATGTATTAGCGCATATTGATAACTTAAATGATATAATTGCAAATATTAGTATTATTTTAAGTGACAATGGCATCTTTGTAATAGAGGTGCCTTACATTTATGATATGTTAAAAAAATATACCTTTGATGTAGTTTATCATGAGCATTTATCTTATTTTTCTCTCAGTAGCTTAAAATATATTTTTAATAAAAATAAATTTGAAATTTACGATGTAAAAAGAATTAAATTTGGTGCTTCTGGTCCATGTTTAAGAATATTTGTCAAAAAAAAAAATATTTTAAATTCAAAGAAATCCGTAAATAAACTTTTAAAATTTGAAAAAAAAATTGGATTGAATAGTGATGAAATTTATGTAAAGTTTTCTTCTGGTGTAAATAAAGTAATACAAAAAATTCAAAAAAAAATAGATTTTTTTAAAAAAAAAAAAATTCCTTTAGCATGTTATACTGCACCAGCAAAAGGCAACACATTATTAAACGCATTGAATTTAAATAATTCAGCTATTAAATATGTATCCGAAAATAATAAAAAAAAAATAGGTAAATATACACCTGGAACGCATTTAAAAATTGTTACAGATAAATTTTTAGAAAAAAATAAAATAAAATATTCAATATTACTATCTTGGAATTATAAAAATTTTTTTTTAAAAAATTCTAGGTTTATCAAGACAGGCGGAAAATTTATTATTCCATTTAGTAAATGAAAAATATTGATGTTATTATTCCAATATTTAATGAAGGCGAAACATTAAAAAAAATAATTCTTGAGTTAAATGAAAAAGTAAAAGCAAAACTTAATTTTATAATATGTTATGATTATAATGACGAACCAGGATTAAAGCATCTACCAAGTTTAAAAAATATTAGAACCGTCATCAATAGTGGTAAAAGTCCAAATACAGCAATATTATCGGGCATAATGAATTCAAGCTCAGAGTTTATTTTAGTGTATATGGCTGATGATTTAGAAAACATTGATTTAATTAATAAGTTTGTTGATCTTTCAGATCGCTATGATCTTATTATTCCTAGCAGATATGTAGAAGGTGGAAAATTTGAAAATGCTAAATTTTTTAAAAAAATAATTGCTATTTTAGGTTATATACTTCTTAATAAAATTTTAGGTTTACCTTTTAAGGATTGCACCAATGCCTTTAAATTTTTCAAAAGAGATTTATTAAAATATATAAAATTTGAATCAAAAGTAGGATTTACTTATGCAATCGAATTAACAATTAAGTCAAATTATCTTAAAAAAAAAATTATAGAAATACCATGTGTATGGCGCAATCTTGAAAATAGAGATGGTAATTTTAAAATAATAAAATGGTTACCAAATTATTTATATTGGGCTATGAGAGCTTTTATTTTTCAAATAAAAAGTTTTTTTAAATAACTTTTTGCTTCAAATATAAAAATTGAAAAAAATATTGTATAACAAGGAAGCAAGAATAATTTATATCTTGGTAATATTAAAAGTAATGAATAAATTGATATTATAAAAAATATAAATATATAAAGGCTTAAATACAGTCTAAATTTTTTTGTAGAAATAAAAATTCCAATAATAGCTCCAATTGATAGTATTATTTCAGGTATGATTGAAAATGGATGGTAGTAATTTGGATATTCAGAATTTATATTAAAAAAAACATAAGATAAAAATTTTTTAAAGCATAAATTTATGTAACGTAGAGGATTATCTAATATATTTTGTATTGCATATTTTTTAAAAACATCATCTCTCAAGACATCATACCTAGGATCATTCTTTATCAAAGATAGTTCTTTAATGATTTTTTTAAATTGTTCGGGAGATTCCAAGGTTAATTCATCATTATTTGTTTTGTTTGACCTTAACATTGATTTTTCCATGTTACCTATAATTTTATCTGCATCTATGCTTGTAACATTTGATAACTCATTATTACCTCTCCATAAAACATACCCAGAAGAATGAGTTATAAATATTTTTTCAAAGTAAATATAATTATTTAAAAGTTGAGGAAAAATAATTGCTATAGTCAATAGAAAACTTAAAAATGCTTTTTTTATGCTAACTTTATTTTTTAAAATATAATAAAATATAAAAATAATATAAATAAATTTAAATTCACCTCTGGCTAATATCCCAGCTGAAGCAACTAAACTTATAAAAAATATATTTTTATTTGCAACAATTAAGTAAATAAAAAATGTATATATAAATAAAACTATTGTTGTTGATGAAATTTGAGTTGTTCCATAGAGGTGTAAGGGATAATAGCTAAAAATAATACAGGCTGTAATTGCCTGATTATTACTAAATCTTTTTTTTATACATAACTTAAAAAAAATAAAAGAAGTTAATAAACTTAAAAAAATCTGAATTATTAACGTAATTTTTACAAGATGAACTTCGCTTATGAAAGAAATAATGTATATAAAATATACATATAGTGGTGGCATAAAAGCATTTCGAAAAAGAATTTCGTTTGTTGAGAACCAGGACATGTATCCATGATTTTTCAAACTGATAAACAATTTACCCCATTCGTTTTCACTTTCTGATAAAAGAGCGTTATCGTCTTCTCCAATAAAAAAAATTAATAATATTTTTATTATAAGAAGTGAAATTAACAGAATAAATAATTTTATATCTTTATAATTATTTTTTATTTTATACTTAGATTTTAAAGTAATCACACTTAGGTTTTAATATAGTTATCAATTACTTGACTGGCTTAAATTTGTTATTATTTAAGTTTATCAATTTAAATATTATTTGGTTGCGTGGCTAGGATTTGAATCTAGGACATACAGGTTATGAGCCTGAAAAATTACCAGACCGTTCCACCCCGCGCTAAAGTTTTCAGTTATAGCATTATATTTTAAATTATCTACTTTTGTTAAATTGGGAGTATTTAGTTAAAATTTCAATTATATTAACCAAAAAGAGTAGAAGTACCTTATTCCTCTGTTTTAATAAAGATAAATTTGAATAATTTGAAAAATCATACTTCTTACATATATAATAATTTTAAAATGTTGTGAAAAGCATAATTTATGTAAAAATAACATTATTTTTTTATAAAAAAAATTAATATTGGATATAATTTTGTTAAAAAACATTATGGTGATAAAAAATATTTAAAACATATTACGATTTATTTTTAGATTTTCATGAAAAGAGTAACTAAGGGAATAATTCTTGCGGGGGGCAAAGGAACACGATTGTTTCCTGTAACAAAAGTTATCTCAAAACACCTGCTACCAGTATATAAAAAACCTTTAATTTTTTATCCGCTCCAAACGCTGATAAATGCGAAAATTAATGACATTTTAGTGATTTCAGATCCTGTAAATATTAAGTTGTTAAAAAAATTGCTAGGCAATGGATTAAATCATAAAGTTAAAATTAATTACAAAATTCAAATGCATCCGAATGGCATTTCTGAAGCTTTTATTATAGGAAATAAATTTATTGGAAAAGATCATGTGTGTCTTATTTTAGGGGATAATATTTTTAATCATACTAAGGAATTTAGTAAATTAATTAAATCAGCGCTAAAAAATTTAAAAAAAAATATATGTACAATCTTTACCAAACCTGTTGGTAATCCGAGCTCTTTCGGGATTGCGTATTTTAATAAGAAAAAAAAAATTATAAATATTATTGAAAAACCAAAAAAAACAGAATCAAATATGGCTGTTGTAGGTATGTACTTTTTTACCAATGACGTAATAAAAAAAACTAAAATGTTAAAGCCCTCTAAAAGATATGAGCTTGAAATAACATCACTAATAAAACTCTATATAGATGAGAGCAGAGTAGCAGTTAAAAATTTAAAAAATATTTTTTGGGCTGATTGTGGTACTTTTGATAGTTTGCTAAAAACTTCTATCAAAATAAAAAAGCTAGAGAATTTAAAATAGATAAATCTTATGGAAAAAAAATATATTTTAATTACGGGTTGCGCTGGATTTATAGGTTCTAATTTTGTTAGGTATTTATTATCAAAAAAAAATAAATACTCAATATTAGGTGTCGACAACTTAACATACTCTTCAAATCCCGAAAGTATAAAAGAGTTTAAAAAGAATAAGTCTTTTACTTTCCTTAAGAAAGACATTTCTAACCTAAAAAGTTTAAAAAAATTTTTTAGTAAAATAAATATTTTTCATATTATAAATTTTGCTGCAGAGACGCATGTTGATAATTCCATAACCAAACCAGACATATTTATTAAGACAAATATAGTTGGAACGTTTAATTTATTAAAATTGTGCACCGATAAATGGATTTACGATCAAAAGAAAAAAAATTATTATAAAAAATCAAAATTTTTACAGGTTTCAACAGATGAGGTTTATGGTAGCATTGAAACAGGTAGTTTTTCAGAAAATAGCAAATTTAGACCTAATTCACCATACAGCGCTAGCAAAGCTTCAGCTGACCTTCTTGTAAGAGCATTCCATAAAACTCATAAATTAAATACCCTAATTACAAATAGTTCAAATAACTTTGGGCCTTATCAACATCAAGAAAAATTTGTACCAAAAATTATTCACTGCCTAAAGAGCAAGAAGAAAATTCCAATTTATGGGAAAGGCTCTAATATTAGAAATTGGCTTTTTGTAAACGAGAATACTCAAGGAATATATTCTGTATTTAATCGAGGAAAATTTGGAAGAAATTATAATATTGGATCAACTATTGAGCTTACAAACTATGATTTAGCCCTTAAGATTTGTGACTTATATAAAAAAATTACAAATAGCCAATATAATTACAGATCATTAATAAGTTATGTCACGGACAGAAAAGGTCATGATCTTAGATATTCTCTTTCAATTAAAAAAATTTATAAAGAACTTGGATGGAAGCCTAAAAACAACTTTGATAATCAACTTGCAGAAACAATTTTTCATTATTTACGCTAAGTGAAAATATTAATTTTAGGGTACTCAGATTTCGTGCAGAGAAGAGTAATACCAACACTTCTTAAAAATTTTTCAAATTATAAAATTGGTATAGCGTCAAAATCAAAAAAACAAGAATTAAAATATAAGAATTTATCTTGGTTCGATAATTATAAAAAAGGAATCAATATATTTAAACCTGATATTGTTTATATTTCGCTTCCCAATAGCCTTCACTATTATTGGGGTAAGTATGTTTTACAAAAATCAATTAATTTAATTATTGATAAACCTATAACTATCAAAATAAATCATTTAAGAAATCTTATTAAGATAGCAAAAAGTAGAAAAGTAATTATAGCAGAAGCAACAATTTTTAATTATCATCCTCAAATTCAAAAAGCAATTAAAGTAATAGGTGGTTTTAAAAATATAGAAAAAATTCAATGTAATTTTTGTATACCCGAACCACCTAAAAACAATATTAAAATGTCCAAACAATTAGGAGGGGGAGTTAATAATGACATGGGACCTTATGCAGCTGGATCTTTTAGAGTCTTTCTTAAAAATTTTCCTGAGAAAATTACGACATTGTCTAACAAGAAAAATGGTATAATAATAGATCTATCTATACAAGCAAAATATAAAAAAAAAATTTTTTACTCTTATTTCTCATTCGGTAAAGAATATAAAAATGATTTAATAATTATTTCTAAAAATAAAATTGTTAAAATTAATTCTGTTTTTTCCCCCAGTCCATATTTAAGTTCTTTGATACAGATAAAGGAAAATAATAAAAGAAAAGAAATATTAATTAAGCCTCAAAGTACATTTAAAATTTTTTTTAATATTTTTATAGACTGTATAAAAAAAAAGAAATTAAATTTTTTTATAAATAATATGTTATTTGATGCAAAATTTAGAGAAATAGTTAATAATCAATTAAGATGATGGGAAAAATGTTAAGACTAAACAGATTAAGAAAATTGATAGCATTAACAAAGAAACAAGAGCCTGCGAATATAAAAAAATATATAAATATTTTAAATAAAAAAAATAATAACTTGAAATTAAAAAGTAAGCTTATTAATTTAAATGATGTCAAGAATTGGAAGCAAGATAATAAAGGTAATATTTTTCATGAATCAGGACAATTTTTTTCAATACAAGGGGTAAGGACGTCATCTGCATTTGGTCGCGAGGTTTCTTCTTGGGATCAACCAATTTACAATCAACGTCATGGTGGAATTTTAGCTATAGTAGCAAAAATAACAAAACATGAAGGCGTTAAGTTTTTATTAAGAATAAAGGCCGAGCCTGGAGACGATGGAAAGATGAAATTTTGCCCTACATTTCAAGCAACTATTTCAAATATTAAACAAGCACATGGAGGAAAAAAACCTCCTTTTTATAATGAAATTATTAACAAGAAAAATACTCAACTTATTTATTCTACAACACATTATGAAGAAGGTGCAAGGTTTTGGAAAAAAATTAATCAAAATTCAATTTTTTTAGCAAATAAAAATTTTAAAAATAGTTATCATGATTTTTATTGGCTATCACTAACAGAGATAAAAAAATTATCTTTAAAAAAAAATATTATTAATCCATTTGTAAAAACTATTTTGTTTATGATATAAATATTTATGCTTTCACTCCTTATTCATAAATGACGAAAAATATCAGCTAAATGTTAAAGGTGGAGATTACTTGTGATCATCACGAAGTTTTATCCGAAAATAAAATTAATTTATGTAAAGATAAAAATTGAAACGATCAAGGTTATATAGTTGAAGAAGTGATAAATGAAAAAACGAAAAGTTCTACTTAAAAAGAAATAATAATTTTTTTAATAAAATCTTTAAAAAATTATTTTCTTCATCTGTCAGAAGTCAATTTAGATTTAAAAAAACATCATAAATACTTAAGCCACCAAGAGTATTTAAATTTTTTAAAAATGTTGTAACCAGGAATTTAATTTGAAAGTATAGTACTTGAAAAAACAATACTAGAAAATACAGTATCTAAAAATTTAGGTCTAGAAGTTACGACTGCAAATAAAAATTACAAAATTATTAATAAAAACGTTTATTGTAAGAATTATTAGGCCAATACAATCTGATTTAAATCCACCAAACAAAAATGTTTATCTTGATCGTTTAAAAAATAGTATAAATATTTAAATGCCTATTTAAGGTAGTAATATAAGATCATCTTTGCCTGTCATGCTTAAAATTCGTTTATTAAATAAAAAATTTACAGAAAAAAAAGGATCAATAGTTAATAATGTCAAATTTAGAGTTCCATGGATTGTTAAAACGGATTAAGGATTACTTCTAACCAAACCAACTCCGGCAAAAAATCAAATAATGGTTTTTTCTCCTTTTTTAATTTACGGTGGCGATTTAAATTTGAATAACAACCTAAGACGAATAAGCTGGGGTTCAGATTCTTGATGCATAAATGAGATCATGCTTTTTAATTTTTTTATTTTACATGTTATAAAAATAAAATATTACGTAATAAAAGATAAAAATAGTAGAGATTTATTTATTGGTTGCGGGGCTTGGATTTGAACCAAGGACCTTCAGGTTATGAGCCTGACGAGCTACCAGACTGCTCCACCCCGCGATAAAGTTTTATTTATAGCATTATATTTATAATTATCTACTTTTGTTAAATTAAGAACAAATAAATTTATAAAAAACTTTTATTTTAGCTGAAAGTAAAATTAAATCATGTTTACAAAATAATACTATTTAAGTATAAGAACTTGCCTGGTGATTATTGCAAAGGAGTAACACCCGATCCCATTCCGAACTCGGCAGTTAAGCCCTTTAGCGCCAATGGTACTTTGTCTTAAGGCACGGAAGAGTAGGTCGTTGCC
>Ga0114976_10000933_pt1 | contig 18250 bp, 32 predicted proteins | sample S_130805_EF_Meta_FD_87319 | JGI IMG/M metagenome (GOLD analysis project Ga0114976, IMG submission 87319) | Freshwater microbial communities from Lake Simoncouche, Canada to study carbon cycling - S_130805_EF_MetaG | ecosystem: Environmental > Aquatic > Freshwater > Lake | place: Lake...
GCAAATGCTCCACTTGCATCTGTAGCAGCAGTGTATGCCTTTGGTACAGCACGTTTTGCTTCTTCTAATTTTTGTTCGATTAAACTAGTTACTTGTCTGAGTGTAAAGAAGTCAATTGCCATTTGCCAGATCTCCTAATAAGTACAACTATTTAGTACTCCGAGAACCTCGACCTTTATAGATAAAGAACCGGACTCTTTTGGAGTCCGGCTCCCCTGACGGTCGAAAGGTAGCGAAGTTCCTTTAACGCATGAATAGCGTAATCAATGGTTTCTAGTGTTCGCGGCACTGTCTCCAGTCGATCCCCGGTATTCAAATCCCTCCAACCACTTGTATTTATAATGGCAATCATCTAGATCTTGAAGAAATTCTTTTGGCTCTGCGTAGATTCTCCTTATCCGCAGAATTCACCATAACCAGTTCGGGAGCAGTCTTATGCGCCCAATCCATAAAGCCCACCATAGGCTTCGCTGTAGAGCAGCCTACGCAGGTTTCCGTGTCGGGTAGGATCTCCAGACGGGCAGCAGGAATTGGTTTACCACACTTTGCACAGTACATAAATTACCTCACAAAGAAAGAGTTCTTAACAGTCTTACGCTGAACTGCAAAAAATGCATCTCCATGCATCTTTCGAGTCTTGAGAGTTACCTTGCCAAGACCTCTCTTGGCAATTTGAGTAGTCACTTGCTTGCGAAAAGCATTTCCTTCATTACAAGCCTCTTCGTCTAGTTCATCCCAATGTCGTTTCATAATATCTCCAAATAAAAAGAGGACGCACTTCTCGTCCTCTAGTATACTGTCTATTTGGTTGTTGTCAAGTTGGTCTTAATAGGTCTTGAAGGGCCTGAGTAAGACTACACAGGTATGTAGAATTCTGTAAGAGTGGCCTTATGGAGTTCTTCCTCTTAGAATATTCATTAAACGATCTTTGCGTTCACGCCGTTGTAATCTCTTTTGTCCTTCTTTGGCTCTATCTTCTTGTTCTTCTCTTTCCAGTCTAGAAAGATCTTTTGATGTTTCTGCCTTCTTTAATTTGGCACACATTTGTTTTTTCAATTCAAACTCTCTGCGTTTTTTGTCTATTCTTCTTTCAACATTTAAACCAGTTATATCGGCTCCAGCAGAAGCACCAGATTTTGCCTTTTTCTTTCTATCGGACGCTTCTTGTTCTAATTGTGATAAATCAAATTCAATGTCTGCCAATTCTTCATCACAACGATCTCCTGCTGTTTTTACCTTTCTTTTATTTTCTACACCAGTTTCGGCGCCGCCCTTAGCAGCAGGAAGAATCTTTTCTCCAAATTTACCTAGCAAACTACTTGCCGCACTTCCTCCAATACTCTTAAGTATCCCTCCAACAGCACCACCGGCCGCAGCGCCATATTCACCCGGTTGAATATCTGGTAATACGGTTTGTTTAAGACCGGTCATAAATCCTTTTGCTTCTTGGACTTGATCACAACCGCAATCTTCTTGTGAATTAATATATTTGGAGAATTTCTTCATAGTGCCAGTATTTATAAAAGTCGGGGAGACAGGATTCGAACCTGCGACCTCCTGGTCCCAAACCAGGCGCACTACCAAACTGTGCTACTCCCCGAAACGGATAGAGAGGGATTCGAACCCCCGGTAAGTATCTAGTACCTACGGCGGTTTAGTAAACCGCAGCCTTAAACCACTCGGCCATCTATCCAAAAGCGTAGCGAAGGACTTGCACCTCTGTTGCTCTGTTTCAGATCCTCCCTTGCAAGCAGAAGACCCTAGCCAGCCTACAGTTTATCTTTCTGCTGCTGAACTACGCAAAATGCGAGCGGAGGGACTCGAACCCCCGAAGGCTTAAGCCAGCAGATTTACAGTCTGCCCTCGTTGCCGCTTGAGTACACTCGCAAAATACCCAAGGTCGGGATCGAACCGACGACTTCTTCCGTGTAAAGGAAGCACTCTAGCCGCTGAGTTACTCGGGCGTTATATCTTAGTAATTATAATACCAGCAATAGCAATCACACAACCAATTGCCGTTTTTATGTCCAATTTAACATTAAACATTAATATTGGCAAAGTCACACATAATATGGTGGCACCAACATCCCAAATCAAATTTGTAATAAAAACATCTTTGGTTGCTTTTACATTTCGTATCAACAGAACCCATGCAGCAGTGGTTATTGCTGCTGCTAGAATTGAAACTGCATATGCACTAAATGGTCTATCTTGGAAATACTTGTTATAAGCAACATGGGCATATACCCAATTTGCAAATGTTAATCCAAGTAATGAAAATAGTATATTGATTATCATATATGATGCAACTCTGCATGACAATTTGCACACAATAGCATACATTTATCCAATTCAGTTTTACATCTTTCCCAAGATTTTGGTACACCTTTGTCAGATAACCCAAATTCTTTTTTACTTGGATCTAAATGGTGAAATTGTAATGCACCTAAACATTTATTATAACCACATTTTTCGCATTTGCCACCCCTATACATTACACATTTTTCTTTTCTTCTTTTACGAAATTGTGTAACATTACAAGAATTGCAAATAGTTTTTCTATGACCATTTTTACGGTCATACACATACTTTCTATTACATCTATTACAAGTGCTTTCCATACTATTATATATGGTTAGCAAATTTTGTACTACCACAACTCTTCGGGCTGGATTCGAACCAGCGACCGTTCGATTAACAGTCGAACGCTCTAACCAACTGAGCTACCGAAGAAAAATGTCACAGATAAACAAATTACTTGGATTCCTTGTCTTTGCTTGACTTGGTATCAAGCATATCGTTGTAATCCATTCTATCTAGCATTTCTACCATTCCGTAATATTTTGCTTTGATCTTCTCTTGAATGTAATCAATACGGAAATGAAGTTCTTTCCCGCGCTCGTCATTCCAATAATTATCACCATTTTTATGGATTACATGCAACTGACCTAGGGCTTGCTCAAGCAAGCCATGTTCTTCAAGCAAAATACTCAAGGGAGCATATTGATGATTTTCCATAAACTTTGTGCGATCATTCTTTAGAATCCATTCAATTGCCGGCGAGGGCTTCCACCTGAAGGTTTCTGTAATTTTCTTAATTGATTGCTTTTTCTTAGACATCTTTGTGTTCCTGTTTAAAAACTATAAAATGTTCGGGGACATCCTCTGGATTGTTTTCAGCCCTATTCTTTGCTCTAGTGTATTCAACTTCCGTTAAAAGCAAAGAAGTTACTTCTCCAGTATCGTCCACATGAGCAACGAAATAATACTCTTCGTTTGCAGTTGGTTTCTTATCCTTGTTCTTGATTTTTCCCTTTGCCATTTTAACCTGACTGCTCATCAAAGAGCCAACGAGTTGTAGCCTGTTCCCTATTTCGATCAATTTCACGATATGCTTCAAACAACTTGGTTTCAAGCATATCAACTTCGCTAGAAGTGTTCTTAATGATCTTGTAACAATCCTCCAGTAAGCAGGACAAACACTCACTAGTATATTCGTGGCTCTTAGCGCGAGGTGAAGATGTTTCCTCAATCGCCTGCTCTAAACGCTTTAGAATAAAAGGATTGTTTTTCATAATAGCACGGGTGGGACTCGAACCCACACTACACAGATTTTAAGTCTATCGACTCTGCCGATTGGTCTACCGTGCCGTAGTACCCGCAGTAGGACTTGAACCTACACGCTTCTTAGGGCAGCGGATTTTGAATCCGCCGTGTCTGCCATTCCACCATGCGGGCGTTACTTCCATATTGTATCACATATCTATTCTCTAAGCAAGTGGTTGTTGGAGATTTCTCCCCAACAACCGTGATCCGTTCAGTCGCGGGTGGATCATTCCCCACTGCTTCAAGCAGCCATTGCCATTGGTTCGGCAATTATTGTTGCAACTGTTTATTTACGACACTTGTTACCCGTGTCGGGTATCTCCTTCTTCTATACTCCGTGTCAGTCGATGCCATTCAGCCCCGTATAAGTAAGCGGTTAGGAAGGATTTGTGCATGCCCAGTCACCTTCTGCCCGGCTTTGTCAGAATCTACTTCAGGTGTGAATCCGAAGCCGGTCCTATACAGGACTCTGTTTTACGCCGGTACGAGTCTTCTCAACACTGCGTGTCCCTACCACGCCGCTAACCGTTTTGAATGGAGCCGAGGGGATTCGAACCCCTGTGTTGTCCACGTTTCTATCCAATATCAACAATACCAAAGACTATTTATTCGTCTTTACCTTTACCCCAGCCATGTCCCATTTGCCAATCTTTATGCAAATCGTTGACAATGTTGGTTGTTTTATCCATAGAACGAATCTGTTCTTCCAACTTCAAGATTCGTTCTCTCTGCTTTTCATTTTCAATCTTCAAGAATTGGTTGTGTAAACGCAATGCTTGGTTGTTCATCATAACATCTTCAATTTCCCAAGATTTCTCGGGAGAGCGATTAGTCTGCTCCTTCAACCAGTCGTTGTGATCCATATTCATTTTGTGCCTTTCACTTATTCGCATCTTACTTTTATTCTAACATTGTTATCTTTGGATTCTAGCAATTCAATCGACTTGATGGTGCCTTCAAACTCCATCATAGGATCTCCGACCATTAGAAATGGTCCACCTTCAAAGTCGAACATCTCTAGATCCTTCTCATTGCCAGAGCAACGATAGAACAGAGATTCCCCTTCAATTGTCAGGGAACCGTCCGCTTCTTCTGTAATGAGGCGATTAACTCCGTATCTTGATTTTATTAGTTTTGTCATCATAAAGTGCGGTAGGAGAGAATCGAACTCTCATGTCGGGTTTGGAAAACCCGCGTAATGAACCATTATACGACGACCGCTTGTTTTCGCGCTCTTTTGCCATAAAGAACCCTTGGCTAATTCCACAATGATTACCATTTTCGTAACCATTATGATAAGCCAGTCTATAGAACCAAATTTGAAAGGCAATGATACCGCACAGAGCAGATAAAGAAAAAAGTATTGTTTCCATGCAAGTATGTTTGCCTTACCATCTTTTGAACCGAATCTTAATTTTAGTACACCTACGGGGACTCGAACCCCGAGTCACCGCCTTGAAAGGGCGGGGATTTAGCCGGTTAATCTATAGGTGCAGAAAGCCCCAATCACAAATCATAATATACGCCGGGGCCCAGCGAATGTATATATCAACCTATTTGCACTCCGTTGCAAACCTTAGAGCAGTAATCATACATTGCGATACCGCTGGCTGTTCCAACATTTAGACTTCTCACTGATCCATACTGCTTAATATACACCAACTCATCACACAAGTCAAGCAGTTTCTTCGGGATTCCGATCTGCTCCTGTCCAAAAATCATGAGGACAGGTTTACTGGATGGCCAACTAAACTCATCAATTGGCTTAGCATCTCCAACATTGTCAACACCAACAACATACATGCCACGCATTGCCTTTAGAAGTTCTGCTTCTTGATCTTCCTTAAAATGGCGAAAGTGGGTGTAGTTATGTGTACCGACCGTTCCACGACGATCATATTGCTTATTTCCATAAATCCAAACGGAGTTGGCTAGAAATGCATTAGCATTACGAATCACCGTAGCAATGTTGAAATCATTCCCAAGATTACTGCAAAGAACAGTAAACCTGTTGCGCTTGGTGTCAAGATCGGCAACAATATCATCGTGCTTCCAATAATGATAGTGGTCGATGATATTACGAGTTTCGCTCACTTGCCGTCCTCCTTGAATTATTCCATATCTGTTTTTCGGAACAGATCGTTATTGTAATTGGCTTCACTAGTCAAATCGTTCAATCCCAGTTCTTCGTCCAATTGTGCCAAATGATCCATCGCATAATTTGAGACTGTTTTCTGAAGCATATCAATCTTTGCATATGCATCATCGCGCTCCTGCTTCAATTTTTTTATCTCGTTTTGCGCTCGTTCCAAGTCAAAGCAAAGTTCATAAGCATAACCAATATCCCGCATAACATCTACAGGAAGATCTTTGCGCTTGGTGTGATATCGTAATCGTAAATCTAATGGTTGATATTCAGGCATAATACGCGATTCAGGAATCGAACCTGATTGAACCGATTATAAGTCGGCCTGCGAAAACCGTCCGCCCATCGCGCAAGTTATAGATGTATTATACTGATTCTTCTTCGTTTGTCAAGGAGGTAGTATAAACAATCTTGGACTTTTTGTTGTTCACATGGCCAGAAGGAGTCTTCATAAAGTAGTTACTCTTCTGGCGATCTTCGTCATGACCAAGACGGTAGTTGATTTGCTCTAGACCAAGTTCACGCATTCTCTTTTCAGAAATGCCATTGTCATAGCAAAAACGAATAATCTCTCGTGCAACTTCGAGTGCTTGTGCTTCGTCGCCGTTAATTGGAATGTCGATGTGTAGTCTGTAAGTCATTCTTTATATTCTCGCTTGTCGTGCCAGTAACCGTAATCGTCCTCTGCTCCGTGCCGTGTCTTTAGATCAATGTATTGGAACATTGCTAATTCTTTGATGAAGTCATCTATCATTTTGATTGGTTCTTCGTTGATTGGCCATTCTTTGGGTGCTTCTGCTTGCCAATCACATGGACGGCACTTGTCGGGATTCTTTTTGCATACTTCCATTTCTGCAACGATGAGATCGCCCATTTTAACCATATTCAACAAAGTTTCAAGTGCTTTTGCGCTCTGATAGTAGAGATCCTTCTTTGGTAAATCCTCTTCCTTACGGGCGAGGTTGCGGAGTTCGTAACACATTTCTTGAATACGCATGAAGGTATCTCCTTATATCAGATGTCTAATACTATTTAGTAGTCTAACTGTTCAAAACCTTCATTTGTTGTGAAACGAATACTATGAAAAACCTTGAGACACCACGGCATACAAAGTTCACATGGTCGAGCCATACGCATTTTGCCAAATTGATTAAATCGAATATTGATGAGGTGTAACTTCTTGCCAATCAATCGCTTTTCGATCTTCTGAAATGCATCCAGTTCGGAATGCATCTCTTCATAAAGATAACCAATTTCTTTGGCTTTTGGGTGTGTCTTGAATTTATTTACTCCAACCGAGACAATCTTGTGCTTATGTACGATAATGGAGACATGCTTCTTCTGTCGGGGAATATCCAAGCAGATAGGATAAGCAATATCCAAGAAAGAGTCAAGAGTAGTTTCTGTCATTAAACTTCACATCCAGTCTTCTTTTTCTTTGTAAGAAGATACTTTATCATTCCTTCGATCATCCCAAAGATCATCAAAGGAAATATAATCATGAAACAAAGAGTGAGTACAGACACTCTTTTAAATTCTTCAATGAAAAGATCAATGGATCGCATAGGTGTCCAGTTTCAAAGATCCATCTGAATCTTCATAAAGAAATGTGCAGTTGTCTTTTTCTGTCCAGCAGCCACAGTTGGCATATGTAATATTATTTACAGTATACAATTTTGGTTCGTGCAAATGACCACAGACAACTCCATCATATTTCTTTTCCTTGGCGTATTTGATAACAACGCTTTCAAAGCTTTCGATGAACTGTGCTGCTCTCTTTACTTTAATCTTCACATACTTGGAGATAGACCAGTATCTCATTCCCATCATTCTTCTACACCAATTAAACCAATCATTGATTTCCAAGATCAGTTCGTATCCATAGTCACCTAGTTTGTAGATATAGGAACTAACAGGAAACTTTGTGAGAAAGTCAAACTGATGTCCATGAAGAATAAGAAACTTCTTTCCCGAAGAAGTAGTGTATTCTTCTCGTTCACTCAAACTAATATTACCAAAGATATGATGTCCTGAAAACTTTGCCATGAACTCATCATGGTTTCCATAGATGTAATGAATCTTTGTTCCCTTGCGAGAAAGTTTGAGCAATCTTTCAATCACTTCCATATGGTGATTTTGTTTCTCAGCATTCATTGAGAATGCCTGTTTGAATCTCCATATATCAATAATATCTCCTACAAGGAAAATATTATCAAATTCATTGTTTTTTAAAAAGGCAATCAACGGTTTAGTTTTTGCTTTTTTAGAAGCCAAATGAAAGTCTGAAAGAAAGACAGTCTTGTAATGCATTGTAAACCTTTCAAAGCGTTCCCGGTTGGATTCGAACCAACGACCTGCCGCTTAGAAGGCGGCTGCTCTATCCGGCTGAGCTACGGGAACAAAAACAATACGGCTGCTTTCGCAACCGTATTGTATCACAATCTGAATTAGGCGTCAACCAATTTCAGATCGGGAGTCATCACTTCACCCGGCGTCGGAACAACAAGTCCGTTGCCAAATGCACTGTTGTAGTGATTAGCCAAATCAGTCTTGGCTGCGATGTTCCAAGCAATCGCGTTCCAACGAACAACGATGCCATTCTCAATCTCACCGTAAGGAATCCACGGAGCCATTCCGAGTTCACCCTTGCCGGCTGGAACGAGAATCGCCGCCTTCTTTAGAAGAAGACCGCCCTCTTGCTCCTCTACCTTTGCGATTAGTTGTTCGCCCGTCGTCAGTCCTACTAGTTGAATCATTGTCATTTCCTTTCTTTCCAAAGATTCTATCGTAATTATCTGAATACTTATCCCAGTCTACTCGGCGATAAGAATCACCTTTACCCGCGCCGTGTTTACCTTCCATAACATCTCCTTATTCAGAAAAGCCACTTACTGGACTCGAACCCGCAACCTGTGCTTTACAAAAGCACTGCTCTACCATTGAGCTAAAGTGGCAACTGCCCCGCTTGGATTCGAACCAAGAAGAGGAGGTTCAAAGCCTCCCATGTTACCGTTACATCACAGGGCATTAAAGAAAGAGCGGAGTTATTTATGCTCCGCTCTCTCGATCCTCAACCCGAGGATTTACCGATTAGCGGCAGCCGCCAACGGTGTAGTTAGAAGGACCAACGAGGGCGACGCGCTTCATGAAGTAGCGGGTATCACCATCACGGTTGGTGTGCGAAACGATACGCCAGTTACCGTAACGCTCAACAGTCTCCTTGATGTTGCTGATGGTGGCGCGGAAATTCTTTACGCCAAACATCTTGCTTGCCTGGGTAGCGGTGAGACCGCGGCCAGTGTGGAGATAATTGAGAACGCGATCCTTCTTAGTAATAGTAGTCATAACAAACCTTTCAAACCGGCAATCAATGATTGGTAAATAAACTCTGCCGTAAAGTTTATTCACACTAGTAAAAGTGCCTCCAGCAGGGGTCGAACCTGCGACCTATCGGTTAAAAGCCGAATGCTCTGCCAACTGAGCTATAGAGGCATGAAACGGTTTTTAAAAGTACCGTAAACTTTATGACGGTTTCGTAGTTATATAGAAAGTTATCCGTAAACTTTTCTACACACTTGAGAGACAAGTCCTCTCAAAGACCTTCCGCAACCTTCTCAATCTCGTCTTAGTTGCTAGGGGTGTTCCTCACACCTTATCCTGTTCGGATGCATTTTTATGAGACTTGATACTCCATCAAATGCACACGCGATGTGCTAACATTACATATAATAAAAGGTTCAAAACATTTAAATAGTAATCATCGTTAACACTCCGTTGAAGGTACTGTGTTTCCTGTCATGCTCTCAATTATACTGCATTTCCGTTGAAAGTCAAGCGATTTCCTGTCCATTAAATACGGAATTAATTTGGCGGTTTACGCGAACAAAGGTAGTACACTTTGGCAAATCCTTGAGCCGAGTTGCACCAACATAAGTGCAAGCAGAACGAACACCGCCAAGAATATCCTGTACTGTATTGTCGATTGGGCCAGTTTCCTTAACCTTGATTGTTTTACCTTCAGAAGCGCGATAAGTGGCAACACCACCAACAAACTTATTCATCGCAGTATCCGAAGACATGCCATAGAAAACTCTAGTACCAGAATCATCATGTTCTGCTGCTTCATCTGATCCGGCAAACATTCCACCTAACATTACAAAATCACCACCAGCACCAAATGCCTTTGCAACATCACCCGGGCATGTGCAACCACCATCTGCCATAATATGTCCACCAAGACCATGAGCGGCATCCGCACATTCTATAATTGCTGATAGTTGTGGATACCCAACACCAGCAACTTTACGAGTGGTGCATACTGAGCCAGGACCAATTCCAACTTTGACAATATTTGCTCCTGCCAAAATTAGTGCTTCTGTCATTTCACGAGTCACAACATTTCCGGCAATCAAAACTTTGCCGGGGAAAATCTTTCGAATAGTTGAAACATATTCGATAAACTTTTGAGTATATCCATTTGCAACATCAATGCAAATAAATTTAATGGATGGACACTGTTCTATTACATTTGTTGCTTTACGAATCTCTTCGTATGAATTTGATCCCATACCCATGCTATAAACTAAACAATCAATATCTGGATTTGAAACCAACTGTTTATTGTAATTTTCTATCCATTTATCTTCCGAATAGAATTTATGAATGCATGTTAACATTCGATGTGTTGACAATTTCTCCGCAACTTCAAATGTACCAACACCGCTCATATTTGATGCTGCTATAGGAACACCGTTCCATGCAATATTCATGCCATTGATTTTAAAATCAAAATGACGATAAAGAGACACATCTTTTCTACTTTTTAGTTCACTGCGTTTTGGACGAATCAATACATCGGCAAAATCCAACTTCACATCATCTTCAATTTTCATTATTAATCCTTGTTGTTGTACTTGGCATAAAACTCCTTAAAGAAATCTGACTTTCCATAAGAAGTGTTCTTGTTGTGGAAAGAATCTTCGGAAGATGTTGTATATCCATCTTCCCATGCCTTTCCAACAAGTTCACGAACTTCTGCAATACTAAACATTATTGGTTGTACCGCTACTGGTTGCGGTGGCTGCTGTTGATTTGGTGTCATAATATATTCCTCATTGTGTATAGTTGCATCATTGTAATCTGGAAAGAAGATATCATTCATCTGTTTCTTCTGTATCGTGCTCAAGAATTCCTTCAATTGCTTGTTGGATTCCATTGAGTAATTCTTTTTCGACGTTTGCGACCCACTTATGATATTCGAATGCTTCACAGTCAATAATTTCCTTTATAACTGGTGGAATACTGATTATAACATTACTTTCGTGTTTTTCAAGTAGATAATTCAACAAATCCGAAGGTGATTCGGACTCTACTATTTTTCTATAATGACCTTGTTCGAAAAAAAACAACTCATAGATACCATCTTTTGCATATTCTATGACTGCTTCGTACTTTTTTCTTGCTTTTTTCATTTAAATTCCCGAAAAAAGGTGTAAATCTGTCCATGATGAACAAATTATACTATGTACGATCAAAAAATCAAGATTCTTGTTCAGGATTTTCTTGGTCTGGAGCTGCTTCTTGTCCCTGTTGCTGCGCTTCCAACTCTTGTTGTTGCATTTCTGCTTCTTGTTGCTTAGCCATGATGACTTGAGCAGACAAACTTGGTATTAATTGTTGCACAACACGGTGAATGAACCATTTTCTGTCGGGACTTTTTACTGTTTTAGTCTTAGAATTAGCAATTTCGTCCGCATTTGCATTACGCATAGATGTTGACGTAGGCATTACGCTCGTTTGTGCTGGTGTTTCTGCTTCATTTAGTCTCATGTTATTCCTCATTGCTATTTATCTATCTACATCATCCTCATTATCACCATCTTCGAGTTGTTTGTAATAATCTGACACACGAACTCTCAAATACTTTTTGGCTTTTTGTAACAATACCAACTCTTGTTGTGTCAAAGATTGTCCAGCCTTTTGCTTATCTACCAATTCTTGTACTAATTCTCTCATTCTCCATTCAATATCTTCTGCACCTTGTTCATGAGCATCTTTTGGACAATTACCACCCTGTTCTGGTGGTGTACCGAACATTGCTTTAATGTAGTTGTCGAAGTCGTTTGGAGAGAAGTCAGGTATCATGCAAGTATTTATTTTACTTGGCATGTTTAAAATATTCAATTTGTCGCAAACGATTCGCAGCAGCCTTCTTGCTTGCAAATTTGCCCATATTCTTACCCTTTTCAGAGCGTACCACATATTGATCACCCTCACGACGAATAAATTCAAGAAGATGTTGCTTAAAAGTCTTCATATGTGTATTTATAAAGAAACAGCCTCCTTTTGAGGGGAGGCTGTCGGACCGAAGATGCTATCTTCGGTGGGGTTGCAAGTATATATTACTTGCCGCTTACTGCGCCAACAAGGTTGTTAACTACATTGACAACCATATGAACGCCAGCAACAGTAAAAGGTAGTACAGCAAGGAAGAAGAACCAGTGTGTTGGGTTCTTCCAGCAAAAACCACCGAGGGGGCACTTCTTAACGCAAGTCGTTGTTTCATCAGCCATTTTATTTCTCCTTTATAAAGAATTAGAACTTAATACCTAAACCAGCGGTAACGATAGTGTTAGCCTCTGGTGTAACAACATCTTGATACACAGGAATCGCAACTCCCATGCTCAAGTCTACATTTGAAGCAGCACTCCACTTGACGGTTGGGCCAAGGAAGAGTTGTGCTTCACCACTATTGACATAGTACATTTGATCAAACTGAGCACCAAACTTGAAACCATTCCAATCGTATGAAAGGGTAGTTCCGAGTGAAGTTACATCTGAATTGGTCTTAGCACCAAGCCAAGTGATATATGATTCGCCACCATTAAAACGATATCCGGCGGTTTGAACAAAATCAAACATCCAAAGATCGCAATTAAAAGCAGCATTCAGGTATGGATTCACATTAGCATTACGGAAATATTCCGAGCCAACTGGGATGTACATACCACCACCAACAGTCAATCCCCATGCTCCGATATAATCATTCTTACCACTCCAAACATCCCAAGCACCACCGATATTGATGTTGCTGAGAGTTGTGTTGTCGTCCTGAGTATAAACTGGAACATCAAGATCAAAATGGAAAACCTTGTTGACATCCAATGAGAGATTTTGGTTGAGTCCAACCAAAGTGGAACCATCACCCTTGAAGGTGTGGATTTCCGCAGTCTCATTGAATGACCACTTGAGATCCCAGTTTGAAACGGGAGCAGCATCTTGTGCAAGTGCTGAACCTGTAACTGCTAGTGCAGTCAAAACTGTATAACCTGTCGTCATTCATTTCTCCTTTATAAAATGCAAGAACAGATACACCCCTAAGATTAGGGATGTAGGGTATATAGTACAGGTTATCTTTGGCTTGTCTAGGCCCCAATCTCGAAGAATCTAATTTGTGAATTTACAAATCAGATATCTAATGGTTTTCTTGTCAGACTCGTAATCTTATCAATCTGCTTAGTGATTGCGACTGTACGATCTGGCCATTTGATGTAATCCTTCTCGGGATTTTTTATTAGATTATACAACAGGGGAAGAATAAGTTTTTCCAACTTTTGCATATTTTGTGTATATGCAACTTCAAACTTTTCTTTGGCTTCATCAATAGCATCATTTGCTTCTTCTTGAGCCCTCTGAATAGTTTGCTCCGGTGTATCGGAGAATTCAAAACTGAAGTCTTCTGAGAATGGATCTGCTGGATTGAATGTGTCTGCCATATTGTTTCCTTATTTCAAACCAATAAATGATTTGAATCTTTTCAGGATAGATTTTTTAGGTGGTGTAGTCGGTTTTGGTGTTTCTACTGGTTTTGGTGTTTCTACTGGTTTTACTTCTTTTGGTTTTGGTGTTTCTTCTTGTGGTTTGGTTCTTATTTTTTGTTGTGGAATTTCTATTTCTAGCCGTGGTGGACCAATATTTGGTGTCACAGGTGCTTGTGACACAGGTGCTTGTTGCTGCACTTTAGTATTAGGTTTTTGTATTGCTATTTCTCTTTGTGTTTCGTGAGATAATTGGTCTGGATTTTCTCTTGCATGTAAAACATTATGACCACTATGCTGATGAATGATATCATTTATATAATGTTCATTTGCATGTTGAGCAAGAAGAAGTATGTTTTTTCTTTGCTTTGCTTTCAGTTGCTTTTTTCTATTTTTTATTGGTTTTGTTAAAGCGGAACTATGATCCAGTTTTTTATCATTATGCATACCAACATTCAGCATTTGCCTTGTTACCAATTTATTGAAATCTTTTGTATGATGATCTAGTAATTTACTTAAATTAGAATGCAAGAATTTTTGTGCAGCATGTGGAGATTGGAAATTTTCACTCTCATTTTTTATTCTGCTAACACTATTTTTAATAGAAGCATGAGTGTCTCCCCATGAATGATGTCGAGTAACTGCATCCATGATTTCAGGCAATTTACCCATCACTCTTGCTTGTGCTTCATTACCACTGTGCATATAAACACCCCAAGAATCTTTCTCCCCGGTTTTTTTTATCTTTTTCCTAGTTTTTACTTGTTTTGGAGTTAGTTCTGGTGCATTATGAACAAGTCTGCCGGATAAATCAGTTGGATATGCTGGATGTGGTTCTGGTATTCTAGCATGGAACATATCCGTCCCTCTTGATGGAGATCCAACTTTACTAATTAACCCTTCGGCACCAACAATATGTTGTAATCCGTGACCAACTTCATGTGCAATCATATCTCTCAAATAAGATTTTGCATCGTTAAAGCCTCCCGCATTACGAAATGCTGAATTAAGATCATTAGTACTAATATTGACATGAGTGTGTATTGTATTTGTATTATGATCATGATGAGGAACTGGCGAATGATTAGCACCCCGCATTGTAGGGTGATTTACAACGTGAATTTTTATATGTTTAAATCTTCCACCCTGTGACATAGAATCATCTCGATGTATTGCATCATTAAAAGTAATAGTACCTAAATGTTGACGATGGTTATCATCATATCCGATAAAATCGGATTTAGCATGATTGTGGAAATATGTTTCATCGTTAGGATGCATAGAACCCAAGCCCCTTGTTCTCATGTACTTATCGTGAATATAATTCGATAAGTCATTCATTTGTGGTAGAGCCTTCATCATATGAGGTAATATACCTCTATGACTAGCAACATGGGGGTCTGTTCTTTTGGTCCAGTGTTGATCTAGTTGTAATCTATCACTGGGTCTGGGGGTTGTTCTGTGTCTAGACAGATCCCTGCGGCCGGTATTTTTTCCAATACCCTCTTTGATGTATTTTTTGAAATTGTCCATGATAGTATTTATCGTTTTACTAAATAGAGAAAAGGAGATCAGTTATGTCAAATATACCAAATAATATTAAGAAGATGTGGGAAGAAGCAGCAAAGATAAAAAAGCCAGAGATTGGAAAAATAGGTGGTAATAACAAGAACAAGCCATTACATAGTGGAAATCAAAGTATTCCAACAACAGGTCCAAAGATGGTAAAATACGGAGAAAAGGGAAACCTAAAGAACTGAATAAAAGTGTTAAATTTCAGATCATATATTTCTGAGATTTTTCAAAAAGATTCTGGTTCTTCTGATCAACACGGAGAGCATCACCCCGATTTGATCACTCCCCCCGATTCTAATCATGTCCTTGAATATTCATATACACCAAAAGATGCTCAAGGAAATGATATTAAAGAAAAATCCATACTTACAAGGTTTTATCATGAACGTGGTAATTCTTGGAATATGGTGTTTAGTGTGGGGAGTAGAACGGATGCTTTAAATACAACTCATGACTTTCCTACCGATATTACAAAAAAAGTACATGAACATTTAACGCATTTCGTGAATAGATGGAGGAATAAGAAAGGACAAGATCCTGTTCTTGAATATAAAACCAAACATCCTAAGAAACATCGTATATACCAGATGGTTGCAAAAAGGTTAGGTATAAGAGCAGAGAACATAGCCTAAGCAGAAAACAGAGCCTCCCAGAGATGGGAGGTTTTTCTTTTGGGGGGTTCCTTTTGGAAATGTCTATAGGATTTGACGGGGTGGGGGTCCCAAGTAATTGTGTATAGGATTTCCGGGGGAGGGGTCCCATGAGAAGTATTTGAGGGAAACAGGGGATGGGGGAGCCTTGCCCCACCGGGTCCCACCCCATTCCCCGCCGAGGCACTGTTTTCCTTGCCAAGTCTTGCGACAGCGTGTGCGAGTCTTACTACTTCACGCGGCAAGCCATAAACGCCCAAGCCAAAGCACCAGAGCAGCCAAACCCGCTTTGATCCACTTTGGGTCGCGGATCAAAGTTCCTGTGGCTCCCCGGCAACGCGGCAGCAGAAACGAAAAACCCCCACGATCCGGTTAGGGATCGCAGGGGTACTATGGTCACTACCAGTCCCTATGGGTTAGGACAGGTTCTTGGCGATGACATCGGCAACACGGGACATCAGGACGCGGCTAGTGCGCTTGGACTTCTCGCTCTTGACGAAGCCGTTCTTGAGAGCAGTACCGGTCAGTCCCTTGAGATCAGCATTCTTCACCGTCTTGGGAGCGGTGATGACGAAGTTCTGATCGAAACCGTCACCGGGCAGGGCAGCGAAGTTGTTCTCCTTCATGCACTCCTTTGCGATTTCCTGCTGCTTGGCGTTCATACCGTGCAGCATATGTTCGAGGCCGGACAGACGACCGAGCAGGAAGAACCCGATCACATTGGCGCCCGTCTTGTGCTTCAGGTACATACGAAGCACAGCGGTCGTGGAAACCTGCATGGAGACATGAGCTCCACCCCAACGGCTCTTCTCACGACGAACCGGCACGGTCCACGACTTGGTGCCGTCAACGAGGACGGGGATCGCATACGCGCCAGAACGGTCGTCCGCAGTAGTGTCGAACGGGTACGAACCGGTCTCACCATCGGTCAGGAAGCACACATTGACAACCTGCAACTTGTTGTCGCGCTTGAACTTCTCCGTGAGCGGCACCATCGCGTACACGGCTTCATCGAGCGGCGTACCACCGAGGGTGAACCCCTGCGGGATCGGACCGTGGCCGTACGACTGATTCGATGCAGCGATGTTGAGCAGCATACCGGCGCAAGTGTCGAACTCCGTCTTGGTCATCTTGCTAGAGAGGACATTCAGGAGATGAAACGGATTGAAGCGCAGATAGCCGTCGAAGTTGGAGTAGCCGGACGCGTCCTTCGTGTATTCCTTGCAGATCGGCGTCATATCCTTCTGGCCGTACTGCGCCTGACCACCCTTGAGGTTGATCTCGGCGTATTCGGCATTGTACGCATCGCTGAACAGGTACACCTCGAACGGGATGTTGACGGACTTGCAGAACAGGACCAGGTTGAGCAACTGGTCGACCGTGTTCTTGAGTTCGTGGCTCATCGAACCCGACCAGTCCATGCAGAAGATCATACCGTGGTTCTTACCCTTGGCGATCTCCTCGGTGGCGAGGAAGATATCATCGGAGAACTTGTAATCGTTGATACGATCCATGTCGATGATACCGCAGCGAGCCGTACGAGTGCGGCGCGACTCGTCAGCAGCCATCTTCATCTCGAACTGCTTGACGAGCATCTTGATGGCATCGGACGAGTTGGAGCGGAAATCCTTCAGCATCTTCTCGCCGGTGTAGGTACGAGCGCGCTTGGCGACAGCGGCGAACTGCGCGTGGACGGACTTGTAACCAACGACGATGCGATCCATGTCCATGGTCGGCATCTTCCAACGACGAACCTGCGTAGCCGAAGTGTCAACCATCGCCTTCTTCGCCTTCTCTTCAGCTTCGCGCGTCACCGACTTGGTGGGCTTACCGTTGGAGTTGCCGGTCGAAGCAGACTGGCCCTGCGACTGCTTCTTGTTGTCGGAGGACGGCTTACCATTGCCGCCGTCCTGCGGCTTGTCGCCGTCCTGCTTCTGCTCGCCGTCCTGCGCGGCAGCGTCGTCGTTACCGGCGCAGTCGGAGGGATCGTTACCCTGACCCTGACCGGACGCTTCGCTGCCGGAGTTGTCCGAACCCTGCGGCTGACCCTGCGGGCCGTTCTGCTGCTGCTGCTGCTTCTTCTGCGCTTCCTTACGCGCACCATCGTACTCGTACATCTCGGTGGCGAGGGCGACCACATCGTCCCAGGTCTTCATCGCTTCAAGACGCGGAAGGAATGCAGCTTCGTCGGCAGTCATGGGGACGGCAGTGACGCCGTAGATGCCAGACTTGAAGTGCAGGTTCACACGGTCGAGCAGCGAGAGAGCACCCATCTCCTCGGCGGACATATTCTTGACGCCGAAGAAGTCACGGTCGAAGAGATACTTGCCCGCTTCGGCGTAGCAACGCTTGAGGCCGGGGAAGCGATCCTTCATCTGGCGGTCGATACGGACATCTTCCACGACATTCAGGTAGTCATGGATCACATTCGTATCAGCCTTCGCATCCGCATCGAC
>Ga0114976_10000934_pt1 | contig 18246 bp, 16 predicted proteins | sample S_130805_EF_Meta_FD_87319 | JGI IMG/M metagenome (GOLD analysis project Ga0114976, IMG submission 87319) | Freshwater microbial communities from Lake Simoncouche, Canada to study carbon cycling - S_130805_EF_MetaG | ecosystem: Environmental > Aquatic > Freshwater > Lake | place: Lake...
CCTAGGGCTGACTCAGCCCCAGCGCCAGGCCCAGCTTTCCGGCACCGGCCCGCCGCGCCGGTCGATCGCCGCGGCCTTCAGGTCGGGCAGCAGCAGCGCCGCGCGCACCATCTCCGGCAGCATCACCTCGGAGATCGCGCGGCCGAGGCATTCATGCAGCCCCTGGCCGAACAGGAAGCCGTTGCTGCGGCTGCGGGTCGGATCGAAGACCATCGGCCGCTCATGGCCGCGCTCGTCGAACAGCGCCGAGAAGGACACGCCGATCACGGTCGTGCCGGCCGCCACCCTGGTCTCGAAATCGCTGCCGCGGGCGAGCAGCGCGTCGCGCTCGGCCTTCCTGAAGAAGTAGCGGAAGGGCGGGCGGAAGCGCAGCGCCTCGAAGACCACGCCGTCGAAGGCGGCATCATCCGGGCCGGCCGCCAGCGCGCGCGCCTGCTTCAGCTTGTCGGGATGCGCCAGCAGCCAGTCCACCGCATTGACCACGGCATGCGAGGTGGTCTCGACCGCGCCGATCAGCAGCCCGCCGACATTCAGCACCAGCCGCGCCGGGTCGATCCGGATCGCGCCCGATTTCAGCAGCCGCAGCAGCCGCGCGACCGGGTCGTTCACCGGCTTGCCGGCGGCAAGCTCGGCGCCGCGCCGCTGCACGAGTTGCGTCAGGTAGTCGCGCATCTCGAGGTTGTGCGCCTCGCGCTGCCGCACGATTTCCGCCTGGTCCTTCACGACGACGCTGTCGAAGGGCTGGTTCCAGAAGGCGTCCAGCTGGTTCCAGTAGGACCAGGCCTGCAGGGCCTTGGGGTCGCTCTCGGTGAAGCCGAACCACTCCTGCACCAGGTTGATCGGCATGAGGCGGGTATAGCCATCGACGGCGTCGATCTTTCCGCAGGCGGCCGTCAGCAGCGCCTTGGCCTTGTCGCGCGTCCAGGCGCGGATCTTCGGCAGGTCCTCGCGGTCGAGGATGGCGCTCATCATCCCCTTCTCGCGGAAATGCTGCGCGGTGTCGTCCTGCGCCATCCAGAAGACGCTCTGCTTCGGCACGTAGAGCGCGACCGAGAAGATGTCGTGCCGGCGCAGGATCTCGGTGCAGTCGGCGTAGCGGAACGCGAGCGTCGCCTCGGGCGTCGTGATCACCGGCCGGCGGCGGCGCGCCTCCTCGAAGAAGGGCTGCGGATCGGGCCCCTGGATCCAGTCCCGCAGCAGCTTCCACTGCGCGGGTCGCGGCGTGGCGTCGAGCTCGGCGAGGCGATGCGGCATGGACGGTCCCTCCCGCCCAGATCATGCGCGTGCTGGATCGGCTCGATCCAGCACATTCCTCGCTCAGCCGCCCACCGCCATGACCAGGTAGTTCACCCCGACATCCCGGGTGACCCGCCAGCGCCCCGAGAGCGGGTCCATGGTCAGCCCCGCGATATCGGCGATGCGCAGCCCCGCCTGCCGCAGATCGGCGCCAAGCTCGGCCGGGCGGACGAACATCTTCCAGTCATGCGTGCCGACCGGCAGCAGGCGCAGGATGTACTCGGCGCCGACCTTCGCCATCAGGAAGCTGCGCGGCGTGCGGTTGAGCGTCGAGAGGAAGACCGGTGCACCCGGCCCGGCCAGCACGGCGAGGTGCCGGCAGAAGGCCTCGCGGTCGGCGACATGCTCGATGACTTCCAGCGCCAGCACGCCATCGAAGCGCAGCTTGCCCGCCAGCGTTTCAGGCCGGCCCTCGCGGTAGTCGATCGCCAGCCCGCCCGCCGCGGCATGCGCCCGCGCGGCCTCGAGCGCGGCGCCGGCGGCATCCAGCCCGGTCACCGCAGCACCGGCCTTCGCCAGCGCCTCGGAGGCGAGCCCCGCGCCGCAGCCGACATCCAGCACCGTCAGCCCCTCGAGCGGCCGATCCGCCTTGGGGTCGCGGCCATGGGCCAGCGCCAGCCGCGTCACGATCCAGCCCATCCGCGCCGGGTTCATCGCATGCAGCGGCGCCATCGGACCGCGCGGATCCCACCATTCGGCGGCGAGGCGGTCGAATTTGGCGATCTCGGCCGCGATGGCGGTGTTCCCCTCGGCCATGACCCCTGATCCCCCGCGAAAAGTTGCGCCGCGCGGCGCCGCTCGTTATCTGTCCCTCCCTCCGCGCCGGCGCAACCGCGGCCGCGCCCCGATCCCTGCAAGAATCGCCACAAGAAACCCAGCATGGCCCGCATCGTGATGAAATTCGGCGGCACCTCCGTCGCCGACCTCGACCGCATCCGCAACGTGGCGAACCGCGTCAAGCGTGAGGTGGACGCGGGCAACGAGGTCGCCGTGGTGGTCTCGGCCATGTCGGGCGTCACCAACCAGCTGGTGAAATGGTGCCAGGAGCTGTCGCCGCTGCACGACGCGCGGGAATACGACGTGGTGGTCGCCACCGGCGAGCAGGTGACGATCGGCCTGCTGGCCATCGCGCTGCAGGCGATTGGCGTCGATGCGCGCTCCTGGCAGGGCTGGCAGGTGCCGATCGTGACCGACGGCGCGCATGGCAAGGCGCGGGTGGAACGCATCGAGGGCGCGACCCTGATCGAGCGCATGCAGCAGGGCCAGGTGCCGGTGGTCGCGGGCTTCCAGGGCGTCGAGCCGGTGCGCAACCGCGTCACCACGCTCGGCCGCGGCGGCTCCGACCTTTCGGCGGTGGCGATCGCGGCGGCGGTGAAGGCCGATCGCTGCGACATCTACACCGATGTCGACGGCGTCTACACCACCGACCCGCGCATCGTGCCGCGGGCCCGCAAGCTCGAGAAGATCAGCTATGAGGAGATGCTCGAGCTCGCCTCGGTCGGCGCCAAGGTGCTGCAGACCCGTTCGGTCGAGCTCGCGATGAAGCAGCGCGTGCGCGTGCAGGTGCTGTCATCCTTCGAGGACAAGCCAGGCTCCCTGGTCGTGGATGAGGACGAGATCGTGGAACAGCCCATCGTGAGCGGCATCGCCTATTCCCGCGACGATGCCAAGGTGACCCTGCGGCGCGTGCCGGACCGCCCGGGCATCGCCGCCGGCGTCTTCGGCGCCATGGCGCGTGCCAACGTGAACGTCGACATGATCGTGCAGAATCTCGGCGCCGACGGCACCACCGACATGACCTTCACCGTCGGCAAGGCCGACCTGGCGCGCGCCCAGGCGGAGCTCGACAAATCGAAGCCCGAGATCGGCTTCGAGAGCGTCATCGCCGACCCGGATGTGGCGAAGATCAGCGTGGTTGGGGTGGGCATGCGCAGCCATGCCGGCGCGGCGAACACCATGTTCAAGACCTTGGCCGAGAAGGGCATCAACATCCAGGTGATCTCGACCAGCGAGATCAAGGTGAGCGTTCTGATCGGCGCGGAATACACCGAGCTTGCGGTACGCGCGCTGCACACCGCCTATGGGCTGGATGCCTGATGGACGCGCTCCCGCCCGATACCGCGGCTCTTGCCACCATCGACCGGCTGATGGCGCGCGGCGCCGGCTTCCTCGGCAGCCGCTACGCCATCCTCGGCGGCGCGATGTCCTGGGTGAGCGAGCGCCACCTGGTCGCCGCGCTCTCGAACGCCGGCGCCTTCGGCGTCATCGCCTGCGGCGCGATGGAGCCGAAGCGCCTCGCGGAAGAAATCGCCGCGACCCAGGCGCTGACCCAGAAGCCCTTCGGCGTGAACCTGATCACCATGCACCCAATGCTGGATGCGCTGGTGCAGGTCTGCCTCGACGCCAAGGTCGGCCACATCGTCTTCGCCGGCGGCATTCCGCCGACCGCGGCGATCAAGGCGGCGAAGGAGGGTGGCGCCAAGGTCGTCTGCTTCGCCCCCGCGCTGGCGCTCGCGAAGAAGCTCGTCCGCTCCGGCGCCGACGCCCTGGTGATCGAGGGCTCCGAGGCCGGCGGCCATATCGGCCCGGTCTCGCTCAACGTGCTGGCGCAGGAGATCCTGCCGGCGATGGCCGCCGAGGTGCCGGTCTTCGTCGCCGGCGGCATCGGCCGCGGCGAGGCGATTCTCTCCTACCTCGAGATGGGCGCGGCCGGCGTGCAGCTCGGCACCCGCTTCGTCTGCGCGACCGAAAGCATCGCCCACCCCAGCTTCAAGCGCGCCTTCCTCCGCGGCGCCGCCCGCGATGCGCTGCCGACCGTCCAGCTCGATGAGCGCTTCCCCGTCATCCCGGTCCGCGCCCTGCAGAACGAGGGCACCAAGCGCTTCCTCGAGCACCAGGCCAAGGTCCTCGCCCGCTTCATCGCCGGCGAGGTCGCCAAGGACGCCGCCCAGCTCGAGATCGAGCATTTCTGGGCCGGGGCCCTCCGCCGCGCCGTGATCGACGGCGATGTCGAGCAGGGCAGCCTGATGGCCGGCCAGAGCGTCGGCATGGTCACGAAGGAGCAGCCGGCGGCCGAGATCATCGCCGAACTGATCGGCCAGGCCACCGCCGCGCTCGCCGCGCGCCGCGGCTGAGCGATGCGACGGATCGGTGACATGGCCCGCTTCGGTAGTGTTTGGATTTGCGACAAATCCGGGCGCGCGGTACACCGCGGCCCGTGCCTGACGACATGACCCGCAGCCAGAGGCCCGAGATCGCCGGCGACGCCGCGCGGCTGGGCGCCGAATTGCGCGATGCGCGCATGGCCCTCGGCCTCTCGGTCGAGGACATGGCCGAGGCGCTGCGCATCCGCCGCGTCTACCTCTCGGCGCTCGAGGAGGGCCGGATCCGCGACCTGCCGGCCCCGGCCTATGCCACCGGCTTCGTCCGCAGCTATGCCCGCTCGCTCGGCCTCGATGAGAATGCCGCGGTGCGCCGCTTCCGCGAGGTCGCCGGCACCGCCCCGCGCAAGCCCGACCTGATCTTCCCCGAGCCGGTGCCCGAGCGCGGCATGCCGACCGGCGCCCTGCTGCTCGGCGGCGCGGTGGTCGCGATCGGCGCCTATATCGGCTGGTACAACTGGTCGGGCAGCGGCCCGCGCACCGTCGATGCCGTGCCGGTGCCGCCGCCGGCGATCGAGCAGGCGATCCAGCAGACCCCGCCCACCCCGGCGCCGCCGCCCGTGGGCGTGCCGCCCGCCGGCGGCACCTCGGCTTCCGGGACCTCGGCCTCCGCCGCCTCGGCCCCACCGGCCATCGTGCCGCCCGCGGTGGCGATCCGCCCGCCGCCGCCCCCGCCGGCCGCCGCGCCCGCCCCGGCGGTCGACCCGAACGGCCCGCGCATCGTGCTGCGCGCGACCAATGGCGACACCTGGCTGATGGTCCGCCCCGTCGGCGGCGGCAAGGCGATCCTGAACAAGACCCTGAAGCCGGGCGAGACCTACGAGGTCCCGCGCGACGGCCAGCTCGTGCTGTCGACCGGCAATATCCAGAACCTCGAGATCCAGGTCGACGGTGCGCCCTATGCCGGCTTCGAGCCCGGCCCGGTCTCGCGCCAGAACATCGCGCTCGACCCCGCGAAGCTGAAGACCGACAAGGTCCCGGCCGCGACCCCGCGCCAGGCGCCGCGCCCGCGCGCCTGACGCTTCGATTCCGCGCGCCGCCCTGGCATAGTGCGGGGCGAGCCAGGAACCCGTCCGCATGACCAGCTACCGCCCCTACCAGCAGATCCTCCGCCGCAAGTCCCGCCAGATCCGGGTGGGCAAGGTGCTCGTCGGCGGCGACGCGCCGATCAGCGTGCAGACCATGACGAACACGCCGACCGAGGATGCGGCGGCGACGATCGCGCAGATCCGCCGCGCCGAGATCGCCGGCGTCGACATCGTCCGCGTCTCGGTGCCGACGCCCGAGAGCACCGCCGCACTCGCCGAGATCGTGCGCGAGGTGAATGTCCCGGTCGTCGCCGACATCCACTTCCACTATCGCCGGGCGATCGAGGCGGCGAAGGCCGGCGCGGCCTGCCTGCGGATCAACCCGGGCAATATCGGCAGCAAGGAACGCGTGAAGGAGGTCGTGAAGGCCGCCCGCGACCATGGCTGCTCGATCCGCATCGGCGTGAATGCCGGCAGCCTCGAGAAGCACCTGCTGGAAAAATACGGCGAGCCCAACCCGGAAGCCCTGGTCGAGAGCGCGCTCTGGCACGCCGCCCACCTGCAGGACGAGGATTTTCACGAGTTCAAGATCAGCGTGAAGGCGTCGGACGTGTTCCTGGCCGTCGCCGCCTATCAACAGCTCGCCGAGGTTTGCGACCACCCGCTGCACATCGGCATCACGGAAGCCGGCGGGAAGCGGACCGGCACGGTGAAGTCGGCAATCGGCCTCGGCAACCTGCTCTGGTCCGGCATCGGCGACACGCTGCGTGTGTCCCTGAGCGCCGAGCCGGAAGAAGAAGTCCATGTCGGCTGGGAGATGCTGAAGTCCCTCGGCCTGCGGCATCGCGGCGTGAAGATCATCTCCTGCCCCTCCTGCGCGCGGCAGGGCTTCGACGTCATCCGCACCGTCGCGACCCTGGAAGAGCGCCTCGCGCATATCGAGACGCCGATCTCGCTCTCGATCATCGGCTGCGTGGTGAACGGCCCGGGCGAGGCGCTGATGACCGATCTCGGCCTGACCGGCGGCGGCGCCGGCCGCCACATGATCTATGCCGCCGGCAAGACCGACCACACCATCGACGAGGCGGCGATGGTCGAGCACCTGGTCGAACTGGTCGAGACCAAGGCCGCCCAGATCGAGGCCGAGAAGGCCGCCGCCAAGGCCGAAGAGGCGAAGCAGGCGGCGGAATAGCGTTGCACGCCGCGGGCGCGGCCCCTAGGTAATACCTGAACGCCATCAGGTATTACCGCCATGGGCATGCCGATCACCGTCAAGGGCCAGGTCACCATCCCGAAGCCGATCCGCGACCGGCTGGGCCTCAAGCCCGGCAGCCGGGTCGAGTTCGTGATGCAGCCGGATGGCCGGGTGGTGATGCAGCGCGCCGAGGCCCCGCCCGCCGCGCCGGATCGCTTCGCCGCGGCCATGGGGATGGCGACCGCGCTGAAGGGCATGACCACCGACGAGATCATGCTGCTGCTCCGCGGCGAGCGCGACGACCCCTGACCTGGGTCGACACCAACATCCTGCTCGATATCGCCCATGCCGAGGCGCACTGGGCGGGCTGGTCGCGCGACCGCCTTGCAGAGGCGGCCGGGCAGGGGCCGCTCCGCATCAACGACATCGTCTATGCCGAGCTCTCGGCCAGCTTCGAGCGCCGTGCCGACCTCGACGGCTTCCTCGGCCTGCTCGGCCTCGCGGTCGAACGGTCCTCGCCGGAGGCGCTCTTCGCCGCGGCACGGGCCCATCTCGCCTATCGCCGCCGCGGCGGGCAGCGGTCCGGGGTCCTGCCGGATTTCTTCATCGGCGCCGATGCCGCCCTCAGCGGGGCGGCCCTGCTGACCCGCGACCCGCGGCGATACCGGACCGACTTCCCCGACCTCACCCTGATCGCGCCATGACGCTTGCCGCGTCGCCCTCCGTCGCGGTACGGCTTGCGGCATGAACGGCATGGGCATCGCCGCGCTGCTGGTCGCCCATCTCCGCCCGCCGCGCGCGGCCGCCGGGGACCCGACCCTCGGCCGCCGCTTCCTCTGGATGCTGCTGGCGCAACTCGTCCTCTTCCTCGCCGTCACCGGCCTCGCCGCGCGCGGCTGAGCCCGCGCTCACCCCGCGCCCGCCTGCAGCGCGAAGCCCTCGTCCAGCCAGCCCGTCACCCCGCCCGCCATCAGCTTCACCGGCCGGCCGAGCCTCGCCAGCCGCAGCGCCCCGCGCGCCGCGCCGTTGCAATGCGGCCCGGCGCAATAGGTCACGAACAGCGTCCCCGCCGGCCAGGCCGCCATCCGCGCCGCGGTGATCTTGCCGTGCGGCAGGCTGATCGCACCCGGCACATGGCCGCGCGCGAACATCGCCGGGCTGCGGACGTCGAGCAGCACGAAATCCGCGCCCTCGGCGAGCGCCGCATGGACATCCCAGCAATCGGTCTCGAAGCGGAAGCCGGCGGCGAAATGCGCCTCGGCCTCCGCGGCGGGGGCGGCGGGGGTCTCTGTCACGGCGCTCGGCATCGGGCTCTCTCCCTCCGGTGGCCCGCCCTCTCTGCCCGCTTGCGCGCCGCGCAACGAGTGGCGCAAATGCCAAAGATGGACCAGATCACGCCAAACCCGCCGCCGCAGGGACCGCTCGTGGTGGCGCTGGCCTATGACGGCCTCTGCACCTTCGAATTCGCGATCGTCGCCGAGATCTTCGGCCAGGTCCGGCCCGAGCTCGGCCCGGGCTGGTACCGCTTCGCCGCCGCCGCCATCGAGCCGGGGCCGCTGCGCGCCCAGGGCGGCCTGCGGGTCGAGGTCGATGGCGGGATGGAGTTGCTCGAGCAGGCCGCGCTGATCGTCGTGCCGGGCTGGAAGGGCATCGCCGTGCCGGTGCCCGAGGCGCTGCTCGCGGCGCTGCGCCGGGCCCATGCGCGCGGCGCCCGGCTCGCCTCGATCTGCTCGGGCGCTTTCGTGCTCGCCGCCACCGGGCTGCTGGATGGCCAGCGCGCCGCGACGCATTGGCGCTATGCGGAGGCGTTGGCGGCGCGGCACCCGGCGGTGCGCGTCGATGCCGGCGTGCTCTATGTTGAGGCGGGGCGGGTGCTGACCTCGGCCGGCAGCGCGGCCGGCATCGACCTGATGCTGCACCTGATCCGCGCCGAGTTCGGCCTGGCGGCGGCCAACAGCGTCGCCCGCCGCCTGGTGATGCCGGCCCATCGCGCCGGCGGCCAGGCGCAGTTCATCGACCGCCCGGTGCCGCCGCCGCAGGAGGGCGCCCGGCTGGCCGCGCTGCTCGATGCGGTGCGCGCCGAGCCCGGGCGGGACTGGCGGATCGCGGGGATGGCGGCGGCGGTGGCGATGAGCCCGCGCACCTTCCTCCGCCGCTTCGGCGAGACGACGGGCATGGCGCCGGCCGAGTGGGTCGCGGCGATCCGGGTGGACGAGGCGCGGCGGCTGCTCGAGACCACGCGGCTGCCGATGGAGGTGGTGGCCGGGCGCGCCGGCTTCGGCAGCCTGCAGGCGCTGCGGCAGCAGTTCCGCCGGCGGGTCGGGGTCTCGCCGCGGGCCTATCGGGAGGGGTTCGGGTGAGGGGGAGATATAGGAAAACAGTCATTGATTCGTGGTGCCGAGGCGCCTAGAGTGCGGTGCTGGGTCGCCCGAGGGCGCCGCGCCGCTCCTTGAAACCGTGCATCCGCTGCCGTCGTCCCGACAGGGGGCTTGCGCCCGGATTCGCAGGAACGCGGTTTGGGCCTCAATTTGGTAAATTCTAAAATTCTGTGGCGACTAAGAGATTGAACAATATGATTATTGTCCGAAGTGCAGCCCGCCAGAATTGAAGTGGATTGAGGTCTTTAGACGCCTCAATTCCTAAATTCGCCGGATCCGGTGGTTCGTCCGAAGCGACGCCGTGTCCGGAGAATGTCCGAAAACGCCGTTGCGGCGCTCCTCCCGGCGAATGTCCGAAAGCGCCATCGCGGCGCTCCCTCCCGGAGACTGTCCGAAAACGCCATCGCGGCACGCCGCGTCCAGGTATCGTGGCACGCCGCGTCCAGGTATCGTGGCACGCCGCGTCCAGGGAATGTCCGAAAACACCACCGCGGACGTCCCGCCCGGCGAATGTCCGAAAACGCCTTCCCGCCCCGCCGACCCGGCGCCTGCCCACCCCCGCCAGCCCGGCGCGCCCCGCCCCGCCGGCCGGCACCGCGCTCCCCCACCAACCCCCTTTGTCCAAAACCGCCTCCGCCGCGCCCGCGCATGGCTTGCCCCGCGACCGCGCCCCGGCGTAATCGCCACCCATGGCCTCCCAGCTCCAGCCCGTCCGCGGCACCCATGACCTCATCGGCGAGGATTTCCGTCGCCACCACCTGGTCATCGAGACCGCCCGCCGCATCGCCGCCCTCTACGGCTTCGAGGAATGGGCGACCCCGATCTTCGAGGACACGAAGGTCTTCTCGCGCGGCCTCGGCGACACCTCCGACGTCGTCGCCAAGGAGATGTACAGCTTCGAGGATCGTGGCGGCGAAAGCCTCACGCTCCGCCCCGAGAACACCGCCGGCGTCTGTCGTGCGCTGGTCTCCAACGGCCTCACCCAGTCCAACCTGCCGCGCAAGGTGTTCTACGCCGGCCCGATGTTCCGCTACGAGCGCCCGCAGAAGGGCCGCACCCGGCAGTTCCACCAGATCGGCATCGAGATCTTGGGCGCGCCCGAGCCACTGGCCGATGCCGAGGCCATCGCCTGCGGCTGGCAGATCCAGCAGGCGCTCGAGATCGACGAGGGCACCATCCTCGAGATCAACACGCTCGGCGATGCCGCGAGCCGCGACTCCTATCGCGCCGCCCTCGTCGCCTACTTCACCGCGCATGCCGACAGGCTCTCGGCCGACAGCCGCCTGCGGCTCGAGAAGAACCCGCTGCGCATCCTCGACAGCAAGGATGCCGGCGACCGCGCGCTGATGGACGCCGCCCCCACCATCCACGACCACCTGACCAAGGACGCGGCCGAGTTCTACGCCGCGGTCAAGCGCCACCTCGAAGCCTTCCAGGTGCCGTTCCGCGAGAACTCGCGCATCGTCCGCGGCCTCGACTACTACAGCCACACCGCCTTCGAGTTCGTCACCGATCGCCTGGGCGCGCAGGGCACCGTCATGGCCGGCGGCCGCTACAACGGCCTGGTCGAGGAGATGGGCGGGCCGCCGACGCCCTCGGTCGGCTGGGCCTCGGGCGTCGAGCGCCTGGCCATGCTGATCGAGGCCGCCGGGCTGACGCCCGAGGCCGCCCGCCCGGTCGCCGTCATCCCCGCCGGCGATGCCGCCGAGCCGGAGGCGCTCGCCGTGCTGCAATTCCTGCGCGGCCGCGGCGTCGTCGCCGAGATCGCCTATCGCGGCAACCTCAAGCGCCGCATGGAGCGCGCCAACCGCATCAAGGCAGGTGCTGCCGTGATCGTCGGCGCCGCCGAGGCGGGCCCCGATGAAGTGGTTGTCCGCAACCTCGACGAGGGCACCCAGGCCGTGGTGCCGCTCGGCAACGTCGTCGCCGCCCTCGCCGAGACCGGGTTGATCGAGAGCGCCGAGCAGGCGCTGCTGATCGACAGCATGGAAGACCAGTTCAACGAGCTGTTCGAAGGCCGCGAATGAGCCTGGCCGACAAGCTCGACCGCGTGCTGACCCGGGCCGAGGAGGTCCGGCACCTGCTGGCCTCGGCCGATGGCAGCCAGTTCGGCGCGCTGTCGAAGGAGCTGTCGGAGCTCGAGCCGCTGGTCGAGAAGGTCACCGCTTTGCGCGCCGCCGAGCGCGCCCGCGACGAGGCCGAGGCCATGCTCGCCGACCCCGAGCTGCGCGAGCTGGCCGAGGACGAGTACCTCGCGCAGAAGGACGCCGTCCCGCGCCTGGAGCGCGAGGTACAACTTATGTTGTTACCGAAGGACGAGGCCGACGAACGCAGCGCCATCCTCGAGATCCGCCCCGCCGCCGGCGGTGACGAGGCCGCGCTGTTTGCCGCCGAGCTGTTCCGCGCCTACCAGCGCTATGCCGAGGCGCGGCGCTGGCGCTTCGAGGTGATGGACTACGACGAGAGCGAGCTCGGCGGCGTGAAGGGCGCCGTCGCCGAGGTCGCCGGCAAGGGCGTCTTCGCCCGGCTGAAGTTCGAGATGGGCGTGCACCGCGTGCAACGCGTGCCCGCGACCGAGACCCAGGGCCGCATCCACACCTCGACCGTCACCGTCGCCGTCATGGCCGAGGCCGAAGAGGTCGACATCCAGGTCAACGAGAGCGACCTGCGCATCGACACCTACCGTGCGTCAGGGGCCGGTGGCCAGCACGTCAACAAGACCGACAGCGCCGTGCGCATCACGCACATCCCGACCGGCATCGTCGTGGCGATGCAGGAGGAGCGCAGCCAGCACAAGAACCGCGCCAAGGCGATGAAGGTGCTGCGGGCCCGGATGTACGAGGCGCAGCGCAGCGCGCTCGACACCGCGCGCGCCGCCGACCGCAAGAGCCAGGTCGGCACCGGCGACCGCAGCGAGCGCATCCGCACCTACAACTTCCCGCAGGGCCGCGTGACCGACCACCGCATCGGCCTGACCTTGCACAAGATCGACCGCGTCATGCTCGGCGAGTTCGACGAGATCATCGACGCGCTGACCGCCGAGCACGAGGCCGCGCGGCTCGCCGAGGCCGAGGCTTGAACGGGTGTTCTGATCCCACCGGCACGGTGGGCTTTTTCCTCTGCCGCGCCGGCCAGGCCCTGCGCGCCGCCGCCCTCGAGACGCCGCGGCTCGAGGCCCGGCTGCTGCTCGCCCATGCCATGGGCTGCCGGCAGGAGGACCTGCTGCGCGACCCGCGCGCCGCCGTGCCGGCCGAGGCCGCCGCCCGCTTCGCCGACCTGCTGCGCCGCCGGCTGGAGCGCGTACCGGTCGCCCATCTCCTGGGCGAGCAGGAGTTCTGGTCGCTGCGCTTCGCCGTCTCGCCGGCCACGCTGATCCCCCGCGCCGACAGCGAGGCGCTGATCGAGGCCGCGCTCGAGGCCTTCCCGGACCGCGGGGCGGTGCGCCGCGTGCTCGACCTCGGCACCGGCACCGGGTGCCTGCTGCTGGCCGCGCTGAGCGAGTTTCCCGGCGCGACCGGCCTAGGCCTGGACCGCAGCCCCGCGGCCGCGGTGCTCGCCCGGCGCAATGCCGCGACGCTGGGATTGGCCGACCGGGCGGCCTTCGTCGCCGGCGACTGGGCCGACGCCGTCGCTGGCAAGTTCGACCTCATCCTCAGCAACCCGCCCTACATCGAGAGCGCCACCATCCCCGGGCTGATGCCCGAGGTCGCGCAGCACGAGCCCGCCTCGGCGCTGGATGGCGGCGCCGACGGGCTCGACGCCTACCGGGCCATCGCCGCCGCCCTGCCGCGGCTGCTGGCGTCGCGCGGCCTGGCGGTGCTCGAACTCGGCGCCGACCAGCAGCCGGCGGTCGAGGCCTTGGCCCGGGCGGCTGGCCTCGCGCCGCTCGGCTGCCGCGCCGATCTCGCGGGCATTCCGCGCGCACTCGTTCTCGGCCACGGGACGATGGTGGCGGTGGGCGCGAAAAAACCGTTTGGCGGGACGGTCGCGGCCCGCTAGGGTCACCCTGCGGCCTCATGGAGCCCTGCGGCTCGGGTATTGAGGCTTCGTCGCGCGGAAGGCTGCCGGTTGTGCAGTCCCCGCGCCGCTTTGGACCCTACCGAGCGCCGACCGCTGCCTTCCCCGGCCAATCGGGGCGGGCGGATCGGCCCACCTGCGAGACGGCAGACGCCATACCAATGAACATGAAACGCATGCGCGGCCGCGGCAACCACCGGCATGGTGGCGGCGGCGGGGGCGGTGGAGGCGGCGGGCAGTTCCGCCAGACCGGCCACCAGCCGATGAATCGCAACCATGTCTTCGACTCGAACGGGCCGGACATGCGGCTGCGGGGCACCGCCCAGCAGCTCTTCGAGAAATACCTACAGCTCGGCCGCGATGCGACCGGCTCGGGCGACCGGGTGATGGCGGAGGGCTACTTCCAGCACGCCGAGCACTATTTCCGCATCCTCAACGCCATGAACCAGGCCCAGCAGGGCCAGGGCGGTGTGCAGGGCGGACCGCAGCAGCCGAACCAGCAGCGCCGCTATCACCAGGGTGGCGAGCAGGGCGAGGGCGGCGAGGGGCCCGACCAGCCCGAGCTGAACGGTCAGGCCAATGGCCATGCGCTCGAGCTCGAGAGCGAGCAGCCCGAGGCCTCGCTGCCCGAGAGCCGCGAGCCGGTCTGAGCCGGCGCGGCCGGCTCAGCGGACCGAAGGCGGCAATCGGCGCCGCCGGTCAGTGCAGCAGGTCGCCCTGCAGCGGCTCGAGCGCATCGCCGACCGCGACGCGGCCGCCTTCGATCACTTCCGCATAGACGCCGAGATCGGCATGGCCGAAATGCTGGCGCAGCAGGCGCGGCGGCTCGGCATCACGCGTGGCGGTCTCCGGGTTCACCTCGGTCGCGGGGCAACGGACGATGCGCTTGAAGACCCGTAGCCGGGCGGTGCCGAGCTGGATCTCCTGGTCCAGCCATTCGAACTCGGCCCAGGGCTTGAAGCCCGAGAAATAGATGTTGGCCCGGAAGCGGCGGGGGTCGAGCGCTGTGCCGCTCGCCTGTTCCAGCGCATGCAGGCTCGAGAGGCCGATCAGCGAGACGCATTTCGCCGCGACATCGGTGAAGTTGTGCCCCGGCGCCTCGACGAAGCTTGGGGCGCCGCGGGCCTCCTCGCCGAGCCAGGCGGTCAGCCAGGCGGCCATGGCGGTGCGGCCGGCCTCGGTCCGGGTGTCACCGAGGAAGGGCGGGCCCTCGGGCGGGCGGATCACCAGCTGCCCGCCATGCGGATCGAAGGCGGTGTGCAGGGCCGCGAGCTTCGCGTTGTAGGCCAGGCAGCCGAAGTTACGCTTCGGCAGCCAGCCGGGCGTGGCTGGGTTCCAGGGCGCATCGCCCTGGGCGAGCGCGAAGCGCCGGTCATGCGGCAGGCAGGCGCCTGCGGTGAGCACCACCTCCTCCAGCGCCTCGGGGGTGAGCCCCTTCACGGGGTAGCGGTAGATATGCTCAATCCGCATCGAAGCGCCTCGTATACCTCTTGACCCACCGCAAGGCGGATCACCACATCATGCATGATCAAGAGGCCTGCCGTCGCCTATGGAGGGGCGGCGGGCATCGGTCGCCGTTGAATCGGCGGGCCACGGACCTCGGGCGCAGCGTCGCCGCGGTCGCGCGGCGCGCAGAGGAGGGACATAGGACACATGGATATCGAGAAATTCACCGATCGCGCCAAGGGCTTCCTGCAGGCGGCGCAGACCATCGCCATCCGCGACTACCACCAGCGCGTCACGCCCGAGCACCTGCTCAAGGCGCTGCTGGATGACGAGCAGGGCGCGGCCTCCGGCCTGATCAAGGCCGCCGGCGGCGATGCCGCCCAGGTCAAGCAGACCGTCGATGCCGAGGTCGGGCGCCAGCCGCGGGTTTCCGGCGGCGGCGCCGGGCAGCCGCAGTTCACGCCGGATATCGTGCGCGTGCTCGATGCCGCGCAGCAGATGGCGCAGAAGGCGGGCGACAGCTTCGTCGCGCAGGACCGGCTGCTGGTCGCACTCGCGGCTTCCGACACGCCGGCGGGACGGATGCTGAAGATCGCCGGTGCGGATCCGCAGCGGCTGGAGGCGGCCGTCGCCGACCTCCGCAAGGGCCGCAAGGTCGACAGCTCCAACGCCGAGCAGGCCTTCGAGGCGCTGAAGAAATACGCCCGCGACATCACGGGCCTGGCGCGCGAGGGCAAGCTCGACCCGGTGATCGGCCGGGACGAGGAGATCCGCCGCACCATCCAGGTGCTCGCGCGGCGCACCAAGAACAACCCGGTGCTGATCGGCGAGCCCGGCGTCGGCAAGACCGCGATCGTGGAAGGCCTGGCCCTGCGCATCGCCAAGGGCGACGTGCCGGAGGCGCTGAAGAACAAGCGCGTCATGGCGCTCGACCTCGGCGCGATGGTCGCGGGTGCCAAGTACCGCGGCGAGTTCGAGGAGCGGCTGAAGGGCGTGCTGACCGAGGTCGAGCAGGCCGCGGGCGAGATCATCCTCTTCATCGACGAGATGCACACGCTGGTCGGCGCGGGCAAGGCGGATGGCGCGATGGATGCGTCCAACCTGCTGAAGCCGGCGCTGGCGCGCGGCGAGCTGCACTGCATCGGCGCGACCACGCTGGATGAGTACCGCAAGCACGTCGAGAAGGATGCGGCGCTCGCGCGGCGCTTCCAGTCGGTCTTCGTCGGCGAGCCATCGGTCGAGGACACGATCAGCATCCTGCGTGGCATCAAGGACAAGTACGAGGCGCATCACGGCGTGCGAATCACCGACAGCGCGCTGGTGGCCGCCGCGACCTTGTCCAACCGCTACATCACCGACCGCTTCCTGCCGGACAAGGCGATCGACCTGATGGATGAGGCGAGCTCGCGCCTGCGCATGCAGGTCGACAGCAAGCCGGAGGCGCTCGATGAGATCGACCGCGACCTCATGCGCCTCAAGATCGAGCGCGAGGCGCTGAAGAAGGAGGAGGACGTGGCGTCGCGCGACCGGCTCGCGCGGCTCGAGAAGGAGCTTGCCGATCTCGAGGAGCGCTCGCAGGAGATGACGCAGCGCTGGGAGGCCGAGAAGGGCCAGGTGGTCCAGACCCAGAAGGCCAAGGAGGAGCTGGACAAGGCCAGGACCGAGCTCGACCTCGCCGAGCGCAAGGGCGACTATGCCCGGGCGGGGGAGCTGAAATACGGCGTCATCCCGGGTCTCGAGAAGCAGATCGCCTCGGGCGGCGATGGCGACGATCGGCTGGTGAACGAGGCGGTGACCGAGGAGAGCATCGCGGGTGTGATCAGCCGCTGGACCGGCATTCCGGTCGAGAAGATGCTTGAGGGCGAGCGCGCCAAGCTGATCCGCATGGAGGACCAGCTGCGGAAGCGTGTGGTCGGCCAGGAGGAGGCGCTGGAGGCGGTCTCGAAGGCGGTGCGCCGGGCACGCGCCGGCCTGCAGGACCCGAACCGGCCGATCGGCAGCTTCCTGTTCCTTGGCCCCACTGGCGTCGGCAAGACCGAGCTGGTGAAGGCGCTGGCCGGGTTCCTGTTCGACGATGAGCGGGCGATGACCCGCATCGACATGTCGGAGTTCATGGAGAAGCACGCGGTCAGCCGGCTGATCGGCGCGCCCCCGGGCTATGTCGGCTACGACGAGGGCGGCGTGTTGACCGAGGCGATCCGCCGGCGGCCCTACCAGGTGATCCTGTTCGACGAGGTCGAGAAGGCGCACGAGGACGTCTTCAACATCCTGCTGCAAGTGCTGGACGACGGACGGCTGACGGATGGCCAGGGGCGGACGGTCGATTTCCGCAACACGATCATCGTGCTGACGAGCAACCTGGGCAGCCAGGCGATCGCGGAGCTGCCGGAGACCTCCGACATCGAGGCGGCGCGGCCGGCGGTGATGCGGGCGGTGAGGGACCGGTTCCGGCCGGAATTCCTGAACCGGCTGGATGAGATCGTGCTGTTCCGCAGGCTCGCCCGCGGCGACATGGCGGCGATCGTCGACATCCAGCTGGCGCGGCTGCGCAAGCTGCTCGATGAGCGGCAGATTACGCTCGAGCTCGACGACGCGGCGCGCGAGTGGCTGGCGGAGGCGGGGTACGATCCGGCCTATGGCGCGCGGCCGCTGAAGCGGGTGATCCAGCGGAACCTGCAGGATCAGCTGGCGAACCTGCTGCTCGAGGGCACGATCCACGACGGCGAGACGGTGCGTGTCACCGCCGGCGCGGATGGGCTCGAGGTGCGGCCGGTGGCGTTGAAGGCGGCGGCCTGACGATACGCATGCGGAAGGCTGAAAAAGGCCTTTGACAGGGTCGCGGGAGGGGCATAGAAGCCGCCTCCCGCAGCGAGGCCATCGGCTCCGCGGCGGGCGCTGAAGAAGCGGGGTTGACGGCGGTGGCGTGAGCCACTAAATATGTCGCCCCGCTGATGAGGCGGTGATCCCCAGCCCGGCAGGGTGTTGCCGGTCGAGCCCAGGGCAACTCGCCCTTGGTGCGGCCGACGGGGATTTCGTTCATTTAAAACTGCATCTGGTTCTGGAAGTAGATTTGGTACTGCGTTGGTATGTCCTGTTATGGGATGTGCTTTTGTGGTGCTGGGTTTAGTCCTGTCTTGTGGTCCTGCGTGTGATCGTGGGGTTGTTGGGGTGGGATGCGCGGGCGGCGCTGCTGTCATCTTCGGGTGGTGGTGGGTGTTGTTTGTGCGGCCTTGTGCTGCTGGGTATGTTTTTGATGGGGTATGCTGGGTGGTGCTTATGATGATGTGTCAGTGTGTTCCTGGATAAGGGGTCCGATGATTTCGGGTCTTTTGGATCTGGGTTATTGGGCTTGGATGAACCTGAGAGTTTGATCCTGGCTCAGAGCGAACGCTGGCGGCATGCTTAACACATGCAAGTCGCGCGGCCAGCAATGGCAGCGGCGGACGGGTGAGTAACGCGTAGGAATGTGTCTTGAGGTGGGGGACAACCCTGGGAAACTGGGGCTAATACCGCATATGGCCTGAGGGTCAAAGCAGTGATGCGCCTTGAGAGCAGCCTGCGTCCGATTAGCTTGTTGGTGGGGTAAAGGCTTACCAAGGCGACGATCGGTAGCTGGTCTGAGAGGACGATCAGCCACACTGGGACTGAGACACGGCCCAGACTCCTACGGGAGGCAGCAGTGGGGAATATTGGACAATGGGCGCAAGCCTGATCCAGCAATGCCG
>Ga0114976_10000936_pt1 | contig 18232 bp, 13 predicted proteins | sample S_130805_EF_Meta_FD_87319 | JGI IMG/M metagenome (GOLD analysis project Ga0114976, IMG submission 87319) | Freshwater microbial communities from Lake Simoncouche, Canada to study carbon cycling - S_130805_EF_MetaG | ecosystem: Environmental > Aquatic > Freshwater > Lake | place: Lake...
GTCTATGTTATAGTTCGGCCCCTTACCAGTATATTCTGATTTCTGCGTTTGCGAATCGTTTGAAGGAACGATAGGCTCTGTTGAAAAAGTTGGCGAAGGCGTTGATGAAGCCGTTGGTGCTTTTTTTTTTAAATCATAAACACTTTCGAAATCAGACAAGTTTTTAACATCATAATTTGGCTGTATAACTTCCTTAAAAAAAGCATCTCTTTTTTTATCGTCTGATAAATAGGCCTTAAATTCATCTATTGTTCCTACTTCATAATCCTTTTTAACATCATCATAAAGTAATTTTAATTTATCGTCTTGTGGCATAATTTATATTTTTAAGTACCTGGTAATGGTTTCTTTTTTGGCTTATTATTACTATCTGTTGATTTATTGTTGCTTGGGTTTCCCCCTGCTCTTGGAACAGCATTAGGGTCTTCTTCTGTTTTCTTAGTTTTTATCCCTGATTTTTTTGCTTTTTCATTTAACCAATTTTCTAATTCTTCGGTTGATCCGAAGTCATAAGTTGCTGCCAACTCTGCTGCCAAAGCTGTATTTTGCTTTAAATTAATTTCAATTGGTTCAAATTGCTTTTCTGCTTCTCGTTTTTGTTCTTCTTCCGTTCCTCCTATTTTTTGCTTTTCTGCCGAAACATAAATCCATTCACCATTTTTGTTTTGTTTGAAACCTAAAGTTGAAACTTGCATTGGTTTACCTGTTGTTGTATTTGTAACCGTAAATGTAGGTGTTTCAGTACCCTTGGTTGGAGAAACTGTTACATAAGGTACTTTTTCTGCCCAAAGTCTTTGTACATAATTTTTAACCCCTTTAACAACATTGGTACTTGCCCAATTTAATTTAGGGTCTTGTTTCATATCTGCTGTTCCTACTGCCCAATTGTATTTAGTTGAAGGTCCACCACCATTATTAATATTAATATTATTTTTTTGAGGTATGGTTCTATCTTCAAATCCTTGTTTTTGTGGGTATTGTGCTTTTATTAATTCAAGCCCATACTCCCTTCTAAGTATTTCGGCTTTTTGACCTGCGTTCATTGAAGGATTTATTTTTTCAAGTGTGCTTTTGTATGCTTCTAGTGTTGCAGGTTCTCTGTTATTGGGAGTTATGGTTCCGTCTTCTTTTATGTCGAAGTTTTTTCCAATCATTTTGCCTACTTCTTCTTTGAACTTTTTACCCTTATAATCGGTTCTGTCGTAAAAAGCATTATAGCTTGTTCTAGCTTTTTCTTTATCAAGACCTTCTAAGTATGGTGTAGATTGAAATAGCCCGCTTTTGTCTGTTTCAAATACTCTTTCTCCTTTTGCGTCTAATCGAGTATAGGTTTTACTTAATTTATCTTTTGCATACTTGTCTATGTCTTCCGCAATGCTATAAGCACCTACGTTACCAAATCTTCTTTCGTTGTTTGCTCTCCACTTAATTACATTACCACCATATTGCTCTTTAACTTCTTTAGCTAATTCTGGATTGCTCATTGGGTCGCGGTACAAATCTCTTAGTTTTTGACTTTCTTCTGCATCATACTTTAATCCTGTTGGATCTTCTTCTAATGCTTTGATACGATTTTTCTCTTCAGCATATAAACTATTACTTGCTTCTGCTTCTGCTTTTAGCTTATTCCATTCGCTTTGAATACCATAGAGGTCAACACTACTTAACTTGCCTTTTTTTTCTTTATAAAGCTCTAAAGTTTTATCCTTAATGGCTTGCACTTTAGGTTGAAAAATGTCAATATTATCCTTAGCCCAATCACTTTTAACTTGGTCTTGTAATAATTTACTTATTTCGGCATTAGTTTTTTTTGCTTCTTCGCCTTCTTCTTGGCGCATTTTAAGTATTTTTCCTGTAAAGTCTTCAAAGTTTCCTTTACTTAATACTGCCGCTTCTCCGGTGTCGGAACGTCCTAATGCTACTGATGATAATGGGTCTATTGCCATGTCTTAATATCTAATTATGGTTGGTAGTTAAAAGCGTCAAAAATTGGTTTGTTTTTTACTCTCATAGATTCTGGTTTTAAGCTGAAAGGCATATCATTTGTTATGTTCATTCCGCTTACAGTTGGGTTTGTTTGGAATGGGTCTATAATTGGTTGGTTATTGCCCATACCATAATTTTCTGCTGTTAACCCTGCGTTTGGATTTACCCCTACACCGCCTCCTGAACCTGTTTTAGAGCCATCACCTATTCCACCTCCTGCACCTCTCAAATACTCACCTAAAGCTAAATTTGAAGCACCACCAAATAAATCTTTCCAACCAGTATCAAAATTCCTTGCACTACCTTCTCTTAGTGCGCTAATGGCTTTTGCTGTGTTTTCGTATGGTTGTTGTTTATCCCATTCCCATTTCTTTTGTTGCCATTCAGCGTTTTGGTCTAATTGACTTCTTAAGACATCTTGATTACGAAGCCACATATCAGAAGCCTTTATTCCAAGTTCGTTTTGTTTGCCTTGTAAACCACTATAAACCCTAGAAGCAGCATTAATATCATTTGCTCCTCCTGTTCCCATTCTCTCTACATTGGCTACTTCATTTGCTGCTGTATTTTCTAATTGACCTTCAATACCACTTTGTCCTGGTAATCTTGTCATTCCAGCTTGTGCTTGTGCGCTTGCTAAACTTTCAAGTTCGCTTTGTGGTATTTCAAAGTCGGGACGTTTTAAGCCCTTAGCTAATTCGTCTGCACGTTGGTTTTGCTTCCATGATTGATACCAATTTGGAAGTGAACTTAATGCTGATAACCCTGCTACTGCTAATAATGGTATTGGCATAATCTTATTTTTTTATCAAAGGTAATATTTATTCAAAACTATTAATATAAGGTGTTACATATTCGTTCATTATTGGCTCGCAAAAATCGTTTACACTTTTATAATCTTCTAAATCTAAAATGTCTTGAAGCGTTTTATCGCTTTGTGTACTAAACTCTCCAATAATAACACCATCTAAAACTACTTTACATAAAACATCAATTGCTAAAGCACTTCCCCCTGATATAAACCTAAAATAAAGGTCTATATTTTTAGTTGTAGTAGGGTCGTATTTACTCCAAATTACTGCTTGTTGTTGCAATATGCCTTCGCCTACTGTTCCGTATGTGGTTTGGTTGTTGAATGTTCTTGTTATCATTAACTTAATGGTGAATATTGTATTTCAACTTCGTGACTAAACAGTACAAATATAGCATTTCCTCTGTATAATATTTCAACTTCTATTACACGACCTCTCATCGGTCTGCCATTTATAAGCCCTGTAATGAATTGTGCTGTGTTTTCTGAATTAACTCCTTTAGAATATCCATCTTTCTTTATATCAGCGTAAAAAGCACCTTCTCTTAGCTTGTAATTACCTTCTACTAATATTGATTTCATTCCATTTGGAGTTTGTTGGTTTGCAGGTATTATAAAAGTTGTTTTATCTACTGCTAAATTTGAATGAACAGCATGTGCTAAAAATACTTTACTTGCATCAGGCTCCAAGTTAAACACGCTTTTAATTGTAAAATCTTTATTTTCTCCAAATAGGTTTAAATAAGTTGCAGTATCATTAAATTGATAAACATTAGCATTTAAAGCTGCAGTAAATATTTGCCCTATATATCCATACATTTCAATCGGAACTATATCTGCACCTATTGTTTTTTCAAATTCATGGTTTGATACCCAACCCGGTTCTTGATTTTGTCTTGAAGGCTCAAAAAATGATATTGTTTCATTATCGTCAGTTAAAATGTAAATAGTATTAATGCTATTTACTGTTGCTGTTCCTCCCAATAAATTTATCGTATAAGTTACTAAACCTAAATTAATAGCTGTAATTTTTCCAACAAAAAAACCGCTTCCTTGCACTATTTTTACAATATCTCCTATTTCAAATGCTATTGATGGAGATGTGATTACTGCTGTTATTGTTGTTCCTGCGACTACGGTAACATTTGCGCTAAGGTATGTAACTTGTGTTTTTATTTCTTCTGTAAACCAAGTCATATAAAGGCTTTCTTCGGGTTTATTAAAGCCTGTTATTATTTCGTAATTATCGCTTGTAATTAAATTTGCTGTATCTCGAAAATACCTTACCATGCCATAATTACTTATTGGGAATGGTGCGTTTCCAGATTCTCTTATTACTTCTCCTTTGGTGGTATCATAAAAATACATATTACGATTAAAAACCAATATACTACCTGGATATTTTGTTCCATACCCTGATTCGCTTTCATTTATTGTACCGATAAGACTATCTGTAATAAGCACTTGTTGAGTTGCACCACTACTTTCTTGAAGTTCTCTTCTACCAATAAATGCTGTTGAGTAATTTACTTCTTGAATAATTTTAAGCGTGTAACCTATTTCTCTTAATCCAACTGTTGCTCCCCATTTGGCTGATAATATTCTGTATTGACCTGCTTCAAAATTACTCATATTGTTTATTTGCGTGTCTTGATACAGCTTACCTCCCCATCGTAGCATCCAAGGTATTCTTTGTTGTGTTTGGAGTGGTGTTTCTATTTGTATTCTACCTTTGTTCCAAAACGAACTATCAACATTATTATTAATATTAGCGTTTTCGCAAAATGATTTAGTATTTGGATAACCTGTATTGTCATTTCTATTTCTTAAAAACTGATTATTTATGTAAAAATAAGTTGTTCCTAAAAACGTACCTAACGCTGGCTGTGATAAATTTGAAGTTTGATTTTGTGTTGGACCTTTGTGATATGCTGTTATTGTATTAGGATTTCCTATTTCATATATTGGTGCAAATTCAAAGAAAAACTCTGTTTGGTTTGTAGTAAATATTTCTACCAAAGCTCCATTAATATTTTTAGTGTTAAACTGTCCATTTGAAGTATCTACTTGAAGTTCGGTTGCACTTACAGCTAATATTGTACTTTCTATGTATGGTGCGCCTGTGGTTGATATTAAATTGTACCCTCGGCCAAGCATTATCCTTATAGTATCTCCAACATTTATATCTTTGAATATAAAAGGGTATAAAACTAAACTTTGAGTAGTTATAGTAATGTAATTAAAACCTACATTAGTACCTAGTGTTGGGTCTTTTACATTGGCAACGAATTGACAAAACTTATTAATATTGCTTCCGTTATAAACCCATTTGTAATACTTAGCCATTAATGGGGGTCGGTGAGTAATACTCCAACTTATTTGAGGTATATAACCATCATAAATATTTCCTCCTATTCCCCAAGGATATGGATAATCTCTTTCAGGTGGGGCTTTAACATAAACGCTGTTTATTGCCTGTACACCTGTTTGTCTTAGAAATTCATCGTAATAAACTATTCCAAATTTATGTGTTGCTCCACTTTTAAAACCTTGTCTGAAATAGTAAGGTGTATCAAGTTCTATTTGTAAGTTAGCCGTTGCTATATCAAAAGTAGTTGATGTAATTTCTTGCGTAGCTATTGCAATAGTTTTGCCGTTGACAGCATTTGCGTCTAACGTTATTTCATAATCATAAAAATTTGGGGGTGGGTCAATATTGTTGATTGTTATTGTTTTGACATTAATAAAAGTACCTAAAGTAACGTCTAATATCCCAAAATTAATGTCTTGGGTCCTAGAGGTAACAGCGTTTAATTCTAATTGTATATGAACTTTAAATTTAAGTGTCCCGAAAATATTGCCAGTTATCTTAAAATCAGTGGCATTTAACATTTCTATTCCATTGTAGTAAACAAAAGGAAAGTCAATTTTTACTTTGGCTGAACCTAAAGTTGTGGTTATAATATTAGCTCTATCCATGTAGGTTAAATTAACTACTTGTAGCCAATCGTAAGTATAAGATGTTACATTGTTTATAACAGCGTTTGTTGTTATAACATTCCCAAGTACAGATATTGTATAACCTAATTGATTAATAAAAGAAGCCATTTCAACTAAATAATCAAAAGCTGTTGTTGCTGTGCTTATGTAAGAAAAATCAACTCCATTTATTGTTATTGTTACTTGTTGGTCAGGTACAGGCACATAATCATCAGAAATTGTAATTGTATAGTTATCTCCAACTTTTGCTGCAGTAAAATTAACTATTGTTGTTTTGTCATAAGTTACCCCAAAAGTAGGTAATTGCTCAGGGGTTAAATTTAAGTTATTGTAACCTTCTGTAATATCACCATAAACAACTTGATTGCTTTCAACTATTTCTTGACAACCTGACTTTTGAGGTACTTGATAAAAATTAGTATCACTATTCGTTCTTGGTACTGCTCGTAAAACTTCCGAATTGTAAAAAACTACTACTTGATTTGTATTATCGGCTGTGCTAAGTTTCTCCCAAGTATCAAAAATATAAAGTTCTGTATTTACCGTTCCTGTTGATGAGATTCCATTTCCTTGTCTTACTGCAAGCTCTACTTTTACAACTCCTTTTGGCCCACTATTAAATCCAACTTCAATTGCTCTGTAATCCGTTCCATTGCTAGGTGGTATTGTTAAAATGCTATATGGTGACCATGAACTTAGTTCTCCATTCTCCCATACATATCTTGAACGAAACTGAAAGAATTTATTACGAATAAAATTTGTAGCTCTAGTTGAATCTACTATGTATCTTGCGGTTACTTCTAATGGTGGTTTTCTTGCTGTACTTATATCGTCTTCGGTAAGCGTATATGTACTTCCTCGTTGTTTTTTTATATTTAAACTTATTCTCCTTGGGTTATTAAAACCATCTGTAAAAAACATAATCTGATCATCGCCTGTTTCTACAATTCTTAAATTCCAAAGTCTTTTGGTATCACCTCGGCTACCTTTTACATACTTCCAATTTAATACTGATACGTTCCAAATTGTAGGTAAAATATCTTCTACTATTTGTGTGGTTGGATTGTATCTTATAATTCTATGATTATTGTTGCTGTTCCAAATGCAATAAATTATTGCTTGATTTCTAACATCTTGACAAGTTCCAATACATTTATTTACTCCGCTTGGAAACGAATACCCAGAAGTCTTTAAAACATTACTTGCAATGCTTTCTGCTGTGTTTACATTGTCGGCTGAACTTGTTCCTATCCTTGCGTGTTTGGCTGCTTTAAACTCTCCTGTATCAAGTGTCCTATCCTCTTTATCAGTATTTAACCTTTTTGTAAATAATGCCTTTTGCTTCATAGGACAAAGTTAAAATAAATAATTGTAAATTATTTCAAAATGTAATTCTACTGCTTTTGAGTTTGTTTCTTTTTCCTGCGATAAACGTCCATATATTCTGTTAAAGTAAATTTTTGAGTGAAAGCTCGAAGTTTTTTTATTTCTTCATTATACTCTTCTTTTAAAAGTGCTTTCATATTCATAGAAACCGTTAAATCAAATTCTATTCTTTTGTAATGAATACCTGATTTTATTGGATTGACAACCTCCCAACCAAATGCTGTGTTTGGGCTTATGCCTGTACTTTTATACAACAAAACTACTTCTTGGTTTACCAATCTACCATCGAATTGTATTCTATTTGCTGTTTTATCTACTTTGTAATATGCTGAATTTCTACCTCCACCTAAACCATAATAAGTAGGTGTAAATATTCCATTGTTATACAAACCAAAAAAACCTCCATTGTAAAAATTATCATTATTATAATGTGTCATTTCCCTTGTTGGCTCGGCACAACTTTCTGAGCGATCTATAAGCATATTTTCATCAAGTGTCAATGCTCGCAATTGTCCATGGTCTTTTACTCCAATTTGTATGTAGTCAATGTAATCACGAGGTAATTCTACTACTCCAGCTTCGTTTACAGTAATATAAGCAACTTGTATCGATGCTTGATTGTAAATACGAATATCTCTAAGTATCGATATACCAAGCCCCAACAACCTTTGTCTTTGAGTTGGGCTGTAATCGTTTAACTCATTCTGAACTTCTGCTATTACATAGCTTAAATCAGTTAGTCCACTTACTTGGTTACTTGGTGTGCTTTGATTGCCCATTGTTAAATTTGTTTGCTGCTTCCGCTATTGTTATACATTTGTGGATGACGTTCTTTGTTTTGAATTAATTCAATCACTCTTTGGAATACTTGTCCATTTTCTCCCCCTGGAATTAATATTTCATCTTCACTTTTTAGTGCCGAAAACAAAGGAATTACTTTTATCATTATAGTAGTCAAATCTTTATTTACATTATCATCTAAATAAATTCTTTGAGATTCAACATAATATGTAGGAGTATTGTCAACCACGTTGACTAATAACGTATCAAATACAGACCTTGAAGTGTTATCCCTATAATCAAATGAAGCCGATTGGTCTTTATATGGTGAAACCAACCTTACTCCAGCATTATCTCTCAAGGGTACAATTTGAACTTCTATGTCAAGATACTTTTCATCTCTTTCTGAATCATATTTTATTATTCGTTTATATGCTTTTCCAAAACTATCCATAAGACTATAATCTTTAGTCTTATTAGCTTCTTCTCCAAGCATGCTTACCATGTCATTGTAAGCCATTTCAGAGTACAACTGTATTTCTCTTTCAGAATACTTACCACGAATTGCTGCTGGAGCATCGCTGCCTTGCAAATTTCTTCTTATTAATTCTACAAATTGGTCGCGTGTCATTATTCAGTTCCCCCTGCCTTTCTTTGATTTGCTAATTGAATATCAATTTGACTTTTTAAATTACCAGCCATAATGCTATAAACCATATTTGCTATGTCCGACAAACATACTTGAGGCCATTCAAATTGAGTGCTTGTTGTTGGGTTGTAAACTATATCGTTGTTTCCATCATAAGTATATCCCATTACAGGTGCAATAGGTTCTCTTAGGTAGGTAAAATTTACAGATTTTAAATCACGAGGCAAAAATTGAATCTTATTGTTTCCAATCCATTTAGCGCAAGGATATTTTTTGTCAGGATAATCTATTTTACTGCTTACTCTGTCGCTCCAATTTGCATCAGTAATAAATTCTACCTCTCTTGGTGTTATAGTTTCTTCTGTGTCGCAATTTGCACCTTTAGCAACATAATCATAATAGCAACTAGAATATGCTACATAATCGTTTGGAATTATACCTATTCCATATTGATCTAAACTTAATATTGGATAATCGGGTCCACCCAACCATTTTATAAATGGCATAATATCATCAGTCATTTTTTGACTTATTTGATATGCTTGAGGTGGAAATGGTTTGCCCGGAGCATACGCTTCGGGAAGTCCAACCTTTAATTTAAAATATTCTAAGTTTACAATTTTGCAAGTCAAATTAAACTTGTCAGGAGTAAATGTATTTCCTGATTGTTCTTTATTTGCTTTAAACAAAACGTATTCATAGATTTCAAATATGTTTACCATTATACTCCAGGATTTAAGATTGTAAAATATATTTTTAATCCGCTAGCTGTTGCCGAACCATTATTAAATAATTTGAAAGATATAGTTCCAGCTTGTACTTGATAAGAACAAGCAATTGGATTTTCGTTACCCGAAAATGTATGTTGCAAGCTCCATTGTATTACTGTATTTGCAGTTACACGATTATTTGAAAGAGTGTAAAAAGCGCCTGTATTAGCACTAAGCCCTGTAGAATAAGATACTACACCATTATAAGCATCAAGTGTAGCTGTACCTGTACCACTAGCAGTATTTGTTGAATCTAAAATTTTCTTTTGAAGTTTAACAGGTGTAACAATTGTATCATCTCCAATACCAAGATTAACAAGGGCAAGTTGAGCAATTCTAGCTACACCTAAATTAGATTCTGTCGCATAACTAATGTCTGTGATAAAAACAACTGTACTGGTAGAATTTTTACCTTGATAATAATTTCCATCGTAATAAAAATCTCCCTCCGTAATTGGGCTTGGAGCTCCAACAACATTAACGCCTTTTTGAAACAATATTTTATTGGCGAAAGTTAAAGTTCTTTGAAGTATATTATTAATTGATAAAGATAACTTTCTAAGCGTAACAATTTTAGTGTCATTATTCAGAAGAGTATTGTCTAAATTTATACTAGCAGCATCGCTTGAATTTATAATATCAGCAATACCTTTTGCACTTTCAGAAGCTACTTTATTTTGAAGTTTTAAAGGTGTTATTGCTCTTAAATCATCTGTTCCTGTGTTTGTTTCTGATTGAGTAGCAATTTCAATTATACCCGGTATTATTTCTGTTGCACTTACTACTTGTGTTGCTACATAAGTCTTTAATTTTAAAGGTGTAACAATTTTAGTATCATCGGTGCCAGTATTTGTTTCTGCTTGAGTAGCTAATTCTGCTATACCTGCTGCTGTTTCTGTTGCGCTGTTGTAAGTGGCTGAATTGTATAATGGTGTAATTAGAGTTGGCTCGGTACTACTTGTACTACTATCCGAGCAACCGCAATCACAACCTTCTACAGTTATTCCGCTTACACTCATGTACTCTCCTAATGCAATTAAAATATCTCTTGCATCACTTGTTTTCTGACATTCAATAGCAATATTGTACAAATTACAATAAAGTAGAATTTGAAAGTTTTGTTGAGTAAATTGAGTTAATTCTCTCGAACCTAAAGCAACTGCTTGTTGGTATCTAACCATGTATGCTTTTATGCAATTAAAGGCACTACAAATATTGCCACTACAATCTACTACATAATCGCTTCTGCCTTGTACTGTATTGCTTACTAATAATCCATCTGTTTGTGTCCAAGTTAAAGCGGTGCTTAGTGTTACTAAATAACCACCTGTAAAAATATTTGGACCTATTGTTTTACTTGCATCACTTGTAACAACTGCTGTATCTACAGGATTTCCATTTGCTAGTCTTGGCCAATTAATTGTTAAGGCTCTTGAAGCAATTGTCATGTTTGCAGGGTACAATGTACTATCTTGAGCTGTAACTGTTGCGAAGAAACAATCCGAAGTTACACATAAATTAGTTTGTGGGGTAATATCACAAAAATCATAATTTTTAACTGTGGTGCTTGTACTTGTACTTAATATTGTAACTGCGTTTAAGCCTGCTCCTGCTCCAGAAATTGTTGTACTAGCAATTACTATGGTTGTAGCTGTTGCACTTAAAATAGCATACCCACTTGTACTTCCAAGGTTAAATCTAGCCCTACAATCAACTCCTGCTGCTATTAAAGCGTTTATTGAAGCTGCTAATGTGGGATTACTTGGTATAACAACTGTTGTAAATGTGTCTGCTGATACATCTGCCGAAGATGTTCCAATTTGTTCATTTTCAATTTTTACGTTATAGGTAAAATTATAACTAGTTTCTCTTATTGTACCATCTGCGTTTAATGGCAAATTAAAATCAACGTAAGTGTTTGTTCCTTGTACAATATCTGCACTTGCGTTAAAATTAGTATTGGTATGAAAAATAGTGTTACCAATCTTGGCTGTAACATTACCATATATTGCCGAGGCTGTTATACCACTATAATTAAAAGTGTCTGTAACTCTTACTGCTTTTGTTAATAGCTTAAATAATGTTGAAAAAGTTGGTGTCATTTTAGTCCTTTTTGGTTATTCAAAATTACAACTTTTCTAAACAAAAAAAAATCCTAGTTTTTTACGCTAGGATTTTTTGAGTTTTAAAAGCCCATACATGTCAATATAGTAGCTAAAACGGTAAAACTACGACTTAGGGGTAAGGTCTTTAATTCGCATATTCAAAATGCGCCTGTAAGTAATCATTGCGCCATGTTGTAGGTTAAGCAATTCAAATTGGTAGTTACCAACTTTTTCTGCAAATCCGTCTGACTGTAAGCCTTTGTTTAGCCCTACAATTTTTTTACCTAATTCCATTTCTTCATTAACTAATCGTTCTAAGAAAGGGTCGGGCTTTAAATTGTTTTGCTCTTTATTTTTTGCTACTAAAGCATCCCACTCTTCTTTAGTGCCTTCAAATTTTACATCTCCTGACATATTTATTTTGGTTTAAGTGTTTATTCGGGGTTATATTCTGAATTACTTTTGATTTGCAACATTGTCGCATCATCATTTTTCATGTGATTCAATAGGTCATCTTCTGGTTTTGATGTTAAACTTGTGTGTGAACAAATCTCTCCGTTTTTACCACCTTTATCATCTAACCAATACCACTTTCTGTCTTTTTCCACATATTTAAGAACCTTGTTTGCCTTGGCAACTTCTATCATGTAACGATAATCTGTTTCTTCTCCAATACTACATTGCGCCCAAAACCTTTCCCATGCTCCTGGTTCTCCTTCTAACTTACCCAATAATGCTGATTTAAGTTCAAAAGGCCCCATATCTAATGCTCCACTTAATCCAAAAACAATTGCATTTTGACGTATTTTTTCAATCGTCCAACATACTGTCGCATCTCCATTGATATAATTTTTAATGGTAGTTTTGTTTCTGTCTTTTTGGAGTTTAGCCATTGCTTCGGCTTCTCTATTTTCTACTTTAAATGCTGGCTTGTTTTTTTGAACCATTCCACTTGCTATTTCCGAATCTGTTAATTCTCTGAAAGAACTTTTTGTAATAAGGAAAAACAATAAATCAATCTGTGCAATGGTTAATAAAAAATTACTTTTCATTGCCATGTGGCTCACATAAGTATAAGTTTTATTGTTTCCATCGTAAATTGGTGGCTTTTCAGCGTAATTCCATTTCTCACTTCCTTGCTCTCCGTAATCAATTGCTTCTAATGGTAAATTAAATAAAGCAGGTTTGCTTATTCTTTTGTTTACGTTGTCGTAAGTGTAATAACTTTCAGGGTGAACAATAACTGCAGGTCTTACTTTGTCTGGTCTTGTTAGTTTCCCATTTTTGTTTTCCCAACCTAAAAAGTCAAATACTTTTTTCTTGTCGGCATCTGTGAGGTTATAAACCTCGTTGTTTTTGTAGATCATTTTATTTTTGTTTTATGGACGGATTGTTACCACCCTTGGTTTGTTTGACAAAAGTATGAATATAAACGAATTACACAATAAAAAAATGCGACTACCTATTAAGATAATCGCATTTTATTGATAATTAGATGTTTAAATACTAGCTACCTAAGAAAATGTTTACAAAAGTGTTCGAACCGAATACTTCCAATCCAACTTCTGTTCTTTGGTGCCAGCTTCTAACGTCTTGAGTGTTAGTAACGCCCCACTTAGCAGCATTAGCAGAACCACTATTGAATACTTCCATTTTACGGTTATATCCATCAGCAGCTTTGTAACGAACTCTAATTGAAGGAATCATTGCATTACCACCACCAGCTAACTGAACTTTGTTTTTAGGTTTTAATGGGAACATAACACCTCTTGAAGTGTATGAGTAACCATCTGCACCATACGATTGAGGATCAGTTAAAGTATCAAAACGCTTGAAAGCAAATGCTCTTTTAGCTTTTTCTAAATAACTAAAACCAACTGTTGCTGCCATACCTTTATCTCCACCAAATAAATTAGCAGTGTTTTTTTCGCGTATGTAGTCAATGTTAGTAAAGTTAAAGTAAGTTTTAAGAGTATTTTCAACTTGAATATCTAAATCAATACCAAACAAACAAGCTGTTGTTGTTCCACCATATTCTTTAGCAATTGCTCTTTCGATTGTATCGAAATCTGCAATACCAAAAGTAATGTAAGGGTGTTGGATTGAAGTATCGTTCATAGTTGGAAATAAACCTTTTGTCCATTTAACTGCTGTTCCTGTATCGGGGTCTAATGCTAATGGATTAGTTGGCTCTTGTCCACCTAATAATGTACCTTGAATAGCTTTTGCCATACGGAAATCTAAATCCATGTTTAACGCTAAATTGTACCAAGGACCTACTTTGCCACCATCAGGTGCTACTTGAATCCATGAATCGGTTGTCATTTCCGAACCTGTTGCTGAAATGTCAGCCTTACAAATAGCAAATTTGTTTTGGTATAAATTTGCTCCACGTGCTTTTGGCGCTAATTGAAACGAACCCTCAGCATTTGCGTTGGTTGCTATAATCAATGTTTGTCCATTTGATACTGCTGGAATTGATTGTGTGCTACGATAAGGTACTACTGTTAAGTTTGCTCCACTTTTTGCTGTGATTAAACCCCAAATTGGAGTTGTACCACCTACACCAGGAAATTCAATTACGTCTTTTACTACAGGAATAGAACGACCACTTGCGTCAATACTATTTGCATTAATTGTGATTGTTACAGCCGCACCCGTAGCTCCTGCTGCCGATGAGTTTACTATAAACGAAGGGCTAATCCAATCATCTTCAAAATGCTCAATAGTGTCAACACTACAAGTATCTTCCCAACCCATTGACATAAGCATCATAATAAATTCTAATCCTTGGTCACCATGGATGGCTACTAATCTTTCGTAAACTTGTCTTTTGTTCAAATCGAAACCTGAAACAAAGTTGTTACTCATTGTGGCTGCTACTGCGCCTGAATATGCTAATGATGCACCCAAAGCTACTTCGGGCATACCAAAAAACACACTAAATATTGTTATAAGGAACAATAAACCTGTAAATATTTTTTTCATTTTTAGTTTTTGTTTTTTTTTAGTTTTTAAATAATTTTTTTACTGTCCATAACCTTCGAGAACTTTATCAAGCTCATCTTTGGCTCTGTTTGAAGCCGAACCTGGTGATTTTAATTTATCCATTGGACCTCCATATTGATCCTCCCAAGTTTCTTTTAATTTTGCTTCGTGTTTTTGTAAAGCATCTGCCATGATTTGAGGTAGGTTATTAACAATAAACCTGTTATTAAATTCCTGCTCCATTAATTCAACACTTTTAGGGTTGACATCATAGTTGTTTTCCGACATCATTTTAGCGAAGGCGGTTTTGTACTGATCTGCAAGTTCAGGCTTAATTTCAAATTCCGTAAAAGGAATCACTTTGCCATCTTGATAAGTAGGAATCGTTAACTTCGATTTTCCACCTATTTTTTCATTTGCAACTTCTAGCCATTTGCTTTCTGTTAACGCTTTGGCTTGTTTAGCCACTTCTGGGTCAACTTTAGTTGATACCATTTTATTTTTGTTGTCTTGCAGCCAATCGAAAACCTCTTTTGTCTTACCTTTCAACGCAATTTTATTAAACTCAATTTCATCTGAATCAAAAACATCTGGGTCTAATCCATATTCTTTAATCAGTTTGTTTCGCAACATTTCTTCTTTACCTCTGTAATCAGGGTTTTCGATTGTTGCTTTTAAAACTAATGCTTCAATTGGATCTAAATTATCACTTGCGTTTTTTAATTGTAAAAAAGCAGAGTAATCTTTATTCCCTGTAGCTTTAATATAAGCATTAAACTCGGCTACACTTTCATCTGCAAAATCTAATGTCGGCTTTGCAGCCAATTCATCATACTTAGCTTTTAACTCTTTAAATTCATTTAGTTCTGCTTTAACCTTATCTTGGTCATATCCTTCTCCAAATAATTCAGCAAAGTTAGGTGCTGATGTGTTTGTGTTTTGTTGTGACGAAGCTGCGGAGTTATTATCTCCCTCTCCACCTTCATTTTTTCCTTCTGCGCCTTCTGACGAAGCTCCTGCTCCACCATTGTCATTTTCACTATTGTTGTTTTCTTCACCTGTTGAGGCTGGGATTCCAATTTCTGCAAAAAATGATGCGCTTTCGTTTGTTTCTACCATTGTGTTACAAATTTATGTTAATTGTTTTGATATTAGCAAATTATTGTTGCATTTGTTGTGTGTTACCTTCTACTTGAGGTTGTAAAGTGTTCATTATCATTTGTTCTTGTAATCTCAAAATAGTTTCATTACTAGTTCCTTCAATTTTAAATAATGCTTTCGCGGCTTCAATTCGTATTGTTTGGTCTGCTTCAAACTTAATTTTTTCCATTTCGTTTTTAGCTTTTAGCATTTCAGTTTGTTGTGCGCTTTCAGCATTTAGCTTCATGTTTTCTTGTTGAAGTTTTATTGATTGCTCTCGGCTTTGGTCTTGCTTAAATCTAATTAATGTTTCAGCATGGTTTAATCTACCTGCGTTTATTAATCTGCTTATCATTAAATAATCGCCCATGCTTATTTTCTCTCCATCCTTACCGGGCTTCATAGCTTCAATTGCTGCTTGCATTATTTGTTGCTTTCTTTCTTGAGTGGGTTTTATTTCAATCTTTATTCCCATATCCCTTACTCCTATGTCGCTGCTTATTTCAAGTATTGAAGTTCCACTTTTACCTAAAATGTTTTGATATATTTTTTTAGTTTCAGGATAACGTCTAATAGCTCTTTGAATACGAGGTAACACTGTTTGCCCTGCCCATTGTTTTATTTGAATATACGAGGTATAAATGGGTTGTAACGAATCGTTAGTTGCGCTTATTGCTGCTTTTGTTTCGGTAGCTGTTTGTTCTCCACCTTTTGGACTTGCTGCGCTTACCCTATCTATTCCTGTAAGTTCCGAAATAAAATTAAAGTTTATTTCAAAATTTTTTATACACTCATTGAATAAATTACCAACACCTCCTTCTGAATGACTTATTGGGTTTGCTTGACTACCTCTATCTCCTGCGTGTGTGGTTGCTCGGTAAACAGTATCACCTGTTTGTCTTTTTAAGGCTATAAGTTGTAAGGGTTTCATTATACCATCACCCAAATCAATATTTTCCATTGCACCTATTTCTATGTTCAATCCATTTGGTGCTGCTGTTGCTATTGCGCTTTCAAGTCTTAATTTTGTTAATTGTATCTGATCTAAGTTAGGAATGATTGTTTCTACAATTGATTTACCTTGAAGTCTTATTGCATGAATACTCAAAGTTGGCTTTTCAATATTACCTGCTAATTGTGGTCCATCATCATAAACGTATTTACTACCTATAATCCATTTTGTAGTGTAAGCTCTGTTTTTGGTTACAACTTTTGTTTTTTTCTTTTCAGTATTTATTATTTTTCCATGCTCTTGAGGGTAGCGTTTACCATTTTTTACTGTTTCGTAATATGAATCAGTACTTATCCACTCCGAAACTAAAACAGGAACCCTAAACATATTGTAAACGTAATCTCCATTTTCATTGACGTAATTACCTTGAACATATCTATTCATTTGCTGTCCATTGTAATTACCAAATAATCCGTACCATGGCTTTGCCATTTCTAAAAGTTCTTTTTCAGTTAATCCAGTTTCAACTCGAACATTATTTAATGTTTCAAATTTTAGATAACCCCAAAAACGAATGTCTTTAAAATCTGTTTCATTCGAATAATCTATAACCAAATTCTCCCAATCAACATATTCGTATTTGCAAGTTTTACTTATTGGGTCATACAAATCTCTAAATGCCATTCTGTTTAAATCAATAGCATCATTAATTAATTTTCTTTTTATTGTTCCTATATCTGAAAGGTAATCGGTAGCACTCAAAACAGCTTCGGCTTCCGATTCTGCTTTAATTTTAAACCCTCCCATTTCTTTGAATAAATCTAGTTCTTCTAATGATTTTGCAATATATTCAACTTGGTTTTCGGGAGGCAAACCTATCATAGCTTGTATTTCTCTTTCCTTTTCTGCGTAATTTGATTTGTACCATAGTTCCCATTTAGCTTCATCTTTTTCATCTATTGATGTAGGGTCAATAGCTGTGGCTACATAATCAAATTCGAGCGATTCAAACTTACCTTGTATTACTCTTTTGTATTTACTCATAGGGCTAAATATGTCCCAATTGGTAGCCATATAGCCTTCTCTTCCTTTTCCTGATTCATTATCTAGCAATAAATCCATGTATAGTTCTTTAGGTTGCGAACCTGCACCATACATTCTTAGCCATCTCATTTCTTGAAGCATAGCAACATTTGTAGATAAGTTGCTTCTTAAAAATAAACTCCAAATTGCTTCCGACCATTTTAAAGCCCATGCGCCTTTTTTTAATGAAGGGTCAATATCGTCACTTGGAAAGAAATAGCCATCTTCAATGTAGTCTTTTTCAGTAAGTTTTGCAACTTTTTCTAATCTACTACTTCCAATTTGTGCTGAATATTTTTCTTGAGTAAGTGCCATTTTTGTAAATTTCTTTTTTCAAAATTACAAATTTTTAAGTATATTTTCTCTTTTTGAACATATTTGGCTTCCTAACTACTTCTGTTTTTGATTTTTGAGATTGTGCCATTATACTACTACATCCCATTAATGCCCCTGCTCCTGCGGTAAACAAATCGAAATCTGTCATTTCATCCATGCTTGAAATATCTTTACATTGTTGTAAAAAATCAGCATGCTTATCTTTGTGTCCATGCACAGAAATATAATTTCTTACTGTATTAAATA
>Ga0114976_10000938_pt1 | contig 18209 bp, 52 predicted proteins | sample S_130805_EF_Meta_FD_87319 | JGI IMG/M metagenome (GOLD analysis project Ga0114976, IMG submission 87319) | Freshwater microbial communities from Lake Simoncouche, Canada to study carbon cycling - S_130805_EF_MetaG | ecosystem: Environmental > Aquatic > Freshwater > Lake | place: Lake...
ATCGCCTCCTTCAAGGCGATCGGCGACCCCGGTCACATCACCTGTTACTCCGGCGGGCAGGTCATCTATGACGGCGACTCCACCGGCAAGATCGCCACGGAACAGGGCTCTGACGGCTGGCTCTTCATGGACGCGAAGACCAAGCGCCTCGTCCGCATCTCTGGTGACTGCATTATCCGCAACTGAGTTCATGCACAAAGAGCTGAGGAACATGATGCACCACACATCGATGCTCGACAAGCATGGCAATCCAGTGAAGCCTGGCCAGCCATGCCGTTTCTGGGCTGAGACTCGTGAGAACTGGCGCGATGGAACTGTGCGCAGGATTCGCGCTATGTCGTACTACAACACGTTCGAACAGAGGAGCGACGTCTGGGAGGCGCTTGTCGACGACGGCGATCCCCAGAATCCAGATCCCTGGTCAAACGGCTTCCATGTCACTGCATACGTTGAACCCCACATGATCGAGGTGAAGAATGATCCAGCGGAATGACCGAACCCCACTCGAAAGCCTGAAGTACGAGCTCGACCTCCGCGGTCGGATTCGTTGGCTCCCTCACAACCTCATCGCCCACCCCCTCATGGCGATCCTCCCGCGTTCTTGGGGAGACCGGATCCACAGCCTCACACTTCCGAAGGGGCCCATCAATGAGTGAAACCCTGGTCATCCATCCCGATCGATTCGAGGACATGGCGATGGAGATCGCCAACAACCTCCTCCTGTGGGGCGTCGTGCATGACAAGGACTACGACAAGTCTGTCACCATGATCATGCGAACCCTTCGAAACCAGCTATTGTTGCACCGCACTTGGACCGCAGAAGATGAAGATTCGGTCAAGCGGTTCAGGGCTGACCGAGCCAATGTGTTCCAAGAGCCGCTACCACGTGATGGTTCCAACGCTGTGTAGCCTGTTCAAGTCATGGAATCCTGATTAGCGGAATGTGGAGGCCAAGATGAGCGATAAGAAGATTGGTAAGAAGGTTAAGAAGTCATACATGCTTATCGAGGACGATGAGGGCTGGAAGGTTCTCACTGACCGAGGCCTTCACAGCTTGATTGGAATTGACGGCGAGTCCGTGCAGATCAGCTTCTCCAGTGCCGTGACGGCAAAGTTCAGCAGCGGCGTGAGGGGCGTTGTCGACGGCGAGAGCATCAAGGAGGCCACAGAATCTCTGATCGACGATGGATACAAGCCGTATGAGATCAAGAAGATGAGCCTCCGTCAGGAGATTATCGCCGATGTCAGGTGAAGACCACGTGGACCCCGCACAGATCAAGAGGGGGGATCTCATCATGGTCCAGGACAAGCTCGCCACCGTGGCAAGCGATGTCTACGAGGTCATCTCTGGCGGAGAGGACAGCACCGCGATCCCATGCGTCAACGTGGTGTTCACGCACACGGGCATCATATGGACGGTGAAGATCGACCAGATCAAGAAAGTCGGCAGGGAGTTCCCTTGACCAAGTTCCTAGAGTGCAAGGCGCTTCCAAATCCGACGCTCCTGCACGTGAGGGCGGTCTGGGTCGACGGCGGCCAGCCTTCTTGGGCGGGACTCCACTGGACGGTCGTACCCCGTGAGCACTGGCCTGAGGGCTGGCTCCCGCCAGAGGACTTTCGGTACCAGAGACCCGACTACTTTCCAGAGGCGATATGCCCCTTCGCCATGAAGACCTAGTCCCAGGACAGCTCAGGCAGTTCACGGATGAGATTCACTTGCCGCCACGACTGCGAAGGAAGCTGGCGCTGGTGGTCACCCATGAGCCGGGAGGGCTGTGCAGGATTCTTGTCGAAGGTTGTTTGCTGCCGTACTCGTGGCACTTCGTCTTAATGAATACCACTCTCACCACAGGAGAACCGTGAATGGGAAAGAGCCGTGCGAACCGCCGACACCACACCGAGAAGAAGAAGGCGCGCACCCGAAAGATCCTGAAGCGCTATGGCGAGCCTGAGTGGCTCACTGACAGGCGAGTTGGTAGATTCACAGCATCCCACTGGGGATGCCAGTGCGAAATCTGCCAGAACCCGAGGCGCCGCAACAAGGGCAAGAACCGTGACTCCCTCACCGTGGCTGAGTTTCGTGAGGAGCACGACAACGGCGACGAGGAGTGACAGACGCCCTCAGGTGAAGTCTGATTGACAGCAACAGGAGTAAGGTTATACCATGGCAAAGTTCCACAAGGGTGACTCGATTCAATTCAGGGACCCATCGCATGCAAAGTACTGGTTCCTCAAGGGGAACTCTGGCACCGTCGTCGAAACCAAGGCTTCGTACCGTGATGTCGATGCGGTGATGGTCTATGCAGAGTTCGAGGGCAAGCGTGTCTACGGTGACGAGAATGCATTTGACCTGATTGTCCGCGCTCCGGTTGAACACTCGAACCGTTGAAGTTACACTCAATAGTCTTAGAGGGCAGATTCTATGGTGGAAGTCGGACAGCTTCGCAAGTGGAAGATCACCAAGCAGCTCTTTCTCGTGGTCGATAGCCAGGGAGATTTCTATCGTCCCGGCGCGAAGGTCGGTGACAGCAAGGAGAAGTTCTACAACATCCTGCGCGACGGGAACATCGAGAGCGGGTGGGGAGAGTCTCTGCTCGAGGCAGAAAGCGTTGCGGTGTGAAATAAGTCCTTCCCACCGCGGTGGCAGTGGATTATATGAGCTTGGAGGCAAAGAGAGACATGACAATCCATCCAGAGTTCGCCACCCGAGTCCTCTCACAGGATGAGATCGCGGAGATTTCCGTCCAGGTCCGCACCGGCGACCTGCTTGCGAACTTCACGGAGTACATGCAGTTCATCAACGACCTCATGAAGGGCAGTGCCAAGCTGACAGAAGCGCCTGCCGCAAACATGAAGGCACTGCACTACAGCATTTCCTCCGACCTCCTCAAGGTGCTGCCCCGATGAAAGCCGAAATCGTAAATGGCTGCAAGCTTCGCAAGGGTCTCCAGGGCAATGCCACCCGCTATGGGTGCTACCTCCTGAGCATGAACCCGGGCATGCCGGTCACGAAGTTCAAGGAGATGGTCTGCGCATTCTCCGACATCTCACTGACAAATGCCAGCTGGCTGACGAAGGAAGACCTCGCGGATCCGAGGCTTCCTACCGGTAAGCTCTGGACCCGTGAGAATGTCGGAACCCGCGGATACTTGACTCTCCACCCCAACGCGGCAGCGCTCATTGGAACCCATGTCACGCCTGAGGAGTTCTGCCAGACCGAGAAGCTCGAGGCGATGTCCGAGCGCGGTCTCATCGAGGGTTCCCTAGTCACCTGGATCAGCTACCACCACGTCCCATACTCCAACACACCTCTAACGCCCGTCAAGAAGACCGGCATGCTGGTGAACACCAAGTGTCGCGGTCGTAAGACTGTCGACATCTTGTGCAATGGCATGATCGAAAGGGTCGCAATCAGCAGTCTGGAAAACATCAACTTCAAGGAGGAAGCATGACCAACAACCGTGGCCGCAACTGGACGATTACCGAGCGCGGCATCCTGTTTGAGATGATCCGTGAGGGCGCGAGCCGAGATGAAGTCAACGACGTCCTGAGCGAGTGGCAGTGGCGAAATGGGCTCGAGAGCCGTGAGCTCCCCAAGTCCTCGTACAAGCTCGTCAAGGATCGATACCTGCCGCTCGCAAACAACCAGCGAGATCTCGAGTCGATGATCAAGAGCCCGCCCACGTGGTCTGCTCTCAAGCGTCGAGGTGCCAAGTGAGTTTCATTTACGACATCGAGGAGCCGAACCGCGAGGAAGAGACTCGCCACAAGAATCCCGATGACGCCCCGGTGAATCCGGGCGGCGACGACGAGGAAGAGTACCAGCACTTCCGCAGCGCCGGATTCCTCTGGTAGAAAATCTTGATCTTGACCTTCCCTTTGGCGCTGACCTGATTAACTGAATCTTGAGGACTGAAATGCTACAAAAGCACGGACCGCTCAAGGCAACCCAGATGGCAGTCGTAAGGGTCTCTCCAAAGGGAGGTCACATCAAGAGGGTCTACATCTACAAGACCACGCCGAGCGGCTGGGTCTGTGGCACTGAGTCTCCTGAGATCCGTGAGTATGGATCCTGGTACGCTCCCCACAACGTTCTCCTCGTGCTGCCTGTCGAGAACGCATACGACTACAACGGAATTCCTGAGGGCACTCTGGTCCAGTACGGTCACGACACCGTCGGGATCGTGACCAAGCGAGTAGGGGCGAGGTATGAGGTGACTAGCCCCACCCATGGCGTCCAGCTTGTGGACTGGGGCAGCGTGCACTCTGTCGATACCCAGGAGGAGAAATGCTGATCTGCTTGCTAGTTCTCACCCTCGCTTTCACGTTCACAGCAATCCTCGCCGAGGCGAACCCGCCAAAGCGTAAGCCCACGAAGGTCATCGTTGAGATGCACGAGGACAACGACTGGGACGAGGATCCGCCAACTGTTGTCGCGATCCCAAAGAAGGTTGTGAAGACTGAGAACAATCAGAGTCTGCTCGCGGCGGTCTATGCCTCCACGCTGACGTGGTGGCTCAACCATCGGCAGCCGATCGAGAAGTTCTTCAGCATGTTCACCATGTTTCTATTCGCACACATCACCTGGGCGATTGCCACGGGCTTGGAGGGCTGATGGAAGTCGCTTTCGCGGTGGGCGTGTTCTTGCTGTTGACCGCGCTCTCGTTCCTGAACGGCTTGGCGAGCTCCAACAAAGAAGCAAGAAATCATAGTTATGTCAGGCCGCGAGTCTACAAGCGGTGGAAGGAGCGTCGATGAGCATGCCCATCATGATCTGGTCCGCGTTCAGCGCCCTGGAGATCCTGTCGGCGTTGGCTGCCAGCGAAGAGAAGCTCAAGCCGATAGTCGCGACAGGCGCGTTCTTGATACTCTCCGCCGCGCTGATTTCCACAGGTTACATCGGCCTGTTCATCGCTCTGAACCTCATCCCCGCGCTATTCCTGTTCGCCATCGGTGGATTCGACCTACTGGTCTCTCCACCTGGCAGTGACACTGGACGCCCTCAGACCTACATTGCTTCTGGCATCATTCGCGTGGCATTCATTGTCGCATGCTGGTACACTTCCTAACGGAGAATCAATGCTCATCGCCCTCCTCTTGTCGATCTTCATCCCCAAGATCGACAACCTACCACAGGCTACCGTCTCGACGGGAGAGATGGAAGCTGTCTGGCTCCCTCCAGAGTGGGATGGTCCCTGGGTAGCAATCCCTGATGGTGAGCAGCGAGGGCTTGGTAAGTAGTCCATATTGGCCAACGCAAAATCGGGGGCCACGACGACAACGTTGCGAGCGGCGGGCATAGATAGCTGGCGGAGGTCCTATGAAGCGGATCACGCCAGCAATTCTATTTCTCCTGTTGCCAACCCAGGTCCTCGCGTGGGACCAGAAGCCGAACCAGCTAATCGAACAGTGCGCAGACGACCTGCCGTTCGGAGTGCCAACTTCCGAAAAGAAGAGCACAGTGCTCAAGTGCACGGATGGCTATGCCCTCCTCCACGACAACGACGCCAGGATCGCTGCCTGGGCTGGCTGGACTGTAACTCCCGAAGAGTCCCTGGGCTGTGTGCCACGCGATGATGGGTTCGTTGCGGACGCCGCGATCCCAAAGGGACAGAGGGCTGAGCCCAGCGACTACGCGAAGTCAGGCTACGACAAGGGACATGTCGTCCCTAACGCAGACCTGAGCTGGAGCAAGCAGACGATGTACGAGTCTTTCCTGATGTCGAACATGAGTCCGCAACTTCCGAACCTGAACCGCGGCGCGTGGAAGTACCTCGAGACAAACGAGAGGACCTGGGCCTGGGCGAGAAAGCACAGCATCACGATCTATGCGGGCAACATCTACGCTGTCGGAACCAGCAAGACGATCGGCGAGAACAAGGTGGTGGTGCCCGACGCGCTGTACAAGATCCTCATCGATGACACGACCGGAGAGGTCATGGCATTCATGTTCCCGCACGTACAGAAGCAGGAGATCGATCTCAAGTCGAAGCTCACCTCGGTCGCGGCGATAGAGAAGTCCTCTGGCGTCACGTTCCCCGTTCCAGCTGGCCACGATAAGTCGACTGTTGCGAAGGAAGTCTGGCCAGCAGACCAGGGTGACATGGGCGCGGCAAAGAAGACGACCTGCACAGTGAAGATCGCGAAATAAATCCCAATTCTGTCCTTCCCACTGATCCCTCAGTAGATTATCTGATCTGTGGAGATAATCATGGACACCTTCATCGAAACCTTCTCGTTCACCTTCGGGATCGTCGTGGCGATCTCGCTCCTTCCGTTCTTCTTCACCCTCGTCTCGACGGGGATCCCGAATCTCATCATGGCGCTGATCGTGCGGTTCGCGTCGAAGGAGTGGAAGGAGCGCAAGTGGAAGCGCGCACTGGAGCGTGGAGACGAGAGTCTCATCAAGTTCCTGCGCAATCATGGCCTCGACCGCACCGAAGCTCAGTAAACTCTAGGCACAGGAGCCAATATGCTGAAGGAATGCAAGCACTGTGGCAGCGAGTTCAACACAGCCTCCTCCCACAAGATCCGGGTCGGCGGTCGCATCAACGAGTGTCCCGACTGCGTCGAGGAGCTCGGCACTGAGACGGCACCCACCACAATCGGCGTGATGGCTGGCGAGGGAAAGATCGCCGGGATGACTGTCCTCCGCTTCGACAGTGGCGACAAGGCGAAAGCCTACATGAAGGCGTGGCGTCACTCGACGGGCCACAACAAGGGGAAGTCCTGCCAGATGGGATCGACAACGATCCTCTCGATGGACGGTCTCGGCGCCAAGAAGGTGAGCGAGTTTGGCGGCAACCCGAACCACAAGGGGCACCGGTGATGCACAGGACGATTGCGATCGGCGACATCCACGGGATGCTGGACCCGCTGATCCAGCTCATCGATGAGCTCAAGCCCACCAAGGACGACACGCTGGTCTTCCTGGGGGATCTAGTCGACAAGGGACCTGACAGCGCCGGCGTCGTCCGGTACGTCCGCACGCTCACGGAGTTCACCAACGTGGTCCTCGTGAAGGGCAACCACGAGGGTAAGCACCAGCGCTGGCGCAAGAAGGCGTCTGATGGCGACCTCGAGGGTGCACTGAAGATGAAGCGTGGCGACGAGATCCGCACCATCACAGACGGGCTGGGAGAGGCAGACATCGAGTTCCTCGACAGCGCCGTTCTCTTTCACAAGCAGGGAGGATACATCTTCCTCCACGCTGGAATCCCTGGCGACTTCGATGAGCTGCCCAGCCTCGAAGAGATCCCGTCGCTCTCCAGCAAGGTGCGCAAGAAGCTGGAGCTCCTCACCTTCACTCGCTACATCGACCAGAAGAGCGGCAAGATGCTGGCACTCGGTGAGGAGAAGGACGGAGACCCGTTCTGGGCAGAAGTCTATGATGGTCGCTTCGGGCGCGCAGTGTTCGGGCACCAGCCCTGGAAGGACGGACCTGCACGATTCTCTAGCGCGGTCGGCATCGACACCGGCGCGGTCCACGGCTTCGGTCTCACCGCGTTAGTTATTGAGGGCGGCAACGAGTCGATCCTCACGGTGCCGACCACGAAGTTCGCTGAGTTCTACACGGAAGAGTGAAAATAGTTTCGTGGAAGGGTGTCCACCGGCACCAGAATGGATTAAGGATCATATCAAGGAGGAAGGAAACAATGCAATCCATCGATTCCACCGAACGCGTGTCCATCCTGGAGGAAGTCCACCAGCGCCTCACCGCGGCCAAGCAGGCCATCCTCGAGGATGTCACCGGACGCTTCCACGGTCGCAAGATGGTCATCTCCCGCACCCTCAAGGACCCGACCACCGGCGAGAAGGGACTCGCCTTCCTCGAGTCCACCGTGGTCGGGGTCCAGTTCACCTACGACGACGAAATGGAGTTCGTGGTCGACTACACCCACCCCCACACTGGTGTAGTCGTCCGGACTACCGCCCACGTCTGAACGGGAGAGCAAAGGAGATCTGATGCAGCCTGGTGATCTCGCGAGGCTCCGTGACATCGGGATCAGGAGCGGAGAAATCGTGCTGATTCTCAGCGTGAGGAGCTGGAAGTCCTGGGTCGAAGTCGACTACCTCCACGACGGAAAAGTGGTCGAGGGCTCTCACTCTGACTTCCTTGAAGTGATCCAGCCCGCAAAATAAGCTGCCAAGATCGGTGTCCGTCTACGCGCGGATGGATTAAAAGCTTTCATCAAGGAACGAATCATGTCATACCTCGACGAATCTCCCCTCCAGGCCGCCCTTCGGTCGGGCTGGACCCTCCAGGACCTCGAGGAGAAGCTCGGCATCAAGTGCAAGCGCCACCCCCGGTTCCCGAACCTCGTCCTCTTCGTCTATGACCAGATCGACTCCCCGAAGCTCGACCCCATCGTCCGCTCGGCTCGCGGTCACATCCTTGACGAGGACTTCAACTGGGACCACGTCTGCCGCCCCTTCGACCGGTTCTTCAACTGGGGTGAGGGTATCGATGGAGGTGTCGCAGTTCCCGAAATCGGAAACTCCTTCGTCTTCAAGAAGGAGGACGGCTCCCTCCTCAACATGTGGTTCTACCGCGATGAGTGGCACGTCTCCACCAAGGGATCCCCAGATGCCGGTGGTCAGGTCGGTGACAATGACTTCACCTTCGCCGAGCTCTTCTGGCGGGTCTGGAACGACAAGGGGCTCTTCGTCCCCCACGACACCGACAACGACATGACCTTCTCCTTCGAGCTCTGCACCCTCCACAACCGGGTCGTCTGCTCCCAGCCTGAGGAGCGAATCGTCCTCCTCGGTGTCCGCACCAACTCCCACGGCAAGGAGCTCCACCCCGAGTTCTGGAAGGACGAGGTGGAGGTCTGCAAGTCCTACGACCTCGGCAACCTCGATGATATCGAGTCGACCTTCAAGGAGCTCCCCGCCCTCGAGATGGAGGGCTATGTGGTGGCCCACTTCCTTCCCGACGGTCGGGTGATCCGGGCCAAGGTGAAGCACCCGGGCTACCTCGCCATCCACCACCTGAAGGAGGGCAACTCCAAGAAGCGCCTCCTCGAGCTCATCCGGACCGGCGAGGACGGTGAGTTCCTCTCCTACTTCCCGGAGTACGGTCCGCAGTTCGATGAGATCCGCGACAAGTTCGAGGGACTGGTCTCTGAGCTCGAGGCAGCGTGGGAGGCGAACCAGAACATCGAGTCCCAGAAGGACTTTGCGCTTTCGATCCGCGGGACCCGTGCGACTGGTGTGCTCTTCAACGTGCGCCGGCGAGGTGGTACCATCCGCGGACACCTCTCAGAGTTCAACTTGGACTCACTGGCAGAGACTATCGGGCTATAAAAATCTTCGCAGAAGGTTTCCACCGCCCACAGAATGAATTATAAGATTGTGCTGAGGAGGCCCAATGACCGTTCAAGACCTGATCTCCCTTCTCCAGGACTTCCCGCCAGATCTCCCGGTCTGGTTCTCTGCGGAGATGGGGAGCATCGAGACGAACACACCCCGCATCGAGGTCGAGGCGGCTGATGTGGATGAGAACTGGCGGATTGCCGTCCTCCTCATCGACCTCGACGGTTGACCCGCGCAGTCCGTCCACACTGTGGTATACTAACAGCACAAGGAAGGAGGTTCTCATGGCACACTTCGACACGTCCCTGGTTCTCGAGGCGATCACCAACGAGGTCCTCGCCGACCACGAGACCAACCGCCAGATCATCGAGCTGATCGAGGACACCCGTCACACGGAGCGTGGGGATGAGGGTGACCGCCAGCAGCTCGTCTGGGGTGTCCTCGAGCTCGCCCTCCGCCAGATGGCCAAGAGCCAGCACGGCCGGGACCTCGTGGTGGGGCTGGTGGACCGGCTCATGGAGGAGTCTCGGGCCCAGTCACTGGCCCGGATCGAGCTCACGGCGGCGGGACTCACACGCGAGGAGGTGGAGGAGACCCTTATCGAATTCCCCGAGGTGGTGGCCAGGCACATGCGGCCCAGCCGGGCGGATCTGGATGCCGGTGGTCCCATCTGACCTGAGAAGGGTTGAGACACCGACATGCTGATGTTCGATAACTGTTACGCTATTCTCACGAGGCAGCAATGACCAACAACGACACTCTCGCCGCCGCCTGCAACCAGATCATCGTCGGCATCGAAGGGCTCAAGAAGGGGAGCGACCGCCTGACGATCGAGCTGTTCAGCGGCAATCTCGTTCTCGAGCACCAGCAGGATTGCTGTGAGAGAGTCACCATCGAGGACTTCGAGGGAGACATCGAGGACTTGCTCGGTCACCAGCTCGTCTCCGCTGAAGAGGTCGTCGAAGGCACGGGCAAGAATCAGAGGGGAAAGACGCCCAAGTGCGCTGATTCCACCACGTGGACTTTCTACAAGTTCAGGACCACTGGTGGTGACCTGTGGATCCGCTGGCTCGGTGAGTCCAATGGATACTACAGCGAGAGCGTACATGCGTGCTGGACACCAAACGGCGAGCGCGATGACGACCAGTGAGGAAGTGGAGTGCGAGTTCATCCCTGGACAGATCAGGATCGGCCAGCTGCGCAGGTGGAATGCCCCGCGAGGATGGAACGGGGAGCGCGACATCTTCCTCGTCGTCAGCTCCCACTTCGATGAAGTCCGTGAGGAATCCATGTTCGAGGTCATGTACCCGAAAGCCGGCTGCGTCATAGAAAAGTGCTGGGAAGTCGACATGGTGAAGTGCTGGGAGACCGACGACGACTACTCGGTCCTGATCTCGGAGCCCGAGTGAAGCCTGGCGACCTGGTGGTGATCAGGAGCCGAGAAGACCCGACGCACTTTGAGCCTGGGACGATCGGTGTGCTCCTCGAGGTCTACGAAGTCGATCCCAGGGAGGGACCTCACATGCTGAGCTATGCCGACGCGCTGGTGGACGGCATCAAGCAAATGGTGTGGCTCAGTGATTGTGAGCTCATATCTGGACATCCAGCAGAATAGTTTGTGAGATTTCATGTAGAGGGTGTCCGGCAGCCTCCAGGTTGATTAAAGGCAGTCAGGAGGAGCAAGATGCGAACCATCAGTCCAGAAATCGTCGCAGCCGAACTTGCACAGGCCCGCGCGCAGATGCCCATCGGAACCCGGGTCCGGAGCCGCTTCAACGCCGCGCACCTCGGCACCGTGGCATGGCACTGGTCGGCATGTGGCGCCGGCACCGTGAACGCCCTCATCGAGTGGGACCACCTCCCGGTCGATCGCGATGGAATCCGAGGTCGTTACTACCAGCGCTTCAGCAACGTGGAGGTGGCCAGTGAAGAGGGGTGATCTCGTTGAAGTCTTCTTCTCCGCCGGTGGTAGCACCGGCACCTACACGTTCGCGCAGCCCAAAGACCAGCGCTGGTTCCCGAACGGCACGGCAGGCGTCGTCCTGGAGCTGGCCTTCCCGAAGGTGCACACCAACATGTTCAACGTCTTGATCGATGGGCAAGTCCATTGCATCCAGAAGAACAACCTCCGAGTCGTCAATGAAGTCCGGTGATCTTGTTCAGATCTCCGACCCTCAGGGGACTTACGTCGTCAATATCTCGACAGGCTACGCGATGCCACTGTATCCGGAAGGGACTCCCGCAATCGTCCTCGGCCTTCACGAGGTGCCTGACCTGCGTGGAGAGCGCAAGATCCGCGTCCTCATCGATGGAATCCAGGGCTGGGTCTATGAGTCTGAGCTAGAAGCTATCGATGAAGCCGGGTGATCTTGTCAAGCTTGATACTCCCGGCCAACGTCCTCACGGAAAGATCGGGCTTGTTGTGAGCAAGAATCTCAATCGATACATAGAGTGGATGTGCGACAGCCCCTGGAGCTTCAGCTATGACGTAATGGTCGATGGAGAGCTCTGGCTCGTCTCGCACGACGAGATCCTCGAAATTGAAGGCTGGAGGACAGATGAAACCCGGTGAGCTCAGGGTCTTCAACCGCTGGATGGTCGTCCGCGACGGGGTCGCTCCCATCGGGAAGCCCTTCATCCTCCTGGAGCCTGTCCTTGAAGAGCCTGACTTCTACAAGCGCTGGTACGTCCTCATCGACGGCAAGCAAGATATCCTCGACGAACACACTCTCATAAGGTTCACAGATGAAGTCCGGTGATCTCATCCAATACACACTCCGCCGCCGCGGATCTGAAGGTCCCTACCCTGTCGGAATTCTGCTCGACATCAGGGCAAAGGAATATCCAATGGCTGGCGAGCGGGAGCTCGACTACATCATCATGGTCGACGGGGTGCAGAAGAAGACCACACGCAGGTACCTGAAGCCCGTCACAGTCGATTGGTGAACAGACTGCGAAATAGTTTGGCGAAGGGGTGTCCGCAACCGGTGCGGTGAATTATAAGATCTGAGAGGAAAGAAGCAATGGACTACATCATCAACGGCTTCCTGGCTTGTATCGGCGCTTTGGCTGCCCTCGGCTGCCTGTGGTTGGCCTGGAACCTCTGGCCCTATGTCGTCATCGTCCTCCTCCGGCTTGTCACGCCCAACAAGTGGCAGGCCAAGATGATCGACGATCTGAAGAACGACAGCAAGTGGAGCAACTTCGAGAAGCAGAAGATCCTGCAACTTCTACACGCCGTGCGCTGGCACGAGAACAAGGAGTCCTGAGATGACACGCAAGTACACCATGAAGCTGATCCGTGGCATGGAAGAGGGGCTGATCAGTCCGACGGTCCTCGCGGAGAACCTGCTCGGTTACATGAGTGAACGGGACGTCGAGGACTTCGCCCGTGCTGAGGGCTACTTCGACCACGAGGAAGAGGAGGAAGAGGAATGAGCAACGATCTCACCGCTCGAGTTCTTGACCGTCTCCGCGGTCGCCTCGACATCACGGTCTGCCACCCTAGCTACGCCGGCAAGCTGATCGTCAAAGGAGCCACCTACTGCGCGCTCGAATTCAGCTGGGAGGAGATGCCCCCTGAGATGAAGGTGGACCGGGCAGTCTACTGCTGCCGGCCGGCATGGGATGAGGCATTACCAGCGATCTTCGTCTTCGCGGACGAGGTCACCGTGGTGGATGCCCCGGCTGACATGGTGGTCGACGAGATGCTCGACATGATGTACGAGATGGGTCTTGACAAAGAGGCTGACATGCTCGAGGAACGGGGCGATGTCATGAGCTGCAACGGCGAAGACGAGGAAGACTGGATCTGCGAGGGAGCACCTTGATCTCGCAGGGAGACCTCGTCTCAGCCCCATGGTACAACTGGGACAAGGACTGGGACCAGCCCAATCTGCCACGATTCTCCCTGCGCTCAGGGATCGTGATCGAGCGCTCTGGGAGCGGGTTCCTCACTGTGCTGTGGTCTGGCGGCAAGGTGGAATCCCTGTGGTCGGAGGACGACCTGCGACCCCTGACCGAGTCGGGCGCGGCAAAGACCGAGAAGAAGCGGGGGGATTCCAAGTGAAGCGCGGCGACCTCGTGGTGCCATGGCAATCATGCAGCATCCAGGAGAACAAGGAACCCACCTTCTTCCAGCGGGGTCGCATGCGGACCTGGGAGCCCGACCAGCCGGCAGTGATCGTTGACGAGTTCGTGAGGATGGTCGGCAACAAGCGGGTTCCGAAGTTCCAGATCCTCCTCGATGGAGAGCTGTGGTGGACTGGGTTCGGCCAGGCCCGACTAGCGGAGGTGCCAGATGAAACCCGGTGACCTGCGCAGCTGGTGCCTGACGGAGACGGTCCCACGGGGGCGGAGCCCATTCCTCATCGTCGAGGTGACGGAAGACGGGACGGTGACCATCCTCGACTGCGGGGCACAGCACTCCTTCAGGCACCACGACATCGAGATGTACTCAGTCTCCTGTCCGGCGCCAGATGAGAGCCCCGATTGGTTCTTACTGAAGGGCGACATGAGGGTGATCAAGTGAAGCCCGGTGATCTTGTCAGGCTGAAAGGCAAACCCCGAAGCTGGCGGCACATCCCTGAAGTTGTCGGTGTCGTCATAGAGGTTCTGCCCGCTCACAGGAACCGCGAACCAGACTACCAGCACTGGACAGTGATGCTGGGCGGAAAGCTTGCGAACATCTGGATCGGGAACCTCGAGGTGATCGATGAGACCGGGTGATCTTGTCCACATCACTCCAGCCCTGGACGATGAACCAGATCGCTATGAGGGTCTCATTGGTTTGATCATCGAGGAGGTCGGTCACCAGATGGATGAGCCGCTCTTCAGGCTCTTGGTCAACGGGAACGCTGAGTGGGTCATGCTGGAGAGCGACCTCGAGGTGATCGATGAAACCGGGTGACCTTCGACGATTTCACGATGACGCGTTCAGGCTCGGAGATGTGAGGTTCAACGGCAAGCTTTTCCTCGTCCTCTCGGTCGATGTTTGGGTGGATATTGTCGCGGATGGAATCGTCGATGGCGGCTGGTCGCAGCGAATCATCGAGGACAATTCAGAGGTGATCGATGAAGCCCGGTGACCTCCGCGTCTGGCTCCCGCCCGGCGACATCTCCGGCACCATCGATCCCCGCTTCGCGGGGAAGACCCTGCTCGTGGTCCGGCTGTTCGGACCCTCCGGCGCGCCGCACGACCCGATCTACGTCGAGTACATCACCGCCGGCGCGAGCGGGTGGGACGTCGTCGAGTGGGTGGAGCGCGAGAGCCAGCGCGTCGAGTCCCCAGCCTGACCGCGGTTCGGGACACGGCCCGGGTGCAACACAAACCAAGAACATCACGGGGAAGGGCGACAAGTGGGAACACAGACAGTACACGGACTCCCAACTCTCCGAGTGACACTCCTCCTATAGAGGACACCACCACAGCACGGTGCAGGACTCCCACCCACCGTCACCTCGAGGAGGTGCCAGCTCCCACCCGTCAGCCTCCCCGCAGTGCCCCCAGAGTCACCCAGTCCCAGGGAATATGTTTACCCCAGCCCTCCCCGGGAAATCAATCAGACGACACGTGCGTGAAGTCTGAGGGTGGCCAGATGACCATCAGGGGGCACAGTCCGGACGCCACCTCGCGAGCACCCCGAGGGGAATCGGTTTCCGCGGTGGGGGACGGGAGGCAGCGAGTGAAATCTGAAAGAGGGCTCGACTTAGCGCCCCCTCGAAAACGTTACAGAGGCCATTGTAACGTTACACTCACGGGCCGCTGTAACACATATTCGTAACACGTTATCCCTGTGTAACGTTACACCCCCTGTAACCCTTCCCTGTAACACCCCCACTGTAACGTTACACCCCCTGCGCCGTGACACATTATCTGTTACAGTCACTCCGCCCCCCGCAAAAGTGAGACACATTCGCCTCCCCGAAGCAGTGGTCCGTCTGGGCAAGGTTGGGTCCGGGCACGGTACATGGTCCACTCGACCCCCCGCAAAAGTGAGACAATTTATTTGTGCCGCGCCTTCCCCTTGCCCCCGATGTGGATTATAGGAAGCATGAACGGAGACGACATGCCTCGCCGGAAGAAGACCCGCCCCGAGATCCGCCATCGCCAGGACAACGCCCCGTACACCACGCTCCCCGCGCTCTACGACGAGCTCAACCAGGCGCTGTTCGGCGGCCGACTCCACCCCTCCTCGCAGGTCCGGCTCGAGTGGCGCACCCCCGCCCAGTCCCGCGGGTTCCTCGGCAAGATCAACGTGAAGTGGGGCTACCAGGGCCTCGGCAACAAGCCCTTCCCCCTCCGCGGCAGCACACACATCCTGATCCGCAGCGGGATGACGGACCGCCAGACCCGGAAGACGATGGCACACGAGATGGCGCACCTCGCCGCGGCGATGGAGGACGGCACCATGCGCCACAACGCCACCTTCTGGCGGATCATGGCCGAGATCGGTTACCCCAAGGACCACCGGTTCGTCGACGAGGCGGCCGAGGAGAAGGACTGCTGGACCGACAAGTCGGAAGCCCGCGATGCGGTCCGGTTCTGGCGGAAGCAGCCCCTCGGATCGCAGGTCCAGATGGGCACTGGGGTCTACACCCTCGTCGAGGTCCAGCGGCGAGGCACCCAGGTCCGGATCAAGAACTCGACCGGGATGGCCTGGTGGGTATCCGCGCGGTGGGTGAAGCCCCTCTGAAAATGTTGGGAGAAGTGGTGAACATCCTTCCCAAGTCCGCCGCACCTGATTACTAGATCCCACGAGGCAAGGAAGCAAATGGCGAAGACTCTCCCCATCGAGCACTACCGCGAGACCTACCGCTCCCACCAGTCCCGCGCCGCCGCGTTCGGCGTCGCCCCCTCGGACTTCAATGCCCGCGTCACCGCTCGCCTCGCCGGCGGCTACAAGCCCACGCCGCAGCAGTGGTCCTCCGCGGCCTGGCTCACGGTCTCGGAGATCGCTGGCCGCAAGTGCTGCCCCAAGGCGACTGGACGGGCTTGCATGTGCGAGGACTCGTTCACCTGCCCCGACCACGGGGTCACCTGCTTCGGCTCCCACGACTAGTCCAGGAGACAACATGCCCAGCTACCGCAACTACGGGGGCGATCCCCACGACCGCAACGACAGCCTCGCCGGCCGGGTCTACGTCTGGGAGACGGTGGACGTCGACGACCAGGACCGCGGCGCGAACGACGAGGGGTACTACTACGCCTGGTGCGACTCCTGCTGCAAGCGGACCGAGCACGATGGGTACTGCCTGGAGTGCGGATGATCGGCGAGTCCACCCTCGTCCGTACCCGGCTGGGCTGGAGCGGACCGGGTCTCGTGGTCGAGGTCCGAGACAGCCATCCCCTCCACAACGAGGAGAGGTTCTCCAAGATCAGCGACAGGATGTCGCGGCCACACGCCCTCGTGATGTGGTGCGACAGCGGTCACCGGGAGTGGCACCGGATGGAAGAGATCTGCGAGGTCGACGACAAGTAATTGTACAAAGTTGCGCCGGGTCCTTCCCACCGTGACCGCGCCTGATTACTAGATCTACGAGAGGCGGGGAGGACCCGCCGGATCGGAACCCTCAAGGAGCCCACGATGTACAAGAACGACCTCGTCACCCTCACGTCCACCGCCCGCGAGGCCCTCACCGCCCGGTTCAACCCGGGTGCCCGCCCGAGCGCCTGGCGCCGCCTCACGGTCGAGGAGCGCAACGCCTGGTACGAGCACTTCCACGCGGAGTGCCGCGCCGGCCGCGAGATCTGGCACGACTCCGCCGGCGAGAGCCGCCTCGCGCCCCTGGACTCCTCGGTCACGATCGACCCGGACGGGGTCTGGACCGTGGTCCGCGGCCGGGTGAACGCCCCCTGCGGTTACACCAGCGCGAAGGGCTGCGCTGAGCTCATCGACACGAAGACCGGCGAGAAGTTCTACATCAACCGCAAGTGGCTCCAGGTCGCGGCGGTCTGAGGAAAATGTGGGGCGAGGCCTTCCCGGTCCGCCCCGCGTTGATTACATCGTCTGAGGAGATGATCACCATGGCAACCCGCACCCCGTCCGAGAACCGAATCAGCAAGGCCCGCTACGACCAGGTGATGTGGTCCCGGGTCTGCCCCGGCTGCGGCGACTTCCGGATCGTCGACGTCGTCCGCCGCTCCCGCCAGGACCTCATGGACCGCGACAGCGGGTTCCGCGGTTCGTTCCACGAGTGCGGCGGTCCGGACGGCCACCGGTGCTGGAACATGTCGAAGTACGACGCCCGCACCCCGAACAAGCCCCTCTACGAGCGGACCGGGAAGTGAGCGGCCAGTGGTACTCCGAGCCCGACGCGGGTGGGGTCGTCGACGCCAGCAATGGCTGGGACACCTACCAGGTGTGGGCGTTCGGCCGCAAGATGGAGTGCGAGTGCGCGACCTGGCGCACCCTCCGGCGACCCTGCAAGCACATGGACCTGCTGCGCGAGTCGATCCGCGCGGGGAAGCCGGTGCCGGGCGTGGTGAGCTACTTCGTCAACGAGACCAAGTGAACAACTGAGCGGCAGGGGATACACTCTGCAGGAGGAACAAGGATGCTGAATCTCACGGTGAGCGGGGCGGGAACGGCGCTCCTCGCGGTATACGTCGCCTGGCGGATTGTGGAGACCCTGCAGGGACAGCGCATCGACGGGACTGGGGCCACGGTCCGCCGGGTGCTGATGACTGCGGTCGATATCTTCACGCTCCTGCTGGGAAGCGTCTGGTTCTGGGTCGGGAACATGGTGGTGTCGTCCGCGCTGGTGCTGTTCTCGGACTTCCCGGAGCACACCCGCCTCCGCCGGGAGCATGAGCCCCGCGCGATCCGAATCGGTCTCATGCTCGCAATCCTCCTGGAGGCCGCCCTGTTCTTTGGCTTCCAGGCCCTGCG
>Ga0114976_10000939_pt1 | contig 18196 bp, 19 predicted proteins | sample S_130805_EF_Meta_FD_87319 | JGI IMG/M metagenome (GOLD analysis project Ga0114976, IMG submission 87319) | Freshwater microbial communities from Lake Simoncouche, Canada to study carbon cycling - S_130805_EF_MetaG | ecosystem: Environmental > Aquatic > Freshwater > Lake | place: Lake...
CGGATCCAGGAAGCGCGTGTAAGGGTCATCCAGGGTGCCCAGCATGCCGCGGATCGCGACATAGGCCTCCTTGGGGTTGTCATAGCTCTTGGCGAGCAGATCACGCCGCAGCTTGCGCCAGCGCTCCTGGCTGTACTTGCCGGTGGTGTCCAGGTAATCGCGGAACACGATCTGCCACACCTGATCCATCACCTCCTTCGGACTGTCGGTGATGGCCAGACTTCCGGGGGCCAACCCCATGTCGCGGGCCATCACCGCCGAGGCGGCGCAGGCTCCCAGGCCGAGAAGCACCACAAAGGTGGTGCGACCGCTGCGCATGCGGGGAATCCTTGAAGGGGACAGAAACTCCCTTCAAGGTAGCGCCGCCGCCTGCCCCCAATGCGGGGGTTAGGGGTCAACCCAGCGGCCGTCCTCTTTGATCAGAGCGATCAGGGCCGCCACTCCCTCGGCCTCCGGCACCCGACGGATCTCGTCGCGGCCGCGGTAGAGGGAGATGGTGCCGGGGGTCTTGCCCACGTAGCCGTAGTCGGCATCAGCCATCTCACCCGGGCCGTTGACGATGCAGCCCATCACGGCGATATCGAGCCCGGTGAGGTGGGCGGTGGCGCTGCGAACCTGATGCAAAACCTCCTCAAGGTTGAAGAGGGTGCGGCCGCAGCTCGGGCAGGCCACGTATTCCACCATCGTCTTACGCAGGCCCAGGGCCTGCAAGATCGAGTAACAGACAGGAATTTCCCTCTCCGGTGCCTCGGTGAGCGAGACGCGAATCGTGTCGCCCAGGCCCTCCGAGAGCAGGGTGGCGATGCCGGCGGTGCTTTTAATGCGGCCGTAATCGCCATCACCGGCTTCGGTGACACCCAGATGGAGGGGGTACGGGAATCCCTCGGCATCCATACGGTCGGCCATCATCCGGTAGGAGGCCAGCACCACCGGAGCGCGAGAGGCCTTCATCGACACCACGATGTTGTGGAAATCGAGCCGATCGCAGATGCGGATGAACTCCAGGGCGCTCTGCACCATGCCCAGGGGTGTGTCGCCGTAGGTGAACAGCATCCGCTCGGCCAGCGATCCGTGGTTCACGCCGATGCGCAGGGCCTTGTCCTGGGCCTTGAGGAGGCTCACCAGGGGCTCGAAGGTGGTGGCGATGCGCTCGCCAATGGCAGCGAATTCTTCAGGGGTGAATTCACTGCGATTCGGATCGGGCTTATCGAACACAAACAGGCCCGGGTTGATGCGCACCTTGTCGACGTGCTGGGCCACCTCCAGGGCGATCTTCATGCCGTTGTGGTGCACATCAGCCACCAGCGGCACCGGTCGGTAAGTGTCTTCGAGGCGCTTGCGGATTTCGCCCATGGCCTTGGCATGGGCCAGCGAGGGCACCGTGACCCGCACGATCTCGCAGCCAGCCTCGTGCAGGCGGCGGATGCCGGCGGTGGCCCCCTCGATGTCAAGAGTGTCCTCATTGATCATCGACTGCACCACCACGGGGTGCTCGCTGCCGATCCAGATGTCACCCACCCGCACGCTGCGGGTCTGGCGGCGGCGGATGGTGGTTGCGTAGCGGGGGTCGTCGGCCCAGGCCGGCACGGCGGTGTCGGGGCGGGACGGGGCGGCGGTCATCGCGGGGGCTGCGCGTGGCCAAAGCCTGTCACAGCGGGCGGAAAAGTGACGAGGGAAAGCGGGTGAGCAGGCCCCATGGCGGGAAGAAGCCTTGCTGAGCCGTTGCTGGCTCACTCCTTGGCGTCGGGCACCATCACCTCCGCCAGCATCGGAACGTGGCGCCGGTTAAGGGTCACCAGGGTGGCGCCGCCAGGATGCGCCTGGTGTAGGCACCCACACAGCGTTTAACCAGGGTGTCAGGCGCCCGCCCAGCTCACCGCCTCGCCATAGCCCAGCAGGTTGCGATCGGCCGTGAGCAGGCTCAGCCGCTCCTGGGCGGCCTGGGCCACCAAGAGGCGATCGAAAGGATCGCGGTGAATCCAGGGAAGGTGCTGCACCGCCAGCACGTGCTCGACCTGGATCGGCAGTTCCCGGAATCCCTCCTGCAGCAGCCCCATCCGCAGGGCGAGGGGGCTCACCTGGAAATCGCCGCGCCCCAGAGAGGCCTTGATCGCCACTTCCCAGAGGCTCACCACGCTGAAGACCAGAGGCTGATCAAAACTCTCCAGTCGGCTCCGGGCTGCCGCAGGGAGTTGCTCAGGCATGGAGGCCCACCAGAGCAGCAGGTGGGTATCCACAAGCAGGCCCTCAGGCTCAGCTGCCATAGAACATCTCCTCGATCTCAGCCTTGAAATCGGCCTTGAGATCGGCCTTGAGGATGGCCTGGCCTTTCAGAAAGCCTCCTCGGCGCGCCGAGGGCTGGGTTTCGAGAGGGACAAGCCGCACCAGCGGCTTACCGGCGCGGGCGATCACCACCTCCTCACCAGCCAAGGCCTGGTCGACGTAGCGGGAGAGGTGGGTCTTGGCGTCGTGGAGGTTGACCTGCACGGAGAGGCCGCAACGATGGACTTAGTCCAGGTTAGTGGCTAAGCCTTAAGGAGTCTGCCGTGCTGGCCATGGACCGATGCACTCTGCGGAGGTCCTGGCAGATCAAGCCGCATCCACGCCCATGAGGACTGCCTGGGGCTGATCAGTCAGGGAGAGGATGTAAAGGACGGTTGACGGAGGTGAGCCTGCGTCGGGGCTCCGCTGAAGGCGGCGCTGATCCTCACAACGGCCGACATCGCCCTGCTTTGGTGGGGATGGATCCCGAAACCGCCGATCAAGCCTTCTCTGCAGGCGATTCGTCCACCCCCCAGGGATCGGCCAACTCGGGTGCCGGGGGTGGCGTCTGCAGCGCCTCCGGCGTTTCATCGGAGGCGCCCCATAGGTCCGCCTCGCCCACTTCAAAACCTGCCCCGCGGGCGATCTCCGCCACGGCGGCGGCATCGGCGGCGGTGCTGAGCGCCTCCTGCAGATCGGGATCCACCTCCGCCTGGCGCAGGAAGGCCTCCAGGGCTACCGGCAGCGGCTCGTCCAAGGCATCGGCCGCTTCGGGGCCGAGTTCGGCGGCGAACGCATCCGCTAAGGGGCCATCGGCATCGCCGCCATCAATTCCGAGAGCATCGATTCCTCCGGTAGCGCCATCACCGGCGACCCTGGCGCCGGTTGATTCGATCAGCACGGTGTAGCTCAACAACTCCAGCGCTTCTGGCTCCTCATCGCTGGCCTCCCACACGTCTTGCGCTGTCACCCCGAAGCCGGCGACGCGGGCCAGGGCCGCGACCGCTTCGGCATCGGGGGCCGAGGCCAGCACCCGCTGCAGGTCGGGATCCACTTCCACCTGCTGGAGAAAGGCATCGAGTTCGGCCTGTGGAGCATCCTGAGGGGTTGCGAGAATCTCGATTACCTCCAGCACCTCTCGTGGTTCGCCGCTGGCCGCCAAGAGATCCTCTTCGCTGACCGAGAAGCCGGCGGCATGGGCGATCGCCGCCACGCTGGCCGCATCGGGGGCGGTGGCCAGGGGGCGCTCCAGGCTGGGATCCTCCTGGACCCGCGCCAGGAAGGCTTCGAGTTGCTGCAGGGACATCGGCTCGGCGGGTGCTAACCCCATGCCTAGCCACTCCGCTTCGTGCCGCCCAGTCCCTGCCCCTCAGGCGCTGCAGGCCGGGGCAGCCCCTGCAGCATCGAGGCGGCGCCGCACCGCCATCAGATCTGCGCGGGTGTGCCAGCGGGGCGAGCCCTCCGCCTCGGAGGCGTTGCGCAGCAGATAAGAAGGATGGAGCAGGGGCATCAGGGCCCGGCCCGCCAGCAGGGGCCCTTCGCCCGGTCGCCACTGGCCCCGGAGGCGGGTGATGCCCCCCTTCACCCCCAGCACCGCCTCCAGCGCCGTGGCCCCCACCAGCAGGATCAGAGCCGGATCCACCAGGGCGACCTGCCGCTCCAGCCAGGGCCGGCAAGCGGCCAGCTCGGCGGAGGTGGGGCGCCGGTTCTGGGGCGGGCGGCATTTGATCGCATTCACGACGTAGAGATCTCGGTCTCGATCCAGGCCCGCCTCGACGAGCAGGCGATCAAGCAGCTGGCCGGAACGCCCCACGAAGGGGAGGCCTAGCCGGTCTTCGTCGGCGCCGGGAGCCTCACCGATCAGCAGCAGCCGGGCGGCCGGGTTGCCACGCGAGAACACCACCTGGATACGCCCCTCCGCCAAGGAGCAACGCTGGCACTGGCGGCACTCCGTCTCAAGAAGCCCCAGGGACTCCATCGTTCCGTCGTGCAACAGGCGGCGCCATCCTCCACGGAAGAGCCCGCGCATGATGCAGGATGGCCCGATTGTCGATGCGCGCCCGCTCAATGCCGGCCCCGATCAAGCTGTCCGCCCGGGCCGGGGCGCTCCAGCCTTCGCTCACTCTCGCGATCACCGCCAAGGCACGCCAGCTGCGCGCCGAAGGCCACGATGTGTGCAGCCTCTCGGCCGGCGAACCGGACTTCGACACCCCCGCCTTCATCCGCCAGGCCGCCAGCGAGGCCCTTGAGAACGGCCACACCCGCTATGGCCCGGTGGCCGGTGAACCCGCCCTGCGTTCCGCCATCGCGGCCAAGTTGAGCGACGAAAACCAGGTGCCCACCGCCAGCGAGCAGGTGCTGGTGACCAACGGCGGCAAGCAGGCCCTCTACAACCTCTTCCAGGTGCTGCTGGATCCGGGCGATGCGGTGCTGCTCCCCGCTCCCTACTGGCTTAGCTACCCGGAGATGGCCCAGCTGGCCGGGGCCACGGTGCAGTTCATCCCCAGCGATGCCGCCAGTGGCTTTCGGCTCGATCCGGCTGCCCTGGAGGCGGCGATCACGCCGCAGAGCCGGCTTCTGGTGCTCAACAGCCCCTCCAATCCCACCGGCATGGTGCTCGGCAAGCCCGAACTCGAGGCGATCGCCGCGGTGCTGCGCCGCCATCCCGCCATCGCGGTGGTGTGTGATGAGATCTACGAATTCCTGCTGGCCCCGGGCCACAGCCACCACAGCCTGGCGGCCGTGGCACCGGATCTGGCCCACCGCATCTTCATCGTGAATGGCTTTGCCAAGGGCTGGGCGATGACGGGCTGGCGGATCGGCTGGCTGGCCGGTGCCCGCGACGTGATTGCGGCGGCCAGTGCCCTGCAGAGCCAGAGCACCAGCAATGTCTGCACCTTCGCCCAGTACGGCGCCCTGGCGGCGATCACCGGCTCGCGGGACTGCGTGCTAATCATGGCGCGGGAGTTCAACCGGCGACGCACCCTGCTCAGCGATGGCCTGCAGAGCATCCCGGGGCTGGAGCTGCTGCCTCCGAACGGGGCCTTCTATGCCTTCCCCGATGCCAGTTCATGGGGCCTCGATTCGATGACCCTCTGCAACCGACTGCTGGAGGAGGTGGGGCTGGCGGTGGTGCCGGGGGTCGCCTTCGGCGACGACCGCTGCATCCGGCTCTCCTGCGCCGCCTCCGATGCCACCCTGCTCGATGGCCTGGATCGGCTGAGCAAGTTCCAGGCGAGCCTCTAAGCAGCAGCCGTGGCCATCCGGAGCTGGAGAGCGTGGGCACCTAACCTGACTTTCCAAGTCTGATGCCCCTCTGCCCGTGCAGCTCCAGGCCCTGCGCTCGGTTCCCCTCCACCTCGGAGCCGGCAGCGACATCCGGCTCAGCCTGGAGGCCCTGGCGGTGGAGCTTGATGCCAGCGGCTTCGTGCTCGGCGTTGTGGGCAACCTCTCCCAGGCATCCTTCCAGTGCCCAGGCCAGACCGAACCCACGATCCTGGAGGGCGACCTTGAGATCATCACCCTGCAGGGCACGGTGTCGCCCCAAGGGGTGCATCTGCACCTGAGCTTCTCCGATGGGGCCTGCCAGGTGTGGGGCGGCCACCTGGAGCAAGGCACCCTGGTGCAGAAGGGGGCCGATCTGTTAGTTGGATTGCTGGAGGGGGGTGGCGGAAGCGAGGCACCTCCCACCGGTTCCAGCCCCCAACAGCCGGCACGGGCAAACCCCGCCGGCTCCGGACCAGGCCTGCAACACGTGGCTCCGGCAAGCGCGACACGGGTGGTGGGCGATACCAAGGCCGCCCTACCGACCGGCGAACCCCGAGTGGAGATCGCCGTGCTGGCGGGCTGCCCCTATTGCGCCCGCGCCCTGCGGATGCTGCGCACCCTCGGCATCGCCTACCGGGTGGTGCCCCCCAGCGGCGGCGGAACCCTGCCCCAGCTGATCATCGATGGGGTTGCCATCGGTGGCTACGACGCCCTGGCCGAACTGCATGGCCGCGGTGAACTGGAGACTCTGCGCTGGGGGTGACGCCGCGCCAGTCGTCGGATCGACCGGCGCAGCGGCCCAAGCCATCATTTGTCGAGGAAGGGATCAGGCACCTGGCTGGACTGGATCCGCGCCGGAAGAAACACGTACCAGGAGAGCAGGGAGGTGCACTGGGCTGTCTGGGGTTTGCAGCGACCCTCGGCTCCCACCGCCTGGGGCCCTTCGGCGAGGCGGAAATCGGTGGGTAGGCCCCGCATGATGCCGATCGAGGAGATCGAGCCATCCACCGAGTCCTTGATGATCGCCGAGCGAAGCGCCTGCACCGAGGTGCTGGCCATGCTCCGGTAGGGGTAGTAGTTGAGGGTGGCGGCCTTGAGGAAATCGACGCCGGCACTGGAGTAGAGGAAGCGGGTCACCGCCCGCAGATCCACGGTGTAGCTCTTCGCCAGTCCGGCACGGACCTCCGTGGCGCTCCAGCCGGAGCGGTTCAGACCGCCGTCAAGGCCGCGGTCGGTGACGTCACCGCTATCGACAAAAGTGTCAAAAGCCTGCTGCTGGGTCGACCACACGGCACCGCCGGTGGTCCAACGGACGGGATTAGCGGCGGCAAAGGTTGGTGCCACGGCGATCAGACCGCCGGCGCCGAGCACGGCGAGGGCGCAGAGATGCTTGAGCACGGCTCGATTGCGAAGTTCCTACTTAACGTATGTATCGCTTGCGAATCCAACGGGGTTTAGCGGCAGTGGCGCCGCAATCAGACCGCCAATTGCCATCGTCCACCCCCTCATCTCAAGGTCGGGAGGCCTGAACCGCCGCCTCCAGCCGCTCCACCACCACGGCGGTGCCATCACAGAGCCCCTCGGTGGCGGCGGCTCTGCCTCCCTGCTCGAGGGTGGGAGAACGCACCACGATGCCCCGCACCAGTCCGTTGTACTCGCGGATCGCGAAGCCCTCGAGGGTGAAGGTGGTGGTCACGGCAACCGGTTGAACCATGGCGAAGGCAGGGCGCGGTGGCGCGCCTGGCAAAGGCGCGCTTGGAGTGGATGGAGGGAACCCATGGGGCGATCAGCAAAGAAGCGTGACAGCACATGGCAGGGAGTTCCAACTGCGCCAGCTGGTGGATCAGGGCGATCCAGAGGACCAAATTCCGACCCTGTGGCAGCGATCACAAAGAAGAGCCAGGCGGGATTGCAGAGCGGAAGAAGAGCGGAGCCGGCCATGGCGGCAATCGTCCGGCCGCGCACTCCAGCCTGCGTTGCTGAGGGTGGACCCACGGATAAGGAAAGGGGCGGGGGAGCTGATCTGGCCAGGGATGGAGGGCGACCGAGGCGGCAAAGGCACGAAGATTCGCGTGGATTTCCATGCTGATCCGGTCGGGATCCTGGCCAAGGGGCTTGGAAAAGGCCCGGTGATTGGCTATGGTTGTGATGTCGTGATGGGACAACAAGCATGCTGACTGGAAGTGAGCTCTTGGCCAAGGTCAAGGAGCTGGGCGATGTCTCCAAGTCTGAACTGGTGCGTGGCTCTGGCTATGTGAGCACCAAGAAGGATGGGAGCGAGCGCCTCAACTTCACCGCCTTCTATGAGGCGCTGCTGGAAGCTAAGGGTGTGAGCCTCGGCGAGGGCGGGGGAGCGGCCAAGGCCGGCCGCAAGCTCAGCTACGTGGCCACCGTCCAGGGCAACGGCAACCTGCTGGTGGGCAAGGCCTACACCGCCCTGCTTGATCTCCACCCCGGCGACGAGTTCGAAATCAAGCTCGGCCGCAAGCAGATCCGCCTGGTGCCCGCGGGCTCTGTTGACGAAGAGTGATCGGATTCTGATCGATCAGCCGTCGGGAAGCTAGACCAATGGCCCCGCTTGGCCCCAGGCCAGCGGGGCTTTGGTCTGGTCACCCACCCCTGGCTGTGGCCAACAACTGGGCCTTCGAAACCAACCAGATTCATGCTGGGCAGGTGGCGGATCCAACCACCCAGGCCCGAGCCTTACCGCTTTACCAGACCACCTCCTAAACCTTCTGCGACACCAACCACGCCGCCAACCTGTTTGCCCTCAAGGAACTGGGCAAGATCGACACCATGAATCCCATCCAGCCGGCGGAGTATGAAAGGGCTCAAGCCCTGGCAGACCTGGTGGCTTCAGAAGGAACGATCAAGCCAACATCGGCGTAGGTCATTGCCGGGACTTTGACGGAGCACGGCCGGTTCAGAAGATGCGCGATCACTGAAGTCGACAGCGTCGGGTATCGCTCAAGCCGGAGACGGCAGCTCAGCCGCCAGCCCCACCAAATCCGCACTCACCTGCCAGAGGGCGTTGGCCAGCTGTTCATCGCGGGCCTCTGCGCTGGGCTCCGTCGGCTCGAACCGCAGCCGCCCCGGGCCAAGCAGGCGATTGACGCCGTAGGAAAAACCAGGCTCCACCTCAGGATCGGTGGCCAATGCCGCCAACAGGGATCCCGCCTGCCCCGGGGTGGCCGTGATCCGGAGGAGATCGCGGGCCACCAGGGCAAAGAGGCGCTGTCCCCAGGGGTTATGGCGGCGGCTGTAGCGGAAAAAGCCGCCTTCCTTCCGGGGGATCACCAGGCCCGGACTCCAGCCCAGCACGGGCAACGGGGTGCACCGCAGGCGGAGGCGACGCGCCAGCTCCCGGGCGAAGAGCAGGTTGCAGAGCTTGCTGTCCTTGTAGGCCTTCTCGGCATTGAAGGGCGACTGACCATCGACCATCGCGAAACCCGCCCCGGCGCGCAGACCCTCCAGGTTGCTGAGCCCCGCCGGCAAGCCCACCCGACCGCCGGCTGAGAGGGGATCGTGGACCTCCGAAGCGGTGACCACCACCCGGGGGGAGTTGCCCGCATCCAGCAAAGGAAGGAGCCGTTGGCTGAGCGCCTGGTGGGCGAGATGGTTCACCGCGATGGTGAGCTCGTAGTCCTGGGCGGAACGGCGTGGTTCGGGGGCTCCGGCCTCCTGGAGGCCGGCATTGAGCACCAGGGCGTCGATCGGCTTCCCCCGCCCCAGCAGGTCGGCAGCGCAGTGCTCGACGCTGCCCAGATCGGCAAGATCGCAGACGGGGGCGTGAATGGAGGGGGAAGCAATTTCGCTGGATTGGGCCGCCATCAGCCGCTCGATGGTGGCCGCCGCCGTGGCCTGATTCCGGCAGGGCAGGGTGAGGGCATGGCCGGCTTGGAGCAGCAGCCGGGCGGCCTCAAAACCGATGCCAGAACTGGCACCGGTGAGCAGGATGTGCCGGGGTGGCTGGGGTGCCGATGGTTGGTTAATCGGAGGTTGGACGGTCATGGCGGCACCCTATGCACGGCCAACGGAATGCTGGCGAGCCGGCCTCAGCCTGGAGGCCCCTGCTTCAGACATCACCGGATAAGGACGTCAGGACCTGGATTTGGACGATCAAGGCCAAGCCACGAAGCGGATCCCCTCGTCGCGGGCCTGCTCGATGCGCCAGGCGGGCTCTCGCCGCTCTGCGGCCGAAGCTGCAGCAGCAGCTCCAAGGGCCAGGGTGTGGCCATCGGCGCCGGGGATCGTCGACGGCAGCGGCAACCTCGGGGCGCTGGGATTTTCCGGTGAGCGGCAGAGCACGCTGGCCGCCGCGTTCCAACACGGCCATGGCGACCTGATCGGGGGCATCGGCCATGGGTGATTCCGAACAGGATGACCAGCACTTGCAGGCCGTCTCAACACGGCAGCCGAGCGTCGCTGCCTAGATTCCCGCCTCCGGGAAGTGGAAGCGCGCCGCAATGGGAAGTCAATGGGACAACTTCCTGCAGAACCTGGGCGAGTGGCATGGCTCCTTCGCCTCCCTCGATGCCAACGGCACCCTGCTCGACAGCACCCCCTCGATCCTCAGCCTCAAGCAGGGCGACGGAGAGCGACTGGTGCACTTCGGCCTGCGCCGCTTCGGCAACGGACCCGACGCCCCACCCACCCGCGAGATCAGCCAGGAGTACCGCTCCCTTGGCAAACAGGCGGTGTTCTTCGCCTCGGGCTCTTTCTGCAAGGGCTCCTTGCAGGTGGCACCGGGCACGGTCTTCGGCGCTGAATTCGGCTTCGTGGCCGGCGACCGGCGCCACCGGCTGGTGCAGCTGCATAGCCCCGAGGGGGCCTTTGAGAGCCTGGTGCTGATCCGCGAGTTCCGCGCCGCCAGTGGCGCCACGGAGCGTCCCCCACTGGAAGCCGATCACCTGCTGGGCTCCTGGAGCGGCGAGGCCGCCACGATCAACGCCGACTGGCCGGAACCGAATGTCTCCCCCTGCCACATCAACATCAACCGGGCTGGCGACGGACGCCTCGCCATTGACACCCAGATCGGCTCGCTCGAGGAGACCAGCGGCACCGGAGCCGAGCGGCAGCTTCTGCTGCCCGATAGTGGCTACTGTCTGGCACCACTGCAGGTGAGCCACCGCGAGGCCTTCACGGTGGAGGCCGGTTGGCTGCCCACCCCCGGGCGGCTGGAGCGGCTGATCCGCCGATACGACGCCAGTGGTGCCTGGATCTCCGCCACCTGGATCAGCGCCACGGCACTCTAAAAAGCCTCAACCCACCAGATACGGATCAAGGAAGCTCAGCGGCCGGGCCATCGTGGCGGAGAAGCCGAGGATGCCGCGTTCGTGGTAGCGATAGAGGAGTGAATCGTCAACCTCCAGCAGGAAGGTGCCGCCTCGTTGGGTGAGGAAGTCGTCGCGCGGCACATAGGTGCGCCACTGGCCGAGCACTTCGGCCATGTTGGCCAGCCGCACCGTGGCCAGCTCGAAGGGCCGCTGAAAGCCGCTGCCGCCCGCCCTGGCGAAGAACGAACCCTTGAGCGGCGGTAGGGGCCCCGCCTGGATGGTGGCGTCGTCGGCGATGCGCTGGGGCGCGGAGCGATCACCCGTGTAACCGCGAAGCACCTCAGCCAGGGTGCCGGGGGAGCCGATGCCAGCGCACATCAGCAGCAGGGCGGGCCAGGCACCGCCGGGGGTAGCCAGGCCCCCGTACAACCCAAGGGCCCGGTGCAGGTGCGGCTCGGCGTCTACCAGCAGGCGCTCGCGGGGGAATCCCGTGTAGGCACAGAAGCGATCGGCGCCGACCCCATTACCGATGGCGATGGCCAACGGTGTGATGGAGGCGGCCTCAAGCGCTGGAAGCGCGGGCACCAGGGCCTGGGCGTACTCAAGGCTGTCGAAATCACCGAGCTGGCTGAGCACCAGCACCAGACGGCGTCGGCCAGCCCCCATGCCGCTCAGCGCGGCGAGGCGTTCCAGCAGGGGAGGGGGGGCTTGCATGGCCGCCACCGTAGGAGGCGCGGAGGGTGGCCAGTGGGGCCCGGGCAGCAGGAGTGACCCCGGAGCAGAGCTTGTGGGGAACGCTTCAGCGATTGGTCCAGGGCGGTGTTTCAAAGCAGCGGATGCCAGTGGCAGAGCGGACCCTGGCCGCCGCCAATCGCCAGGGCATGGCGCAGGCCGCCCTCTATATAGGTCTTTGCAGCCACCACCGCTTCGGCCAGCTCCAGCCCCCGCGCCCGGTGGGCGGTGATCGCCGCGCCGAGGGTGCAGCCGCTGCCGTGGGTGTGGGGGGTGTCGATCGTCGTGCCCATCAGCCAGCGTCCGGGTTCCTCACCCGCCAGGAGGTAATCGCGACCCCGGAGCTCCGCCAGCCCTCCGCCCTTCACCAGCACCGCCGCCACCCCCTGATTCCGCAACACAGCAGCTGCCCGCTCCACTTCGGCCGCCGAGGCGATGGGCAGGCCGCTGAGCAGACGGGCCTCATGGAGATTGGGGGTGATCAGCTCGGCCAGGGGCAGCAGCAGGTCGCGGTAGGCCTGGATCGCCTCCGGCTCCAGCAGCACCGCCCCGGCCCGTGACACCATCACCGGATCGATCAACTTGGGGACCGCCAGCGGCGCCAGGGCCCGCGCCGCGGCCTCGATCAGGCCGCGGTTGAGCAGCATGCCGGTCTTGAGGGCCGCCACCGGGAGATCGCTGAGCACCGCCTCGATCTGGGCGGTGAGCGCCTCGGGTGGCAGGGCGTCAACGCGGCTAACGCCGCGGGTGTTCTGGGCGGTGACGCAACTCAGAGCCGAGCAGCCGTGGACCTTCAGCGCCAGGAAAGTCTTGAGATCGGCCTGGATGCCCGCACCACCGCCGGAGTCACTACCGCCGATGGTGAGCGCGATCGCTGGAGCTGTTGTCACGATGCCCTGGACCGTGGGCCATCAGCTTGCCTACGGCCGCCACTGGCCAGGATGCCTCCATGGTTACAGGCCATCAGCTACCCCAAGAAAGACAACGTCGTTTGGGCTCAGGCCGTGATCGGGATCACCCGATCGCGACCGGCCTGCTTGGCCCGATACATGGCGGCATCGGCCCGAGCCACCAGTGCATCCACGCTCTCGCCGCGCTGGAACAGGGTGACCCCGATGCTGGCGGTCACCTCGAGGCTGGTGTTGGCGATCGGCAGCGGTTGGCGCACCGCGTCCCGCAGGGCTTCCGCCCGCACCAGGGCCTCCTCCAGGTCGGTCACCCCTACGAGCACCACCAGTAGCTCATCGCCGCCGATGCGGCCCACCAGATCGTCGGGGCGCAGCGAGGCCCGCAGGCGTTCACCCACGGCCACCAGCAGGGCATCGCCGGCGCCGTGGCCATGGCTGTCATTGACCCGCTTGAACCAATCGAGGTCGCAGAAGGCGAGGGCCAGGGGTGGGAGGTCGGGCGCGCAGCTCCTGGTGAGCTGCTCAAGCCTTCGGAAGGTTTCGCGCCGGTTCGGCAGGCCGGTGAGGGCATCGGTGCTGGCCTGGCGCGCCAGCGCCGCCTCCGCCTCCACCTCGGCATCGATGGTGCGGAAGAAGGCCACCAGGCCATCGATCTCGCCGCTGGCGGTGCGGAAGGAACAGGCATGGGTCTCCACCCAGTGCCAGCTGCCGGAGCGGGCCCGCACGCGATCCCGGGCAACCACCGAGCGGCCAGCCTGCAGGGCCTCCATGTTGGCCAAATAGGTCTCGGTGTCGCCGCGGTGCTCGAGAAACTCCATGCCGGGGCGACCAATCCATTCGGCCGGATGCCAGCCGAGCATGGAGGTGAGGGAGGGCGACACCCAGCGGATGATGCCGTCATTGGCGAGCTGCATCACCACATCAGAGGAGTTCTCGGCCAGCAAGCGGTAGCGCTCCTCCGATTCCGCCAGGCGCCGGACGGCCTCATAGCGCTCACGGCCATCACGCCAGGTGCAGCTGAGCCCATCCCCCACCCGCACCACGCGGATGTCGAGAATGTGGGGCTGTTCGCCGGGAGCATGGCGCAGGGAGAAGTCGTTGAGGACCAACGGCTCCCCGGTTTCGACGACGTGGACATATCGCTCCAGCAGACCCGCCTCGGCATGGGCCGGCAGCCGCTCCAGCAGGCCTGCACCCGAGAGCTGATCGCGTTGCAGCCCCAGGTCGGCGCAGGCGGCGGCATTGGCGTCAAGGATCACAAAATCCCCAACGCTCCCAGCGGCGTTGCGCCAGGGGTGCAGGGTGAGATGGGGATCGAGCAGCGAATCGAGGGTGGTGGCGAGCCGGGCCCTCTCCAGCTGCAGCTCCTCCTGGGCCTTGATGCGATCGGTGATGTCGATCGCCACCCCCTCCCACACCGTGCTGCCATCGGGAAGGTCGCGGGGCACCGATTCGGCGCTGATCCAGCGAATCTCGCCCCGCACCAGGATGCGAGCCTCGCCATAGAAGGGGAGCTTGGCGGCGAACACCTCGACGTTCCGCCGCACCCAAGCGTCGTAGTCGTCGGGATGGATGGAGGCGAAGGCCTGAAACGGATCGGCCAAGACGGCCTCCCGCTCCAGACCAGTGATCTGAAGGAAGCGCTCGCTCACGAACGAGAACGAGGCCATGCCCCCTTCGGGCGGCAGCACCATGGTGTAGGTGCCCACCGGAATCGCCTCGGTGATGGCCAGGGCGGATTCGGCCAGGGCGGAGTGGGCGAGCTGGAGTTGCCGTTCGGCCTGCCGCCGTTCGGTGATGTCGAGCAGGGAGATCAGCAGCATCCCATCGAGAACAACCGCACTCCCCAGCACATCCAAGCTGCGGCCATCGGCAGTGCAGGCCGTGAACTCCTGGGTGGCGAACAGGTTCTCCTCCCCTTGGGCGCCTTCGAGTTCGACCTGCCAGGCGGTCATCAGCTCCTCGCGGTAAGCGGGATCGGGAAAGGAGAGCCGGGCCCAGTCGGAACGGCGGGGGATGGCGCTGCGGTCGTAGCCGAAGATGCGCTGAAAGGCTTGGTTCACATAGGTGATCGGGGGGTCTGGGTCGATCAGCGCCAGGGCGACGATGGCAATGGGCGCATGATCCAGGCTGCTCTGCAGGTCGAGTTCCCGCTGCTTGGGCTCGGTGATGTCGCTCATCACCCCCTGCCAGACGCTGCTGCCGTCGGCCTGGAGCTGGGGGATGCCCTCGATGCGCACCCATGATGTGGTGCCCTCCACCAGCAGCCGCCCCTCCCAGAGCAGCCGTTCCAATGCGGCTGCACTCGCTTGCCAACTCCGTTGGAAAGCCTCGGCATCCTCGGGGTGGATCCGTTCGAACACATGGGCTGAATCGGCCAGCACCGCCTCCCTGGTGAGCCGCAGCATCTCCAGCCAACGACGGCTCATGAACAGGAACTGGAGCTCACCCTCCTGTCTGATCCGCAGGGCATAAAGACCCACCGGCACACTCTCAGTGACGGCCACGGCCCAGTTCTTACGACTGAGGGGAATAACGGTTTCCAGGGGAATACCGCTGCGGAGAGGGGAGGAGAGCAACGGTGCCTGCAGTTCGGTCCCAACCTGCAGGGGGGCCGCCTTCCCATACAACCAACCCTGGCCCGCCTGCCAGCCGAACTCCAGCAGGGCCGCCGCCTCGGTGGCCGATTCCACCCCCTCGGCCACCGTGGCCAGACCAAGGCCCTCGGCCAGCCCGGCCAAGGCCTGGGCCAGCCGAACGCTTTTGTGATCACCATCACCGATCGCAGCGGTGAAGGAACGATCGAGCTTGATGCCGTGCACCGGCAGATCGCGCAAGTGGCTGATCGAGGAGTAGCCGGTACCGAAATCGTCGATCCACCAGCGCACGCCCAGGGCCGCCAGGCGATCGATCAACTCCCGCACCGCCGGTGACAGGGTCAACAGGTCGGTTTCGGTGATCTCCAGATGCAGGCGTTCGGGGAGAACGGCGGCCTCCTCAAGCCATTGGCTCACCCAATCGGCCAGATTGGGGTGGCTCAGGGTGGCGGGGGTGACATTGGCCGCCACAAAGCACTCATCAGGCAGGGAAGCCAGGGCGGCGATGCTGCGCCGCAACACCTGCAGATCGATCTGGGCCGCCAGGTTGCTGCGAAGGGCCGTGGGCAGGAAGGTGTCGGGCATCGCGACGCTGCCATCCCCCTGCACCCAGCGCACCAGGGCCTCGTAACCGCAGAGCTCGCCGCTGGCCAGATCCACCACGGGCATGAACCACGCCTCAAAGGCATCGGCTTGCAGGCCCTCTCGGATCTCGGCCTGCAAGGCCAGGGCACGGCGGGGTTCCGCGGAGACCTGCTGATCGGCCAGAACGCAGCGATCCCGTCCCTGGGCGGCCGCCTGTCGCATGGCCAGGCTGGCATCGCGGAGTAGCTCATCGGCGCTCTGGCTGGGCTCAGCGAGGGCCAGACCGATGCTCACCGTGGGTTCCAGCACCTGGGCTTCGAAGGCGATCGGACCCTTGCAGGCCAGGCGCAGCCGCTCCGCCATGACACCGGCCTCGGCTTCGCTCGCGCAGCAGCCCAGCAGCACCAGAAAGGTGTCGCCGGTGCCGCGGGCCACCAGATCGGGCGCCTCCACAACCCCGGAGAGGCGGGCGGCGAGGGTGGCGATCAGCGAGTCACCGGCCCGGTGGGTGAGGGCATCGTTCACCTGGGAGAGGCGATCAATGCCGATGCTGAGCAGCGCCAGAACACCGGCCGCCGCCTCGGGCCGCCGCTCCAGGCGTTCCTCCAACCGGGCGATCAACACGCTCCAGCTGGCCAGGCCGCTGAGGGGATCGGTGCGCAGGGCCTGCTCAAGCTGGCGCCGCAGCTCCACCTCCGCCCCGATGTCCCGCCAGCGGCTCACCACACCGGCCGCCGGGTTGTCGGCATCGCGGGGCCGGGCCGTGACCTCCATCCAGCGGCTCACCCCCTCCGCACAGAGCAGCCGCAGGGAGATGGGGGCTGGCTGGCCGACCTCCGGATTCGCCATCAGCGCCAAGAAGGCGGGGCGATCGGCTGGAGCGACCAACTCCACCAGGGAGCGGCCCTCGAGAAGCTCCGGTTCGAAACCAAGCAGGGACACCACCGCCGGCGAGATCCAGGTGATTCGGCCGGCCTGGTCGTGGAGACAGACCATCTCACTGGTGGTCTGCGCCAAAAGGCTCAGGTGCTGGGCGGGATCGGGCGCAGAGGCCGTGAAGACCAGTTCAGCGGCGAAATCGACTGGGGGGGAAGGGAGGGAACCGGGGTCGGGGTCCTGCAATGTCACTGATGCCCTGACTCCACAACCCGTTGATGCCTGCAGCAATTGTGCCCCAGAATTGAACTAATGCGGGCCGAACTGCAGGAACTCGCAGTCCATCGGCGGCTCCCGCCTCCAAGGGAGCGGTGCCTCAACGATCAGCGGTTCCTGTCGTGAACACCGCCAGACCACCGAATCCGTCCCTGCACGAACAGGATCCAGGAGATCAACTCCACTGGCGGACCCCTTCGTGCATCTGAGCATCGGCTGCCAGCTCGACCTTCGCTGCGAGTCGGCCACCCCCCTGCTGGCCCTGGTTCATCCCCACGCCAGCCTGGTGCCGGATCTGGTGGCACCGGAGCACTTGGTGTTGAACCCCGATCGCACCTATGAGGTGCTGGCCGACCAGAGCGGCAACCGCTGGTGTCGCCTGTTGGCTCGCGCCGGCACCACCCGCCTCCACTACGCCGCCACGATCCACTGCCCGGACAGCAGCGATCCCGTGCTGCCTGCCGTGGGCGACTGCCCGGTCGAAGCCCTGCCGGTCGACACCTACCGCTTCCTCAACGCCAGCACCTACTGCGACACGGCCGCCCTGATGGAACTGGCCTGGAGCACCTTCGCGGGAATTCCCCGCGGCTGGCCCCTGGTGCAGGCCATCTGCGACTGGGTGCATGGGCGCATCCGCTTCGACTACGACGCCGTGCATCCGCATAAGCGGGCCAGCGATGCCCTCGCCGAGGGCGCCGGTGTGTGCCGCGACTACGCCCACCTGGCGATCAGCCTCTGCCGCTGCCTGAACATCCCCGCCCGCTACTGCACCGGCTACCTCGGCTACACCGGCATTCCAGAGGGCGAGGCCCCGGTGGATTTCTCCGCCTGGTTCGAGGTATTCCTGGCCGATCGCTGGTATGTGTTTGATGCGCGGCACAACATCCCCCGCTGCGGGCGGGTGTTGATCGCCCGTGGTCGCGATGCCGCCGATGTGCCCTTCCTGCGTTCCTTCGGCGCCCACCAGCTCGACGGCTTCACGGTGATCACCGAGGCGCTCCCGCAGGCAGCCTCCGGGGAGCCGGCCCAGCAGGCCGAGCCGCTCCTGGCGAACGCCGGCACGCTCAGCTGATCCGCGACAGCCGCTTGTTTATGTAGCGACCGTGGCATCACAGGGCCCCATCCGTTGTGTTGGCTAAGGAGGAGTAATCTCCTCGCCGCCCGAGCCGCCGATGCCGTCCCCAGCCCGCCTCCAGGCCCTCCAGACGATTCTCCAGCGGCCGGCCACGGCGGTTGAACCGGCGGAGCCCCTGGAGAAGATCTGGGCCAGCGATGTCTTCGGCCTGGAATCCATGCGCTCAGCGCTGCCCAAGGGGGTGTTTCGCTCCATCCAGCGCTCGATCCGCGAAGGCAGCAAGCTCGACCCCTCGGTGGCCGATGTGGTGGCCCAGGCGATGAAGGACTGGGCCACCGCCCG
>Ga0114976_10000940_pt1 | contig 18156 bp, 8 predicted proteins | sample S_130805_EF_Meta_FD_87319 | JGI IMG/M metagenome (GOLD analysis project Ga0114976, IMG submission 87319) | Freshwater microbial communities from Lake Simoncouche, Canada to study carbon cycling - S_130805_EF_MetaG | ecosystem: Environmental > Aquatic > Freshwater > Lake | place: Lake...
ATCTTCATTAATACACTGGCAAAAACAATTACAAAATTTTGAAATACTTGTTCAGTCTTATAAGAATGATCCAACAAATCCAAGCATTGTTCCAATGCTATCAAGAAGTTTAAGTTTTAAACCTGGGCTTACAATTCCTATAACTCAAGAAAATATAGACAATAGAAGAGAACAACTAAAGGCTCATATTCAAAGCATAGAAAAAGGACTTGCGGATCAACTTCCTATGGGTGTAGAGCCTGAGACGGTTATGATTGAAAGGCTATTTGGCAAAGGAACACAAATGTTACCTATTGCAGATATTGCAGATAGCATCCCTTATAAGGGAGATCGGCTTTTAGAAAAAGAAATAGCAACTTCATCAACTTCTGGTACATTAGATTCTGTTTCTCAAATGTGGGCACCGCCATCTAGCTTTAAGGGTGGTCAGGCTATGTATGACTTACAGAAAAATAACTTTCCTTATGTTCTTAACTTTAAACAAATGGGTGGTAGAATACCAAGTGCTGCTAATGGATATACATTTGCTCATTTTGTTCCTCCTATAAATAGTGGATATATTAGACAAACTTTGCCTTTAGGAATTGATATTCCTCAACAAAAAGATAAAAGAAAAGATGTAAATAGTTTATTAAATCAATCTGAAGCTACAGTTTCAAAACAACTTCTATATAGCACATTTAAAAATGGCAAAACTATTGAAATGTCAGACGAATTTAAAAAAGCTGGAATAAATCCATCTATTGCAGAAAATATAAAATCAAATCTACTTGATAAAATTAAAAGTTCTAGATATGACAAATTTAATGATGAAAGACTTTATGATGTTTCGGGATGGGATAATAAAACTGGAATCATTGCACAAACTTATCAACAATTAATGGGAATGGGAAGAATCCGTGACTATAGACCAGACATTAGTCCAGATACACTTCTTCGTGAAGGATATAGGGACAATGGCGATGGAACATTTACAAAAGGTAATTTAACTGTTACTAAAAGAAAAGGATATTGGTATGACGTAAATTCTAAAGAAAATTTAATAAAATCTACTGGATCAACTCCTCAATCATCACTTCCAAAAGATGGTAATAGAGGAAAATTCCTTCGTGATTTTATGCGTCCTACTAAGGCAAGTAGAGAACATTTAGGGCTTCAATCAGGGGGTAGAGTAAATAACTACGCTGATGATTCTATGACAATTAGAAATCATACTTGGGCAAAGAAAGCATCTGCACCAAAACAATATGAGGGTGTCTTAAGAAATCTTCCAGATTGGGCTACAAAGGGTGCAGAAGCACAGGCTATATTAGCAGCATTACAATCGGCAGGTGTTAGTGGTGCAGATAGATTAGCCTCATACTATGTACAAGATGTATTAGCCCATATTAATCCAACATCTACAAATACTGGTGAAGTTTATACAAAGGTTTGGGAAGCTGCAAATCTTATGAAAGATTCTCAACTATATAACGTATTCCTTGAGACTATTAAAACTAGAAAAGATATTCAAAGTCGTGGTGGTCTTGTAGCACCACACGTTGTAGAAGCAGTTATGTCACAAACAGGATTACCAAAAAATGTTGTAGTTGAAGAACTTCAAAAACTTTCTGGTGGTAAGCATCCAAATACTAAACAAGGTGCTATGGTTATGCTTGCTCTTGCAAGAATATTCCCACAAGCAACAAAAGCTGGAAGAGGTCTTCCTATTGGTGTTGCAGCGGGAATGCAAGCAAGACTACAAGGTGACTTTTATGAAACACTTCAATCTAGAGCATTATCATCAAATCTTCCAACAGTTAAAGTTGTTTCTACAAATTCAGGAGCAAAAACTCCTCAATCAAGAAGCGGTATTGTTATGCCAGGTGGAGTTGCTGGCTCAAAGGTAATTTATCCATCTATGGCTGGCGGTGGAGATAGAATTAGTGGTACAGGTGCCACCGTTAATGTAGGTCCTGATGGACAAATTCTTTCAAGTACTATTGATGATATGCTGGTTACATCTGCAAACGGTCAACCTATGGCTGTATCAAGTCGTGAGCTTTTGGCAGTTACTCCAGATGGAAGAGTAGCAGGTGTTACAAGTCCAGGAGATGAAGCAAGAAAGAAAATTGTTCATCCATTTGGAACATCATTAATTCGTGGTAAAAACTTTAGAGCAAACAACTTCGATAGCACATCAGCAGATGTTTCTGGATCTACACAACCAGTATATATGGAACCAATCAAAGGTGGTAGTATGGCTAACTTTGCTGCAAGCCTTACATCTATGGTTGGTGTTGTTGGACAACTACAATTTGCTTTTGAAACATTTACATCTGAAGTTTCAAATGGTACACAAAAATGGGTTGCTGGCATTGAACTTGGAGTTTCATCGTTGCAATTATTTGCTGATAATGGAATGGGTGCGCTTGGAGACAAACTTAAAAAGAAGGGTGATGTTCTAGGAAGAGCTAACGATATATATGGTGGTGGGGGAGCAAAGGGATCTTTGATTGGTGCTGGTAGTAAAGCAATGAGTGGTATTGGTTCTGCTATGAGTAAAGTTGCAAGTGGCTTAGGTAATCCATTGGTTCAAATAGGTTTACAACTTGGTATGGCTGCAATTAATAAATCAATACAAATTTATAATGCTGAAATGGAAAAAGCAAAAGCAGCAGGAAATGGAGCATTTAAAGAACCAACAGAAACTGCAAAATTGCTTGGTGTTCAATTAAAATCACTTACTGACTCTGCAGAAAGATATGCAAAAGCAAATAAAGCAATTAATGGTGAACAGGGTAGAGGTGCATATGATAAGGCATTTGAAAAAACTATTAAAGCAGATTATGGAGATTTTATTGGTGCATTAAAAGATACTAAAACCGAACAGGAAGAAATTAATCAATTAACAAATGCTTATACATCATTAATTCAAAGAGGAATGGACCCTAAGAATGCTAAAGAAATGACTGCTGAAATTGCTAGACAAGCAGGAACATTAAGTGCATATAATAAAACATCCGCAAGTCTTGGAAAAATAAAAGATTCAAAAGGTGCTATGTCAGCCCAACTTGAAACAATGACAAGTCAAATGGAGATACTTGAAAAAAGAAGAAAGATGGTAACTGCAGGAACTGGAACAGATCTTGGTCAAGGTCTTTTGGGAGCAGTAACTGGTGGTCTTGGAAGTTATGTTGGTGGAAGATCAGAAGGACAAAAACTAAGAGCAGATACTGTTAATAAAGCACTCTTTGGTGAAAATCAGGATAAATGGTGGGCAAAGGCATTAACTGGAACAGGAATAGATAGAAATCCATTTGTTCAAGTTCTTGGTGGATGGCTTGCTGATAAAAAACTTAAACAACAAGTTGCTTCTCAACTTGGAGCAACACTAAAAAGTGCATTTGCTATGGCAGCAGATAATCCATCTGCATCAAGTGAAGCAATTAAAGCAATCGTTAATCAATTTAAAAATGCAGATTGGGGCAAATTATCTAAAGAAATTGCAGATATTTTAAAGGAAAAAGGTTTTGGAGACTCTTCAGCATTAACAAAGTTTATGACTGGTGAACTTATAAATGTTGATACTTCAATTTTAGAAAGCGTTAAAGATGCTAATGATGTACAGCAAATGCAACTTTTTGAAATTATTAATGCTGGTCTTGGTGGAGAGCTTGAAAAACAAATTAAAAATGGTACATTAGACTTTAATTCAGAAGATGTTCAAAAAATAGTTAATAAAGCACTAGATATAAAAGTTGGTGTAAAAGTAGACATAGAAGTTGACAAGCAACTAGAAGATAGTAAAAAACAACTTGAGGGATTAAAAGATGCTACACAAAAAGTTTTTGAAGCAGCAATACAAGCAAAACAAGCAGAAATTGAAGTTGAAGATAAAAGACATGAAGGTGCATTAAAAAATCTTGATAAAGAAGCCGAAAAAATTGGTAAGAAAAAAGAATTACTACAGGAAAATACAGATTACTACATTAAAGAATTGCAAAAAGAAAAAGAAGCAGAAGACTATTATGCAAATCAAAGAAGTACAGCCCTTAGCGGATTAAAATCTTTAGCGTCTGGAGATGTATTTGGATTTATTGGTGCTCAACAACAAGCAGCATCTGACTCAGATCAATTTGGTAGAGACCGTTCTATTCAAAATATTCAAGATACTGCCGATGAAGAACAAAAGAAACTTGATAATGCACTAAAAGGAATTGATGATAGAAAAAAAGCAGAAGATGACAGGCACCAAGCAGAATTAGATAACATTAATGCAGAAGTTGAAGCTTTAAGAAAGAAAGAATCTCAAAGCATTGGTAAAATAAATGAAGCAATATCTTTGATTGATAAAGCACTACCAATGGCATATGGAGATAAAGGATATGCTAAAGCAATTACTGCAGCAAATGATGCAGCAATAGCTGCTGGATTAAGTGTACAACTTAATACACAAGGACTAAAGCTACCTCCTGGAACAGATAAAGAACTAACAAAAACATTTAACACTGCAAAGGGAGAATTAAAAGATGCTTTAGATATTATGGCTGGCGATGTAACAAATGCTGCAGATATGATAAGTAAATCTAGTATTGCAAGAATTGTAAATAATATTTTTAATAGTGCTGGACAAGATCCTAAAATTGCTGGAGCTTATGAAAATGCACTTAAAACTCTACAAAGACCACTTGATCCAAAAGTTAAAGATGCTATTGAATTATTTATGTATGCAAAACCAGAATGGGCTACAGATTCAGAAGGCAAGGATATAACAGTTACTGTAAAGCCGACAGGATCAGCGGAAACTGATACAGTCAGAACGGATGATTCAGGAAAAACTATAAATGCTCCAACAACAAAACCAAAAGAACCTGGATATTATACTGTAGATGGAAAAAATGTTTGGCACTGGGATGGTAAAAAGTTTGAGAGTTTTCCTTACATTAATAATTGGATTGGTTATGCTAAGCCTCTTCCAAAAGCAGATGGTGGATATATATCTGGTCCAGGAAACTCAACATCTGATTCTATTCCTGCTAGACTTTCAAATGGAGAGTATGTAGTTAAAGCATCATCTGTTGATAAGTATGGAAAAAACTTTTTAGATTCAATAAATGGTGGATCTTATATTCCAGGATTTGCATTTGGTGGTCTTGTTAAAAGCTTATGGAATGGAGCAAGAAATAAAGTATCTGGCATTTCAAATACAGTTAATAATTTTGCTACATCTGCAATAAAAAATCCTAGACAATTTATAGCAAGTGCTGCTTCAAATTATTGGTCTGGAGCAAAACGTGTTGGTGGATTTATTGCAGATAATTTCTTAGGTGTTGATGATTTTAGAAGTATGTATAATCACTTTAAGAAAGGTGAATTTAAAGCTGGATTTAAATCTCTTGGTGGTGGCTTATTAGAATTAGGAACATCAGCACTTATGTTTGTTCCAGGAGCTGGTCAAGTAGCAATGCTTGCAAAATTTGCTCAAATTTCAAAGATTGCTAATATTGCATCAAAAGCATCTAGAGTCGTAGGATTATTGTCAAAAGGCGCAGATGCAAAAAATGCTCTTTATGCTAGTGGAACACTTGTAGATTTAATTGGAGATGTTGGTAAATTAAAGTCACTATCAGAATCAAATAAATTAAAAGTATTATTAGAAAGTAACAAAACAAAAAAATTAGTAAATATTGCAAAACCTGTTGCAAAAGCATCTGAAAAATATGTTCCAAAAGCAGCGGAAACGCTAGACACATTTGACTCTGCTCAATCATTATTTAATATTGCAACAGGTAAAGGCGAGGACGAAGATTATAACAATGTAGCAAATTATGGTGGTAGTAAAATTAAGCACAGGCTTTTCCCTTGGCTTAAATATGCTGCTAGTGGTGGACATATGACTGGTCCAGGAACATCAACCTCTGATTCAATACCAGCAATGTTGTCAAATGGTGAATATGTAGTAAAAGCTTCTTCTGTAGCAAAATATGGTACTCCAATGATGAATGCTATAAATGCTGGAAAATATGCAAATGGTGGTGGTGTTGGAGTAATGCCAAGAACCTCAGTTCCGTCTTCTCCTAGTTACAGTGTTCCTTCAACACCATCTATGTCTCCATCAAATATAGCTTCTATAGCACAATATAATGGTGGTGGATATGCTGAAGGAAATACTAATTCTCCAAGTTATAACTTTAACTTTAATGGTGCAGGTATGGATATGGTTATGGGTCACGTTAATAAAGCTATGGGTGGTACAATAAATAATAACTCAAGAGGGGTTTACTGTTAATGGCATATAATTATTTAAAATCAAAATATTCAAGACCTACTTTAATTATTTTTACTGCAAATGAACCAGTTCGTGGAAAAGCAGAAGACGGTAGAGAAAATAAGTGGGATCTAGGAACACCTTATCTATACCTTTCTGATAATAATAGATCAGACTTGGCTGTATCTTTTGAAAGAATTGAACATAGACAAAGAATGGTCGATGGTACTATGAGGTCTTATCATATTGCAGATAAAAAAACATATTCTACTTCTTGGAAAAAATTACCTTCTAGAAATGATTATGTAACAGAATATGATGTATTTACTTATAAAACTGGAATTGGTGGAGGTCAACAAATATTAGATTGGTATAATTCTCATCCTGGAAATTTTTGGGTGCTATTTGTTTATGATATATCCTCAGATACTGATAAAACTAATATAAAATATAATGTTGAAGCAGTAAATGTATTTTTTGAAAGTTTTTCATATAATGTTGTTACTAGAGGTACAGATAGTGATCTCTGGGATGTAAATTTAAGTTTAGTGGAGGTTTAATGTTATTAACAGGTAATGCTGCGGTTGATAAAAAAATTAAACAATCAATAGCTGGAGATCAAAAATTAAACTCAAATCATCAAGTAATAGTTGAATGGAACTATAATGCCTATACTCCAATATTACAAATTGGATGTTTTTATAAAACTGGAACTTCATATAAAAAAGACCCACACTATGGTGGACAAGCATATTACTACTCTGATGATGTAAGTGAATTAGATAAAAGCAGAGAAATGTATACACCTCTTAGAAGTATTTTTGATATAAATAGACCAAAGCCTGGAATTATTCATTCACTTTACTTAAGTGGTTTTGATCAAAAAGCATTAAATGGAGAACCAAATGCTGAAAAAAGTTTATCTATAAAAGATATGTTTAATGTTTCTGCCGACCACGCAAGACTATATCCATTAAGTAAAGATTCAGTTTTTAAATATTGGTCATCTGGTAGAACGTCCGAATTAAAAACGGTTGGTTTGTCAGAAAAAAACTATACAATTAATTATGCTGCTCCATATATTGAGTATTCAGAACCTATATATATAAACAAGGTTGTAGTTAAAACACAAAAACATTTAGGTTATGTTACATCGTATCAGATTGATGTAAAGACAGCTACATCAGATACAAGTTGGGAGACAATTTATTCAGACACCAGTTCTGATAGCTTGTTAGATGGTGAATTAAACATTTATTACAATTATGAAAATAATTCTTGGACAATACACTCTAATGTAATAGATCAGCCAGATGAAAAAGCAGTAATAGATTTTAGTAAAACAGAATCAAATACAAAAAAAATATATGGATTAAGATTTATTGCAAGAAAAATGTCAGAATCACATATTCCGTTGGAAATGATTGAACTAAGTCCTAGACTAGTAGCCGACCTAACAAGTTCAACTACATCATTTAATGTATCTTCTTCTGTATCTGGATCTGCATATGGCTTGCCCATTGGCTCTGTTATATCTTCAAATGGTTCAATTACAATTTCAAATGAAAATGGATATTTTAGTAAAAAAAATACAAACTCAATTATTGCAAATGTATTAAAACCAAATGTAGAAATACGATTGTATCAAAAACTAGTAATTGATGAAAAAATATATAGATTTCCATTAAAAACTTTATATACTGGATTATGGAATGAGCAAGATGGCTTTACTGTGTCTACAGAATTAGAAGATTATTTTAAATTTTTTAAAGAAAAATCTGCACCAGATTTAATGATTGCTAATAAAAATGGTATTCCTACGTCCGCTGCTATGTTAATTTTTATGGATAACATTGGATTTAATAATTTTAGATTTGAAAAAGTTAATAGTGATGAATATGTAGATGAAGAAGATGTCGTATTAGATTATTTTTATTCTAAAAAAGAACAAACTGTTATGGAAGTAATTGAATCTCTTGCCATCTCTACACAAACCGCAATTTATATGGATGTAGATAATGAACTTGTTGCTATGACAAAAGAAAAAATGATATCCAGTCAAAATATAAAGGATTTTTGGATGACTGGTAACAGTGGTTCAATTTTAAGAAACAGTTTTTATAATGGAACAGATACAACAACTATAAAATATATTCCAAATATAGAAAGTTTTCAAGAATCATTAGAGCCACCAATTACAGACATAACTGTTCAGTATAATGGTTTAGGTTTTGAAAAAAAATCTATGGCATTGGTTGGTAAGGGTCAAGAATCAGTTAAGGCAAATCAAGATTTTTTAGAAAGTCCGTCTCTTGGTGCTAGTACAGTAAATGAAAATTTAAGATATAGTTTAGATGTTCTCTGGCAACCATCAAGTAATAAAACAGCATCAGATAATTATCTAGCAGCAGCAGCACTAATTCAAGAAATACCAAATACTGGTCCATATAAACTACTACTTAATTCATCATCTTTAAGTTCAAAGTATACAGATTATAATAAAGAAAATGTAATTAAAAAATTAGCAAATTCTACTGATGACTCATTAAGAAAATCAATGTGTATTTATTTAGATAAAGAATACATAAACACTTTTAAAAATAGTTTTTTTGGATATGTCCTTGTTGATTCTGAGTTAATAAAATACTATGGAATTGTTTATGTTGTTAATGATCCAATAAATAAATCTTTATCTAGACAAATATTTTTTAGCATTGATGAGTATCAGGCTGCTAGAGCAAAATTAGGTCAGGGTGGTTCAATTCAACCAGAAGCACTTGTAGTTGACTTAGATTTCACATATCACGAATCAACAAGTAATTCAGCAAAAAAAGATTTTAATATTGTAGGTGATGGAAGGGCACAAAATAAAACAAAAGCTACTATTCATAAAGCAATAAATACACATAAAGATTTTCTTCTTGCTAACAACGATTGGAAAAGAAATGGTACAAATCTTTGGGGATCAAGAAAATCATTGTCACAAGTTATTGTAAATAATTTAACTGTTACTGATAGAAAACAAACATATCTTTCAAATAAAACTATGAATTTTAATTCTTTTCAACAATCATTTAGTGGTCATTTAAGATTAAGTGGACCAAAATGTAAAAATATTATTAAATCTACAAAAACTTTCAAATCTTCTATAAAAGCTTTAATTCCAACAAGTGATTCATCAGAACAGATTATAACTGGAATTGTAAAAACTGTTAAAAATGTAAATGGAAAAGATATGCCAATTCATAAAATTGGAACAAGAATGAGGCTAGTTAGTGATGTTCCAAAAAATGTTAATCCAGGAGACAAGCCAATCAATGAAGGTATAATTGCTGGAATAGCTTGGAGCGTTGGATTGCCTTCCGTTGGAACAGGGATGACTGGATATTTCCTTGAAATTGAAGATGTTGGTACCATTGATGCAGAATCTTTGAAAGGTGCTCAATATAGAAATATGAGGTTGTATAGAATTGATTTAGTTTCTGGTAAATTAATTCCGTCTTTGCTTGGTAGTTCTTGGGTCAATGCATCTCATACACCAAATATAGGAATTGATTATTTAAGAAGTCCTTGGAACAGTAAATCATCTCATTCTCAAATTTTTGACTTAGAAGTAGTAATAACAGAAGCTGGTGGGTATAAAGAATATCAGGTATTCTGGGAAAATCAAAGTGTGCTTACTGTAAATGAACTTGCATCAAAAGCTTTAAAAACATCAAACGTTTGTTTATTTGTTCGTGGTGAATCTTCTGCAATTTATGAACACTTATATGTTGCTTCAAGTCCCTATGGAATTAATTTAAAAAATAGCACAGACATAGACATTGACTATCTTTCTGGAAATAGTGATAATATTAGTAGGGGTTATTTACCAAGTGGAGTTACAAAACAATTTGATGTAGATGGAAAACCATTGTCTTTATATTTTGAAGAGTTTGGCAGGTTTGTTAGAGAAGCTAAAAAGTTTGATGTAAGGTTTAGTAAGCCAAATGCACTTAAGCCACAGCTATTAAGTTTATCTGGTATAAATACAAACTATTATATTTCTGATTTTGAAACATCTTCAAATGGTGCAACTTTTTGGCTTTACAATACCTCTAATGGACCAATAAAACTTGATGATAGCACAGGAACACCATTGTTAATTACTGGGTATCCTTTGGTAGAAGTAAGTCCAAGTAGTGTTCAATCTAGTAAATTATTAGAAAGAGAAGATTATAGCAAGGCATTAGATGATGAGTATGAATTAAATAGAAAAATCTATGGAAAACAAGAACTTCAATTATCAGGTGAGTTTATTAATAATCGTGCACAAGCAGAAAAACTAGCAAAATGGATAGGAACAAAATTAAAAAAAGAAAGAAAAACTCTTAATTTATCAATATTTCCAAATCCAATATTAAAACTTGGAGATAAGGTCGGTGTTGCATATGGAGCTAAATACTATAAAGGTAGCGAATCATATACAATCACATCAATAAATCATTCAATATCTAATACTGGTCCAACTATGAATATAGAATTAAAGGAGTGTGTATAATGTCAAAAAATTACTATCAAATTATTGATAATGATAAAAGTCATGTAAATCAATATGTAAATCAATATGGGAAACAATTATATTGGAATAAACAAGCAAATAGTTGGTATGTAGTTAGTACTGGAAAGTCTGCTGAGTTTCAGCCACCACTACCAATAATACTTCAGACGCAATCATCTAAGTATCCTCAATATGTTAGTTTAGAAGACTCTAGTGCAACAACCTATCAAACACAACACGATCCAATCCGCTGGGATTGGCAATCTACAGATAAATTGCAAAAATATAGAAAAGATCCAGATACTGGAAATTGGATAGCAAAAGATTTAGATCCATCACATAATGGTGGAAATTATCAATATTGGGATACAAAAAAAGAAAAATGGATTGCTCAAGATAGCAATGGAAGAGATTTTACTGCAACTTATCAAATGAAACCACCAGTAGCATTGAGACCAAAAACTCCACAAGCCCCGCCTACGGTAACACCAAATATAACTTCTGGAGCTTTACCACCACAAATGAGTGGAACAAAAGTAACATATAGTGGATCTACTAAACCTAAAATAACTAAAGGAAAAGATGTAACAATTAAAGAAGTTCCTGCCCAATATGATTTATTATTTAATTCTCTAGCTTATATGTCTACAATAGAGTCGGTTATAGAGGAAATAAGTTTAGATTTAATTGCTTCTGGAGACGATTTATTAACAAACTTTAACTATAAAAGCATAGACTATTTGCCAGATTTTGATGTACAAACTACAGACAAATACAATGACTATGTAGATGCTATTGATGTGTTAAAACAAACAGAGATTTATGATACGGAAGCAAATAATACTATTGGTGCAAGTCTTGCTGATCCGATATTGTTAGATAATATAATTGATCAGCTTATTGAAGAATTAAAAAATAATTTACAAGGAAGAACCTTTGCTCAGACTGTAAAATATTTTGGCACTTTGACGGCATCTAATGGATTTAACTCTGGATTTTCTAAGGCTGGAAAGGTTGATTTTAGATATCCTCTTAATAAAAAATATGATAAATACAATATAAAAATAGATTTTAATCCTATTTAGGTGGTATAATAATAAGTATGTATGGAACCTATAAAATATATAAAGACGGAAAATTAATAACAGAACAAAAAAATAAGTTAACGGTATTGGGTAGAGCCAATGCTTTAAAAGCTATGCTTGGTCAAAATCAATACTTTGCTAATTCTTTTGGAATTGGAGTTTCTAGTCTTGCTAATAGTGAGAATACTACATTTTTAGATATGACCGACCTTGATTTTACTGTTGGAAAGTTTCCAATATCTATGGGAACTTTGGGTACAGCACAAGACTCATCAACAGATGGTTTAGTGTATACTTCTAGAATTACTGACACATCCAGATACTATATTACTGAAATAGGTTTGTTTTCTAATGTTGTTAATGGTGCTGTTGAGGTTGATGACTTAACTATATTTAACTTTGAAGATGGAGATCCAATTAAAGAAACACCATCAACAAGTAGTATTGCATACACAGCAATTCCTATTGGTAATCCAACAACAATTACATTAAATGGTCACGGATTTATTAATAATGATACTATTAACTTTACAACTTCTGGAACTTTACCAACTGGCATTGACGCTACAACAACATATTATGTTGTTAACTCAACTACAAATACTTTTCAGTTAGCTATAACAAAAGCTGGCACTGCGATTGCAACAACAACCGCAGGTTCTGGAACACATACAATAAAGCCAACAACGGTTTATGTCAGTGAATCATTATTTTCAGATAGGAGAGGGGCAAGTATAGTTTCAGATCTTGCATATTATAGAATTGGAAATAATGCTATAAAAATAACTGGAAATAAAACTGTTTTCTATGATGATATAATTACAGATTTATCATATGTTGGTCCAGCAGATAACTTTACACTTGCTGCATATAACCCATTTAATGTAACTCATACAGTAAATTTAAAATTTACATCAAGTTCTAATTCTACAGTAACATATTCATTTTCTTTAGCTGGAAATAAATATAATGTTGTATCCTTGCCAAGAGAAAATGTATCATTCGATTGGTCAAATGTAAGTAAAATAGAGATCTATCCAAGCACTCTTGGTACATCGCCAGAAGGCACACCTGAGTTTATTATATTGGATGGGTTAAGGGTAAAATATAATAAGCCTAAAGATGCTGTTGATGGTTTAGTTTCAAGGGCGGTATTATCAGAAGAAAATTATATTGAAAAAGATGCTGGTTCAATCATAGATATTCAATATATTCTATCTATGGGATTGGATACAGTTTAATGGCTACAACAAAAGCTTTAGTTCAAAGACAATTAGATTCAAATACCGATTATGAAATAACCATTACATTAGATGATGATGGTGAAGAGAATAAGCAAGTTAGAAGGTTTAATTTAAAAACTCCATTTTTCTATTCTGTTTTAAAAGATTATATATCTGAAACAAAAGTTTCAAAACAAATAGGAACTATAGATAAAACAAGTACAAAAATTGTATATCCAACTTATAATCAAGTAACAACAGATAAATGGACAGTATCAAGTATGTCTGTAAGTATGGGAAAACCAAATGGTGCTACAGTAAAAAAGTATGATCCAAGCCCAAAAAATAGTAACGATAAGTTTTATAATAAAGATAGTAAATTTACTGTTGTTTTAACATTTTCTCATGAAGACAATAAAAAATTACCAACCCTTGCAGATATTACTTCTATTAAAAATGTTGGAAACCCATTTATTAATTTTTTATTAAGTAAAGATGGTTGGACCGTAGATCAAGATAAAAGAACTATAACAATTTCTAAATATTGGTCAGAAGCTGACATTAGATTAATTAAAAATACTTCAACTATTAATACAGCATATACTTGGAGACCAAATAATTCTAAGGTGTATGGATTTTGGGACTCTGAGGTATGGCTTGCATTACACGAACTAGATGCAGCAAAAACAAATTATAAAAAAAATAGATTTTGGGTAGCACTATCTTCTGCTTTTATAGAAACTATTAGTTCTAAAATGATTAAAAAAGATCCAGAGGGCGGAGACACTACAAGACAACAAACTCTTAATTCTACAATAGATACAAGCATTCCAGCATTTATTGTAGGAAATTCTATAAATGATTATCAAAAAACCAAAGTAGTAGATTATTTTTATTTTTTTGTAAATCAATCTGGTTCTGATAAATGGTGGTATTTTGATAATGATTTAAGTTCTATTACCCCAGCAAAAGTAAATAACTCTTCAGATTCCGAATCTAAAATAACAGGGGAAAAGGGTTATATTATTATTAAAGGTCAAAACATAAATCCAGATTATTCTACTGTATCTATAAAAGAAGTTGTAGATACAGTTACTGACAAAACAAAACAAATTTCTAAGTCACAATTACAAGCTAGATCTATTTCTGCTAATGCAAATGTTTTTGCTGGTACAACATCAACATATAATATAGATAAACCGCCAACTACAAAATATCCAATTATTGCTTTTAATATAAGGTTTGGCATTGTTAGGTATACAAGCACTGATAATGGAAAAACTTGGAAAGGTAAATGGATGCCACCACTAACTAAGTCAGATAAACTTAAAGAAGCATCAAAAATATTATCTAGAACAGAAACTGTCGGTGTGACTTAATGGATAACTTAAATAAATTAAATAGTTTTAATAATTTAAAAACTTTAAACGATTCAAGTGGTAATAGCATTCTTATATCTAATGGGATATCATCTTTAAATTTTGACGGAAATATACCAAAAAGATCTACAGTAAAAAATGTATCAGACTTAATTGAAGGAGACATAGTAACAGATTCAGATATTGTTAAAGCAAATAAATCATTTTTAATTACAACAATAGAGAAACAAACATATACAATCGGTGGTGAAGATACAGATGTTTATTTCTTATACTACCTATCTGATACTGATGGTGAAAAATCACTAACATACCTATCTCCTTATACTGACACAGCTCAACCATATTATGGTTCTTATAATACCGATCAATTATTCTATGTGTTTTCTGATGATATAGATAACATTAATCTTGGAGATAATGGTTGGATGATTTCAAATTCAGGTAACGCAATTTTTGCTAATGGATTTTTTCGTGGAAGAATTGAAGCAACGGAAGGTATTTTTTCTGGAACAGTAACCGCTGGCACTGAAAATGCATCTATAAAAATAGGAAAAGACCTATTTAATTTAGAGCAGTTTCCAGATACTGGAACAACAATAGTTGCTGCTGGAAATGAAGCTCACGGATTAATAATTGATGAAAATAATTATTTTTTTACAAGCATATATAATAGTTCACAAAACGTAACATCTCTAAACATTGTAAATGAAACAACAGATTCTTCAAAAGAATATTATGCAACAATTAGTTATATATCTCCATTTAGTTTAGATCAAAGCATAAATCCAAACACACTGATTGATGAATATTCTAATCTTTATATTACTGAATTATTAGACTCTGGAGAAAATACAGATTTTAATGCATTAAATGGTGAATGGTTTCCAGTCGAAGCTGGTGTAGTTACAACAGGTGTTTCTATAAATGGAAATGTTTCTAGATCTGGAACAACGGCAACAATTAATTGTACAGGTCATGGATTAATTGTTGGAGATGTTGTAGCAATATCAGGTCTAACTAGCACTAACTCTCCTTTAAATGGAAACTGGACTGTAGCCACATCTGCTAATGCAAATATATTTACTTTTACTACAACTACTTCAGGAACAATTACTGCAAATACACCAACAGGAGCATTATCTACAAAAGCTGGATCATTTAAAATTAAATTACCTTATCAACTTGCAGAGTACGCACTTAATACTAATATATATATTACTGGCTATGCAAATAATCATCTTTTTCCAGAAAAAATATCACTAGTTAAAATAAAACTTACAGAAGTTACAGTTTCTAATGTAACATCAACTTGTCAATTAACAGTAGGTTTTAACCCAACAACTAAATATTCTACAGGAGAAAACATATTTCTTACTGGATTTACTGTTTCATCTGGTTCTATAGATTTAACAGGATTAAATGGTTCGTTTGTAATTACTGCGCTTACATCTTCTACTATAACTGTACGAACCAGTAGAATAACTGCTGGCTCATCAATAACTACTGGTCTTGGATCTATTCAAGATACTCTTCAAAAATCTAATTTTAAAGTTGGTAGCGTAAATAAATATATGTCCTATGATTCAGATACTGACATTTTAAAAGTTACTGGTGAAATTAATGCGACTAGTGGAACATTTAATGGAACAGTTAATGCTATAACTGGAAATATTGGAGGGTTTACTTTAAGTAAAAATTCTATATATTCAACATATAATAGAAATTATATGCAACCATATGATGTTACTTTTTCTTTATCCCCATCTACATATTGGAAAGCTGGATCAGTATCTGCTAATAGTGCCACTCCAACTATTATTAGTGGAACAAGTACAACTATAAATGGATATGATGTAAATATTTATCAATTAGGATATATTAAAACATCAGTAACTCCATCATCAATTAGTGGGCTACAAGCATTATGGACAACAAATGGAACAACTCCATCAAGATTTAGCAATACGCAGTTAGGCTTATTGAATAACAAAACATATACTTTTTCTGTTTTTGCTAAAGCGTTTCAAACAGGTTCTATCTCAGCAAGAGTTGATGTAAAAGTATATGATGCTGCAACAGGTGGAAATTTACTTGGTACGTCTACTGGTGCTTCGTATACTGTTAGTTCTAGTGGAGAATACACTCAACTATCTACTCAATTAAGCGGAGTTTCTGGAGCTTATTATGAATTTATTATTATAGATCAAAGCTCATATAGTTGGACTGGAAATACTCCAAGCCCCGTATATACAATGTACTTTACAGCACCACAAATAGGTGACGGATATCCAACAGAATCGGTATTTAGTACTAATTTAAACCAATCAATAGCATTAAAAACAGGTGCATCTGATTTAATAAATTTATTAGAAACAAAAGTAAATAATTCATTGACAACGTATATTGATGATAATGGAAATATTTTTAGTCCAAAAATAACTTTAAATGGAACATTGATAAAAAGACAGGCAAATGGGGTTGCATCTGTTGTGTTTTCAAGTGGTACCGCAACACTATCTTTTGGATCAACTTTGCCATTCACGCCATCAACAGTTATTTTAACTCCATCACTAGCATCGACACCATATTTTCTTGCCTTAAACTCATCATCTGTGCCAACTTCAACAGGGGCTGGCGTAAGATTATGGAGTCAAGGTGGTTCAGGCGTAAACGCAACAATAACGATTCATTGGTTAGCTATAGAATAACTATTGCTTTATTAGAAGATAAATAGTATAATATACAAGAGACACAAAGGAGAAAATATGTCACAAGATAAGACCCTAGAACTAGTTGTTCAGGAACTTCAGAACCGCATTGGGCAGATTACCAGCCAGTATGAAACACAATTAGCAGTACTAAAGGCACAGGCAAACCAAGCACTTGAAGCAAAAGATGAAGAAATTAAAGTTTTAACGGAAGAAGCTGAAAAGGTAAATGGTTAATCCATTAGATAATGGCAACCCATTAACATATAATTGGCTTAATGAATTAGCCCATACTGTTATTAAACACGATAAAAGTTTAAGTAAAGTTAGTGGAAGTCAAAAAATAAATGTTATTCCAAATCACATTGGTACAGGAATTGGTAGTGGAACGGTTCAAATTTTAACTGGAAAGGCATCAGTAACATTTAGACCAAATTCACAAAATGATTTTGTCGATGTAATATTTAAAAGTGCTTTTGCAAATGATCAGGTTATTGTTTTAGCACAAGTTAATTTTAATAATTCTGGACCTTCTGGGTTTATTAGTGTTGTTAATCCAACTAGAATTAAATTAAATGGTTGCAGATTAAATGTTCATAGATTTCCACCATTTAAGAAAACACAAACGGCAACCGCAGTAGTTTCATATATTGCAATAGGACCTGGAAAAGCGTTGTAAATGTATGTCTTGGTAAAAGCCCACAATCATCCTAAAAAGAATAAAGATGGGCTTTACTGGGAACATATTATTGTTGCTGAACAATACTTAGGGAGATACCTAAGATCTGGTGAATCAGTTCACCATATAAATGAAATAAAAACTGATAATAGAATAGAAAATCTTTTTGTTTGTACCCGCCTTGAACACGATAAAGCACACGGTATGAAGAATGTATCTTTGTTTAAACTCAAACCAAACTGGAAATCTAAAAAATGTGAATCTTGCGGGGTTTTATTTTATGGTTCAG
>Ga0114976_10000942_pt1 | contig 18134 bp, 19 predicted proteins | sample S_130805_EF_Meta_FD_87319 | JGI IMG/M metagenome (GOLD analysis project Ga0114976, IMG submission 87319) | Freshwater microbial communities from Lake Simoncouche, Canada to study carbon cycling - S_130805_EF_MetaG | ecosystem: Environmental > Aquatic > Freshwater > Lake | place: Lake...
CCGTGCGGGGGGAGACGAAGGCGAGGTGCTCGTTCACCCCGGTGACGGCGCAGCGCGCGAGGTCCAAGCCGTATCCGAGCTCCGAGAGCAGCGTGACTTCCCAGCGGACATAGTCCGGCAGGGCGGCGGCTGCGCCACGCGGCAAGCCGGCGATGAGCGCGACCAGCGCCTGGAAGGTGCGCGGATGCGCCGCGCGCTCGGGCAGCGCCGCGGCGGCGAGCGAGCAGGCGGCATTCAACAGCGCCAGGCCGAGCGGATCCTCCATCGCCTCGGCCGCGGCCGGATGCACCAGCTCGCCGGAGAGCGTGCCGAGTTGGTCGGGCAGCCGCGCCACCCAGCGCGCCTCGAGCAGGTTGCCGGGCTGCCAGAGCGCGGCATTGCCGCGCGCCGCGCCGCCTTTGGCGAGGCCGGCATGCCGGCCCTGCGCCTCGGTCAGCAGCGACACGACCAGTCCGCCCTCGCCAAGCGGCCGGGTCGCCAGCACCACGGCGGGGGCCTGCCATTCCATCCGTGAGATATGGGCGCGGCGGGCGCCCGCTCAATTGGCGCGCAGATTGGCCTTGGTCACCAGCGCCTCCATCCGCGCCAGGTCCGCGCGCAGGAAGGCGCCGAACTCGGCGGGCGTGCCGCCGACGATCTCGGCGCCGAGCTCGAGCAGCTTGGCGCGGCCCTCCGGCGTGCCGACGATCGCCATGATCTCGCGGTTCAGCCGCTCGACGATGGGCGCCGGCATGCCGGCTGGGCCGAGGAAGGCGTACCACTCGACGATCGCGAAACCGGGGATGGCGGCCTCCGCAATCGTCGGCAGTTCCGGCGCATAGGCCTGGCGGGTCGCCGCGGTGACGGCGAGCGCGCGGACCTGGTCGGCGCGCACGAAGGGCAGGGTCGAGCTGGCATTGCCGAACATGAGTTGCAGCTGCCCGCCGACCAGGTCGGCCAGCGCCGGGCCGCCGCCGCGATAGGGCACGTGCACCATCTCGATGCCGGCGGCCTGCGCGAACATCTCGCCCGAAAGATGCACCGAGGTGCCGATGCCGGGCGAGCCGTAGGAGAGCCTGCCCGGATTGGCCTTCGCATAGGCGATCAGCTCCGGCACCGACCTCACCGGCAGCGCCTTGTTGACGACGAGGATATTGGCGACGTTGGCCAGGTGCAGGATCGGCGCGACATCGGTCACCGGGTTGTAGGGCTGCTTGGTCAGCAGGGCCGCGGTGATCAGTGTGCTGATGGTCAGGCAGATGGTGTGGCCATCGGCCGACGCGCGCAGGGTCTCGACCACGCCGACCGCGCCGGCGCCGCCGCTGCGGTTCTCGAGCACGATCGGCTGGCCGAGCGCGGCGCCGAGCGGCGGGGCGATGTGGCGGGCGAGGATGTCGGTGGTGCCGCCCGGCGGGAAGGGAATGACCAGGCGGATCGGGCGCGAGGGCCAGGCCTGGGCGCGCGCGACCGACGGCACAGCGAGGCCGGCGAGCAGGGTGCGGCGGGCGAGCCTCATGCGAGCAACTCCATCAGCGGGCCGAGGGTCGGCGCCTCGGCGAGACCACGCAGCGCGGCGAGCTGCGCCTCGGCACGCGCCGGCGCGATGCCGCCGAGCGCGGCATTGGCACGGTACTTGGCATCGAGCGCGGCGTCCGACAGCGGGTTGGCGGCACTGCCGACGGGATCGGTGACGGTGCGGGTCAGCGTGCGGCCATCGGCAAGCTCGACCGTCACGCGGGCGGCACCGCGCGGCAGGCTTTCGTCGAGCGCCGCCGCGACCTTGGCGCGGAAGCCGGCGAGGACCGCGTCATCGACCGCCGGCTGCTCGAAATCCGGCACCCCGGCCTGGCCGCGCAGCAGGCCGAGCGCGGCGCTGTGGTGGATGGAGACGCGGGCATCGCGCTCGTTCCGCACCTCGCGGTCGCCGCGCGCGAGCAGCAGCGCATCGCCGGCGACGGTCACGCGCGCGATCGCCTCCGGCGAGGGGATCTCGGCCCGCAGCGCGAGCGCGGCGTCGATCACGGCGTGGAACACGATGCCGGCCGGATAGGGCTTGTAGGTGTTGCGGGCGATCTCCCAGTCGCTGCCCAACCCCTCGGTGATCGTCGACAGATCCGGCTCGTCACCGGTCGCGCGCGCCCAGCCGAGCGGGCCTTCCAGCGAGGCTGGCGCCGCCTCGTAGCCGCGCGCCGCGAAGAGCGCCGCCAGGATGCCATGCCGCGTCGCATTGCCGACCGAGACGTTCTTGGCCGCACTCGGCAGGTTCTCGACCGTGCCGGCCGCCTCGCTGGAGGCGATGCCGATGGCATGCGCGGTCCGGGCCGCGTCCAGCCCCAGCAGCTTCGCCGCTGCGGCCGCCGCGCCGAAGGCGCCGCAGGTCGAGGTGATGTGCCAGCCGCGGGCGTAGTGGCCGGGCGAGACCATGTTGCCGATCCGGCAGGCGACCTCGCCGCCGAGAAGTGCGGCGTGCAGCACCTCGGCGCCCGCAAGCCCGCGCTGCTCGGCCAGCGCGAAGGCGACGGGCACGACGGGTGCGGCCGGGTGGATCACCGTGCGCAGATGGGTGTCGTCATAGTCCAGCAGGTTGCCGGCGACCGCATTGACGAAACCCGCCGCCATCGGGTCGAGCCTGCAGCCCTGGCCATAGACCGTCGCCACGGGTGCGGCGCTGATCTCGCGCATGACCGCCAGCGCGGTCTGCACCGCGGGGTCGCGCGCCGTGCCGAGTGCGCAGCCGACATGGTTCAGCACGGTGCGGATGGCGGAAAGGCGCAGGCCAGGCCCGATCGCCTCCCAGCGGCTGTCGGCCACGAATTCGCCGAGCGTCTCGGCGGCGGTGCGTTTCCTCATACCGGGATGTCGCCCGGCGGCTTCAGCGCGGTCAAGACGAAGGAGGAGCGGGTCTCCTTGACGCCCGGCATGCGCAGCAGCGCCTTCAGCGCGAATTCGGCATAGGCCTCGAAATCGGCGGCGCGGACGTGCAGCAGGTAGTCCATCCCGCCGCTCGTGGCATAGGCGGCGACCACCTCCGGCCGTTCGGCGAGCGCCTTGTGGAAGCGCGCGACGGTATCCTCGGCATGGCTCTCGAGACCCACCATGACGAAGGCCTGCAGCGGCAGGCCGAGCCGGGCGGGGTCGAGCACGGCGGTGTAGCGGGCGATGACGCCGGCCTCCTCCAGCCGCTTCACCCGGCGCTGGCAGGGCGTGGCGGAGAGGCCGACCTGCTCGGCCAGCGCCACGGTGGAAAGCCTACCGTCGCGCTGCAGGGCGCGCAGGATGCGGCGGTCGATGGCGTCGAGGTCGATGGTGGAATTCGCCAAGACGAGGCTCCCAGGTAGCGAAATCGGCCAAGCCTACCTCGGATCGGGCCGAAGATCGCCGAAAACCACCCGGGGGAGTCGGGCATTCTAGCTGTCGAACAGGGAGCCACCTCGATGGAAGGCCACATCCGCGACCTGCCCGCGGGGCTACGCGGCGACTATGCCTCGGCCCGCGCCGACTTCACCCTGCCGCAGCGCTGGGACGCCTATGCGCCGGCCGAGCACGCCACTTGGCGACGGCTCTTCGCGCGGCAATCGGCGCTGCTGCCGACCCACGCCGCTACCGCCTTCCGCGCGGGCCTCGACCGCCTTGGCTTCGACCAGGGCATCCCGCATTTCGACACCGTCTCCGAGACCCTGCGCGAGGCGACCGGCTGGACGCTGGTCGCGGTGCCCGGGCTGATCCCGGAAGCCGCGTTCTTCGATCATCTCGCGCACCGGCACTTCCCGGTCACGCGCTGGATCCGCCGGCCGGAGGAACTCGACTACATCGTCGAGCCCGACATCTTCCACGACGCCTTCGGCCATGTGCCGCTGCTGACCCAGCCCGACTTCGCCGATGTGCTGGAAGCCTATGGCCGGCTCGGCGCCGAGGCCGAGCGTATCGGCGCGCGGCGGCCGCTCGCGCGCTTCTACTGGCACATGGTCGAGTTCGGGCTGATCCGCGAGCACGGCGCGCTGCGCGCCTATGGCGCCGGCATCCTGAGTTCGACCGCCGAGACGCGCCACGCGACCGAGGGGAAGGCCCCGCGCCGACTGCGCTTCGATGCCTGGCGGGTGCTGCGGAGCGAGTACGAGATCGACACGCTGCAACCCACCTATTTCGTCATCAAGGACTACGCCGAGCTGTTCGCGGCCATGCGCGGCCTGCCCGACCTGCTCGCGCGCGCCCGTGACGCCGCCCCGATCGCGCCCGGCGCCGCCGACCCGTCCGACCAATCCATCTGAAGGGGAGAGAGAAACCATGGACATCCCGCCCGATCGCACCGCCTATGCGGGCGTCATCTCCGAAGCCAATCCGATGGGGACGGACGGCTTCGAGTTCGTCGAGTTCACCGGCCCGGACATGTCGGCGCTCGAGGCGCTGTTCACCCGGCTCGGCTTCCGCGCCGTCGCGCAGCATCGCAGCAAGCAGGTGACGCTCTGGCGGCAGGGCCAGGTGAACTTCATCCTGAACGCCGAGCCGGCAAGCTTCGCCCAGGCCTTCCAGCGCGTGCACGGGCCATCCGCCTGCGCGATGGCCTTCCGCGTCGCCGATGCCGCCGCCGCCTACAAGCGCGCGGTCGCGCTCGGCGCCAAGCCGGTCGAGGGCAGGATCGGGCCGATGGAGCTGAACATCCCGGCGATCGAGGGCATCGGCGGGTCCCTGCTGTATTTCGTCGACCGCTACGGCCCGCGCGGGTCGATCTACGACATCGACTTCCGCTGGCTCGACGGCGTCGACCCGCACCCGCAGGGCCATGGCCTGACGGTGATCGACCACCTGACCCATAACGTCCATCGCGGGCGGATGGATGTGTGGTGGCAGTTCTACGAGAAGCTCTTCAACTTCAAGGAAATCCGCTACTTCGACATCGAGGGCAAGCTGACCGGGCTGAAGTCGCGCGCGCTGACCTCGCCCTGCGGCCAGATCCGCATCCCGATCAACGAGAGCTCGGACGACAAGAGCCAGATCGAGGAATATCTCCGCGCCTATGGCGGCGAGGGCATCCAGCACATCGCGCTCGGCACCGACGACATCTTTGCGAGTGTCGAAGGCATGCGCGCGGGCGGCGTGCAGTTCATGGACACGCCCGAGACCTATTACGAGCTGCTGCCCAAGCGTATGCCGGACCTGACGCCGGATGAGATCGCCCGGCTGGCCCGCAACCGCATCCTGACCGACGGCGCGCCGACGCCCGAGGGCGGGCGGCTGCTGCAGATCTTCACCGGCACGGTGATCGGCCCGATCTTCTTCGAGCTCATCCAGCGCAAGGGCGACCAGGGCTTCGGCGAGGGCAATTTCCGCGCGCTGTTCGAGAGCATCGAGCTCGACCAGATCCGCCGCGGGGTGCTGGCGGCGGGCTGACAGCTACCGCCGCGGCGCCTGCCCCTGCGCGGGCGGCGGCTGGCCGGTCGGGCTCTGGCCGGTCAGATCCTTGAAGATCTGGTCCACGGTCTGGTCCTGCTGGGGGGTGAATTCCTGCGTCGACAGGCCGCGTTCGCGCAAGCGCTCCTGCACCTGGCCCGGAACCGGCTCGCGCTCCGCCGGTGGGAAGCGCGGGCCAGAGGGCGGGCTGGCGGGCTGGGGCGTCTGGGCCAGCACCGACGTCGCCGCCGTCAGCAGCATGGCCAGAAGCCAGGTCCGGGCCGTCGCGCGCATCCATCCCTCCTGTCGTACCGGCCAAGGTGATGCCCCGCACGGGCGGGCGAGGCCAGCGAATTTCTCACCCACGCGTGCGGCGCCGCAGGCCGGCCTCGTCGAGCAGGGCCTGCGCCCGCCGTGCGGCGCGGCGGGCGGCGGCCTCGGCGCGCGCCTCCTGCAGCAGTTCGACGGCGCGTTCGGCGGCCCGCGCCTCGCCGAGCGCAAGGCGGGTCTCGGCCAGTGCGGCCTCGGCGATCCGTCGCGCCACTGCGGCGCGGTCGCGCTCGGCGAGGCCGCGCGGCAGCCAGGTCGCATAGTCGCCGGCATGGGCCGCGCGCTCCTCCGTGAGGGCGGCTCCGGCGGCGGCCTCGCGCGCCTTGGCGTCGTCGGCGCGTCCCGCCGCCTGGCCGAGCCTTCGGCGCGCCGCCTCGGTCTCGATCCGTCGCAGCCGGGCGAGGCGGGCGAGCGGGTCACGCGCCATCATCGGGCTCCATCGCCGCGGCGAGCGCGGCGAAGGCATCGGCGATGCTGCCGCGCTCGCCCTTGCCCTGGGTCAGCACGGCCTCGATCCGCGGCGCGAGGCGGATCGCTTCGTCCACCTGCGGGTCGGTGCCGGCGCGATAGGCGCCGAGCCGGACCAGGTCGGCCATGTCGGCATGCAGCGCGAGGATCCGCCGGGCCCGCAGCATCAGGTCGCGTTCCTCGGGCGCGAGGTTGCCAGGGACGGTGCGCGACAGGCTGCGCAGGATGTCGATCGCGGGGTAGCGGCCGCGCTCGCCGATGGCGCGGTCGAGCACGACATGGCCATCGAGGATGCCGCGCACCGCATCCGAGACCGGCTCGTCATGGTCGTCGCCCTCGACGAGCACGGTGAAGAGTCCGGTGATGGCGCCCGCGGTGCCCTCGTCGCGGGGCCCGGCACGCTCGAGCAGCTTCGGCAGCTCGGCGAAGACGCCGGGGGTATAGCCGCGCGTCGCGGGCGGCTCGCCGGCGGCGAGGCCGATCTCGCGCAGCGCCATGGCGAAGCGGGTGACGCTGTCCATCAGCAGCAGCACCTGCAGCCCCTGGTCGGCGAAATGCTCGGCGATGGCCATGGCGGCATAGGCGGCCTCGCGCCGCATCAGCGGCGGCGCGTCCGAGGTGGCGCAGACCGTGACCGAGCGGGTCAGGCCCTCCGGCCCGAGGTCGTCCTCGAGGAATTCGCGCAACTCGCGGCCGCGCTCGCCGACCAGGGCGAGCACCGCGACGTCGCATTGCGCGCCGCCCGCCAGCATGGCCAGCAGGGTGGACTTGCCGACGCCGGAGGCGGCGAAGAGCCCGAGGCGCTGGCCCTGGCGGCAGGTGGCGAAGGCATCCAGCGCGCGGACGCCGAGGTCGATGCGCGGCCCGAGCCGGGCGCGCTGGCCGGCGGCCGGCGGGAGGGCGCGGATCGGGCGGGGGTGGCGGCCGGGGCGGAGCGGCCCGCGGCCGTCGAGCGGCCGGCCGAGCGGGTCGAGGACCCGGCCGAGCCAGCTGGTATCGGGCGCGAGGCTGCCGGGGGCGACGAGATGCGCCGGGCAGCCGGCGCCGATCCCGGCGATCGGGCCGAAAGCGAGCGCGGTGGCTAGGTCATCGGCGAGCGCCACGACCTCGCCGAGCACGGGCTCGCCCTCGACCGGTGCGAGCCGCAGCCGGCTGCCGAGCCTGAGCCAAGGTGCGAGACCTGAGACACGGAATGATATGGCCTCGGCCGCCACAACCATGCCGTGCATGTCGATGGGCAGCAGCCCGGACAGACCGCCGGATGCTGCCGAAAAGGCCTCTATGGTAGCCGATTTGTCTCGTTTTGTGACGAACATCCCGGGTTTAACCGATATGAAGTGGCTTTTCCGTGATCTTGGTACACGCCAGAGGTGAATTTCCCCTTCACTTCGCGCGCAGGAGTGATAGTTTTAGACACGTCAAGCGTGTGGAGTGCACCAGGATGCGTGTCTTATTGGTTGAAGATGACCTGACCGTGTCGCGTGGTATCGCGGCCATGCTCAAGTCGGCCGCCATGGTCGTGGAGGCCTGCGACACCGGCGAGGAGGCGATGGAACTCGCCCGCCTCTACGACTACGACATCATCATCCTCGACCTCGTCCTGCCGGACATGGAGGGCTACGAGGTGGTCCGCCGGCTCCGTGCCGCCCGGGTCGAGACCCCGGTCCTCATCCTCTCCGGCCTGACCAGGCCGCAAGCGAAGGTGAAGGGCTTCGGCGTCGGCGCCGACGACTTCATCAGCAAGCCCTTCGACAGCCAGGAGTTGCTGGCCCGGATCCAGGCGGTGGTGCGCCGCACCAAGGGCTTCGCCCAGCCGAGCCTGACCGTCGGCCCCCTCACCCTGAACCTCGGCTCGCGCGAGGTGCTGGTGGCCGGCCGGCCGGTGCATCTGACGGGCAAGGAATACGCCATCCTCGAGCTGCTGACGCTCCGCAAGGGCGTGGTGATGACGAAGGAGGCCTTCCTGAACCACCTCTATGGCGGCATGGACGAGCCGGAGGTGAAGATCATCGACGTCTTCATCTGCAAGCTGCGCAAGAAGCTCGCCCAGGCCGGGGCGGACAACCTGATCGGCACGGTCTGGGGCCGTGGCTACGTCATGCGCGACCCGCAGCAGCAGGCGCTTCGCGTTCCGGCGGTGGCAGCCAGCCCGGCCCACGTCGCGGCCTGACAGGGCAGAGGCGCGTCCCGCGGGCCCAAGGCCCGCGGGGAGCGACCTCAGCCCGCCATCGCCGCGGGCCGCGGTCGCTCATAGGCGCCGCGCTCACCGGCGACCGGCACGACCTTCTCGGTCAGCCCGAGCACGGTCTCGGCGCCGCCAAGATAGAGCACGCCATCCGCCGCCAGCTGCTCGGCCATGGCGCCCAGGACGCGGGCCTTGGTCGGGGCATCGAAATAGATCAGCACGTTGCGGCAGAAGATCACGTCGAACCGGCCGAGCCCGCGCAGGTCCGACAGCAGATTGAAGCGCTCGAACTTCGTCATGGCCCGCAGCTCGGCGGCAACCTGCCAGCGGGTCTCCTGCTGGCGGAAATGCTTCACCAGCAGCCGCGCCGGCAGGCCGCGCTGCACCTCGAACTGGGTGAACCAGCCCTCGCGCGCGCGCGCCAGCACCTCCGTCGAGATGTCGGTGCCGAGGATCTCGACAGGGCGGTTGCCGAGCTGCGGCGCCAGCTCCTGCGCGATCATCGCGATGGAGTAGGCCTCCTGCCCGGTCGAGCAGGCAGCCGACCAGATCCGCAGCTTCGCGCCCGCCGGCCGTGCCGCGGCCAGGCCCGGCAGCAGCTTGCGCAGGTGATCGAACGGCTTGCCGTCGCGGAAGAAGCTGCTCTCGTTGGTGGTCAGCGCCTCGGTGACCTGCTCGGCGAGCACCGCCGCCCGTGGATCGCGCAGCTTCAGCGCAAGCGCATCGAGGCTCGTCAGCCCTTCGCGTTTCAGCAGCGGGGCGAGCCGGGTTTCCAGCATGTAGCCCTTGTCCGGCGTCAGCACGAGGCCGGAGCGGCCCTTCACCAGGCCGGCGATGTAACTGAAGCTCTCTGCATTCATGCGACCGCTCCCGCACGGGCGGGCAAGGCCGCCAGTATCTGTTCCGCCAACTGTTCCGGCGGCAGCAGCACCCGGGCCAGCCCGGCCTTGGCGACCGCCCCGGGCATGCCCCAGACCACCGAACTCGCCTCGTCCTGCGCCAGCACGGTGCCGCCGGCCTGGGCGACGAGCCGGCAGCCATTCAACCCATCCGAGCCCATGCCGGTCAGGATCACCGCCAGCACCGCATCGGCGCAGCAGGCGGCCAGGCTGCGGAGCAGCGGATCGACCGCGGGGCGGCAGAAATTCTCGGGCGGACCGCTGCCGATCCGCGCCACCAGCGACCCGCCCGGCCCTGCCTCCACCGTCAGGTGGCGGTCGCCCGGGGCCAGGTAGAGCCGGCCGGGCCGCAAGGTCTCGCCCTCGACCGCTTCGGCGCAGGGCAGCCGCTTCAGCCGGTTGAGGTGGTCGGCCAGCATGGCGGTGAAGCCGGCCGGCATGTGCTGCACCACGACGACCGGCACCGGCAGCGGCCGCGTCAGCCCCTTGACCAGGGTCGCCAGCGCCTGCGGCCCGCCGGTCGAGCAGCCGATCGCCACCACCCGCAGGCCACCGCGCGGCGCGACCGCCACGGCCGCCGGCGTCACGCGGCGCACCGGCGCGCTGACCGGCGCCGGACGCGCGCGACCCATGCGCGCCCAGCCCTTCACCTTGGCGACCAGGTCGGCCCGGAAATTCGGATCCGCCAGGCCGCCGCCGGCAGCCTGCGGTTTCGGGATGTAGTCCACCGCGCCGGCGCGCAGCGCATCCATGGTCACCGCGGCGCCCTTCTGCGACAGCGCGCTGGCGACGATCACCGCCGGCCGCGGCGTCTGCTTCAGCAGCAGCGGCAGCGCGGTCATGCCGTCCATCACCGGCATCTCGAGGTCGAGCAGCACGACCTGCGGCCGGCCCGCCAACGGCAGGGCGGCAAAGGCCTCGACCGCCTGGCGGCCATCGCCCACCCGGGAGACCACGCGGATCTCCGGATCGGCCTCCAGCACCCGGGCGAGTGCGGCCCGCACCGTCGTGCTGTCGTCGCAGAGCATGACCCGGACCGGGCCCTCCGCCAGGCTCACCCGACGGTATCCGCCAGCAGCCCGACCTGGATGAACTTGTCGCGCAGGATCGCCTCATCGAAGGGCTTCATGACGTATTCCTGGGCGCCGGCCTCCAGCCCCTCGACGATCTTCTCCATCGCCGCCTCGGTGGTGCAGAACACCACCACCGGGTGGTCGGGGCCGAATTCCTGGCGCGCGGCGCGCAGGAAGCTGATGCCGTCCATCACCGGCATGTTCCAGTCGAGCAGCACCGCCCGCGGCAGCTTGGCCCGGCAGGCCGCCAGCGCCTGCGCGCCATCCTCGGCCTCCGTCACCTGGAAGCCCTGGTTTTCCAGCATGCGCCGGGCCGCCTTGCGGACCACGCGGCTGTCATCGACCACCAGGCAGGTGATCGGCTCCTGATCGGCCATGGCGCGGCTACCCGATCGCCAGGATGCGCTCGACATCGAGCAGGATCAGCAACTGGCCATCCATCCGGTGCACGCCGAGCGCGATCTCGCGCCAGAGCGGGTCGAGCGTCGGCGGGTTGGGCGCGCGGTCGGCGAGCGGCAGCGGCAGCACCTCACCCACCTCGTCGGCGAGCAGGCTGTAGAGCTCGCCGTCGCGGTCGACGACCACGCTCATCGGGCCCGACTGCGCCTCGCCGCGCGGCGGCAGACCCAGCCGAAGGCGCAGGTCGATCGCGGTGACGATGCGGCCCCGCAGGTTGAGGCTGCCGGCCACCTCGGGCGGCGCCAGCGGGATGCGCGTGATCGCCTGCGGCCCCAGTACGTCGCGCACCGCGAGCACCGGCACGCCGCAGAGCTGGCCGGCGACGGTCAGCGTCAGGAAGACCTCCTCGGCTTCCTCCGCCGCGCCGATTCCGGCGCGGCCGGACGCGCCGCGAGCGGCAGCGTTCAGTCCCTGGTCCATGACGGTCTCCCCTGGCTGCGCCGATTCACGCGGCCACATGCGCCACGAGGCATTGCCGGAGGCTTTCCAGCAGCGCCGCGCGATCGAATTTCGCGACATAGTCGGTGAAGCCGGCCATCCGGCCGAGCTCGACATCGGCGGGCTCCGCGCGCCCGGTCAGCGCGATCAGCGGCAGCTCCTTCCAGGGCCCGTCCTCGCGGATCACCCGCGCCAGCGCCATGCCGTCCATCCCCGGCAGGTTGATGTCGGAGACGATGCCGTCGAAGGTCATGCCGTGCTCGCGCAGCCGCAGCGCCTCCTCGGCATCGGCCACCGCGGTGACGCGATAGCCGGCGGCACCCAGCGCCGGCACCACCAGGCTGCGGAAGAAGGCGCTGTCCTCGACCAGCAGCACGCTGCGGCCATGCTGCGCGCTCTGCGCATTCGCGCCGAACCAGTCCTCGCCGGCCTGGCGCAGCCACCAGGCGGTATCCAGCAGTTCCGTCACCTTGGTGCTGATCACCGCGGTGCCGAGATAGCCGGGCCGCTCGCCGGCCGGGTCGACCACGAGCTTCTCCTCGACCACGTCGAGGATCTCGTCGACCATCAGCCCCATGGCGCGCTCGCCGTCGCTGAACACCAGCACCGGCTGGCGCTCCGGCGCGCTCTCGGCGTCCCAGTGGCCGGTCAGCGGCACCAGCGGCATCAGCTTGCCGCGGTACTGGATCAGCGGCCGGCCGCCCGCCACCTCGATCCGCTCGCGCTCGACATCCTCGAGCCGCGAGATCAGGCCGAGCGGCACCGCCTTCGGCGCGACGTCGCCCGCGCGGAACAGCAGCAGCGCGGTCTTGTCGTCGGACTGCGTCACCTGCGCGTTGCGCGCCTGCTTGTCCTGGTCGGTATCGCCGCCCTCGGTGCCGAGGCCGTTGGCGCGCGCGATCCCGTTCGGGTCGAGGATCATGATCACGCTGCCATCGCCGAGGATGGTGTTGCCGCTGAACATCGTCACGTGGCGCAGGATCGGCGCCACCGGCTTCACCACGATCTCCTCGGTGTCGAAGACCCGGTCGACGATGATGCCGAAGACATGCGCGCCGACCTGGGTGACCACGACGAAGCCGCTCTCTTCACTTGCGGTGCCATCGAGCTCGAGCAGCCGTGCCAGGTGCACCAGAGGCAGCAGCCGGTCGCGCAGCCGCAGCACGGGGACGTCCTTGATCCGCTCGAGCTTCGCCGCGCCCTCGCCACCGACCCGCACCAGCTCGACCACGCCGATCTGCGGGATCGCGAAGCGCTCGCCGCCGCTCTCGACGATCAGGGCGGAGACGATTGCGAGCGTCAGCGGGATCTTGATGACGAAGGTGGTGCCGAAGCCTTCCTTCGAGCGGATGTCGATGGTGCCGCCGATCCGCTCCATGTTGGTCTTGACCACGTCCATCCCGACGCCGCGGCCGGAGACGGCGGTGATCGCCGCCGCGGTCGAGAAGCCGGGGCGGAAGATGAAGCGGTGGATCTCGCGCTCGCTCATGCCGGCGAGCTCGGCCTCGCTGGCGAGGCCCTGGTTCAGCACCTTGCTGCGGATCTTCTGGGCATTCAGGCCGCGGCCGTCATCGCCGATCTCGATGATGATGTGGCCGCCCTGGTGCATGGCGTTCAGCAGAATGCGGCCGGTCTCGGACTTGCCGGCGGCCACCCGCTCGGCCGGCGTCTCGAGGCCATGGTCGCCGGAGTTCCGCACCATGTGCGTCAGCGGGTCCTTGATCAGCTCGAGCACCTGGCGGTCGAGCTCGGTCTCGGCGCCGCGCATCTCGAGGTTGATCTTCTTGCCCAATTCCACGCTGAGATCGCGGACCAACCGCGGCAGCTTCGCCCAGGCATTGCCGATCGGCTGCATGCGGGTCTTCATGACCCCCTCCTGCAGGTCGGAGGTTATGTGGCTGAGCCGCTGCAGCGGCACGGCGAAGTGGCTATCGCCCTCGGCGCGGGCCAACTGGAGCAGCTGATTGCGGGTCAGCACCAGCTCGGAGACCAGCATCATCAGGCCTTCGAGCACGTCGACCGTGACGCGGATGGTCTGCGGCGCGCCGGCGCCGCCGGCCGAGGGCTCCGGCTCCGCGGCGGGCAGCGGCGGGGCCTTGGCCGAAGCGGCCGCGACCGGCACAGGGGCGGGCACAGGGGCGGGCGCGGGGGCCACGGCCTCCGCGGCGGCCGCGGGCGCCGGCTCAGGCTCGGGCTCCGGGTCGGGGTCGTGCGCCGGCGCGGCGGCGACCGGCCCCCGCGCGGCCGCGCCGAGGCCCGCGGCCTCGTCGTTCAGCAGCCCGATCAGCCCGGCATCGTCGCCCGCCGGCTCCGCCCCGCTCGTCTCGAGCGACGCGACGATGCCGCGGATGGCATCGGTCGCCTTCAGGATCAGCGAGATACCGGCCTGCGAGACCTGCAGCGCGCCGTCGCGGTACTTGCCGAGCACGTTCTCGGCGGCATGCGCCACCGCCTCCATCCGGCCGAGGCCGAGGAAGCCGCAGGTACCCTTGATCGTGTGGACGATCCGGAAGACCTCGGAGAGGGTGCCGGCATCGTCCGGCGCCCGCTCGAGCCGCACCAGCGCGGCATCGAGCGCCACCAGGCCCTCATTGGTTTCGGTCAGAAAATCCGCGAGCAGATCGTCCATCGCCTTCCTCGCTCAGCGTCCACCAGCAGGACGGGTCGTTGGCGTGCGAGGATGAGCGGCGCGGGCGAAGATTCCGTAAAGCCCGCTCAGGCCGGGCCGAGCACCAGCGGCGGCAGGCCGGGGCCGGCCCCGAGCGCGAAGGAGACCTCCCATTGCGCGGCGGCGGCCAGCCGGCCGAGCAGCGGCGTCACCACCCGCCGCGGGCCCTGCTCCAGCGACGGCGCGAGCGTCGTCGTGTCCAGCAGCGCCTCGAGGCCTTTCGGCCAGGCCGCCCCCGGCCCTTCGGGCAGCACCACCAGCCCCGCCTCGCCGCCGCTCAGCGCCACCACCCCGCCGCGCGGCAAGGCCTCGGCGCCGAGCAGGGCGGCATTCAGCGCCAGGGGGACCAGGGCGCCGGGCAGCCTGCCGCCACGCGCCAGCCCGGTCAGCTGGAAGCGGACCCGCGGCGAGGCCGGCGCGGCCGCCAGCAGCCCCGCCAATTCCTCGGCAGAGCGGTCCTCGCCGGGCAGCCCCCAGGCGGCCGAATAGAGCATCAGGCGCTGCCGCAGCATCCCGGCGGTCTCCCGCGCCAGGGCCTGCAGCTCGTCATCGCCGGGCGCGGCCAGGTCGAGCGTGCTGCCGAGCGTGCCCACCACGCCGCCCAGGTCGTGGCAGAGCCGGGCGCAGAGAAGCTGGGCCAGGTGGAGGTCAGCGAGCATCGGCCACATCCTGTCGGCTGTCCCAGAAAGGGCTAGAATAGGAGAGGTTAGCGTTCCGTATCCAAGGCGTGCGAGGGTTCCTGTGCCATGTCCGACCTGATCGAGCCCGGGATGCGGGTGCGCCACCCCGGCCAGCCAGACTGGGGCATCGGCCAGGTGCAATCGGTGATCGGGCAGCGGGTGACGGTGAACTTCGAGCATGCCGGCAAGCTGCTGATCAATGCCGCCGTGGTCGCCCTCGAGGCGGTCGAGGATGCGGATCAGCCGCAGGGTCTTGCCTCAGGTCTTGCGCCCAGGGGGGGTCCCGGCCCAAATCCTTGATCGAAGCTTGATCTCTCCAGGGGAATCTCCGGCATGATCGATCCGTTCGGCCGACGGATCTCCTATCTCCGTGTCTCGGTCACCGACCGCTGCGACCTTCGCTGCGTCTACTGCATGGCCGAGGACATGACCTTCCTGCCGAAGGCGGAGGTGCTGACGCTCGAGGAGCTGGACCGGCTCTGCGGCACCTTCATCGACATGGGCGTCGAGCGCATCCGGCTGACCGGCGGCGAGCCACTGGTGCGGAAGAACGTCATCTCGCTGTTCCGCAGCCTGGGCGCCCGCATTGGGGCCGGCGGCCTGAAGGAGCTGACGGTCACCACCAACGGCACCCAGCTTTCGACCATGGCCGATGAGCTGTATTCGGCCGGCGTGCGGCGCATCAACGTCTCGATGGACACGCTCGACCCGGCGGCCTTCAAGGCGGCGACCCGCTGGGGCGAGCTGGGGCGGGTGATGGACGGCATCTTCGCCGCCAAGGCCGCCGGCCTCGCGGTCAAAATCAACGCCGTCGCGCTGAAGGGCCTGAACGAGCACGAATACGACCGCATGATCGCCTGGTGCGGCGAGCATGGCTTCGACCTGACGCTGATCGAGACCATGCCGCTCGGGGAGATCGGCGGTGACCGCACCGACCAGTACCTGCCGCTGTCGCTGGTCCGCAGCCGGCTGCGCGAGCACTGGACGCTCGAGGAGACCGACTACCGCACCGGCGGCCCGGCGCGGTACTTCGTGGTGAAGGAGACCGGCCGGCGGCTCGGCTTCATCACCCCGCTGACGCATAATTTCTGCGAGAGCTGCAACCGGGTGCGGCTGACCTGCACCGGCACGCTCTACATGTGCCTCGGCCAGGAGGATGCCGCCGACCTGCGGCGGCCGCTGCGCGACCCCGATGTCGACGAGGCCGGGCTGCGGGCGGCGATCGAGGCGGCGATCGCGCGCAAGCCGAAAGGCCACGACTTCGTCATCGATCGTGGCCGCACCGCGCCCGCGGTCGGCCGGCACATGAGCGTGACCGGCGGCTGAGCCGGCCGACCGCTGCGCAAGCGGCGAAAATCTGCCAAGGTGTCAACGGTTCCGCACGATTCGCGGCGGAGAGGATGGGCATGGGCACGCTGCAGGAACTCGCCTCCACCCTGGCCGTACCGGGGCTGCCCGGCTGGACCGGGCTGCTCGCGCTGCTGCTGCTGCTGCTGGCCGGCCTCGCCTTCGTGCTGATGCCCTTCAGCGTCTTCGGCGTGAAGGGCAGGCTGGACGCCATCGAGGCGCAGCTGGACGAAATCCAGGCCGAGCTGCGCAGCCTTTCCATGCGGATCTCCGAGGCGCCGCGCCGGCCGCAATCCGACGACTGGGTCGAGCTGCCGAGCCGACCGCGCGTGGCCGAGGAGCCGACGCCGCGGGTCAACCCGCCCATCCCGCCGCCGGCCGCCTGGCCGGAAAGTGGCCGCTCGCGCGCCGAGCCGCGCCTGGACTGGCCGCGGCGGTAAGCCTGCGATCGTCCGACGAGCTTGCTCCGAAGGGCATGAATCGCAGGCGCCCACAGCATCGGCTTGCCCTGGCCCGGCGGCCGGGGCTTCATGCGCGGACGGCAGGGAATGCTCGGCATGCGCATCAGCGTCATTCAGATGAACCAGGGCTCCGACAAGGCCGCCAACATGGCCTCGGCCGAACGGCTGATCGGCGCGGCGGTCGAGGCCGACAGGCCCGGGCTTGTCACCCTGCCGGAGACCTGGACCAATCTCGGCGGCGGCCGAGACAGCCGGCGCGCCGCCGCCGAGGTGCTGCCGCCCGAGGGCTCGGGCGCCGAGGGCGGGCCGGCCTATGAGCTGATGCGCGGGCTCGCGCGGCGGCACGGCATTCATGTGCATGGCGGCTCGATGATCGAGGATGGCGGCGAGAAGCTGTTCAACACGACCGTCGTCTTCGACCCTGCGGGGCGCGAGATCGCGCGCTACCGCAAGATCCACCTGTTCGACATCACCGGGCCCGACGGCACCGGGTACCGGGAGAGCGCGCTCTACGGCGCCGGCGACCGGCTGGTGCTGTTCGAGGCGGGCGGCGTCAGCTTCGGCTGCACCATCTGCTACGACGTGCGCTTTGCCGAGCAGTATCTCGAACTGCGCCGCCGCGGCGCCGAGGCGATCTTCGTGCCCTCCAACTTCACGCTCCAGACCGGCAAGGACCACTGGGAGGTGCTGATGCGGGCGCGGGCGATCGAGAGCCAGTGCTGGATCCTCGCGGCGGCGTCCTTCGGTCAGTACGAGGAGCGCGGCGCGCAGCGCTCGGTCTATGGCCATTCGCTGATCGCCGACCCTTGGGGGCATGTGGTCGCCAAGGCGTCCGACGGCGTGGGCTGGGCCACCGCGCGGATCGATCCCTCGGTGACGGCGCGGGTGCGGCGCGACATGCCGGTGCTGGAGCATCGCGCCGCCAGGCGCGTGGAACTTGGCGACGCCGCCAGGCGCCTGGCGCTGTGAACGACCTGCTGCCGGCCGAGCCGTTGCTGCCGGCGGAGCTGAAGGGGCGCATCGCCTTCCTCGCGGCGAATGCCGAGATCGCCGGCGCGGCGCGGGAGGTGCTGGCGGCGCGCTATGGCGATGCGCCGGTGGAGCAGGCGGCGGTGGTGGTCGCCCTCGGCGGCGATGGCTGCATGCTGGAGACGCAGCACAAGCTGCTCGGGCGGAACCTGCCGGTCTATGGCATGAACCGCGGCAGCGTCGGCTTCCTGATGAACGACTACCGCGAGGAGGCGCTGCTCGAGCGGCTGTCGGTCGCGCAGGCCGCCGTGCTGCACCCCTTGCGGATGAAGACGCAGGACGAGCACGGCGCGGTGCTGGAATCGCTCGCCATCAACGAGGTCTCGCTGCTGCGCGAGACGCGCCAGGCGGCCAAGATCCGCATCCTGGTCGACGGCAAGATCCGGCTGCAGGAGCTGATCTGCGACGGCGTGCTGGTGGCGACGCCGGCGGGGAGCACGGCCTACAACCTCTCGGCGCATGGGCCGATCGTGCCGCTCGGCGCCAACCTGCTGCCGCTGACGCCGATCTCGGCGTTTCGGCCACGGCGCTGGCGCGGCGCCTTGCTGCCGTCCGATGCCGAGGTGGTGTTCGAGATCCTCGAGGCCGGCAAGCGCCCGGTCGCGGCGGTCGCCGACTATACCGAGGTGCGCGACGTACGGCGGGTGGAGGTGCGCGAGGATCGCTCGATCACGCTGACGCTGCTGTTCGATCCGGACCATGGCCTCTCCGAGCGGATCATCGCGGAGCA
>Ga0114976_10000943_pt1 | contig 18127 bp, 43 predicted proteins | sample S_130805_EF_Meta_FD_87319 | JGI IMG/M metagenome (GOLD analysis project Ga0114976, IMG submission 87319) | Freshwater microbial communities from Lake Simoncouche, Canada to study carbon cycling - S_130805_EF_MetaG | ecosystem: Environmental > Aquatic > Freshwater > Lake | place: Lake...
CTTCTGAAGGTTTTTCAGCTTTGTCTTCTTTTGTGCCATGCTCAGAGTCATCTATAAAGGCTCTCCAGGCCACTAGTCCTTGTAATACAAAATTAAGCACAATAATAATCCAGGTAACAAAAGTATAATAAGGCACCGTAGAAGAAGGAGCGGATGGATGTATATAGTGGTTTAAATCTGCTGTTAAAGAGGCTAAAGAAGCAGTTGCTATATATAAAAATAATTTAGCATTCCTACAATTTATAAAATTACATTTCATCATGATTATACTTATCATTAAGAAAGTTAAGAGTTTTGTCTCTGTTGGTAAATAACATAGACTTATGACCATTAAAGATACCTTAAATCTAATTCTAGAAACAAGAGAGGTTTTAATAGAAGACTATCAATACATTCACAAAAAAACTCCAGATAATCAAGAATTATTAAATCATGCCAGAGAGATAATAAAGGAAAACAATGTGGAGGAATTACTTAGTGGTATTTTGATAGAAGATACTATCAAAGTATATAAGCTTCTTTTATTGTCAGCTGCTACCTGTAATCTAAAAGAGTAATCTTTTCTTGACTGTAGGATCTATAGTGTTATTATAAAATAATGTCTTTAGAATTTAAATTAAAAGAAAATTATCCTAAATTATTTTCTAGGTTAGAACATTTTAAAGCCAAAGAAGAATGGGGACCACTATTGTTTAAGTTTTGTGAAAAACTCCAAACTTATATAGAAGAGAATGATGAGCAACAGGTTACTATAAGTGCTATTTATCTATTGCCAGATGGGCAACCAATAATCCATGCAAACACTCATGGCATGGAGAAGGCAGAGGACTTGATAGACGAGGTGGAAGAAGATATTTTACTTTTAGGAATTGATTAAATAGATCGCAAAGATCATTAAAAATATTCCAACCCATTGAATGGAGGTAACACTTTCTCCGCATAACACATATCCGGTGAAATAAGCTAAGCATCCTACCACGTCAAAAAGAGCACTTAATTGTACTAAGGACAAAGTGGATCTCTTAACCGCTAGAGACCAAATCATCATACTAATCACACTACTAAACAAAGTAGACCAACCAGGCAAGGTCTTACTTCTTACGGATAAGGTCACCCAAGCACTTATAGCACATATGACAGCATAAGCACTGGCTATATAAACATTGAAAGACATATAATATACTTATAAGGATTTAGCTAACTATTCCTTATAAGATATAAAAATTGTCTACCGTCCGAGTCTTGGGATTTTAACTGGATAATTGTTGTTTGGTTTTTTGGAATTTTCGGAGAAGTCGTTTAAGGTTCCTCCGAAAAGGTTCAAATCTTCTCTCTGCTTAAAAACAAAGAGCTGTTGAATCTTTTCCAACAAACCTAGAACAATCCCGTAGTAATGGATAGCGGTTTTCATATACTTCAATATTTACCCTTTTTAGGCAATAAAAAATGCCTTTCTTTTTCAAGAAAGGCATTTTTTGTTTTGGATTTATTCCTTTAGAAAGAAACTGCTAAACTAGCCTGGTTGACCCATTGTCCAGTACCAACGTCTTTGGCTTGACAATTAGTAGTGTAATAGGTACTTCCGGCTTTAACCGACAATCGATCTGTCAAAGGATAACTCAGAGTTACTCCGGCTCCTAGATAAGCATACTTCTGTTCTAGATTAGTAACCTGATAATTACTAGACCTAATTCCCGCGGACAAGGGTACATCGGCTCGAAGCTTGCCGAGACTATACCCGGGCACGACCCCTGTTTCGTACCAGACCCCCGACTTTGGATCGGTGAACTGCTCGGTAACGACATACGGATGCAAGGCTACTGCCCACAGACCCGCGTCATTAAATGTCGCCCGCAAGGTAACACTCTGTGCGTTCTGTCCGCCTCCGTCCGGAAAGGTCACGTAACGGTAACCTGGAACTAAGGTCAAGCGACCAACGGTTAGAATGGCTCCGGTATGAAACCTGGCTCGATACCAAGTAGAACCTTTAGTTCCGAGCTCCTGAGCGGCGTTCAGGAACAAAGAGCCTCCGTCAAAAAGGGAATACTTTAAGGAAAGCCTTGGAACGTATGTGGTTTGATTGGATACCGGAGTCCCTTCAGAATAGTCTTGCTTAGAGACTACCTTAGTTTCTAGAGAACCAGTTAGCCTGGAATCTGCTGCTGGGGCTACGGTGGTGAATGCCAAAGCCAATAGGCTGGCTACGATGGTTGTTTTCTTTGTCATATGTTTTGTTTTTTGTTCGGGGAGATTATTCGGAAAGTTCAAAATCTTCATCTAGGAATTTACGTCCTTTAAAGCTTTGGGTAGCTGCTAGGTATTCTAGGGCTTTGCTCTTCGGATAGGCATTATAGATGAAATTCATGAGAAATTCATAAGCTGCATCTGAGATGCCATTAGGATCGTCTAGGAGCAACTGTACTGCCTTTACTAGGAGAAATTCTGTATATTCTGAAGGGTCCGTGTTCATGTTTCCTATTATAGGAGGGTTCGGACTTTCTGGCTAGTAAAATCTTTAAATAGATTGAAAAATCTTTTTAACCTTAGCTAGATCTCCTTTGATCTTAGCATGAGCCTGAGCTACCTTTTCAGGAGGAGCTTTATCCCATTTAGTAGCATTAAGAGTGACGTCTATCTTATCAGTATAGAGTTCCCAAAATTTATTAAGGAAGTCTTCTGGAGTTTGATATTCCGATAGGTTTCCTTTGCCTAACATTCCGTTTCGATCGAAACTCTTTACTAAACCTTTGATTCCTTTTATTAGATATTCTGCTTTAACGTCTTCGGTATTAATTCCTGGATTGGCTTTGAGTAAAGGATCGGCTGTGGCTACTATGGCGTCTGTACCTGCTTCATACTTGAGAATATCTAAGATAAAGGTTCGAGGATTGGTGGAAACCGTATGTAATTCAAATTGTCCTCTGGTGGAAGCAAAGGGTTGTCTCTTTCCTTCTTTTGACTTGAATTGGACTCCGTTATGTTGAATACTCAGATTTAAACAGTCTCCTAAAACAGAAATCAGATTTCCATATAACATTCCTTTGAGTCCACGTTCCGGAGTGGCTCTATATCTACCCCATTCTAATAGATGACTTTGATGTATAATAAGATCTACCTGAACCCAGTCCTCTCCTCCTATATTGATGATGGGTTTACCTCCTTCAGAAGTGGGAGAAATGTTTTGTGGTTGGGCTTCATCTATGAATTGTTTAAATACATTATACCATTGAGTCTGATTCTTTTGAGGAGTCTCTTCATAAAGAGGAACCTCTACTTGTATGTCAATATCTCCATAATGAATATTATCTACATTAGGATCCTTTAGATCTTCTTTGTAATGGGCTGTGCTTCCTAAGAAAGAACCAAATTTGGCTGGTGGCAAGTTCTTCGTTTTAGCATATTCATTATACTGATCCAAGAATTGCATTATTAAAGGTTCTACAGTGGCAATAGTCCTAGGAGTAATAACTGTCTGTTGAGTTAAAGTAGAAGCAAGACCCCCTTCATTAAGAATAGCATTGACTCTATAAAAAGACTTAAACGAAATCATATTCCTTACTTAGATTTCTTATTCTTTCTTTCCACTATTTCTTGAAGAACTGGCATCATAGATTCGCTTACCAAATTAGATTCTTTATCTCTTTCGGTAATAAAATCCTTAAGATGTTCATTCTCTAATTCTAAATCAGCATTACGAGTCATCACCTCCGCCAGTAAATTTTGTAAAGATAATATACGAGCTATATAACTATCCGCTTCTCTTCGGAGATTCTTAACAGTCTCTCTAGCATCAGCGCGCAATCTTTCATAGGAACCTTCTTCGTAAAATACCATGGAGATATTTATCCGGGGAAGGTAAGATATGAAAGTGGGTACCCCGCGGACCGGATGCTTTTAGCCTTTTCGCAAGCCGTCTCCGTTGAAAGGCCATAGGGGGTACCCACTAGCCAAGAGAGAGGCATAAGGGGGATATGGAACCAGGTACCCGAATAGCCCCCACCCCACCCAGCCGCCTTCCTCAGCTATAGGGTGTTTCCAAAACCCCGGGGTCCTTTCATACCACGGTGTAAAAAATTGCCGCGCCTCTCTAACGCCCCAGAGGTCCCTCTCCGCCTCTGGGGCTTGACTCACCGCCTACGCTACTCGGGTCAGCTGACCACCAGGCTTGAAGGTCAGGAGGAAGCATCCTGGAAGCCACGGAGTCCAAAGAGAGAGGTAGCACTTGTCGGCCTTGCTGAAGTACTCCACCTTCACATCCCACGTGTAGATGCTGAGCTCACTAGGCCTCGTCTCCAGGACTGCACAGGGCATGCCCTGCCAGAGGTAGGAGGCGCCGACGATTGGGGTGGTATGGTCTTCAGCGGTGGTGTGGTTCATGTCGTTCTTCATCATGTAATAATATTAGTAGAGGAGATGGGGAACCGCAAGGCCTAGAGGTAGTAGTCGGTGAGCTGTTGGATCACTAGAGGGCTGAAGCTGCCGTACACTTTGAACCAGGAGTACACCTGGCAGCTGACATCACTGGATCCGATCTCCGGAGCACCCAAGTCCAGGAGAGCTTGAACGGCAGATCTGCGGAGATCACTCTGGTCACTGGGATGCAGGGCACGGAAGGCTTCGAGGTAGACTTCGAACGTTACTTCGGATGGGATCGTGTTTTTCATCATGTAATAATATTAAAGGATGTACTGGGGAACCTCAAGGCCTACTTAGCCGAGGGCCTGCTCTGGGGTGATCTGGTCACAGATACAGGTGAGGACCTCTCTCATGTAGTCTGCCGCAGCCGGATACCGATCCTCCGAGTCATTGACGTACTGGAGGATCATCTGGAGAGACTCAGACAACGGGCAAGTGGCCTCGGTGAGGATCATGGCTGCGGCGGACTGAACGGCTTCGGACATCGTGTTCTTCATCATGTAATAATATTAAAGGACTAAGTGGGGAACTGCAAGGACTACTTAGAGGACCACCTGCTCTGGCTCACAGGCCTGACAGACTAGCTCGAGCACAGCCTCCATGTACTCCACAGTTGCGGCTGTCATCCACTTGTCCCGGTTGTCGGAGACGTACTGGAGAATGATCTGGACCGACTCAGCCACTGAGACGTGAGGGGTCTTGAGGATCTCTGCGGCGGTGAACTGGACTGCTTCGGACTGGATGTATTCGTTCTTCATCATGTTTATATCTTAGAGGAGGTAATGGGGAAACTCAACACTTACTTAGATGCCCTGGGCGAGTACGGCGTCCTCTGGGCTCTGCCAGTAGGTCTTGGAGAAGGTCACTATCCAGGTGTCTCTGTTCGCTCGGAGGGCTTTGAACACCAGGGCATTGTCCTCATTGTCAAGCACCGTGATGGCATCCACCGAAGAGGTGTGGAAGACGCGGACCTTGTTGACGATGTACTGGACTCGCTTGGCTTCCTTGACGAGGACGTTGACTTGCTTCGTGCTGAGGACTCGGGTGTATGTGTTATTCATCATGTTTATATCTTAGAGGAGGATGTGGGGAAGCTCAACCCAGAATGGCTGCTGCCTTAGCCTCTGGGGTGTAGGTGGGAATGACATTATCCCAAGCTGCCTTGTAGGTCTCGTCAGTAAGTTTCTGATCCCCACCGACTCTGTCTGCCAGCATACGCATATAGGTGCGAGCATGCCCTTGTTGCTTGAACTCATGGACCCCATTCACTACCCAGAACTTGGTGAGGTTAGGCTTGCGAGGATCTGCATACCGTTCCTCAATGATCTCTACACAGCCTGCGTGCCGCGCTAAGAGGCGGAACTGGCTGCTGACCTTGACTAACTCTTTCTTGGTGTTCTTCATCATGTATCTATCTTAGAGGAGGATGTGGGGAAGCTCAACGCCTACTTGTTGATCTTGGTGTCACCCTGCTCAAGCCACCAGAGGAGGAGCTTGAGGTCCTGGATGGTCAGAGCGGACGACTCCGGGTGGACATCAATGAAGCTGTAGTGCTCGGTGTCAGCCCAGCCGGTCTTGAAGAGGACTCCATTCACCTCGAAGCCGTAGCAGGCCTGATTCATCTCTTCATCGGTCAGGGTGCTGATGTGACGGAACTCAACGAGCCGAGGAACGAGCCGAGGAGCTGGAGTGCTGATGGCGGACTTAACGGTCTCGATGATTGCGGCTTTCGTGGCTTTCGTGGCTGTCATGGTGTCTTTCATTGTTAAGATATTAAAGGATGTACTGGGGAAGCTCAACGCCTTAGTCGAGGCAATTTACCTCGTCGAGGTAATAGTCTCGGAGTCCGTCGATCACTTCCTGGCTGAAGCTTTCGTATAGTTTGAACCAGGTATACACCAGGTTGTCTACGTCGCCAGAATTAATCTCTCGGTCCCCGCGACTCAGAAGCTCTATCCTGGCACAGCGTCTCAGGTCTCTGGCGTCACAAGGGTGCAAGGCTCGAAAGGCGGTGAGGTAGTCGTTGTAGAGGTCTGCTTGGGTAATCGTATTGCTCATTGTTAAGATCTTAAAGGAGATACTGGGGAACCGCAACACTTACCAAGGCCGAGGAGTGACCTTCAGCTGCCGGAGATCTAGGCGGACTACATCCTGGTTGGGCAGAGCCACGTCCGCCGTGACCTTGTTCACCTTCACTACGGTGCCTTCGTAAGGGACATACTCGGTGACTCGTCCGTCGAAGAACGGAAGGACCCAGTCCACGGTCTGGCCGGTGGTGAGCTTGGTGACTTTTTCGGTGTGGCGTTTGATTGTCTTCATGGCGTTTCTCATCATGTAAATATCTTAAGGGTTATAAGGGGGAAGCTCAACACTTACTCACGCTCGGGAGTCTTGAGGACTACACCTTCCCTCTGCTTGGCCCTAGCCAGGAAGAGCTGCTGGCTGAACTTCTGGGTGGTGGCTTGCAGTTTGAGGGAAGGCGCTGGCCCTCTCATCACCTGTTCTAGTTTAGGGTGCTTGGCTGCGAGTTGCTTGCGGAATTCGAGGATGTCTGTCATGGTGTTTATCTTAAGGGTTAATGTGGGGAAACTCAAGCTTCAAGAGCGAGGACGTTGAAGGGAACTTTGACGATCTCATTGTTGGTGAGCTCGACCAGAACATCCAGCTCGGTGTTCTTCTCAAGCCGGGAAGCTACTGCCATAGCCTGCCAGAGGGTCTCGTGCTCGGAATGGGTCCGGTAGGGGAACTTGCCGGTGGCGAAGGAACGGGTGAGGACTTTGTACATAAGGACTAGAGGGTTGCGATGAATACTATGACTACTGCCATGCCGAGGATGATTACTGCTCCGATGACCCTTTCTTCTAAGGCGCGAAGGCTTTCGAAGCTCAGGTGTGTGACTTGAAGGTTCAGGTGGTTCATTACGTTTCTCATCATGTAAATATATTACAGGAGAAACTGGGGAACCACAACCCCTTAGTCCTCTAGCTCAAACCACTCTGGATAGAGGCTCTGTTCGAGTTCCCAATCCAGGGGTTCTTCTCGGGCACTATATTCCCGGACTTGGTCGGCGTGAAGACGGTTATTCCTACAGTAGTCACAAGCATTGTGATTCCTACAATGAGAATCCCAAGCTTTACTTCCGCGATAAGGCTGACGGTGTTCTTTACCATATTGAATTGCTTTCTCGAGTCCCATGTTAATAATTAGCGCGTCCTGCGGGTCTCATGCTTGTGGAGAATCACTACTGCAACGATTCCCAGGATGATCACCGGCCAGAAGTTGATCGCGATCTTCCCGAACACCTGAGCGATGAGGTTGAGCTTCTCTACGGTGGACATGTCGTATTCGTTAATCATGTTTCTATTATGGAGGAAGAAGTGGGGAACCACAAGGACTAAAGACCACGGACCAGCTTGTTGATCTTGGTCCTAATGGCTTGAGCTTCCTGGGTAAGTGGATCTCCGAGACCTACGTGACCACCGGTAAGGACAATCCGGTCTATGTCTGCCTCTACGGCTCGCAGTTGTTCCTTCAGTTTCTTAATTGCTTTTTCTTTCATCATGTTTATATCTTAGAGGAGGAAGTGGGGAAACTCAAGGCTATTCGTCGCATTCCTTGGCGTAGAAGGCATTCATCTCTTGGCCGGCTTCTATGCCTTCCACGTATCCCTTGTCCCGGCCTTCCTCGAAGGCGGCTTTCACTAGGTCCGCAAGGCAGGGAATGTATACTTCCGTGAAGTCCAGGGAATCTCTTCCCTGGGCGTAAAGTTCAACGATGTCGTTGCGGACGTACTTCTGGATCAGCGCGAGGATGTCTTCGTTCTTCATTGTGTTAATATTAGGAGGAAATACGGGGAAACACACGGCTTATCGAGCGATGAGGATGACTGCGAAGAACAACAGTCCCAGGAGGACGTAGTGGGAAAGGTGGATCGCCAGGGAAAGGACTGCTAGGACGGTGAGGGTTGCGTAGGTGAGAATGTCCGGGCAGGACAGGTAGGTGAGGGACGCGAGGAGGGTGAAGAGGGACAGGGAACGAATCATGAGAATATTATGAGTCAAAGTACGGGGAACTTCCATCTTTTTTTCTCTAGGGGAAGAACCTTGATTGAGAACGAGTTACAGATAATTGGGCTGGGAAAGAAAACTCCCGGGAAGGGAATGATGAAAAACGTCCCCCTCACACAAGAGGGAAGGCCTTCCCGGGAGTCCGCCCATGATGAAATTACTTCTTACGCTTCGGTCCCTGGGACTTCCGGGTATCTTCTGGCTTCCTCTTCATGTCCTTACATCCAGCGATGCAGTACTGGGAAATGGGGCACTGGGAACAACCGGCATCTAGATAGATATCAGGTCGCTGACAAGCTCCGCGCGTAAGCTCTTCTACTTCGTCTTTGTCTTTGAAATTGATCTTCACCGGCTTCTTATCCGGATCAAACTTAGGTAGAGTAGCACGGACCTTCTCTTTACGGTCCTCGATATCATCCACGGTTAGGTAATCCTCCACAGTATTACCTGATACGTTAATATCACCTGCCTTACCTTTACCACTCTTCGGAACCTTAACTTGTTTAGCTTCTTTCGCCGGAGCTTTAGCCTTACGACAATCACTGCATTCGAACTTCGTAAGCAGACCTTCGATGGACCCGTACTTGGGAAGCGTTCGCTTCAGGTTGTCTCCGAACATCGAGGTCTGCTTAGTCTTGCAAGAAGCACAGGTGATCTTCTGGGAAGGGAGGCGCTCATTCTCTTTAAAGAAGACCACCCAGTCCTTAAGGTTCTTGAACTGGTCACCACCGGATACTTCCTTGATCTTAGCCTTTGCGGCTTTGGCTTTGGCGTCGAGCTTCAAACGATATACTTTTTTCATCATGTAAATATCTTAGAGGTTTATACTGGGAACTACCACCCTTACTTGCTAGCTAGGCTATCTGCGATCTGCTGCATGATATCCTGGTCCTCCTCAGAGACTTCCTCTTCGAAGTAATGTTCTGCAATCTCATTCCAATTTACTTCACTCAGGTAATCATTCAGAGCCTCATAAGCTAGAGAGTTCTCTTTAACTCCCTCGAACTCAAGCTCATCCACCAGACACTCGAAAGCATCAGCTAGACAATCTACATCCTCGAACTTAGACTCCTTAACCAAGCTAGCGAAGATCTCGTCATAGCGGAGGTTGATGTTCCAGGTCTGCTTGTTCGTCCAACCGTTGTATGTGTTTTTCATCATGTAAATATCTTAGAGGTTTATGGGGGGAACAGCAACTACTATCGCTTGATCTTTGCTATCTGCTTGAGACACTCTTGTTCGTAGTAACGAACATGTTCAAAGAATTCTATCAATTTAGTCTTTGATTCTTCTGACTCATTAACTACATCAATAACATCATCATCCATGATGTCTGCTACTTGATCTAGATCTGAAAGAACTCTAGTCATAAGTTCTTTGATTAAAGTCAAACGTTTAGCTGGATGTACATTGTACTTGTATTGTTTCATCATGTAAATATCTTAGAGGTTATAAGGGGGAGCTTCACGAACGATCTTCAAATTACTTTACAGTAATCAAATCACGTTGATCCAATCGAACAACAGAACCATCTTCTTTCTTTACATCTACTGTAACTTGATTAACTTTAACGACAACACCGTTACATTTCACTTCTTCTAAACCGTTTTCATCTTTCAAGAAGATAGACCAAACGATAGATTTACCTACTTTGAACGTATTATTAAAAATGTGATTCAACCAAATATCAAAGTCTTTTTGCGTAGCTAACGATTTCTTTACGATCTTCTTAATGTTTTTCATCATGTAAATATCTTAGAGGTTATAAGGAGGAACCTCACGATCTTCTTTTTGACGTGAGGTTCCGCGGAAGATGCTATCGATCTGTCTCTGGATCTACTAATGTATTGATGAGAACGAGCGGATGCTTACTATCGTAATTAATGATCTCGCCGTTATCAAATAGAACTTGATCGTCTAAGACGAGACGTATATCTACATCGTTATCAAAGATTCTCCAATAGGAATATACTTCATAGTAAGCAGATTCAAGATTCTCTGGAGAATACTTTTGATACTTTACTTGTGTAAAGAGCTTTTCAGTTACGCGCTTCGCTTCGATCTTGATATGTTTCATCATGTAAATATCATAGACGATCATAGAGGGAACCTCAACGATGATCTTTCATCTCCTGATCTGGGGGAGAATCGAACTCAGCTCCCTTCCGGGGGGTATAGAGTCTCCTCCGCCTTAGAGGGGGAAAGGAGGACAGATCCATCCGGACTCAAGGGGGTATTGGTCGGGGTGATTCCATACATCGCCAATTCCGAGGGGGGTCTATTAGGATCCATTTCATAGACCTTCCGTCCCATAGGACCCCAGATTCTCGGTTCCGTTGCTTCATTACTAGTTGGGTCTGACATAGTTCTATTATACCTTCGGGTCCCAGGGAAAGCAATAGTCGATTAGTCATTTGTAGAAATTGGTTGAAGTTAAGGTAAGTTCCCTTAGGGTAATACATTGGGTTTACCATTCTTCTGTACTGGTTTACCATTCCCCTGTACTGGTTCTATACTTGTTTACCATTCTTCCTTACCCATTTACCTTCACATTACCCTTTTTATCGACTCTTTGTTTTCAACCTCTTCTTTATCAACTATTTACTTTTACCTTTACATTACCCTTTTTATCTCTTAGGATACTCTGGAACCTAGGGTCTTTATTATCCTAGTTCTATTAGTTAAGAGGTCTGTAGTATTAGGGATGCTCTAATAAAGGAGGTACTATAAACCTTGGCTCTATTAAGGTATGCGTTAATATAGACTGCGTTGCTATTACCTTAATTTATCTATCGGTTGTTTATACCAATTCCTTTGGTATCTCTTCGGTTAGATTGTCGCTCGTTATCGTAAAGGCTTTTCTCTTCTTTGCTTTACTAGTATCCAAAGCAACTATCTTTTCCATCTCTTCTGATACGGTTCTAATAGCTTCTGCTATAAAGTTAAATCTTAAAGCTGTGGGTAGTAATACATCATTTACTATCTTACTATGTTCTTCTGCTAGCTCATAGTTCTTATCATCTATAGCCTTACTGGTATGTTGTACTCTCCATCGAATTTGTTGTAAGAATTCTTCTATGCTTAAAAACTCTTGGTCCATATTAAACTTTACCTTATTATCCTATAATGTATTATCACCCACGTTGCTATTAACTCAAGTATTCCAATGTCTGATAATCCCTGCCACTATAAACAAATTGGTAATAAGGTATGTTAAAATGATAATCGTTCTAATAATAGCCACCTGGTCCGCTATATCATCTTTAGCATTAGCCTTTTCTCCCAAGGCCTTACTCCACAGATACCAAAGTCTTTTCATTAGGATAGAGTCATATCATCCCACTCATCCCAATCACTCATTTCCGGTTCTTCATCCTCTTGTGGATCTAAATCCATACATCTTCCATCTGGAAGAACCATTAAAGAGTCCAAGTTCCGAGTATGTTCTGTTCCTCTTTCTTTCCGGGTCATAACAAGGTTCTCTTCTTTCCAATAGTCAAATTCATAACCAGCATCGGTTAGTTCCTGATAACGAGCTTCCTGTTTAGGAGTCATAATTTGATGTTGTTCCAGGACTTTCTTGTAAGCTTCTTCTAAGAGTTGTTGGTCTTTGGACTTCATACTAGTGTATTCCTTTGTTGTTTTTGTTGTGCTATCCACTGTAAAGCTGCTGGGTTAGAAGGAGGAGCAGACATAAATTTGTTAATTTGTATTTTAATTGCTTGTAATTTAGAATTTATCGGATTTGAACTATTATCTATTGGTCCTAGCTGGCGATTCCAATTTTTTAATTTGCGATCCCCTTTCTCTAATTCTGCATCTTTTTTAGTAGTGTCTATATAAAAGAAATTGTTTTGAAAGATTTTTTGTAGAGTAGGAATGTTTTTTTGAATTTGTTCGTGTGTCGTTCTTTGAAAATCTTGTGGAATATTTCTTCCTACGCCGTACTTTTCTTTTTGTTCAGCTGCTCGTCTTTGTGCTCTTGTGATGGTTTCTTCTACATCTGGGACATTCACCATTATACAAGCAGCATCATAACCCATATTTAAAAGATTCTGCAAGTTTTCTTTAATATCTTCTACGTTTCGACCAGATCCATCAACAAGCAACCCAAGTCGGCCGTCCAGGAAATTGACTTTTTGCTTCTGTACTTTTTCCCAACTATTCTGCAGCTGATCTCCAGTCAATTTACCATCAGGTACTTGTCCTTTCTTAATCATCAACTCATTGAAATTGTCTAAATTAAGACTTCTCAGTCCTGTACCACCAATAAGCTTTTGAGCAATAGTACTCTTACCAGCTCCCATGGGCCCGGTCATGAATATTACCTTAAATATATGAGGATCATAAACACCCTCTGTATACAAATTCAACAAGTTTTCATATATAGCTTTAAATTTCATATTATTATTATTTATAGGATTCACTAGTCATAGTGGCTTGTCTCTCCGGTAAAGAAGGTATAGTTCCCTGGTTTCTTAATTTATGATTCAACCTAGCCATCGCTTGCTTTCTTGCATCTATAATCTTCTGCACATCTTTATCCTTAGTTCCTAATGCTGCAGCTCCATGAGCTTTAGCCATATCTTCAGCTGCTTTCTTATCTTTAGCTTCTTGTTCTTCTTTAGATAAAGTATTAACCTTAGAACCTCTAAGAAACTCACCAACTGTTTCAGCCGGATAATCATCTCCTCCGAATTCTAGTTCATATCCATAAGCCTCTTCCATAGGAATCTCCAAGCCAGCAAACACCTTATTCAAATGTTCCGGTTTAACATCCTGTCTAACCGCCCAAAAAGACATTACCTTTGCCTCAGTCCACACTCTACCAGCCGGAGCTAAGAAAGATCTAGAACCCACTTGCCATCCATTGATATTTATAAAAGCTTTTTTCATCCGGTTAAATTCAACCTGGTCCACAAAAGGATTAGACAAATCCAGAGTCTTATTTATTAAATCCGGATCTCTGATTTGTTTATTGAATACTCCCCCTTCTATAATTCCAATAGGACTATTAAAGATATCATCCAAAGCCTCATCCAACAATCTACTATGAGTCCAATAATCTTCCCCATAATAATCTTCTTCTTCATCCACAAAGGCTCCTTCAGAACTACTCTTTGCTGCTGGAGTCTTAAATTTTAAGGCTGGAGCCAAATACAATTTTTCATGCCACTTAGGACCAAATCCTCTAAAAGTAAGATTAAGTCTAAGCACTCTACAAGGTTGATCTATATTCACAAACCCAAAGGGTCTAGCATCCTTATCATTATATTGTAATCTCGTCCCGGAAGCCTGACTTATAGTGCTATCCGGATCTTCTTTTAATAAGACTCTTTGATAGGCTTGCTCTAATAGAATAGTGTCTCGATCTCTCATTCTATTATTTATGCCAAGTGAACTCTACGTTTTTAGACAATTTCATTTTTGGTTTCTTGCCAGTTCTAAATGCATCTGGAAGAATAATCTCAACACATTCCGGAGCATGTATACCTCCCTTGCAAGATTGTAAACTACGAAGATCTATTTTCTTGGCTTTGTCAATAACAAGTTGAGCACAGGTCTTTAATTTGGGCAAAGAAACCAATTCTTTGGGTGTATAATCAGATTGGGGATTGTTAATCCATAATCTTTCTCCACAATTTTCTAGGCTAGGTAATTCCACAGAACCACTAATAGTAAGAACCAATTGTCTCTTTACTATCTGAAGACTCCTAAAGTCTATGGAGCTTCCATCCTTTAGAAGACTCAAGCTAATGTTGAAGGCTTCTACTAGATTAGGTATACTAAGTCGAACTGGTCTGTTGTCCCTTCTATACTCAATCAATCGTATTTCTCCGGAGCATTGTTTAATGTAAGGAAATTGAGCATTAGATAGATCTGGTACTAGATCTAGATTCAAGAACGGAACCACAGTTTGTTTAGTGGTATTAAACATTAAGATGTCTCTGGCACTTTGCTTCTGAAGATCTGCATCATAACTTAATTCCTCTTTGCGTTTGATGTTATGAATGTCTGGCATCTTAGTAGTCCATTGAACTGCCTTTTCTCTTTCCTCTGGAGGTAATGCTAGTAATCGTTTGATCTCTTTGACCGGAACATAACCATATTGGAATGGAAGAAAGCTGGCTCTGTTATAAATGACTGCTACTTTACCATCAAACTCATTAAGATACATAAGCCCATCAAACTTTTGGTTTTTAACATAAGGCCATATTTCTAGAGAGACATCTATTAAAGACTTAGCATCGGTCTTGGTTAGTTTGTGTTCTCTTACTCTTTGTTTGAAAGTATCAAATTCATAAAACTTAAAACCAGGTTCTCCTCTCTTGCCAGTAGTTTTAAGACTATCTAGATGCTCTATAAAGCTTTGACCGGGTCTGGCTTGTTCAAAAGCCTGTTGATCTAAAAAGAAAAAGTTGTTAAGGTCTAATTTACCTTTAACAACATACTCTCCGTAAGTCTCTGCCATTTCTCTTTTAAGCTGAGAATTGAAATCATAACAAGCATAAAGACCTGTACCATATACAGATCTCTTAATTTCTGATTGGGTTTGATTAGAAGTAACGGCTCCTTCTCTATTAGCCCCTCCAATTCCTTTGGTAAACAAAACTGAGTCTTCAGGTCTGCTTGCCTTTCTATGATAGACCACTGCTATATTACCATAGACCCTTTCTATTAAGATGGATTGGTAGGCTTGTTCTAATAGAATGGTATCACGATCTCTCATTCTATTATTTATTCTTCTTCAGCACTCTTTAGCTTGTCTAACTTGTTATAGAAAAGTTCAGCTTTCAATTGATGATATTCAGCTAACAGCCTAATCACTCCCATCAAAGTAGTATCTTCCTCATTACAGAAGTCTTCCACATAAGCAGAGATCTGACTTAACATAATAGAGCTTCTCTTATATTCTTCCAACTGAGCCGCATCGATACTGTTTACTGTGTAATTCATATTATTAGAAAGAGAAACCCTAAGTATTTTTGTATTTTTCCTATTTGCTTCTAGTGAATTATCAATACAAATGATAAAATAGCCAGTTTTTGAACACTTTTCTAGTGTTTTTAAGCACTTTTTCGCGCTTTTTCGCCACTTTTTATTCTTTTTTCAAGAGTTTTTCGGCCTCTTTACTGATCTTTTGGACCTCTAAACGGTACTCTTCCTCTGTGAGGCGACCAAGAGTATACTTCATATCCAATCGATCTATTTGCATCTCTACCCAAATTTCTGCTTGATGTTCGGTCATAATGTTAATCAATCAATCAAATCAACCTGAAGACTAATCCCTAGGAAGGTAGCACTGATTCCTTTATATTGGAATCGATCGCTCGCAATAGTCTGTACTGCTTCTTCTACTGCACATGCGGTCCAATAGTCCACAGTTTCATCCAGCTTACCGTAGGTACAATTCACAATCATATTATGACTTCCAGAGCTGGTCTCGCTAGTTGGGAAGTGTCGAATGATGCGGAGTTTTTGTTTCGATTTGATTTTCATCATGTAAATATCTTAGCGAAGGTAATGGGGAAACACAAGCTCTAATCATGCCGAAGGGTTTGACCGATCGGGTAATGCGTCTCCAATACTTTATGCATCTTGATCTCTTGAATCAATTGGACAATGCGTTTAGGATAAGCCATTCGATAATGTTCAAAAGCATCTTGAGCTTTGTCTTGATCATCAAATTGAGATACACTCCAGAATTCATCATCTTCTAGGAAGCCAAGAAAGAAGGTATAGGTATTTGCTTTTATTACGTTCATATTAGTATGTGATTTGTTTTTCTACTCCTTCTTGATTAAAGGCAGATCTCAATTCATAAAAGAAGTCTTGTTCATTATAGGTAGAATCCCAATAGAATTCAACTCCAGACCATCCAGACAATTCAGCTTTGATGGTCCACTTATCCAAAGGCTCTACGAACTTTACTTCAAAGCCATAAGCTGCTGCAACATGCAAGATAATTTGTGATGGTTCTTTAGTCATATTATTCTACCTCCTCTTCAATTGGTCCATAAGCGGATTCAATTTCATCTCCGCAATCATTACAATAAGCTACCCCTTCCCAGAGGACATCTACATGTAGGTTCCATGGACCCTTATTATCCCTGGTATCATTAACCACAGCTCGGAAGTTACTACGAACACACTTACCACATAAGCAACCGTCATATGCTACAAAGGTTAATGGATAAGCTCCTGGAAACGTATAAGGATTACGGAGCGCTTCTTTTACTGCTTCAACTCGAATGTTCTTTTTCATCATGTAATAATCTTACCAGTTGGTTTCTTTCTTTTGAACAACACCTACTGGAGATCCATCTTCGCGGAAGATAACAATCTGGAAATCTTCTTCAGCAGCGCTCCAAGCTTCTAGCTGATCAAATTCTTTACTATCAAACATCATCATAGTATAACCAGCAGCTAATTCATCTTTGAAAGCTATTAAAGCTGTATTAGAAACCTTAGAAGAAAGATTCTGAAGAACCCTACTTAGATTAAGAAGGTCTCGAGCGAAATCTTCTACTGATTGATCTCCTTGGGTATCATTCAGGAAATCCATCATAGCTTCCCGATACCGAATGGTCATCTTGTCTGCGCTTGCGATTAACGTATTTTTCATCATGTAAATATCTTAGAGGTTTATAATGGGAACTGCAACTACTATCGGACATCTGTAACTACTGTCTGACAATCGAGGACATCCACGATCTCCGTTACCTGCGCTGAGACGTTAACTAGACCTTCAGCAGTCTGATCTAACAGTTCGTGGAGAGAGAGATCACTGTCACCATCTATGATAACCTTGAGCGTGATTGTTGCGTATACTTTTTTCATCATGTAAATATCTTAGAGGTTTATAATGGGAACTGCCAGGCTTACTTGCAGAGAGCCTTGCGAATAGGATCTACACCAGTCAGGCGAACCAACTGGCGTGCATATACAGGGACCTTCCTCATTACAAGGGCAAGCTGCTTTGGAGTAAGTCTTCCGTACTGCTCGAAGGCTTTTGCCATACGAGTGAGGATAAAAGCATCACACACACGGAACCCAACTCCGTTATGCAACTCGGTGCGGTCTTTATCCTGCTCCTCATCGGTCTGTTCCCTGGCAATGCGAACCAAGGCACGAACGGCCCAGGCTTCGTCGGTGGCGAGCTTGTTCTGCAGAGCGGCGATAACGTCTTCTTGTTTCATCATGTAATAATCTTACCGGATGAAGAGGGGAACCTCAAGCAGCAACGGTCTCGTGATCTCGGATCTCCTTCTTCAATTCAAGCTGGAATCGAAGACAATTGATACTGCTCCATACCATATTCAATTCCACATCAGATGCTTCAACAGTAACCCAGAAGTTCTTACCCCATTGATTAGGCTCGTGCTTCATAATATAACCTGGAGAACATCCACAATTACATCCAGCCTTAGCGGAGAACTTAATCTCCAAAGCCTCTGGAAACAACTTCTTCAATTCAACCATGTGGGTCTTATTAACTTGACGACAGACTTTATCCCAGGTCTTACTCTTAAACTTCAAACCATATACTCCGTAATTACAAGCAAACTTATCCGCGAGATCATCCAACGGAGATTTGATATAGATAAGACTCCGTCCCATCTTGGAACGTCCGGATTGATTAA
>Ga0114976_10000946_pt1 | contig 18119 bp, 16 predicted proteins | sample S_130805_EF_Meta_FD_87319 | JGI IMG/M metagenome (GOLD analysis project Ga0114976, IMG submission 87319) | Freshwater microbial communities from Lake Simoncouche, Canada to study carbon cycling - S_130805_EF_MetaG | ecosystem: Environmental > Aquatic > Freshwater > Lake | place: Lake...
TATAAAAAAAAAAATAAAAAAAAAAAAAATAATAATAATAAAATATTAATATAATAAATAAAAAATTATTATTTATTTTTTTTTTTTTTTTTTTTTTTTTTAAAGGGTTTTTTTTTATTATGTTGTTTTTTTTTTTTTTTTTTAGAAGTTTTAATTTTCGAATATTTTTCAAACTTTTATCTAATGGCTTCTCAATAAAAATATTTCTAATATTTTTTTGAGCTATTGCTATAGCCTGATTAATGTGCATTGAAGTAGGTGAGCAAACAAAAGCACCATCAAACTGTTTATCCTTAATATCTTGAAAGTTATTTATAAAATTTTCAATACCAAGTTTCTTACATTCATTAATACGGTCAGATCTTGGATCGAAACCCCAAATATCTTTTTTATTAACTTTAAGATATATTAAATTTCTTATATGTCTTTTACCTATTGATCCAAGCCCTATTATCAAAAATTTCATAACTTTATTAATGCTTTTGTAGGTCTGTTGTTACCTGAATTATTATTTGCGGCAATATAAAAATTAAAATTTTTAAATATCAATTGAGATGTTATCCATTTATTAAACCCTACTTTTATTAAAGGAATCTCAATATATTTTTTATTTGAAGTTTTTATGCAGGCATAAGGACGACTACCAAAAATTTTGTCTTTTGTTTCTATCATCAATCTTTTATCTTTTAATTTAGATATTTTAAATTTTGGCGCAGATGTGCTATTGATTTTTTGTGAAGATATAGCAGCATCTCTTGCATTTTTAAAATACCATTTAATCTTAGGAAATTTTTTAGATATTTCATTAAGCGTTTCTAAAAAAAATTTTAAATTATTAATTACATTAAATCTTCTATCATGCTCAAATATTGACAAAACAACATCCTCACCATTTGAAGCTTGTCTAAATGCTTGTCTGATATCACCTTTGGTAATTGAATAAACAGGTGAGTTGACATCTAGACATCTAAAAACATGCCTTTTTTGACTACCTTTGTATTGATAGTTTTTTTTAGATGGATGGTATGGCTTCCATGACCGTGAAGCTTTGGACCAATCAGCGACATCAATCAGTCTCTTACCATCACTTTCTATTCTATTCCAATTTATATCACCACTACAATTGGAGTAATCAAAAGGAATATATTCTTCAAGCCAGTTTGATAAATCATTGTCCTCGATTCTTCCACCAGCTCTAAAGCAAGAAGGAAAGAATTGCTGGTCAATCAAAAGTCTATTAAGAATATTAATATACTCTTGTGAGTCACTCCAATTTTTACACCACTCATTTCCAATTCCAGAAGGTGAGGGTTGATGATAATGCCAATAAACACCATCTTCATTTAAATTAAAATTTTTAAAGAAATTCTTTTTGTAAAAATTAAAAGTTTGATTATATTTCATAGGTCGTTTAAATGGATTTGTTTTAAAACCTGTAAGTGTAAGCAAAAACCAAGAATATTTTATTCCTTTTTTTGAGCTATCAACTACATAATTTCTAAAATCTTGATTTGTTAATATTTTAATTAATTTTTTTATGTCTGACCATTTATTTATAATTTCAGGTTTTTTTTTATTAACGATTGGTCCTTCTGTATCTATCGCTATTACAACATATATTTTGCCTTTTTTTTTATTTTTTTTCATAAATTGATAAAAACTTATAACCCATTAAATTTTTTATAATTCTTTTTTTTAAAAAAATATTAATATCAAATAATAGTTTCTTGTCTTTGTTTTTCTCATAGGGATTTTTATAGGATAGATAATTATTAACTGCTTGAAGCGAATTTGAGTCAGAAACTTTAGCTAAATTTTTAAATTTATATTTTTTTAATAAATAATTTAGACTAAATGGATTAAAATAATTTCTTCTATTAAATAAAAAACCTAAACAATTTTTTTGTAAAATTCTCATGATTAAGCTATTTGAATTTCCACTTATATAGATTAATAATTTTCCTTTTTTTTTTAAAAATTTTTTAATTTTTTTTAAATTTTTTTGAAATTCAGTTAAGTATTCAAAAGATGCCCAGAAGGTTATTAAATCAAACTTTTTGTCTGAATTATAATTTTCAAAATTAGTATTTATTAAAGTTATATTATTTTTTTTTTTTTCAAAATAGACTGATTTTTTTGAAGGTTCAATGCCAGTAATATTCCATTTTTTATTTTTGCAAATTTTTAAAAAGTTTCCAGCTGATGATCCAACATCTAATATTTCTAAATTTTTATTTTTGAAAATTTTATTTAAAATTTTTATACCTAAAATATATTTTTTATTTTCTATTTTTTTTTGTTGATTGCTAAAGAGTATTTTTTCTGACCAAATCTTCCATGAATAGTCATTTTCAAAATGTTTTTGAATTAAATTATCTTTTATGTATGGGTTTATGAAAAAATGATGACATTTAAGACAATTTACAAAACTAAGTTTTTTTTTTGTAAAAATTAACTTTTGTTTACTTTTCCCACAAACTGGACAAGGTGTTTCTTCAGATAAGAAATTTTTTTTTTTTATTATTTTATTCCATTCATTAAAAAGTATATCAAAATATTGTTTTTTTTTATTCATTTTTAAAAAAATTCTCAATTTTTTTAATTACATAATTAATTTGTGAATTTTTCATTCCCATCCAGCATGGTATATCTATAAACTTATTAAAAGTATTTTCACTAATTGGATAATCTTTTTTTTGGTAATTAAATTTTTTTTTATAGTATGGTTGTAAATGTATTGGCGGAAAGCTTTCCCTTGTATCAATTTTATTTTTTTTTAAATATTTTAATAATTTTTTTTTTTGTTCAAATGTGTTTAAGGAAATACAATAATTGTACCAACTATGCTTTGTTACATACTTAGGCACATGTGGTATTTTTAAGTTTGTAATTTTCTTAAAAGAATTATCATATTTTTTAGCAATCTTATTTTTTTCACTTAGAACCTTATTTGCTTTTTTGAGTTGTACCAATCCAATAGAAGCAGCGTAATCCGTAGGTCTATAGTTATTGCCGAGCATTATATGATTATATCTTTTATTTTGTCCTTGGTTTCTTACTATCTTTAATTTTTTTGCAAGTTTATTATCATTTGTAGTTACAAGACCTCCTTCTCCCATTGTTATATTTTTGTTGGCAAAAAAACTAAAGGAATGCAGTGGAAACTGATTTCCAACTTTATGATTTTTATACTCAGCACCAAAAGATTCTGCACTATCAGATATCAATTGAATTTTGTTTGTATTAATATTGCTTTTAATTTCATCATAGTTTATTGGCATTCCTTTCATATCAACAGTTATAATTGCTTTAGTTTTTTTTGTTATTTTTTTTTTTATTTCATCTATATTTGTATTAAATGTTAATGGATCACACTCGCAAAATATTGGAGTGGCGCCATTGTATAGAACAACATTTGCACTAGAAATATAGCTTAAAGTTGGTACAATTACTTCATCACCATGTTTTATGTCAGAGACTATTAGACAGGCATGCAAAGAAGATGTGCCATTATTAAATAAAATTGCATTTTTTACATCAAGGTAATTTTCAATTTCTTTTTCTAATTTTTTTACTTCGTTACCCATCGATATCCAACCTTTTGATATTGTATTGTATGCTGCTGTAGCTTCCTCTTTAGATATCTGTGGATTGGCTATGGGTATGAATTTCATTTTATTTTATTAATATAATAATCAATTGTTTTATCCAATCCTTCACTAAGACCTATCTTTGGATAAAAACCTAATTTTTTAATTTTTTTAATATCCGGACATCTTCTTTTTGTACTTCCCTTTGCTAAGGATTTTTTTATTATTTTAATTTTTTTTTTTAGTTTGAATGCAATTAATTTTATTAATTTATTTATAGAAATCTCTTTTTGGGATCCAATATTATATATTTCTTTATTTTTACCTTTGTTAATTAGAATATTTATAGCATCAATCGCATCGTTAATATAACAAAAAGATCTTGTTTCATTTCCAGATCCTTGAATTTTTAATTTAATATTTTTGTTTAACATTTTTTTTTTTATTTTTAGTATTAATTGAGGTATAACATGTAGGTTCCCCATTCTAGGTCCATAAATATTATGAGGTCTAAATATTATTTTCTTAACTTTCTTGTTTAACATATGAATTGTTAAAATTTCTCCAATTAATTTCGAAGATCCATATGAATATCTTGGATTATTTATATCTGGGACTAATCCTTCAGCTTTTTCGTCAGTAGGTATTTTTTTTGGTGTCTGGTAAATTTCTGAAGAAGATGCAAACAAAAACTTTTTAACTCTATTTTTTTTTGAGTTTATAGCCTTAATTATATTTAAGGTGCCCGTTATACCAACATCTAAAACTAAACCTGGATTCTTGTAAAAATGAGAAGTCCCATTTATAAATGCTAAATGGATGACTATATCATTGTTTTTTAGAGAATTTTCAACAAGTTTATAATTTCTAATATCTCCTTTTATTATTTTAATTTTTTTTTGGGTTTTACTACTTATATTATTTAAATTACCTCTAAAATTATTATCCAATACAGTTACTTCATTGTTAATCGATAACCGATTAGTAAGGTATGAGCCAATAAATCCCGTGGCACCTGTAATTAATATTTTATTCCCCATTTCCAAGTCCCCAGTAATTAACTCCTTTAATTTGTTTTATTTCAATTGGATTAAGAATATTCCATGTGTCAACAATTAAGCAAGGTTTGTTCATTTGTTTTATCAAATCATAAATTTTGTAATTTTGAAATGATTCATGATTATTTAGAAAAAATACTACATCGCACTTCTTAAATCCTGATTTAATAGATTTAACATTGGGATGAATTTTTTTTAGCTCTTCATTGCTAATTACGGGATCAAATATTGAAATATTTTTTTTATTTTTAAATTTTTTAAGCAACCATAACGAAGTCGAGTCTCTATAGTCAGATGTTTCCGGATGGCCTTTAAATGCCATACCAATCATAAAAATATTTACTTGATCTTTTTTTTTTTTAAGTTTTTTTAAAAGTTTAATTGTTTTTGTATAAACATATTTTATTATATTTTCGTTTATTTTCCTCGCTACTGGCACCGCTGTTTCTTTTATATTATTTTTTTTAAAATTATTATTTAATATCCATGGATCCTTGGTTAAACATGGACCCCCAACACCTGGAGATGGTTTTGGTATATTATTTCTTTGATAGCCGTGATTTACATAATCGATGATTTTACTAAGATTTAGTCCTTGTTTTTCAGCAATAGGTATGAATTGATTAGTGTAGGCAAATATATGATCTCTATAAGAATTATCTATAAGTTTGCATAATTCAGCTGTTTCAATGTTTGGGACTCTGACAATTGAGTGTGTAATGTTATTAAAAATTGAAGCAGTTCTTTCTGTTGATATATCATCTATGCCACCAATAATCTGAGGATTTGTTTGTAGTTCTTTTAAAGCCACACCCTCCGCTGTTCTTTCAGGCGCAAATGATATTGAAAAATCTTTCATAACTTTAAGTTTTGAGGTTTTTTCTAATAATGGAATTATTAGACTATTAGTTAATCCTAATGGCAATGTAGACCTCATTATAATTAAATCTCCACCTTTTAGTATTTGACCAACTTCTATAATTGATTTTTTTAAATTAGTTAAATTGGCTTTTTTATTTTTAACTGGTGTTCCCACAGCAATTATATAATTTTTTGATTTGGCGTCAGATATTTTATCTACAAAAAAGAGATTTTTATTAATATTATTATTTAAATATTTTTGCAGTCCATTTTCAAAAAAAGGACATTTTTTTTGATTTAATTTTTTTATAACTGTTTTGTTTTTATCATATCCATAAACTCTATAGCCAACTGAACTTAAAATAGCAGAAAGAGTTAGTCCTACATATCCCTGGCCAACAATAGTTACTTCTCTAGCAAGATTGCCAATATTATTAATTTTATCCTCAAGGGAAAAATAATTTTTAACATTTAAATTAGAATCTATTACAGGTATAACAAAAACTCTTTTAGATAAGAGTTTGCTCACCTCATTAATAGAAACAGATTCATTAACCGTAACGGCGTTAGTATTTATAAAGTTTTTGATTTTACTGTTTGTTGAAGCACCTTTTATTATTGCTCTTCTTATGTCTCCATCATTTAAAACACCATAAAATTTTTTATTTTTAGTGCAAATAAGAAGTTTATTTTTGCTTTTTTCTAAAGCATAAATAGCGTTTTTTAAGCTAGAGTTAATACTAACAATTATATCATTAACTTTTTTTTGAATTACACTGCTTGATTTAAGATCCATATTTATATGATCTTTTCTAAAAAAATTTTATCTTCTATTATTTCTTCTATATTAAGTTCCCTGCTTTCGTAAGTGAAGTATACTTTATTTTTAATTTTTTTTTTTAAAAATTTAACAGCGTCTAGTTGCCAAGAAGTTCTTGAAATTCTTGAGTGACTATCAAAAATATCATCATTTTCAGATATGTGGATTTCAATTATTTTATGACTATACTTTTTTAAAATCTTTTCTAAAAATTTAAATCTATCAAATTTTAATAAGTTAGCCGATATTCCCAAATGTCCAAGATCCAGAAGAAAAAATACTTTATTTTCATTTATAAATTTTTGTCCTAAGATATAATCAATTTCTTCAAAATCGCAAAATATGGAATTTATTTGACCTGTTGGTTCTGGAAATAAATTTTCTAATCCAATCCATGTTTTTTTATTTAAGCTTTTAATTTTTTTTTTATAAAAATTTTCAAATATTTTTTTAAATTCCTTCAATCCTTGATTTGAACTGTAGTTTTTTTTTTTACTAAATTCAAAATGACCATTTGCTTTTATTTTTGTTTCACTTAAGTATCCTGGATGAAATCCATAAACATCAATGTCTGTTTCATTTGCTAATTTCATTGCATTATAAATAATTTTTTTTGTTCCAATTGTGTTTTTTTTATTTTTAGATATCAAATTTAACACAATCGGTTTTTCAGGCACTGGAAAATAGTTATGTAATAAAAATTTAGCTTTTTCATTTTTTATTATTTTTTTGATTTTTGAATATTCTAAAAAATCATGTTTTCCACTTAACTCAATATTGAATATTTTATGTTCAAGAAATATTTTAATTATATCAAATAATTTCTGAGTTCCATTATAGCAGCTTGTTGAAATAAAAAGTTTATTTGTCATGTTGTTTTGCGGGAACCCCAAAATAAGTTTGATTTGGAATGTCAATATTTTTTACTATTACAGATCCTGCACCAATAGTATTATTTTTCTCTATAATTTTTTTTTCAATCACGCAAACTTTTGCTCCCAATAAGCAGTTTTTTTTTATAATACTTCTTCCGCATACTATTGAGCCTGGCCCACAATAGGAATTATCTCCGATAGAACTATGATGTTCTATTACGCAACTACTGTGTATAACAACATTTTTACCAATTTTACAATCTGGTCCAATAATAGAATTTTTGAAAATAATAGATCCCTCCCCAATATTTGCAGAACTAGAAATTTGTGCTGTTTTTTCAATTAAAGTTTCAAAAGTTAAATTTAATTTTTTAAACTTGTTAAAAATTTTTTCTCTGATTTTAATATTAATACCTATAGCGATTATGAATTTTAAATTTTTATAATTCTTATATTTTTTTATTATATCATCATCTTTTCCAAGATATTTTAAGTTGATATGAGTTTTATGATTATCGCAATAACCTAATATTTTATTTTTTAAGCTTTTGTTAAAATTTAAATTTATTATTGAAATTGCATGATCGCCCCCGCCTACCATTATATAATTAGTCATGTTGTAAAATCACCCAAGGATATATTGGTCATTTTTTTTATATCCCTTTTTGCTTTTTTTCCTAAAATTTTATTAAGGAATAAAGGCTTTAAGCTACTAGCTGGCCTTTTTATTATAATATTTTTTAAATTTATAATATCATTTTTTTTTATATCATTAATTAAATAAATACTTTTTTGCATTTGTATTTTTACTTTTTTTTCAATTGTCTTTAGAATTCTAATTCCTGAACCCAACATTTTTTCTGCCTCCTTAATATTACTTATATAAGTTCTAAATTCATTTGGCTCCAAGGAAGATTTGTGATCTGGTCCAAAAAGTTTTTTATTTAAGGTAATGTGTTTTTCTATAATATTCGCTCCTAGGGCAATAGCTATAGCTCCAGAAATAACACTATTAGAATGATCAGAGAAACCAATGGGAATATTGTATTTATTCCTATAATTTTTGATAACATTTAAATTTAAAATTTCTATTGGACAAGGGTAGTATGAAATACAGTGTAGATATGATATTTTTTTTTTTGCAGGTATTTTTTTTATAATTTTATAAATTATATCAAACTCTTTTTCATTTGTGGTGCCAGTTGATATTATTGTTTCAATATTTAATTTAAGTATTTCTTTTATCAAGGGAATATTATTAGCATCAGTTGAAGCAATTTTAATTTTTTTAACTCCAATTTTTTTAAGCATTAGAGCTGACTCATAATCATATGGAGTTGAAATAAATTCAATTTTTTTTTTATCACAATATTTTTTTAATTCTAAAAATTGAATTTTAGTTAGTTCGCATTTTTTTAACATTTTAAATTGTGAAATTGAACTTCTCATATTTCTTTTCTGATATGACATTAATGTCTGACTTTTTGATATTAAGTTATGAGTGTTATAAGTTTGAAACTTTACAGCATCTGCTCCACAATTTTTAGCAACATTTATAAGCTTTTTTGCATTATTAATTATTCCATTATGGTTAATTCCAATTTCGGCTATAATAAAAGTTCCTTTTTTTTTAATCATCTATGTAAAATATTACTTGTTACTTAATATTGGATATTTCTGTACATTATTAAATAATGAAAACTATTTATAATTACTTTATAATTTACTTTTTAAAAATAAAAGATTTTTTTAAATTTTATATTTTTCTTGATAAATATGAGAAAGAATTCTGTAAATTCAATGAAAAATATTGGAGAAATGCTTCACAACAAACAAATAAAGGAATAATTTTAGTAGAGCTCTTTCCTTGGTATCCTTTAATTTATTTTTGGTCGTTTTTAATAAACATTTTAAGTTTAAAAAAAGAGTGTATCCCTAAATTTTATTATTTTAGTTTATATGGAGACCATCCTTTAGTCAGTTTTTTTAAAATAAAAAAATTAACGAAGATTTATAATTCTTTTAATGTAACTAGGGGAGTAATTGAAAAAGATTTTAAAAACATAAATAATAAAATAGATACATTCAAAAATAATTTTGCAAAAATTAAAAAAAAAGGGGACTTGATTAACTATTCAAGAAAAGGTGTTATTATTGGAGATTTAATTTACGATACATATTTAAGGACAACTTTTGAGCCAACTGTTAATTTAAAAGATGAAAGATTAAAAAAAATTTTTATAAGGTCAGAAAAAATTTTAGATTTAATTTTAGATTATTTTAAAAATAATAATGTTAGATATGTGGTACCTAGCCATTTTTGTTATTCAACATTTGGAATTGTAGCCAGAGCTGCTATAAAAAAAAATATCAAAGTTATAAAAGTCAGACATCAAAATAATGCACAGGCTTCATTTAGGCTTATTATATCTGATAAATGGTGTTTAGACGAACCTCCTTACTATAACTTCAAAAAAGAATTTAGTAAATTTGATAAATTTAAAAAAAATAAAAGTTTAAAGGTCGGTAAAAGAATTTTGCACAATCGTCTTTCTGGAAAATATGATCCTTCTCTCGCACATATGCAAAAAAGCCAATTTAGAAAATCAAACTCAAAACAATTTTTTTCAATGGATAAACAAAAAAAATCTATAATTATTTTTCCACATTGTTTTTATGATTATCCTCACAGGTATAGAAGTATGCTATTTAATGATTTTTATGAACAAGTAATATTTATATTAGAAAAATCAAAATTAAACAAAGAATACAATTGGTTTTACAAACCTCATCCTCATTCCTTGTCTGGCCACATAAATATTCATAAAGAGATTATTAAAAATTATCCAAATGTAAAATTTATAAAAAAAAACACAAGTCATAAAGAAATTTTAAAACTTAATCCAATTTGTATAATTACAAACCATGGAACTGTAGCACATGAATATGCCGCAAATGATATTTTAGCAATTAATACTGGAGATAATCCACATATAAACTATAATTTTTCTTTAACACCTAAAAATTTAAAACAATTAAATCAAATTCTAGATAATTTGGATTTTTATGAAAAAAGACATAATATTAATAAAAAAGAAATATATGAATTTATGTTTATGCATAATTATTATTATCCAAATTTAAATAAAGAAAATTATTTTTTAAAAGATAATTATTTTGCAACAAAACGTTTAGAAATTAATAAATCTTCACAGTTACTATGCTATGTAATGAAACAAAAAAAAAAAACCAAAATTAATATTATAAAATATATTGAAAGATTTATTTCAGAAAACTTAAGGGATGATTTTTGATAAAATTATTATTTAAATCTTTTTTTATTTTTAATATAAAAAAAAAAAAGGAATTTACTTTACTTGTTTTTGTAACATTTGTTTGTGCACTTATAGAAATTATTTGTTTATATATGCTCTATGGACTAATAGAAATATTAGTGTCAAGAGAAATTTCAGGTTTGTATGTTCAGAATGAAATTATCACAAAAGTTTTTTTATATTTTAATATAAATAATAATTTTATAAATTTTATCAAAATAATTATTTTTTTGTACTCTATAAAGTTTTTTTTATTTCTTTTTTTATATTATTTTCAATATTATTTTATAAATAGTACTAGAGTTTTTTTGTCGTCAAGTTTATTTCAAAAATATTTAAAAAAAGAATATTTATTTCATTTAAGGAATAATAGTTCATTATTATTTAGAAATGTTGAGAATGAAGTGGGGCAGTTTTGTCTAGGAGTAATACAGTCGTTATTAATTATTTTAACAGAAGTATTAATTTTTTTAGGAATAATAACAGTAGTCGTATCTATGGAGCCTAAAATATCACTTATTGCTCTAGGATTATTAATTTTTTTAGGAGTAGGTTATTTTTTAGTTATTAAAAAAATTATATCAAAACAAGGTATAATTAGACAGGTAATTTCAGAAAAAATTATTAGAGTCATTCTTGAAAGTTTAAAAGGAATTAAAGATATTAAAATTTTCAATGCCGAACGTTTTTTTTATTTACTTTTAAAAAATAATTTAAAAAAATTAGCCAAAGCAAATATAATTGTGGGTTCTCTTTCGCAGTTTCCAAAACTTTCTTTAGAATTTTTAATAATTGTTTTCCTGTGCGGATTTTTATTTTTAAGTAATCTTTTTTTTGAACAAAGGCAAGATACTTTACAAACGCTGGGCTTGTTTGCTTTAGCTTCTTTTAAAATTATTCCATCCATATCAAAAATAATTTTATCTATGCAAAATTTAAGATTTAATAGTCCCTCAATAAATTTACTCAACCATGAGTTAAAAAAAGATAGTGATATAGCTTATGATAATTTTTTAAATGATGTTGATTTAAAAATTAATCCAAAAAAAATAATTTTACAAAATGTATCTTTTAAATATGAATCCAGAGAAAATTTTGTGTTAAAAAATATTTCTTTTTCTTTAAAAGAGGGAAAGTGTACTGGAATAGTCGGGAGCTCAGGGTCTGGAAAATCTACTTTATTAAACATAATAATGGGTTTAGTACCACCAACTAGTGGTCAAATATTAATTGATGATAAAGATTTGTATTCAAATCCTATTTTTTTAAATCAATGGAATAAAATTATTGGTTATGTACCTCAAAAAATAAATCTTTTAGATGCAAGTATTAAAAACAACATTGCTTTCGGATTTTTAGATCATGAAATAAAAGATAATCTAATTGTAGATTGTTTAAAAAAAGCAAATCTATATAATTTTGTTAATACCTTAAATAAAAATATCGATACAATTATTGGTGAAGATGGATGTGAATTATCAGGGGGCCAAATTCAACGTATTGCATTAGCTAGGGCATTATATAAAAATTCGAAATTATTAATATTTGATGAACCAACTAGCTCGCTTGATAAAGTCAATGAACTTGAAGTATTTAAGATAATTAATGAACTTAAAATAACAAGTATAATTGTAAGTCATAGTAGAGAAATTTTAGATTTTTGCGACTGCATTTATGAAATTAAAGACAGTAAAATTCTTAAATTAAATTATCTATAAAATTTTTTTTCAAAATTATCAAAAAACATTTTAAAAATTTTTTCTCAATATCACCATGGACATTCATGCTTGATTTTTTATTTTGCAAGTTAGAATTTATCTTAAAGTTTATAATTTTAGAAATTTTTACCCAATTTAAACAAAACATTCCCATTTCATCTTTGTTTAAATTTAAATAAAATATTTTTTTTTTTAATGTTTTTAAGTTATAGCATTTCATTCCTGATAAGGGGTCTTTTATTTTAAAAATTTTATAGGAAATTATTGAAATAATTTCCTCTATCTTTCTATTATAAAAATTCCTACAACCAACTATTACATCATAGTTTTTTATTTTATATAAAATTTTTTTTGCGTCAGAAAATTTATGCTGATTGTCGCCATCAAAAGTAATGGCATAATCATAATTATTTTTTAATGCATACTTTAATCCTAATTTAATGGATTTGTCATAACCGTAATTTTTCTTATTTTTTATGACTGTTGATAATTTTTTTGATAAATTATAGGTATTATCTTTAGATCCATCATCAATTACCAGAGTATCTCCAATCTTATTTAAATGAATTAAAATTTTTTTTATATTTTTTTCTTCATTTAACGCTGGAATAACAAACAAACACTTCATTAAAATATTTTGATATAATTACCTTTTTTATAATTTTTTTTTGATTTTTTTCCTATAATTTTTATATTTTGATATGGGGGCATGGCATCTCTTGGACAGGGTCTTAAATATTCTAAGTCTTCACTTTTAATTTTTTCATTTTTTTTAATGTTTTTTCTGAGACGAATGCTTCTTCTCTGTAGAATTGATGTTACTTTCTCATTTTTTTCTATTTTTTTTATTCCATCACCCATAGCTAATACTAGATTTTTTGTTGCAACTACCATTTTTTTCCAATTTTGTGGATTCATAGAAAAAAGATGATCGGGGCCAATATTTTTATTAGAGTCTGTAAAATGTTTTTCTATAATTTTCGCGCCAAGAGCTACAGCACCCAGAACAGTTTCGTGGCCATGAGTATGATCAGATAAACCTAAGATAGCTTTTGGAAATAATTTTTTATAGGAGTTTAAAACATTTAAATTTATGAATTTAAAGTTATTAGATGTTCCGTTATAGTTAGTATTGCATTGCATAATGCAAATTCTTTTATTTATTTTCAAAATTTTTTTATAAATTGATCTAACTTCAACTATAGTACTGGCCCCCGTGGCAATAATTATTGGTTTTTTCGTTTTAGCAATTTTAATTATATTTTCATGCCAGGTAATGTCGCCAGATCCTATTTTCCAGGCAGGAACAAATTTATTTAAATAAGAAATTATATCTTTATCATAAGGTGCTGTAAAAAAATCTATGTTATGTTTTTTACATGTATTAAATAAAGTTTCTGTCCATTCCAGAGAAATTTCATTTTTTTTATATATTTCATAAACAGATCCGGCCCAATTTGTTTGGTGCGATTTGATTTTTTTTAATTTTTTAAAACCTATATCTGAAACAAGTGTTTTGGCATAAAAATTTTGAAATTTGGCAGCATTAGCACCTGATTCTGCAGCCATGTGAATTAACTCCTTGGCTTTATTTAAATCACCATCATGATTAGAGGCAATGTCTGCTATAAAATAAACTTCCTTTTTTTTTAAATTAAACATATTGAGATGCAGTTTTTTTAATTTCTTTTGAAAGTAATGGCAAATAAATTTTAAAAAATTTTTGGAATTTATTTATATTCATGGCATTATAATGTGATCTTTTTGCATAGCAAAGATTATTTATATTTTCTCTACTAATGTTTTTGGGATTACATAATTTTATTATCTTAGAAAATTTAATGATCAAGTTATATTTTGAAATCTTTCCTACTGAACCAAGATTAAATAATCCTGTAATTTTATATTTTTTATCTTTTAGAATTTTTTTTATTATATTTGATAATGTGAGAACATTTAAAGGTGAGTAAACTGAGTCAGAAAATCCTACAATTTTTTCTTTATTTTTAAGTTTAGTGTAAATTATATCAGTAAAACTATCTTTTTTAGATAACGACTTTCCTATCAAATTTATTCTAAAAACTAAAGAAGAATTTTTTAAACATAAACTTTCGGAGTAAATTTTGTGTTTAGAATATATATTTAATGGTTTGTAAGATTTGTTTTCTTCATTTTTAATATTTTTTTTTGGATTATATATTTGATCTGTTGAAAAATGTATAAAATGAAATTTTAGTTTTTTTTTTAAATTTATTATATTTTTTATTAAATCTAAATTAACTTTTTTTGATAATTTAGGATTTTTTTCACATATATCTACATTAGATATTGCAGCACAATTTATTATTATATCTGGTCTAATCTTGTATATAATATTTTTAAAAAATATTTTGTTTGTTAAATTAATTTTTTTTTCTCTTATTCCATTGTTATATATCTTAAATTTATTTTCTTTTTTTAATGTATCAAGTATGTATTTCCCCAAAAAACCTGAGGAACCAAAAATTAAAATTTTCACAAGCTAGATTTTGAGACGTTTTTTATTATTTTTTTAATTTCTATTTTTGATAGAAAATTTTCGTTTGTTCCTGAGTTATAAGAAAAATTTTTACTAATTGTTTTCGCATTAAAATTTGATTTGTAGTAATTATATAATTTTTTAACATTAAATTTGTAATGTGCCTCATTAAAATTTGGTAAAATTATATATTTATCTTTAATCTCTAGAGTATTTAAAGAGTCATTAATAGAAATCATTTCTTCATGTATTTTTTCTCCCGGTCTGATGCCACTATAATTAATTTTACAATTTGGATTTATGGTCTTTACTAAATCGATTACTCTATAAGAAGGTATTTTGGGCACAAGTATTTCTCCACCAATTGTATTCTTTAATGCCCATATAACAAGAGACACGCTGTCTTTTAGAGAAATTGAAAATCTTGTCATTTCTTTATGAGTTACATTCATTTTTTTAGCGTGTTGATTCTTCAAAAGAGACGGAATTATTGATCCTCTGGAACCTTCAACATTTCCATATCTAACCACTGAAAAAATTTTTTTGGCCAAGTAAAAATTTGCTGATATAAATAACTTGTCACTACATAATTTTGTTGCCCCATATAAATTTATTGGAGATGAAGCTTTATCAGTTGATAGAGCAATAACTTTTTTTACATTATTATAATCTGATGCAACAATTACATTTTCCGATCCAATAATGTTTGTTTTAATAAATTCAATAGGGTTATATTCGGCCGTATCTACTTGTTTTAATGCGGCGGCATGAATAACAATATCTACATTTCTAAATGCAAGTTTCAATCTTTCCAAATCTCTTATATCACCTAAAAAAAAACGCAATTTTTTGAAATTTTTTTCTTTTATATATTGTTGTCTTATTTGAAATTGTTTTAATTCATCTCTGCTAAAAATTATAATTTTTTTAACTTTTGTTTTTTTTATTAAAAAATCTAAAAAAGATTTTCCAAAAGAGCCTGTACCACCAGTGATTAAAACTGTTTTATTTGAAAAAATCATATATTAATTAAATACTATATATATATTTATAGTTGAGTAAAACTTATTTTGTAATGAAAAAATTTAAATTTATTTTAGCGTTTTTTAAATATTTGCGTTTTAATAGAAAGTTTCTCAAATCGAAGAACAAAGAATCTAAAAATTTAATATTAAATGAAGTAAGTGATTTACGTTCATTTTCAGTTAGCTCATCTTATTTTGCAAAAACATTATCAAATAAATATAATTCCAAAGTAATCTCTTATTATCTTTGGATTTTTGATTTCAAAGATTGTATAAATATATTTATTAAATTATTAAATCCTTTTAGTAATTTTTATGTTTATAAAAGCTTTTCAGATAAAATCTTATTTCCATTTTATTTTCAAAAACTAAGGTCTAAGAAAAATAAAATTTTTAAATCAAAAAAAGATTTACTTAATTTAAAATATAACAACATTATTATTGGCGATTTAATTTATGATGATTTTTTAGCTAGAAATAAATTAGCAACTATAGATTTAAATTCATATAAATTTAAATTTTTTTTAAATAGATATTTTAAAATTATTGAGTATTGGAATTTATTTATTAAAACTAATAAAGTTAGTGCGATAATAATTTCACATAGTGTATACTGCATGGGGTTATTAGGAAGAATAGGTATTAGCAACAAAGTACCAGTGTATGTAATTTCTCCAATCTCACATTATAAATTAACAAAAAAAAATTATATAAAGTGGAGTGATCAAAATAGTTATCCTTATATTTTTAATAAACTAAAAAAAAATATAAAAAAAAAAATAATACTTGAGTCTAAGTATAATTTATCAAATAGAATAAGTGGAAAAAAAGATTTTAGATATAATATTTCTAACCCAATAAAGCCAGTTTTTACAGGAAAAAAAATTTATAAAAAAAAAAATAAAAGTAAAATTTTTAAAGTTTTAATAGCATCTCATTGCTTTTCAGATGCACCGCATGTTTATGGCAAATTACTATTTTCAGATTTTTTTGAATGGCTTGAGTTTTTAGGAAAGTTAACAAATAATAAAAAAACTTCCAATTACATTTGGTATATAAAAGCCCATCCAGCTTTTTATAATTTGGAACACAATATTTATCAAAAAATAATTATAAAATATCCAAAGTTGAAATTGTTAAATCCAGAAATTACACATAATGATATTATAAATAAATTAAAAATAGACGGAATTTTGACTGTTTTTGGCAGTGTTGGTCATGAATATCCATTATTTAGAATTCCTGTAATTAATGCTGGGAACAATCCCCATAGTGGATATGATTTTAATTTTAATCCAAAAAATTTAAAAGAATATAAAAAATTAATTTTAAATTTCAGAAATATAAAAATAAAAAAAAATGTTCAAAAAAAAATCTATGAATTTTATGGAGTGCATCATTTAATTGACTACTCTTTTTTTAGTAATTTTATAGATAATATTAATGAAAAAATAGGATTTGATAGTTTTCAAATTTATTATGAATTTATAAAAAAAATAAATTTAGAAATACACTGTTCAAAAATAAATATTTATAATAAATTTATTAATGATAAAAGTAGAAGATTAATTGATTTAAATAAATTTAAATAAATAATTTAAATTATTTTATTTAGTACTAAATTTTCATTTTTTTGTAAAAATCTTAAAACTTGTTCAGTGCTTGTATATTTTTTATCAAATATGATGTTATGTTTTATATATTTTTTATATTTAATTTTTTCATTTTTTGACAAATTACTATTTAAACTTAAGTGATCTTGATTAAGATTTTTTTTTGAAATTTCAACTTTTTTATTTCCTAGAATCTTTGAATACATCAAGCATCTTTGATTGATAGACTTGCCCAATATATCGCCATAAAGAGTAACAATTTTTTTTTTCAATAGGATTGCTTGTACAATAGAACTACCCTCATGAAATACCACCATGAATGCATTGGAAATATATTTTTCAGTTTCATACATTGTTGTCCTATACTTAAATTCATTTGAAAACTTTTTATCTTGATTTTTTGGATGAAGGCATACAATAATTTTTTTTTTGTATAGTTTCTTTAACTTTTTAAGAAATTGATTTATAAATAAATAGTAAAAATCTATTTCTTTTTTTGTAGGGTAGCCATCTCTTAAAATTCTATCTGGATGATGCATTGGTATCCCATCAACAAACACTATATATTTTTTTTTTTTTAAATTTTTACCTTCATCGTAAAAACGACTATTAATTTTTATAATTTTTTTATAAAAGGATAATTTAATAAATGTAAAAATTTTTTCAATTTTTTTTTTTTATTTATTGTTTTTTAAATTTATTATAA
>Ga0114976_10000947_pt1 | contig 18116 bp, 12 predicted proteins | sample S_130805_EF_Meta_FD_87319 | JGI IMG/M metagenome (GOLD analysis project Ga0114976, IMG submission 87319) | Freshwater microbial communities from Lake Simoncouche, Canada to study carbon cycling - S_130805_EF_MetaG | ecosystem: Environmental > Aquatic > Freshwater > Lake | place: Lake...
CGCATTCGTCGTGTTCGTCTGCACACTATAGGTCAGCGTCGGATCCAGATTCCCGTAGATCTTGCTCTGATTACTATTCGCCGTCAGCGTAATCGGCCGCGCCGTGATCGCAATCGATCCATTTACATAACTAGAAGAATTAATCAGATAACCTAACTGATCTACTGCAGCCGATGGCGTCAAGGAATGAGTATCAGCAGTGAGATAACCCGAATTGGAAATATTACCACCAGCTGTCACTATCGCTTGGGTACTTAAAGCCTGAATAGCTGTATCGCCATTAACCCCAGCAATGGTAGTTGTGTACGTAGGTGGTGTTGTACCATAAATGATATCTGAGGGATTATTGGCAGTTATAGTTAAAGTAGGCTGCTCACGATAGACCACATAAATGCCAGTCCCTAAAGCCAAGGAGTAATTAGTGATCGAAGCGGTACTGTTATAACGGAAATTTCCAGATCCAGCACCCACTAAAACAGTCACTCCAGTACTACTAGAAACCGATCCGGTATACAAAGTAGCCCGTCCACCTGTACCAACAGTCAAAGTTGGTGTCGTACCACCGCTCCAAATAATATTGCCACCAGTTATCGTTCCAGCATTTGATAGTAATCCTGCATTGATAACTACTGCCGCATTAGAATTATTTGTAGTAGTGATGTTATTTGCAACAGTTATGTTCCCAGAGTTCGTGCTAATTGAAATCCTACCAACACTACTTAAGCCAGAATAGGTAGATCCAACATTGGTGATAGAGCCAATATTTAAGGCCCCACTATTTAGAACTGCAATGGAGCCTACTAATGGGGCAGTTGCAATTGTTCCAATAGAATTCGCCGATGTATTGAAAGTAAATGTACCTGATCCAATAAACAGGGCATTGGTTGCACCAATTGCTCCACTCTGGCTCGCTACTCCAGTAGTAGTAAGAGATAGGGTTCCAATACCAGAAGCGCCAGCATATGACTGATTACCACTACCCGAAGAGTTACTTAAATTATAAGTGGCGCCAGTAATCGTACCTAGGCTAATATTGGCATTGCTTGTAGTCGTTAAACTAGTATTGGCTCCTAAGGTAACAGCACCTGTATAACTTTGAGTGCCACTTGTAGTAATACTATTAGCAATAGTACTAGTTCCAGTTACTAATAAGCTTGAAGAACCTATGCTGTTGGTTATGACTGGGTTAGTACCACTCATGACTAATGAGCCTAATGTGAGTGCTTTGTTTTGTAAATCTAACGTAGCACTATTGATGTTAAGAGCACTAGTGGTGTTCCCTAAAGTACCATTACTAGTAATAGCTAAGGTACCGCCATTAATCGTCGTATTGCCTGTATAGGTATTGTTACCAGAAAGTGTTAAGGTACCTGCACCAGTTTTAGTAAAAGCTCCGCCAGTACTTGTCAAAGATGTAGCAAAAGTTACATTTTGTCCATTTGTATCAATGTTGTATTGTTGATTAATTGCTGTGGAGAATTTACTAGAATAATCTGTTGTGTTAAGTGAGGTGAACTGTAAAGTGCCGCCACTAAAAGCAATTGATCCCCCGCCTCCTAGAGCACTAGAAGATCCTAGAGAAAGTGTTCCACCAGTTAAGGTAGTCGACCCGGTATATGTATTACTTCCTGAGAACACAACAGTTCCAGCATAGCTTGAATAATTAGCATTAGCAGAGTTAATTGCGAGTCCTGCAGCTGTACCAGAACCAGTATTACTAATAATCCCACCTAAAATTAAGTTCCCACCTGTAGCTTGAATAATCGAATTCGCTGAATTGACTGAAGATGAAAGTTTTGTTACTGAAATAGCACTATTCACAATTGATGTAGCTGAAGTACTACTATTCATTAAAATAGCTTGATCCCACTGTGGTGTTCCAGTACCACTCAGTGTAATTTTGTTATACATAATTCCATTGGTAGAGTTACTACTTCCATTTAAATCGAGAGCTCCGCCTGGAACATGGAGTGGCCCGTCATTTGCCGCTGAAATGGTCACATCTCCTCGACCGAGAGGGCTATTTCCAGAACTATAGGTTTTATTAGACGAGGAGCAAATCGAACCGCTGCCACAGTTAAAATAAGAATTTGCACCCAACTGTAAAGTACCCCCGGTAATATTTGTGCCGCCGCTGAATGTGTTAGTACCTGAAAGAATTACTGTACTTGCGTCAGATTTTGACAATGATGCTGTAGTTATAGCGGAAACATCAGTTAAGCGTGCGGAAATAATACCTTTACTAACTTGTATAGTCCCAGATGCTGACAAGGTTCCGTTCTGTAAAGTACCATCTGTAAGAACTAATTTATAAACTTGAGTAGACCCTCCAAGGTCTAGAACCCCTCCTCCTGAAATAGTAATGGTTGACTGTTGCGCCCCCAAAGATGATCCACTAGCAGAAAGTTGTATTTGCCCTAATTGAATTTTTGTACCACCACTATAAAGATTCACGCTAGAGATCGTGACAGTACCACTCGAAATTTTATTAAGTCCGCCACTACCAGAAAGAACTGCAGAGATTGTTCCAGATTGAAGATTGAAATCTTTTGAGGAACTCAAAATACCATTTCGAATCACTCCAGCAGTCAGTGTTACCCCACCATTTTGGGTTTGTGTATTGGAGCCAAGATTTAAGCTTCCACCATTTACAGTAATGGAACCAGATGAGTCACCTAAAGCATTTGTCTGGTTAAGATTTAGATTTCCAGAAATTAAGGTCGTTCCTCCCTTAAAAGTATTGGTAGCCATCAAATATAAGGTTTGCAAAGAGTTATTCACAATGAGAGAACCTAAGCCACTGATAATTCCTGACAAGGTCTGATCACTCACTGAATTTGCAAAAGTTATGTTACTTCCTTGAGCAATACTGATTGCTCCAGAATAAGTATTATTTGTGCCAAGGCCACCGTTTAGACCAACGACCAAACTACCACCAACAATAGACAAATTACCAGTAAAGTTATTTGAACCAGACAAAGTAAGGGTTCCTGACCCACCAAGAGTCACTGATCCAGAACCACTGATCGATCCTGAATAATTAGAAGCCCCATTTTGATTAATTACCAAACTACCAGAAGTTAATAAAGAAATATTATTACTACCTGTTAGACCACCTGTTGCATTGATAGTTAAGGTATTTGCAGAGATACTTAAATCAGCACCTAGAGTAAGATTACCAACTGCACTACCAGAACTGCTTAAAGAAATACTAATATTCCCACTCGCTAAAGCATTTTGTAGTGTTGTAACGTTGATATTAGAGACTATTGAATTAATATTCCCAATGATTTGTCCTAAGGAAAAGGTGGCAGTATCATTACCAGTTGTAATGGTGATATCTGTTGGATCCATTAACCAAATACCATCTTTGCCAGGATTAACAGAACCCAACACATTTAATTTCTGACCTGAGGTTTCGATAAACCCACCACTGCCTGTAAGCCCGAATGATTGTGTGGAAAGTGTTCCGAACACAACAGCGGTTTCGCCCCATACTAAAATGTTACCGCCATTATTTAAGTGCAGAGAATTTGCATTAAGAGTACTTGTACTGTCTATATATGTGATGTCGGAAGTTGGTACAAAAATCATGTTTGAAAGAACTGGTAGTGTTGCATCGATGCTTGCACTACCTTGCAGAGGATTTGCCTGAAAGTCGCGGCCAACAACGATGTCTCCACCGCCAGAGTTACCGTTTGATTCGGCTATAGCTCCGATTAGGGCTGTATAAATCAGTCCTGACTGGACTATCGTCCCACCCAAACCAGCACCTCCATTAGTTTGGATATACCCAGTGTTTTGATATATCCCTGCAGGAGAACTCATGATGATAAAACCACCATTGTCTGCATTTGCTGTAATGGTTGCCGCTGAAGTTAAAGCGTTGTAACCACCAATATAAATCTGACCAGCGTTAGTAAATTGAGATGTTATTTGAGAGTTACTTGGTGCCGCATTTGCGGTGATAATCGTTTGATTATCGAGAGAGGTATTGCTAGAGATAAATACTGTGTTACTGATATTGCTAAATGAAGTATTCATGAATACATCAACTGCAGGAGGGGCATTTGCTGGCGGCGCTAGAATCGAACCACTTCCATTTGTATTAATTAAACCAATACCAGTTAATCCACCCTGAGATAATCCATCCACACTTACCAATGAGTTAATCAAATTAGTTTGATGATTGCCTGCAATGATTAAACTACCGCCATTATTTACTTTACCAGTGACATCAATAACACCATTCACATTTACATTACCAGCTGTAGATACGATATTAATCGAACCACCGCTTAATCCATTTGCTGAAATAAATGCATTTGCTCCGATGTTAATATCGCCACTTGCAATGATATCAATTACACCACCATTATTTTTATAAATATTATTGTCAGAACTTAGGGATGATTTTCCGCTACGGCGATTATTTAATGTATTAATATTAATAGCACTTAAATTAATTGAGTTGGGGTTATTGTTGGTGTTTCCATTTGAATTAATATTACCTAAAATATTAATTAAATTAGCCACCAAAAAAATAACACCTTTATTACCATTATTTGTATTAATCGATCCTGTAGAACTCACATTTATACTTTGGGCCATAGCATAGACGCCACCTGTAGTGATATCACCGGCCACTTGAATTGTTCCCCCCTGAGCATTAAGAGTCAGAGTTGTATTTGGATTCATGGAATACACTTGAGTGCCTGCCAAGAAGTTGATAAGTGCAGAGCTACTCTCAGAACAGGCTCCAAAGGAGCTACAACTACTTGAGCTTGCATCTAGTGTTACATTAGTTGTAGCAAGGGCTATAGAAATTATATTTGCAGCATTTGTATCCACTGTAATTGTCAGGGGATCAGTTCGCCAGTTACCTACTTTACCCTTAGTCGAACTGGTATCTACCTTAAGAGTTTTAACATAATTAACTGCACCTGCGGAGCTTGTGTCAATGCTTCCGCCGTTCCCTGAAACAAGACCACCGGTTGCTTTTAGATTGCCTGCAATATTGGTGTTTGAGGTAGACCAAATTTGAATGCTTCCGCCATTGCCGACTTTGGTTGCAGAGGCATCCACTAAAGCGCCAGCAGCAACGTTGACTTGAGTTGAATTAATCAAAGAATTAACTGGATTTTGAGTTGTTTTACCAATCAAAATTTGACCACCTGAAGTTGCTCCAATAGTAGTTGTTTTCGAGTTTGAGGCGAGGTTCACTGTATTGCCAGAAAGCGCAATATGACCTGCATCTGCAACATCAGAATTTGCACTAACGTTACCATTTTGATTGACGGTACTTGCAATCAAAGATATTTTTCCTCCGTTATTTACAAAACTATCTGCATTAATCGAACCCGAATTATTAATTACTGAAGTTTTTAAATCAGATGCGGAATTAGCCGCGATAATGACCTGACCACCATTTGTTTGAATTAATCGCTTATTTGCAATTAATGACTTAATTACTGATGCATCTACAGAAACATTAACAAGTTGATTTTGATTAAAAGATAACGTAACACTTTGACCAGAAACTAATGCGATAGAATTATTCCCAGATAATATGGCAGATATAACTCCTTCGTTTCTAACTTCAGGCGCCATCAATGCAATATATGCATAAGAGTTATTTGCAGTAATCTTACCCTTATTAATAACTTTGCCAGTTCCATTACCTGAATAACTCATATTATTATTCATATAATCAGAATCTTTAATATCCATTGTTGTTGCAGTAATTCCTCCAGTATTAACTTCTGCGCCTTTTCCAAAAGTTACTCCATTAGGATTAACTAATATTATTTGGCCATTAGCATTTACTGCACCATCAATCATCGATTTTGAAGCGCCATTCACTCGATTTAAGGTCGAAGCATTAGTGTTTGGCTGATTAAAATTGACTGTAGCATTACTACCCACATTAAAACTATTCCAATTTATCACTGCCTTTTGCGAGCTCTGATTTATATTCATTACCGCAGAGGTTTGATTCGATGTTTGCGAAATGGCAACTTGGCCTGTAGCAACTACTCCCCCTGTAGGAAGTGCGTTTACTGGTTGAGTAATACTAGCAGCGTGCGCAGAATTGATTCCGAGAACGGTAAAAGTAGCAATTACCAAGATACTGAATTTTATAGATTGATTTGTTAAATCTGATTGGGATTCGAATGCTTTACTCACATGCCTTCCCGGTTCAGTATTTTTCACTGAATACACATCTCCCAAATTGTCTTTAGCAGACAATCTTCGAGATAAAGGAAAAGAGCCGATAGGAATCAAAGCAATTTCTTGAAAAATTAGTAAAGATTAAATTCTAGGATTAATAACTTCTTCATTCAGATAGTTTTTCAATGTTTAGAAAAATTTTTTCTACGAAAAAAATTGTCATATTTTTCATAAAAGTATTTTCTATCCGTATTTCCTTAACTAAAAAATGTAAGATGCTCTCAACCAAGCTTGAACAGTCCGATATGCGTTATCGGCATTGAGCTGCAAACCGCTGGAGTTATAAAGCGGGTTATCACCAAGCCGAAATGCTAAGATGCCGTTGACGGAGAGTTTTTCGTAAGAGTATTTGATCGTAGGTCCTACTGCTCCAAGTTGATAATTATTGTTTGCATTAGTTAAACCCTGCCAATTCGTATACGTATCCATATATTGCTGAATAAAACCCAGGTCAGCAAACATTCCAACTTGCCAATTCGTATCTAGTCGATATTGTAATTCTGTCGAAATAATCAAACCACTTGAACCTCCGCCTTGAGCTACTGGATAAGCTCTAACTGCATAGGGTCCTCCCATATAAATTTGCTCTGATGAATTTAGATTTTTATTGGATAGTTGACCATTTGCAGAAATTATCCAAGTCGTATTTGGAAGAAATGAGAGTTGTTGATAACGGCTAAGATTAATACCAAGCTTTATATAATTTCCTTGGGTTCCTGGACCACTCAAATCTTGAATCGCTTGTGAAGGATTATTTATCCGAAGATTACCTGAAGTAATCGTTGCACTATAGTTAATTACAGAGGCATTCGTGTCAAAAATATTTCCACTCATATTTACCGTGAAAGCATTAATGTTGTAATCACTCAGATTTTGACCTTCAATATTATTGTTATAGCCACGCGTCTCAATGCCGAATCGTAAATTAGAGTTTCCGCTTTGTTCTCGTGATAATGCGTAATTTATATTGGCACCTAGAGTTTTTGCAGTACCATCACTTTTATTACTGCTCCAATCAGAAAGAGTGAGGTATTGCAAATAACTTCCCTGTAATCCAATCCGCCAACCATCGTAACCAACTGGCATGGAATATCCTAACAGAGCAAAGCTTGATCCTTGCGTTTGAATAGCATCTAAGGTCACTTGATCTCCAATCCCCAAGGGATCATTAAGGGCTAAGTTTGCAATCCCTTGAATCACGCCAGTACTTGGAGATCCAAAATTACTTAAAGCAACTTGTCCACTAAACAAAGGACCATCTACGAGGTTTACATTAAAGTTCGTTTCACCAAGACTATTTCCTGCTACAAAATCTCCAGTGGTTTGAACACCAGGTAAATCATTTAAGAGCATCATGCTGCGCTCTAAAGAATTGTTATCAATAAATTGGCCTGATTCGTTATTAACTGAGATATATTTCTTCGCCCTCTCAGGATCTATACGGAGGGTCTTACCATCTTTTGGAATCACCAAAACATTACCTAGTTTAGCCTCAACGATTTCAATGAGAATAGTGCCATCTGCTAAATCTTGCTGCGGAATATTAGCTTTCGCAAGGCGGCCTTGTTTCGCATAAAATTCTTGAATGGAGACAGTCATATCATTCAAATCTGAAAAACCGACTGGTCGATTAGTCCAAGATTTAACAAGTTCTTGAAGAACAACAGAATCGACTAAGGTATTACCTTTAAAGCGATAGCCTTTAATTTCTACCCTTTGTTCATTTGGGTTAATGTCTTTTTTTTCAGTTGGCTTTGTGGCTTGAACATCTATCCCTGGATTAGATCGTTCAATTTGATCTTTTAATTGACGTTGCAGTGCTCCAGCATCTTGAGCTTTTAGGTCAAATGTAATAAGACCCACTATAGATATAACAAGAACTTTTTTAGTGCACACCAGCTTAAATTAAATAAATAATTAATTAATAATTTTAATGGTTCACCGTCATTTTAAGACTCCAGATAAACAACGAATAAATCATACTTTTCTACGAGGCTTATCTAAAGTAGGCAAATTTCTACGAATTATTTAACTTTTATACGAATTAATTGAAATTTTTATTTATCTAGGTAAATTTTGAAAAATATCATAGTGATATAAATTAAAGATTTATTTTTTAGAATAGAATTCGTACATGGGAGAAATACATAAAATTAAATGGTTAGTTGATAGTTCTGGGGCTGAAGAAGTTTTCATAGGTGCAGAAACACAAAAAATGTCTTTTCCATACCCCCCTGAGATCGGATTTGGCTTTACTGAACATATCGATTTGTTTGATGGCATTACCATTTTGCAAACTACTCACAATTTCACTGGAGAAGACCGTCCCGCTGAAATTGAATTAGGAAATTTTTCAGTAGAATTTCCACAACCCATGTTTATATTTCACATCATACACTTTGGGATAAAAATAATAAAAGGGGTCAACCCACATGTAGATCTAATTCTAAAGCCTGGAGAAATTATCTTTGGAAGAGTGAGGCAGTATGAAGTAATCGAAACCATAAAAACTGAGGAGAATGTTTCAACAACAGTTTGCTTAATTCCTGAAAACAGGCTATCTATTTTAATGGGCTTAGAAAATACTGAATTGCTTTACGAAAACCTAAATTTAAATTCTGTAGAAAGTTTTGGTTTTACTAAAGTTCCAGAATCAATTTCCCAAAAGCTTGAAAATGCATCGCCCGACAACCTCGAAGGCTCGATGCGATCGCTTTACGCTCAATCGGTACTATTACAATTCCTCTTAGAGCTTCACCTTCATACATCGACTTCTGGAAAATTTTTAAAAAAATTAGAAAAAAACATCTTCAATATTGAAGAACTTCACATGGAACTTATACAAATTGAATCAAAAATACCTAACCTGGCTGAAATAGCAAAAAAATATGGGACAACTGCAGAAAAATTAAATTACGCTTTTACAAAAACATTCGGACAGACAATTTATTCATTCCTTTCTAATCAAAGACTAGAACAAGCTTATCAAGCTTTAGAAAAAACTGACATTTCAATGAAGGTTTTAGCTCATAAAATTGGTTACTCTCACGTTAATCATTTCATTACTGCATTTAAGAGAAAATTTGGGGTCACCCCAGGTACTATTAGAAAGTTATAAAACACTGATAGCACATTTAATGACGCACGCATAAAAAACTATAAACCATCAATACTATTTAATTTTCAAAGAGTCGATTACTTTTAATCCGTTGGTCGCGAGTTCGAATCTGGGCATCATACCAAATAAATTAATGGTCTGTACCGGACAAATGGCTTACATAAGAAATTTTATGGGCTATTTTTCTTTTCTAATCTCATGTAGATGCTATGTAGATTTCAAACCCAAAAATACTTGTTCTTCTTTCAAGTCTTGATCATCACTTGTTTTAGTTTCCTCCATACATTACTTCATGTATTAAAGTTATTTCTTTTATGTGACATTTTGAGTTGTGATAAATCATCGATTGTTCATACTGAACAATACACTTGTGTGTAGGATAAATTTTTTGTAATTCTTATCACAATGTATGCCACTCGTTCAAATGACTCACGCAGACAAACCCGCGCTTTTAAGTAGGGCATGAGTGGCTAGCAGACCTTCCTTTGCAACAAGACCAGGGTCCCTGTCCCATTGCTGGGGATTAGGCGATTCATAACTCAGGTAGCCCGAAAAATTTTTCTCTGCCAGAAGTTGTAACACACCTGTCCAATCAACAACGCCTTGACCTGGTGGCAACCTGTCAGTCGGTCGCTTGACGCCTGTGACGGGAGTGCTGGAACAGTCGCTGTACTGAAAGGCAAAGATTTTGGCCTCCGGCACTTCAGCAAAGCCGCGACCTGGCCGGCCACTCCGATGCAAGTGATAGGCGTCAAGCAAATAACCACAGGCTGGGTGATCTGCATCGTTGATCAGCTGACCCAAAGTCTGGACGCTGTTGAGGTTGGCATGCTGGGAATTAAATTCAATCGCCAGACGCAAGCCATGACCTGCCGCTATATCGCCCGCCTCACGCAGTGATTGTGCCGCTGATTTCAGATCGCCTTCCAGCGGGCCAGGCGCGCTCATTACCATTTTGCAGTCAAGCGCAACAGCATTGGTGCAGCTTTCCCGAAAAATCGAAAACAGCTTTTTACGCTCTTCTCCCTGGGCAAACAGCCAACCGTATTTCACGCCCAGTGTGCAAACGGCAACTTCACTCTTTTTAACTAGATCAATGACCTGTTCATTACTCATGCCGCGCTCGTGGCAGCGTTCAAAGTCGATACGCCGTAATTCAGTTGCATCCCATCCCGCGGACTTGATAGCCGCCAGTGCATGCTCCAAAGGTGTGGTGTCTAGAGTCCATGTGTGCAGTGCTAGTTTTGGATTCCACATATCGAGTCAGTCCTTTTTTAGTCTAGTGTGATTTTTGAGTTTTGCGCCACTTTGGCCCAACGTGCTAATTCATTACGCATATAACTAGTCATCTCCTCAGGCGTACCTGTCTGCACGGATAAACCTGCAGACGCCAGTTTTTCGATGGTCGGCTTATCGTTCAGTACCCTTGCGATGCCTTCATTGAGCCGCTTGACAATCGCAGGCGGCAGACCAGCTGGCCCTACCAGCCCATACCATGTGTTGACTTCAAAACCCGGAATAGTTTCTGACACCGTGGGAACATCAGGTAACTCAGGCTGGCGCTTGGCGGAGGTAACGGCCAGCGCACGAAGTTTACCGCTCTTAACGAACTGCATGGACGACGGCAAGGCAGGCATCATCCAATCAATCTCGGACGATACCAAGGCGGTCAATCCTGGGGTCACACCCCGGTAAGGAACGTGTAACATGAACAGGCCGCCGGCCTGCATTTTCAGGTATTCGCTGGCCAAATGCTGCGAGCTACCGTTACCCGAAGAACCGTAACTCAACTTGCCAGGCTTGGCTTTTGCATCAGCCAGCAAGTCCTTGAGGGATTTGTAAGGTGAGTTAAACGGCACTGCAATCACATTGGCCGTAAATGCCGTCATGCTTATCGGCGTGAAATCCCTGATGGCATCATATTTTTGGGTTTTATATAACACTGGGTTGACGCCGTGCGTCGAAACACTTGCAATCATCAGCGTGTAGCCATCGGGTGCTGCCCTAGCAACTTGCTCGGTACCCAGCAAGCCACCAGCTCCCGGCTTATTGTCGATCACGATGGAGCCACCCAGTTCTTCACCCAGCCGTTGGCCGAGCTGTCTGGCCATGATGTCGGTCGCGCTGCCAGCTGCCTGGCTAACAACGAGTGTGATAGGTTTGACGGGATAGGCAGGTGCTATAGTTTGCGCAATCGAACTAAATGAGACCACCCATAAAGCCATGGCCAGCTTGGTGCGTATGATGAATTTCATGTTTGTCTACTTGTCGTTCATGGGGCGCTTGAGGCTGGTCAGGCCACCTTTGCAGCGCTGCCCGTCTGCGGAAAAAGGCGAGGACTGTTACAACCGCAGCCAGCAGATCTGCACAACATGCTTGCCACCGTGCCGCCTAGCACACGCTCCTGGTACTCGACTGGCACCGCTTGCCTAACAGTAGCTACCGGGTCATACTCCATCATGTCAAAGGGATAATCGCTGCCCATCATCAACCGGTCGTAGCCGACAATATCGGCCAGAAATTTTACGGTCGCCGGATTTTGCGTCACCGTATCAAAGTACAGCCGCTTGAGCACATCAACCGGGTCGCCTTCGAAGCCACGCCCTTTGGCTTCAGGCCTGACCTCGTGAGCCCGGCGAATACGGGATAACTGGTAAGGTAAATAGCCCCCAGCGTGCGGAAACCGGCACAGCAAATTAGGAAAGCGCGTGAAGGTGCCGCTAAACATCATGCGTGCCAGCGCAATTGCGCTAGCCAGCGGGTAGCCGATACAGTTGTGCAAAAAATAATCTTCAAGTCCTGGCGGGTGGTTTTCTTCATAGGGGTGAAACAACACCAGCACGCCCAATTCTTGAGCCGTAGCGTAAAAAGGATCAAGACTGTTATGATCCAAAAAGCGTTCACCTCCAAAATAGGTGGCGACCTGAACTGCCTTCATCCCGTAGTCTTTGACTAAGCGCTCCAGCATGCGGGCGGCTACCTCGCCATCCTGCAGCGGTACAGTACCAGCAGGTAGGTATCGGCCTGGGTTACTTGAAGCAACTTCGGCAATAGTTTCGTTTTGCAACTCACTGAGGGCAATACCATCCTGCAATGGCATGGTGTAGCCCGAAAAGTCAATCCAGCTAGACAGCACCTGCATGTCAACGCCTGATGCGTCCATAGTTTGAATTCGTTCGTCAACGCGCGTTAGCGGCAACGGTATGGGTTTTGTCCAGCTGCTACCCTCAAGCCGAACAGTGGGCGCAGCCTCCGAGCCGCCAACATGGACACCATACTTTTGGCCTGATTTTTGCAATGTCTGAACCAGCCTAGGCGGTATCAAGTGGGCATGTACATCAATGATGGGTGTCGCAATTGGGTTCAGGCTCATGCTTGTCTCACTGTGCTTAGTTTCGTTTTTTTATTCGTCGCAAATTACACCTACTAAAATAATTCTAGCATAAATAACGGGGCTTTTATCCGTTAATTAGAGACCCCAACTAGGTGCTTGATTGATTTATTTTTATGCGAAATTATCAACCTCATCTTCATCAATTTCTAGAATCAATTCATAACTAGCACTTACCCTTAATTTCCGATACTTTTGATGATGAATTAAGGATAATAAAAGTTCAATTATTTTGACTATATTTAAGGTACTCTTGACCTCATTTCTCATAAAAATAGTTTTATTTTTTGGTTTAGCCTTGATAAGTTTTATATCAAAGGCTGATAACTATCCAAGCAAGCCAGTCAAAATAATTGTTGGCTTCCCTCCGGGGTCGGGAGCTGATGTCATTGCAAGAGTTGTTGCAAATAAATTGTCCGAGTCTTTGAACCAGCAATTTATTGTCGATAATAGGCCAGGCGCTGGAACTAATATTGGTACTAATTATGTTGCAAAATCACCTGCTGATGGATATACCATTTTGTTAATGACAGTCGCCAACGCTATCAATCCTGCACTTTCATCGAATCTTCCTTTCGATATTGAAAAAGACTTTTCGCCAATTACTTTAGCTGGTTTTGCTAGCAATGTTTTGGTGATCAACCCAAATCTTGGAGTTAAGAATATTCAGGAATATGTGGCGCTTGCAAAATCAAAACCTGGAAAACTCACCTATGGATCTAGTGGATCTGGGACTTCACCCCATTTAGCCGGAGAATTATTTAATAGTAAATTAGGTGTTGATATTGTTCACGTACCATATAAAGGTGGTCCTCAGGCGTTGACAGATTTATTAGGCGGGCAAATAGATTCTTTATTCGTTATTACATCAACTGTCATGCCACACATATCATCTGGAAAACTCAAGGCTATAGCTGTAGCAGGCCCCAAAAGAACTTCTTTACTACCTGACTTACCTACTATAGATGAGACTTTGATACCTAATTTTGATGTCAATACATGGTTTGGTTTCGCCGCTCCCGCTGGCACGCCAAATGAGATTATTGTGAAACTGAATTCAGAAATTAATAAAGCATTAGATTCTGGAGATACTCAAAAAAAACTATTGCCATTAGGAATTGATACCGCAGGAGGAACTCCAAACCAGTTAAAAAACTTCTTAAAGGAGGATCTCAAGAAATGGTCTGGTATTACAAAAATTGCGAATATAAAACCTGATTAATTATTCATAAAAACGCCGCCATTAACGTGGATAGATTGCCCTGTAATAAATCGACCTTCTTTACCACTTAACAGCATTACCATATTGACAACTTCTGAAGCTTCCGTAAATCTACCGAGGGGTATTTTACTTAAATCAAATTGAAAAGGCTTTGACGGATCTCTTTGAGTATTAGCAGGTCCCGGAGCCAAATAATTCACATTAATATTGTATTTCGCAAACTCTAGGGCTAATGCTCTAGTAAGGCCAGCTAATCCGGCTTTAGCCGCTGAGGAGGGGGATCGATTTGGAACTGGCATATGGCCGAACATACCACCCATGTTAATAATACTCCCTCCACCACCTTGAATCATCAAAGGCACAACTGCTTGCGTACAATGAAAACTACCATCTAAAGTAACATCTATAGTTTGGCGCCAATCGTTATAACTAAGTTCTAAAAATGGTTCCGTAGCATGTGTGACTGCATTATTAATCAGAATATCAATTCGACCAAACGCTTGTTGAATTTTCTCAACCATTTGATCAACCTCTAAACGATTAATGATGTCTCCAACACAAGCAATTGAATTACCTCCAGCCTTAGATATCATTTCTAGAGTTTGTTCTAGGTCTTGAGAATTTGTTCTCGAATTAATCGCAATATTCACATTGCATTTGGCAAATTCAAGTGCCATTGCACGACCCAAATTCTTTGCGCCACCAGTAATAAAAACCACCTTACCGTCTAGAAAATTATTCATTATTCTCCGATTTATATATTTAGTTAAATGAAATTATTTATTACACATTTAGCAGCTGCCACCCTATTTAAAAAGAAGATGGATTTGGGTAGGAACAAGTCATAAAAATCTAATGCCTTGATTAAAAAACCTTTAATTATTCTGACACAGATAAGATTGATTCGAAAAGCATCAAGTAAAGTTTGTATCGCTCTTCAAATTTTTATCAATATTAATATCAAAATACTAAAGCATCTTGTAACTCCCAAAACACAAAACTACCACTATCTCTATTGAGGGTTTTTTAATGGTGGGCCGTCAGGGACTTCAACCACACCTAATAAAAGACTAATCGCACGCCGCTAAAATAGCATTACAAACCACAGATTTATATTAACATTTCAAGAGGCGATATTTCTTTTAATCCGTTGGTCGAAAAATCGAATCTCCCCCGTCCTACCAAATATATCAATGGCTTACATAAGAAATTTTGTGAGCCATTTTTGTTTGATGGAATCATGTAGATGCTCTGTAGGTTGTGGAAGAAATAAAGTTTAGTTCGCGCCTTGATAAGCTGGTAGATAATTTTTTCAAGGGATATGCCTTCTGTTTTGAAATACCTTGCCCCTCTCACCCCACTTCTTAATCAGGCTGACATTGATCCCTATTTGAGTAAGGCTTTTGAGGCTCAAGCTCTCTAATTTTTAGGATATTTCTAAAGTATTACTGGCTATTTTTACTATGAAATTGATTCAAAATCTATTAAAATAAGGATATGCCTATTAAATCTTCTACTCAATCACAGGTTCGCCAATACAACGTTTCTAATGCCGTAGCTTCTGCTCGCATTGAGGGTATTATTCCTACCAAGCAACTAGAAAAAAACCTGGCTGATTACGTTTCAGGCGAAAAGAGCATTGCTCAATTGTTAGAAGAAACTAAACAACGTCATGTCACGCTACGACGCGGATGACACCTACTGCTATCCGGGTACCAACGTACTTCGCAACAAAGCAGCCATTACTAGCGCAGAAGAATTAGAAATTTACGAAGGTGAGTTATCCACTTTACGCTCAATTGAAATTCTAGAAAATCCCGTTGTTAGCCAGTTTAATTTCACATACTTGCAACGCATTCATTTAGCACTATTTCAAGACATATATGACTGGGCAGGGGAAATCCGTACAGTAGATATTATTCGTGGAAATAGCCGTTTTGCTAATGTGCGCTTTATTGAATCTTCGGCAAATGAGATGTTTAATAAGTTAGCTAGCGAAAATTGGTTAAAAGAATTAGACAAAAAGAGCTTATCTTCAAGATTGGCGCACTACCTATCCGAGATCAACGCCCTACATCCGTTTCGAGAAGGTAATGGCCGCGTTCAACGTATATTCATTTCTCAACTGAGTCAAGCAGCTGGCTACAAACTAGATTATTCAAATTTACAGCAACAACAAATATATCAGGCAATGGAATTAGCCTTTAATGGAGATGAATCCATCCTCGCAAAACTTATTCTAGATCGCCTAGATAAAATCTAAACCATACTTCCAACGTCAAATAGTAACTGTTAAGTCAAGCTGAAATTCCCCCCTATTTGAGGAGCCAAAGTTATAGCTACAGTTGCTAGAGAATCTGGTTTAGGTCGTGAAAGTCTTTATAAAGCTTTATCCGAAGGTTCTCAACCAAGATTCGATACTATATCGAAAGTGATAAATGCACTCGGTTTAAAAATGAGTGTTCATGCTTAAATGAGTACAAATTAATCAAGGTTAATGATGACTATACCTATCAATGACATTCGTAATTCTTCAGATCCTGACATAGCTGGATCTTATTATGCTATGCAACGTTCTGGACAAGCAGCCATAGACTTGGCAATCCAAACTAATACTGCAATTGTGACCACAGTTGACGGCAAGATTGTCCGCATTACTGCTGCCGAACTGATCAAACAGCGGCAGTTAACTTCTTAAGCTAGTATTCGCTTGATACAAACCAATAGAACATTCAATCTCACACTATTTAAATGACTTTATTAGTAATTGATTTATATAAGATTTTCAAGAGGCGATGTTTCTTTTAATCCTTTGATCACGAGTTCGAATCTCGCCCATCAAACCAAAAAATAAGGGACAACAGCAAAGCAGTCCCGTTTATTTTAATTGTTCACCTGATACACATCAATTTTTACTAGCCTCGCATACAGAGTTGTCGGGTAAGCCGACAACATGTATTGACGACTGGCACTTAAACAAGATCTTACATCAGTCAAATCACTCGGTACTTTTTAAGAGAATGTTCTAAAAAGTACCACTAAATCTGAGTAATCACTTGATTTGATAGACTGCTACCGACCCTGACACTTCATGTCCTACAGCCAACAAGGCAACGCCGGTTGGACTTTGAGATGCGGGTATAAATTTCATACCCTCAGGAGATATGTCTCCGTCCAAAAGGGTGGTGGTATTTCGAATATATTGAACCAGTTTCGGCTTGGTTGGATCTGTAATTTTGTACATCATGACCGCACTTGCCCGCTCCAAAGCCACAAATGCATAGGTTTCAGCGCCGACTTGTCCAACAACAACTGATTCGGGCTCTGGTCCTTTGTTATCAAGTCTTCCTAGCAATTGATCTGCTTTGAGTAAAGCCAAGGCATTTGCAGAGTCATCGGAAGCGTTGTTGTATGTCGCACGTTCAATATCTTCTCCAGAATCAAATACCTGATTACCTGTGCTTGCATCCCAAATCGAAAACGAGCGGCCACCAAGAACATACACACGATCGTAATCACCATCACCATCTGTATCACCATAATTTCCACCTGCGTGCTTGCTAAGAAGAGTCAGTCGCCCCAATTCCTGGTCGGTTTTGATCGCATTAACTACATCGGCTGGAAAAGCAGTGGGGTCAAGGTTTGCAATGATGGCATTGAATCGAGCTGTGTCTGCAGATGCGCCGGTGAGGAAATCACCTCGATCATCTCCTTCGTTTGCAGTTAGAAAGTAAGTCTTACCATTAACCGAATAAGTCGCAATGCCATCAGGTAAATAGACGCCATAGAGGTTATTGTAGTTTTTGAAAGTAGCTGGGACTGTTGGATTGTTATAAGCAGAAGAACTAGTACCCGCATAGCGATCAGAGGCTGCAATTTTGTATTTACTGCCATAGTCTTTAAAACCTAGCGCAAGAATCTTGCTAATCCGACCTGTGGCCAGATCCACCTCTGCTACCGCATTATTTTCTTGCAGAGTGATATAAGCCGTTTTGCTGTCAGCTGTGATCGATACGTATTCAGGTTCTAAGTCTTGAGCTACAGTAGCCCCAGGGCGCCCAATACGAACTGTTGATGGCAGTTCACTGGCGCGTGAACCGCCAACGTTAAAGTCGGTGAATTTAACTTGTACCGCTGTGTCAGCTGGTGATCCA
>Ga0114976_10000948_pt1 | contig 18116 bp, 30 predicted proteins | sample S_130805_EF_Meta_FD_87319 | JGI IMG/M metagenome (GOLD analysis project Ga0114976, IMG submission 87319) | Freshwater microbial communities from Lake Simoncouche, Canada to study carbon cycling - S_130805_EF_MetaG | ecosystem: Environmental > Aquatic > Freshwater > Lake | place: Lake...
CGGTCTTCACGATCCACATGAGGACGATGGTGTGGTCGGGGAGGATGACGTTGATGGGTTGCCCCGTGCCGTGGGTGGTCGAGGTGGTCACGACTGCTTGCCCTCCTTGGCGGCGTTCCAATCATCCACGCTGTTATAACTTCCAAACTCTCCAATGAGGTCTGCCGCCATCGCATCCCCTGCTTTGGTCAGCCGCTCGACCTCGGCCTTGAGGCGGGCGTTCTCCTGTTCGCTGTTCGCGATTAGCGAATTGAGCCGGGCGACCTTGGCATCAACCTCTACCAGTTGTTTCTTAAGGCTCGTGACCATAAGGCAGTCGACTCGCTCGTGGGCACGGATGACGGCCTCGAGGCAACGGACCTCAGCCGTGAGGGTTTCGACCTGAGCGTCGAGGGCGATGATGCGGCCCTTCAGCTGGGCGTTCTCGATGATGGCGTCGATGTTCATTTGATGGCGTTCCGTACGGCCTGTTCAAAGGCGTTAGTGTTGATGGCGGGCATTTGCTCAGGCGTTACGTCTTTCAAACCCTGTCCAGGCTTAAGCCAACCCTTGGAGATAAGGATGTCGACCGCGGCCTTCTCGTACTTGATGTCGCCCATAAAGACCTTGGGGGCTTGGGGCTTAGGTGCGGAAGCCTGATGCCCATCGTCGTCGAGGTCCACCGAGATACCGCAAGCCGTCTGGATAGACTGCCGGCGAATGTAGGTGATGGCACCGCCGACCTGTTGAGCCGTGAGGCCGTCGGCCTTGACCATCAACTTTCCGAAGGCGAAGAGGTGGCCCGAGGTGTGCAGCAGGGAAGTCGAGACGCCTACCTTGCCTTCCTCAGTCTCGAGAACTTGGACGAGAGCGAGGTTGTGCGCTTGCAGGACGGGTTTCACCGCGTCGAGCAGAGCGTCGAGCGAGACATAGCGTGCCTTGAAGGCGGGGTTGATGCGGTTGGCGCCGACGTTCTCCATCGAGGAGAGGGCGGTAATGAGGTCGAAGTAGGGATTACTTTGCTCCTGGCTAACTGCGGTGGTGGTTTCTTTTTTAGTCATGGCTTGGTTTGTTTGTGGGTTGGGTGTGGGAAAGGCTTAGGGGAAAGTAGTCATCTCGTCCACCGTCTTCTGAGTGACGCATCGGAGGTGGTTATCGTGGGACAGGAACCAGTAGCGGGTCGCACCCGACAGGCGGGGCTTTAACTTACGGGCCACGGTGCCGTCAGAGAGGACGACGTAGGAAGAGCCGGAAAGTTCGCGGTAGGTCGCGGGGGCCTTGGCTTCAGGGGTTTGCTTGGAGGGTTTCTTTTGCATTGGGAGGGGGTTAGTTGATGGCGCCGCGTCGAGCAGCGTCAAGGATTAGGAGAGCGTCGGCGTTGGCTAGGCTCACGGTTTGCGTAGGCCACAGCTCGAGGGCCTTGGCCTTAAGGTGGTTCTTCCAGCCCTTGCCGTGGTCCTTCTTCTTCCCTAGGCCGTGGGCGGCTTGCCACGCTTGGGGCTTAACGCGGTGCAGGGCAAAGCCCATAGCGATACAGGCGCCGTAGATGAGCCCGAAGTTCTGGGCGAGGCGGGCGATGGACGAGGCAGGGATAAGCGGACCGTAGCCGGCGGTCGAAGGCTCCTCGAGGTAGACCTGAACGTTTTTGTTGAGGACGTGAAAGGACGCGATCAGCTGAGCCACCTCGACATCAGTGGGCGGCATCTTCTCGATGTATATCTCGACGAAGTCTTGGGTCCAGACGATGGCCCCAGATTGGCCGGGGTCTACGGCGACGATAAGTGGCTTGGTCATTTAGTCCGTGGGTCTCGGTTTAGGCGAGCGACCACGACCCGAGTGATGGCAGGGCAAGCCTTTAGGTCAAACCCTTTAGAACGGAAGCCCGCGTAGCCGAGTTGGTGGGCGGCGTAGACTTCGCCGAGGGTGGGCTGTCGGCCTAGCGCCGTGGTCAGCCGTTCCTCGAGGAGGGTCAGCCAAGAGGTGGCGTATTCCCGCCCGACCCCTTCGTCCGTGGCCCAAGTGCTGAACCCGTAGGTCGGGAGGCCGTGGCGGGCACGCCAGCGGGTTGTATCGGCCCACGCAGCTGGAAAGAACTGAGCAAGGCCACGCTCACCGAGTCTGCCGATGGCCTTAGGGTTGCCAGAGGACTCGACGAAGATGACGGCCTCGACTTGTCCAGGTGTGACGGCGTGGAGGGAGGTCGCCGCGAGGAGCAGGGCGAGCAGTCTCATCGTCCGTCAATCGTCGGGTGAACTGAGCCCGAGTCCTTCTCGCCGTTGCGGTCGACGTAGGTCCAAGTGAACAGGGCACGACAGCCGGTGGTGAGGTTGGCGTAGATGGAGACCGCCATGCAGTTGTGAGACTCGCGGAGGTTCTCCTCGGCAACGGCGGCGCACACGGCAATCCGCTGGCGGGCGTACTTTTCTGTCCAGTCGCCTTGGAGGACGCGATCACGTGAGTAGGCAATCTGGTAGGAGAGGCCGCGGATGATATGAGCCGGGGAGGCCAGCATATCTTGGGACATGAAGAGAGGGTCGGGCATGGGATTAGGCGGATGGTTTAAGAAGTTCGATTTCGATAAGTAGTTCGTTGATGTTGTTTGCAGTATTTGCACAGTCCTTTGAGCGTTTGTAACGACCAGCAACGAAGAACATTTCTTCACAACTGCGGAGTTCTTCGTAAGCATTATAAAGGTTCTCCATTGCTTCTTGGATGTCGTGCATAGCCCTTGCATGGCTTGCCTTAGCATCCTTATAAATGTCTTTCGTATTATCTTCGGGCATGGTCGTGATTAGTACTTGTTAATGATGTCGACGAGGGACGGGCCGTCGGCGAGGGCGAGGATGTAGGCGGCTAGCGCGAGGCCAGCGAGGAGGGCGAGGAGGAGTTTCATGTCGGTCTCTGTTGTGAAGCCTTTAGGTTTAAGGTCAAGGGCTATCTGCTAAAGGTCTTATGAACCCCTATTCTGCCCCTAAGTCGGTGTCCTAGTCAGCCCTTAGGCTACCCCATTAGACCCCTCTGGCTTGCCCTAGGAGGCGTTTGCCCGTCGAAAGCGTAGGAAGACCGCTATCCCCACCCCTAGGCACCCGACCGCCAAGGCCCAGCCTAGGTCGCGACAGGCTTTCAGTCCCATCGTCGCCGAGGTCAGTTGGCGCTCGAGCCCCAAGTCGTCGCTCTTCGTGCCGGCGTCCGTGATCAGGAGGGCCATCGTGTTCGAGTTGGCAAATGAGCTGAGGATGTGGTCCGTGATAATCGCCACTGAGACGGCACCCAGAGCAGAGCATATGAGCAAGGCCACGGTGGCCCACATCACGTTCGACTCACTTCCCCCGCTTGCTTGGTTTCTTTTTGCCATTGGGTTTAGTGACCTTGGCGACCTCTGCCTCGCCCCGGGCTTTCAAATACTTAAGGACGTAGTCCATGACCTCGGGGGCAGCGTACCCAGCCGCACCGACGACGCCCATGCGTAGACCAGGAGAAGCGATGTGGTCCGTGATAGCGTACCCGACAAGGGCCGCAGTGATTGCCGCGGCAGAGATACGGCGCAACACCCAGCCAACGGTGACGGGCTCCGTGGACAGTAGTAGTCGGGCCGTCATCGCCAAGCCTCCGAGGATAGACGCCACTAGCCCGTCTTTGACCAGCGACTGGGTCGCTTCATTGTCGATGGGTGGGGGCGGGCTCATTTGCGGGTGACTAAAAGGATGAGGCAGATGTTGGCGACTGAGTAGCAAAGCCAGACGACAGCCATCAGGTAGTTCTTTGTGCAGAGGTTAGCCACGCCGGCGAAGAGGTAGGCCACCCCAGCGATGCCCGGGACGACGGTCGTGCAGAAGGTCTCGGCGGTCATTTGCTAATCCTCACGGGGGTCTTGTGCTTGCCCATCAATACGCGGCGGTAGTTCTGCGACCAGAGCGTGCGACTCATCTCTTTGCCCAAGCGGTCGATTTGTGCCTCAGGCAAGTCGGGCATAGAGATATGCAGTTGCTCGTGGCACAAAACCTCGAGCTCACGACGAGGGGACAGGCGGGGGTCTATCTCGATTAAGGGATGGACGGGGTCGGTCGTAGCCATGCCCCATGCCTTCTCTTTTCCGAGAGGCCGCCAGACGACCTTAGGCTGTGGGGCTTTGCGGCGGGTCATTGTGGTCGGTCTTGATGTGTCCGCTGTAGAGATGCCAGCCACCGAGGAGGAGGCCGACAAGGAAGAGACCGCCCACGGAGGGAAGGAACCACGGCGAGTCGAGGAGGTAAGGGACGGCGCCGATGCAGACACCAGAGACTAGCAAGCCCGCCCCGATCATCACACGACCAAAGGCCACGGCGAGACCACCGAGGACCATCATCCCCGCGGCGACTAGCGTGTAGAGGTTCCGCTGTCCTTCCTTCTTTGCCTCGTCGACCTGTTTCTTTAACGTGTCGATTTCGCCGACCATCTTGGACATGGCCTCGGCGTTCTGCTTTTGCTCGGCTTCGAGCTTCGCCCACATGGCGTTGATGTCGGCACGGGCGGCGGTGGCGTTAGCGACGTTGGCCTCGTAGGCCTTAGGGTCGGCCTTCAGCGCACGAGCCTGAGCGTAGGCTAGGTCTTCAGCGGAGGGCTTAGGGAGCCCGGCCTCTGCCACTGTTAACTCGGCACGGACCACATCGGGCTTGTCTGCGTTCGTCTTAGCGACCGAGACGGCTGCGGCAGTCCGAGACTCTAACTTGTCCTCCTTCTTGCCGACGACATCGAGCGTCCCTTGAGCGGGGACAGGGTCGGGGGTCGGGGCGGGTGTGGTAGCACATCCAGCCAGGAGAAGAGAGATGACCAAAATGCGATGCATCGTAAATTGGTCTTAACCGTTTTACGTTACCGACCCTTGAGCGCGTCGAGGATGGTCTTGCCCTTGTCCTCGGTGGACTTGAGGCGGTCGGAGTGCTTGCGGTATACGAGCAGACCAGCAACGAAGCCGATGAGGAGTCCGGTAATGAATAGGATAGCGTAGGTCATGTTAGGAAAGTTTAGCGAGGAGGGCGGCGAGCTGAGACTCGAGTTCCGCGATCCGCTCGGCGTCAGACTTGACGGGCGTCTCAACTTGGTAAGCCACGCTGACGAGATACTCGTCGGTCATCTCGGCGTTACCTAGGACTTGGCGACCGTCTTCGCAAGTGATGGAGGTGAGGTCTTCGGAGCGAGTCCAGAGAAGGCCGGTATGGTCGGTGTAGGGCATAGGGTTTAAGTTATGTTAATTGCAATGCGTCACGATTACTGCGAACCCATTGGCCCCAGCCCCGCCTGTGCCCGCGCTGAAACCCGAGTCACTGGCTGAGCCACCACCCCCGCCTCCCGATGGGAAACCGCCTGCCCCGCCTGTGCTACCAGCAAGTCCTGTGCGGTACGCACCACCGCCACCGCCTGTCCCGGCTTGATTGTATTGTGTGGTTTGTGATGTCCCAGCAACTGCGGCTACACCTCCAACAGTTCCACCAGCACCGCCTGCAATGGTAATGTTAATTCCAGACGCATTGGATTGCGGAGAACAGCCGCCGCCATTTCCGCCCGCCGCCGCCGCCGTACTTGAGGCCGCCGCCCCAGCACCCCCGCCGCCGCCTTGGGGAGTCACATATGTATTGCCAGAAGAGCCCGAAGTTCCGGCCGTAGGATTTCCTAATCCACCGCCGCCCGTAGTTAACGTACTGCTAAACAAAACGAACGATGTGCGATTTGGGCCACCAGTAGCAGAAGTTGTCCCGGCACCGTTTCCACCTTGTCCAGAAAATGCCCTGTAGTTGTTGAATGTAGTGTTAGTCGTAGGAGTTCCCCCAGTTAAACCTACCAAGCCTAATGACCTTGGAGTGCCACCTGCACCACCTCCAGCAACCACCACGCTCTCCGTTGCGCCTAATTGGTCGGCAGGAATGATCCCATAAAAATATGCACCTGCTCCACCGCCTCCACCGCCCGATCGGGCAGTCGTGGTGACGTTCTGATTTCCAGCCCCGCCACCGCCTCCACCGCCATAAAGAATAATTTCAACCCACTTGGCGTTTGCAGGCTTCGTCCAAGTGAAAGTCCCGCTGGTCGTGGACGAACCGAACGTCTGGATGTTCACGCCGCCCACAGTCGCCCATTTCAAGTCCGTGCCGTCATAGGTCAAGGCTTGCCCGGTAGTCGGGACAGTCGCGTTGAGCGTAGAGGTGGCGCCGTTAGAGAGGTCATTAACCGTAAGGCCACCGCCACCAGAGACCACCGCCCAGGCTCCATTAAGCCGGCCGTAGGTTGAGCCGTCAATCGGGGCATCCGATAACTTAGCCGCCAGTAGGGCGTCAGTAGATCCCGAGCTGTAGAGGCTGACAGGCATTAGGACAGAGGGACAATCGTGTAACCCTTGGCGGCGATGAGGGCTAAGAGGGCGGCCTCAGTCGTGGCAAAGAGAGGTTCCACGCCTTGAGCAGCCGACCAAACTACGCCTTGCTTTACGGCGCCGATGACGCGGGCCTTGCCGTTGATGGCGAAACCAGCGAAGCCGTCAGATGGATAGGTGGATTTCATTAGGCAACGTAGAAGGATGAGTTAGAGCCATTTACTTGAACCGATGAATTGGCTAAAGTGGTCGGGGTTGATGCCAGAAAGAAGGAATTACCCGATGAATAACTGTAGGCGATTAGGCCGTCCGTTGCGTTATAGATGCCCCAACCGACTAGCCCGGCAATCGATGGATTGCTGCTGCCTACCCAATTGCTTGCGCCGTAGCCAATAGATTGCACGTTGGCGGCGATGGCATTGGCGGTCATAACGTCAGCGCTAGGTGGTGCCACCGCCGCCGTGGTCTGGGTGGTCGAGTCGCTGAAGGTCACGCCCGATGTGCCGACAATAATATGCCCGCCAGCCGTTGAGGCCGACATATCGAGGGCTTGGTCGTTTAGGCTAACCGTACCGCCCGCACCAACAAAGGTAGTTGTTCCACCAAATGCAGGAGACGTTAGCGAAGCCTTGTTATCAAGTTCAGTCTGCAAATCCATCTGCGAGGAAAGCGTCCCGCCAATGGATCCCCAGCTGACAGTCGGGTAATGCCATGCCAAGTCAGTGCCGTCAAAAACTAGGACTTGTTCAGTGCTTGGAACGCCAGCGTTGAGCGTAGATGTTGCTCCGTTCGACAGTGTGCTGATGGTAAGGCCAGCCGTACTTTGGGTCGTCGCGTCTGGGAAGGTCAGCCCATCGGCCCGCATCTGCATAGTGCCGGCACCGTCCTGCACCGTTACCGCGTTAAAGCCCAGCGAGGCGTTCTGCGTAGGGTCAGCCGTCAGCTCGACGCCGAAGACTTCACCGCTCACAAGAGAGTTATACGTGGCGGTGCTTAAGACAATCGTGGCAGCCGCGTCCATCGTGCCACCAGCTAGGGGTAGTTTATCGTCCAGCGCCGTCTGTAGATCGGTCTGCGTGGAGAGCGTGCCGGTGATGTCGCCCCAAGCCACCGAGGTCGCAGGGGTAACCCCGCCCACGTTAACGACCCAAGAGGTATAGGTGCCCGAGCCCGTGTGGTGGTTAATGTCCACGGTCAGCACGCCCGTGCCCGAGTTGTAGGTCAGCACCTCGCCGTGCATATGGTTGGACGCGTCAAACGAGATGGTAAGGTTCTGAGTCGGGGTGTACGAGAGACCCGTGCCAATCGTGAAGGTCTTGTTGCCGTTGCTTACGCTGTTGCTCGTGACCGAGGTGGTCAGGTAGCGGTCGCCCGGGATGACAGTCGTCCAGGTTGTATCGTAGTTTGTTGCGCTAACCTTGGTCAGCAGCTGCCCCGTACTCCCGCCGACTGGAACGCCTACGCCCGCGGCGCCAGTAGCCCCGGTGGCCCCGGTAGCCCCAGCCGTTCCAGCCGTTCCTTGAGGGATGCCGAAGTTAAAGACAGCCGCAGAGGATGTCCCCGCGTTAGTGACGGTCGCAGAAGAGCCGGGCGAAAGGGTCGTGGTCGTACCCGCGGCAATCGTAGCGGCTGTTCCGTTAGTCCCGTTCGTGCCATTGGTTCCGTTCGTTCCAGCCGTTCCTTGAGGGATGCCGAAGTCGAAGACCGCTGCGAGGGCCGTGCCCACGTCCGTCACCGTAGCCGGCGAACCAGGAGCAAGGGTCGTCGTCGTCCCGACCGTAATCGTCGGCGAAGGGCCGGGCGTACCCAGTTCCATCGAAAGGACAGCCGGAGCCGTCGCTAGGACAGAGACCGACAGCACCCCAGTCGTCTCAGCCACCGTGACCGAGAGCGTCCCAAGAACCTCGGAAGAGATGGAGATAGACATGGCTTAGTTAGTGACTTGGTCGATGATGTTAAGGCGCATGGTCTCCGAGTAGAAGACCGTCGTACCGTAGGCAAAGCGGACATCCCAGCGGGCCGAGCCTAAAGCCCAAGCGTCGGTTGGGGTGTAGGCTGCCACAAAGGACAGGCCGTTGCCCGCCATCGTGATCGTCAGGGGATAGACCTGACCAGCGTAGTCGATGACCGAAGAGGTCACCGTGGTCGTCAGCAAGTTAGCCGGACCGCCCGCCTCGGGGGTGTAGGTAACGGTCGCCGCGAAGGTCGTGCCGCGCTTAAAGGTGACTGAGGTCGAGCAGGTCATGGCGTCTTATTGATGCGGGAAGTGGAAGGTGGGAGGGCAGGTTAGAGGGGCATCCCGACAGGCGAGATGATACTCGTCAGGATTGAGGGCTTAGCGTACCCGCTCCAAGCGCCGTTCCAAGCGTCAGACTCTGCGTCATACTGAGGCCAGTAAGTAAACGGAGAAGGCTGTCCGTCCACTACTAGAACTAGTCCGTAAAATTGAATAATGTTCGGGAGCGTAATCGTCCCGATAAGTTTTTGAGTTACGTCCCAGACGTTCGTCGTTCCGTTCCAAATGATAGAGGCAACTAAGACCCGTTGGCAGTTGTAGTTATATTGAATAGGGGTCGTCTGTGTGCCACCGATTAAATAGCCAGCGGGTGAGCCGTCTACATCTAGGGCACCTGCACCGATATAGCCGTAGAGTCTAATGCTGTCGGTCGTGTCAGCCTCGCCCCAAGGAGTCGTCTTGTCAAAGGCGTCGCTAGCGTCAGCCATTATCACTAAAGCAGGACCGCGAAACTCCGAGGCTTGGTTAAGCGGTTGCCGGACAATATAGACGCCCCAGCTGTCAGAGCCTTCGGCAGCTGCGTTGGCAATCGTAATAAACCCTTCTGAGTCTGCCCAGGGGCTAGAGGCATTTGTGCCCGTAGTCTTTGAGCCCGTAGGGTAAGCCCAGATACCAGTGAGGTCATACTCGGCAGACGTTGCGTCTAGGCCTGTACCCGCCCAGACGTCTTGCGTAATCACGCGGCCTTTGCCCGTAAAGACATTGTCACCCGACACTAGCACTTTGAACTGCTCAACGGGTAACGATGGGATAGGAGCCGTCCATACTGAATTGATGTCCAGCGTCGTGCCGTAACCCGAACTAGTAAACGAAAAACCTACTCCTGGTTGAATAGCCATTTAAATTAAGGAACGTTGATGTAGACGTAGTCGTCCCAGCCGGTCTTGGAATAACGGATCTCGTAGTTGACCTTGTATAGAGCCCCGAACATCTCGACGTTTACCTGAGAAAGAAGGTTAACGTGTCCAATGTTAATAACAGTTCCAACAGGAGCCCAGTCAGGCAAAAGGTCAAACGAGCCCCAAGCAGTGGTTGCCGATGCTTTGTTAAGGTACTCAAGAATGGATAGGACTGAGGCTTCTTCGGTCATGTAGATGACGCCCGAGTAAGTCGTCGTCGTGGCAAGGTAGTTTGTCTTGCCGTAGAAACTTGGATAAATGGGGTCGACAAAACCGATAAAGCGACCGCCGTCTTCAGACTCAAAGCAGGCACCGTTTGAACCAGTAAAAGACAAAGTCGGCTCACCCTTGGGCGTTGCTTTAGACTGCACGAGCGGACCCAAGGTGTCGGCAGTATAAGGACCAGCGCCCGCGATTACACCCGCGTAGGCTGCATCAGCGACAAAGAAGTTTGGGTGTGAGGTCAGCGGTTCGCTCGTCAGGCCGTTAGCCCCAGAGGTGTTCGGGTTCGTGAATAGACCGCCGTTAACGGAGGGGGCGATGCCGACATAGTCCACAGTGATTGTGACGATGTCTAGGGCGTCCCAGCTGATACGCCACTTGTCAATTTTAAGGTAAGAATAGGATGCGTCGGGGTGTGCCGTACCCTTGACCAGGAACGCGGCAACGTCGGTGGTCGTGTCGCCCTTGAAGACGGAGACCGAGGTTGTCAGACCGAAGCCGTCAGAGACGACAGTCCAGCCTGATTGGAGAATGGGAGCGACGAGGTCGTCGCCTGTGTTTACGATAGCCATTGGTTAAGATTATTTGCCGCCCGCAAGCATAGAGCCACGGGATGGGATTGGGGATTTAGTAAAGTCTAAAGGGACGCCGCCACCGCTTCCGCGGCTGATGTTCTCAAGAAGGGCGGTCTGCTTGCGGGACTCTTCGAGCTGCATGGTCATAGCCTCCATCACAGGGTTAGCGCCGACGCCGACCACGTTGCCAAAGCCTTCGGGGGTCTTGAATGATGTCGGGCCGGTGGGTGCCGCGGCGGCATTCTTGACGGCCTGTTCAAAGATTGGTTTATAAGCCTGTCCCTCCTTTGACTCTAAGAAACGCTTCAAGGCTTCTTCCTTTACTCCAGGCATGGCAATCATCTCCTCGATTGTCATCAATTGTTGTTGGCTTGCTACTCGACCAGAGTTGATGCTAGCACGCATTTGTTTTCCTTCTTCTGTCTCGTTCATGAAGCGGCGAGCCAATTCGTCTTTACCTTTTTGAACCAAAGCTATCTCGTCTTCGCGTGCCTTTTTTGCCTTGAAGAACATAGCCATCTGGCGCTCCTCTTGGTTCGAATAAATGGTCTCACCCTTGGAAATCAAATCGAGACCTTCCTTGGCGTCCTGCTTTGCCTTTGCGATGGCGGAGGAAATTATCTGGATGGCGCTTTGGATGAGAACCATCGGCGCCGTGAAGCCGAGGAAAATATCTTTGAAGGCGGTGCTAAACTTCTTCTGAATGTCATCGACCTGCTTGGAGAAACCAACGGTCGCCGCCTTGGCCTTGTCCATAGCCTGGGGAACGTCCGAGGTCGTCTTGATGTTTACTTCTAGGGATTGGGCCATGTTAGTCGGTCTTCTCCTTTGCCGAAGTGGAAGCAGCCGCCGCCGCCTCGGACGCCATAAAGGCCTCTTCCTCGGGGGTCATTATTTTAATCTCTGCCCCCTTGCGTAAGGCCAAGGCCGAGTTAAGCCAGATGGCCTGACACTCCGGCATCTCCCATGCCCGCTTCTCCTCAATGCCCGAGGCAATCAGGTTAGCGACTACAGCCAAGGGCCACGGGCAACCGTTGTCGCCACCGTTCTTAGATTTGTCCAGCTCCCAGAACTTAGGCCAGTCGTGAACAAGGACGTAGCCGGCGAAGGCCTTAAGCATCCGCTCAAACTTGACGGGGTCGTTATTGAGTCGATTAATCCTGAGTTTGTCCCAGAAGCCCAAGTCTCCTAGCGGTTCCTCGGCGCATACCTGACAGGCAAAGATAAGATCGGCTGGAGTGATGCCGCGGTCGCCCGTGATCAGTGGGGAATTAAAAGCCATCAGTCGCACGCGGTACTTGAGGCACCAAGGGTACATAGAACGACCCAGTATCCGCAAGGGAGCCGGGTCGATGTAGGCGTTTAGGAAGCGATGGTCCACGCCGTGACTATGCCCCTACTTGGGGCTGGGTCAATTAAGGCGTTACGCCTTCGTAGTCCGTCGCCGTGATAGACACCGAGGTAAAGTCCTTATTGGAACCCTTCTGAGTAATGGCGGTGATGGTGCCGACATAAGACACCGAGGCCGAGCCGCTTGGGTAGGCCGTGTCGGCGTTAATCGTGAAAGAGAAGCTAGCACCAAGGACCGGCATACCAGAGGTCTTGCAGATACCGTCGACGGTAATCTCTGTTTTACGGTCGTCGTAGCGAGCCGTCTTGGTCAGGCCCGTCTCGTCGGCTACCGTGCCCGACAGGTTAAAGGTGGCGTTGACCGAGTAGGACTGGACAAAGAGGTTTGTGACCGTCCCGTTGACACCAAAGAGGCAAGTAGTTCCAGTAGATACGGCAGCCATGATTACTTTTGCAAGGGTTGGAAACCTTACGGGGCTAGACAGGTGATGACCGAGAAGGCAAAGGACGTCGCCCAGCTGCGCTCGTCAATCCCCTCGTCCTCGGAAACGATGCCTACGTCGTAGCAAGTCGCGTCCCCGCCTGAGACAAAGGCGGCCTTAATGCTGACTAGGTCACGCATATTACCGACCAGGGCGGCACACCGGGTGCGGTGATCGGCTAGGGTCGTGTCGTCGGCGTTGGAGAACAGGGTGATGCGGACCGAGCAGTCGTAGTTACCCTCGCCGTCAGGGAGGCTGGCAGGGGGTCGGGCAGAGTCGCAAAGGACGACGGCCTTCGGCAGGGTCTGGGTCGCGGCGTTGTCTCCCGTGAGGAAAGACACCGTGGTAAGCCCAGTCTGTGTCGAGAGGTAGGTCGCGAGCGTAGACTCGACGATGTGACGGATGGAGGCGGGCATGGGTTATTTGCGGTTAAACTTGGCGACGTCCGCGGCGATTAGGCGCTGGACCTTGGCGGGCATTTGCTTGACGCGGTTGCCGTAGACTAGGCCGAGGACGCCCGCTTGGTCGGCGATGCCGAAGATGTTGCCAGAGAGGTTGCGAATAGTGACGTCGGCTAACTTGTCAGAGAATTGGGTGACGCTCTGCCCGGCAACGGAACTGTGCTTGGTAATCCAGCCGGCGGCACGAAGGGCTGACCCCGCGTTCTTCTCGACGCCGTTGATGACCGGGCGGGGGAGGGACATTAGGGCCTTGTACCAGCCCGACTTGATGGCACCGACGCTGTCCTGGCGTTGGGCGATATAGGTATCTAGGTCGGCCTTACGCTCGACGACCCGCTTGTCGAAGGAGCGAACCCCGCTCATGTTGCGTCCGTTCTTCCACAGTCGCCCGTTGTTGCGCTGATAGACAGGCCGATAGACAGCGTCGATGGCAGCCGTCCCTTCAAGGGGAGCCCCGTCCGAGCTGAGAGCCTGAGAGGCCACGCGGTTGCCGATACGGTTAAAGTAGTTCTTAGCCCGCTTAAAACCTTGGTCCGTCCCGAAGCCCTTGTATTGGGTCGAGAGCATACGGGCCACAAAGGAGTTGGCGGCGATGATAGAGGACTGGGTTGAGGCAACCTTCCAGAACAGGCCCTGATTGTTGTTCAAGGCTAAGGAGCCAAGCCGTTTAATGACGCGGTTTGCTTGTGTGCCGGCACCGCCACCTGTTAGCGGTACGACCACCTTGTTCACATCTCGGTCAACGGCCCGCTCCCCGGCCTTCTTGGCAGAGTTAGACAGGCCACCCCCACCACCCTTAGTCAGCGGAGGCGTAAAGTTGGCGGCGTCCTGACAGGCCAAGGCGGCTTGCTCTAGGGTCGCGTCTCGGATGGTTTGCTTGCTCGCCGCGGCGAACTTCTGGATGGCGTCCACGAAGGCTGCTTGACTGGCGGGCGTGAGCGTGACCTTGACCACGGCGCTTACTGGTTGTCGTCGATGACGAGGAGCGTGATCCAAGCCGACGCGGGCTTGTGAGTCTGGGTCGTGATGCGGACGGTCTTACCGCCAGCGACGATTTTCTTCCCTTGGGCTAGGGAGGCGATGGGGACACCAGCCGAGAGCAGGGCCGCCGATGACCCATTAGACCCGTCTGGGAGGCTCCAGGCGGCTGTTACAGCGGGCACCCTAACTGTGTACTGGGTCTTCTCCATATACCCCCCTGCTTCGAGGACGGTCTGGACGGCAGGGTCGGAGATGAGACACTGAAAGGTGATGGCACCAGAGTTGGCAGAACCAGCCACGCCGAAGTCGGCAATCATCTCCTTAGCGTCGTCCAAGAACTCGGTCCCATATAGGCTCATACTGTTGCGACAGTTGGCAATAGGGTAAAACAAAAGACCCCCAAGGGGTTAGCCAAGGGGGTCTCGTTTATGCGGCTAGAGCCGCGTCGCTTACGCGGTCGTCAGACGACGGAGGCTGGTCGAGCGACCGACAGCCGTGCCGAAGAGCAAGGTGGCGGTGACGTTGAGGAAACCAGACTGCTCCTGGATGATCATGACCTGGACCGAGAGACCCGTTGCAGGGTCGGTGGCCTGAGACACATCAGCACCGGGGATTTCGTTGAACGGGAGGGCGGTCGCAACAGCGATAGCGTCGGCACCGCAGATGAAGCCCGCGAGGGATTCCGAGTTGGCAGCAAGGTTGCTGAACTGGTAGACCTGAGCGCCGGCAATCGTACCGAGGGAGCCGGAGGAGATGACGTTAGCACCGAGCTGGAAGGCAGCGATGATGGTCGCGTCCGAGCGGAGGTCAGCGAGGTAGGTGTTACCGAGGACGAGGGCGCGCTTGTCTGGGGCCTTGGCGTCGTCGAGCGTCTTCTGGGCAGCGACCACTTCAGCGTAGGACAAAGCGGCACCAGTGACGGTTGCCGAACTGTAGTTGGCGGCGAGGACGAGGCTGTTGATTTCCGTCATGCACTTCTGGGAGAGGGCGATAGCAGCCGTCTCGACGAAGTTGTTGGCGAAGAAGCCCACGCCGTACTCGCGAATGTCCAGAGGCGAGAAGCGGCTGGAGACCTTAAAGTGCTTGAGGGTAACGCTGGTCGAGGTGACCGTGGCGTCGTCCTGCGTGAGGTAGCCACCAGTCGAGAACTCAGTAGCGGTCGACGTGCCGATCAGGGGAACCTGAATGGTCTTGCCGGCGCCCTGGATGGACGAGGTGAAAACGGTGGAGAAACCCGAGAGCATCGGGAGTTTGTTGGCGAGGGCCTTGATGACGCCCTGGGCGAGAACTGCTGGAGCAGCTGCGATGGAATTAGCCATAGTAGTATATTAGGAGATTAGGGTGAGAGAAAAATTAGACCTTGATTGACGCGTAGATGGCTTGAGCGTTTTTCGCGAAGAAGTCGGCCTTAGCAACTGGGTCAGTCAGGGAATTGAAAGTAGCGAGAGCGTCCACCTTGGCGGCGACGTTGTCGGAGCCAGGGATGATGGCGGTCGGTTCGACGCCTACGGAGGCGGCAATCTTAGCGGCTTCCTTGGAGGCCGTGACCTTGGTGCTTTCGAGTTCCGCGATCTTGGCGGCGAAGGCGTCGCGTTCAGCGGTAGCCTTTTCGAGAGAGACACCGAGAGCAGAGAGGGAGGCTTCCTTGGTAACGAGGTCGGCCTTGATGGCAGTCAGTTCGTCCACGGCGCCTACGGTCAATTTCTCAACGGTCGCACGAAGGTCGTCGCGTTCTGCAGTTAAGGCCTGAGCGAGAAGGTCGGCGGTCGAGAGTTTTTCTTCGATGGTCATCTTGACTTTGCTCTTAGTGGAAACGGCAAAGGCCTTGCTCATCATATCTTCCTCTTCGACTTCGTCTTCGGAGGCTTCGCTTTCAGCGTTTAGGTCTGCAGGGTCGGCGACTTCTACCCCTAAGGCGGCGACGGCCTCGCGGTTGGCAGCGTCGTTGTCGATAAAGACGTCTGGGTCAAAGCCCTCGTCGAGCAGCTTCTTAACTTCACCGGCCTTGTAGGCAGGGGCAGGGGCGTCTCCGCCGTTCATGACAAGGCGGATATAGTCTAGCCCAGTAGCCTTGAGGTCTTCAATCGTGCTGTCCCGCTCAGACTCGGCACGGGCGGTGAGGATGACGACTGGGTAGCCTTCGGCCTTGATATAGTCAATGACCCGTTGCACGGGTTGCCCTGCGTCAAGGATGGTGCCGTCAATGTCGGTGATGATGATTTCGGGCATAAAATTACTTCTTCTTAGCAGGGACGGCAGGGGCAGGGGCGATGCTGTTCTCTGCCCACGTGGCGACCGCTTCGTTGAACGAGTCCGCAAGGCCAGTAACGAGACCGCGCTGGGCGGCTTGCTTGCCAGAGAAGACTTGGCCTTCCATGTCCTCGGCCTTGACGAGTTTGCGGGTCTGGAGGACGGCGGCCTTAAAGTCGGCGTGGATTTCGTCGACCCCTTCCTGAAGGTGGGCCTGATGGGCATCGGTCACTTCAGCACCGGGTACGCCGATGGCCTTGTGCTGACCAGCCTTGATGACAATCATCTTAATGCCTTCGGCCTTGGCGGCTTCCGAGTAGTCGGCGACGACCATATAGACGCCCACAGAACCGACGGTGCTAGAGGGGGAGGCGACGACTTTATCAGCTGCGGCGGCAACCCAGTAAGCGGCGCTTGCCATCTCAGTGTCGGTGTAGGACATCGTCGGCTTGGCAATATTGCGGACCTTGTTGGCGAGTTCCTCAACGCCTGTGACCGTACCGCCAGGGGATGAGACTTGGAAGGCGATGCGGGTCACTTGTGGGTTCATGCAGTATTCGTCGATGGTGTCGGCGATGTCAGAGACGTCCACGGCCCCAGTCATCTTCTCGAGGGGCGAGAGGCTCTTGCCAATCACGCCGGCAATCGGAATGACGCCCGTGCCGTCCTCAGCGATATAGGCCTTCGGAACTTCGCCGAAGAGCTGGGCCAGCATATCCGTAAAGCCGAACTTCTCCGCAAGGACGCGGTGATCGTTAGCCTTAGCAGGGTCGATGAGGAGGGCTTCACGACCGTTCAGGCCGTTGAGTAGGAAACGCATTTTAGGAAGAGGTATCGGTTTCAGCGCTAGGCTGAGGGCTGGAGGAGGTTTGCTCGACAGTACCTGGAGCGGTATTGATGAGCAGATTAGACAGGGTCTCGAAGGGGACGCCGTAGGTCTTGGAGAGGTCCAAGAGATAGCGGACGTTCTGGGCTTTGATTTCAGCCTCTTCCTCGAAGTTCATCCCGCGCTGATTGTAGATTTCAGAGAAGGACAGAAGGCCGATGCGAAGGTCGTCGCGGTCGTTAGCCGAGTCGCGTCCACCGTCCACCGTCACGCTCTTCGGTGTCGTCCACGAGACTTCGGTCCAAGACTCATCGTCGGGAAGTTCGCCGTTGGCGATTGCCTGACCGATGACGTAGCCCCAAGTCGGCTGACACAGGGTCGTGATAATAACCGACTGATACTTGCCGAAGACTCGACCAGCCTTGGCGGTTACTAAGCGAACGGAAGCCCCACCAATCTTGGAAGGGTCGGAAACGAACTCGTACGGGAGGACGCGGACGATGTCCCGCTCAAGTTCCTGTAGGAAGCCGATAGCCTGACTGCCGCGGTTAGAGGCAAGGAGCTGGAGGTCTTCGCCGGGCTCGAGGGCAAGGATTTTGCCACCCATCGAAGCGTACTGCTGGCCCTGCGTGAGAGGGGTGGACTGACCTAGTTCCGCACCCATGTCGGTCGGCATAAAGCCGCCTGTCTTTTTGAGGACGCGGGTGACGTCGCCGTGGTCCTTCATGGCGAGTATTTCAAGGAGACGCACGTCCATATCGTCCTGCACTGAGTTGACGGCGCTCTGAAGGATAGGGATGCCACGGGCTCCGCTGGCCCACTCCTGGTCGACGATGTGCATCACCGCGTTAGAGATAACGTAACGGGCAGAGCCGTCAGAGCGATAGATTGAGAACCCAGCGAGTTCACCGTAAGGACCGAACTGAACGCCGTCATGCATACCGGGCGGGCATACGTCTGGGGACAATGGGTCACCGACTCGGTGGGATTCCATGATCTGCAGCTTGGGCACATCAAAACCGTTGCGGGTCTTTACGGCAAAAGAGTCGCCGTCTCGGAGCATACCGCGGAGCAGGATGTTCTGAACCTGGTTAAACGAAAAGCGGCCGGTGATGTCGCACTTCTTTGCCCACTCATTAAAGTAATCGTTATAGGCTTCACGAGCCTCGGGCGTCGACGCGTGGGACTGGTGCTTGATGCCGTCGCCCACCGTGTAGAGCGTGAGGTCGTTAAGGATTTGATTGAACAGCCCGCTGTTGCGTTCAGCCCAGCGACACTTACGGACCATCGACAGGCGGTCGAACGGGGAGAGGTCGCGGCGTAGGTCACGCGGTTGGGCGCCGTACTGCCCCAAGCGGAGGCGAGTCAGCCCCGTGCTTTGCCAGCCACCAGCGGAGGCCTCGGGCTTCGGGGTTCCCTTGCGGGCCTTGATGGGTAGACGCTTTTTGA
>Ga0114976_10000949_pt1 | contig 18113 bp, 19 predicted proteins | sample S_130805_EF_Meta_FD_87319 | JGI IMG/M metagenome (GOLD analysis project Ga0114976, IMG submission 87319) | Freshwater microbial communities from Lake Simoncouche, Canada to study carbon cycling - S_130805_EF_MetaG | ecosystem: Environmental > Aquatic > Freshwater > Lake | place: Lake...
CCGGGATCGCCCAATTCGCATGGCCTGCCGGCCCCCTCCGCCACGCCCGTGGCGGTACCAAAATTCGGCTGAAGGTGACGTTTTTCGTGATTTGTTTCAGAAAAATCCGTAACTTAATTCTTTGCCGCGCGCTGAAGTATCGGGTCGCCCGTGGCCGCAAAACTGCATCTGTATCTGTCAATCAAATCGGTCTAGTCTGACTGTCATGGCTTCGGAGCATAAACGGGAGGGGGCTGCCGCTGCCGCGCTTCTAGCGCGGGAAGCAAAGGCATTGAGGGGTCGGCTCTACGGGCCGGTCCTGCTTGGCCTTGCCTTGGCACTTGCCGCCGTGGCGCAAGCGTTGCTGATCGCGCGCCTGCTCGCCGCACTTTTGGGCGGAAGCCAGGCTTCCTGGGCAGATTTCATCGGCGCAGGCGCGTTGGCGCTGATTATGGCAGGGCTTGGCATTGCCCAGGAACGCGCTCAGACCGCCGCCGGCGAAGAAGCCAAGGCCAGCCTCCGCGCCCGCATCTTCGCACGCCTTTTGGCGCAAGGCCCCGCGGATCAGCGCCCGGTTGGGGAGAAAAGCGCGCTGGTGGTGGAACGCGTGGAAGCCATGGAAGGCTATTTCGCGCGTTGGATGCCGGCTGCCATACTCGCTGTTGTGGCGCCGCTGCTGATCGCGGGCTGTGCCGCGTTCTTTGATCCGGTGAGCGGGCTTATCCTGCTGATCGCGGGCCTTTTGGTGCCGGTGGCGCAAGCAGTTTCCGGCATTGGCGCGGCGCAGGCCAGCCGGCGCCAATTCGCATCACTGCAACGGCTTTCCGGGCGCTTTTTGGATCGTATGCGCGGCCTGCCCGTGCTGGTGCTGTTCAATCAACAGCATGCCGAAACCCAAAGGCTTGCCGCAGCAGCCGAGGAATTGCGCCAGCGCACCATGCGTGTGCTGCGCGTTGCCTTCATATCCTCAGGCGCCATGGAATTGATCGCCGCCGCCGCGCTGGCGTGCCTTGCGATTCGTCATGGCGCGGTGCTGACCGGCGCGCATCCTGATCCTGTGATGGCGTTTTTCGTGGTGCTGCTGGTGCCGGTGTTTTTCCTGCCGCTGCGTTCCTTCGCCGCTGCCTATCATGAACAGCTTGGTGCGCGCGGTGCGGCGGCTGATCTGGCGCCCTTGCTGGAACAACCGGAAGAAACCGGGCTGCTGCTGGAAGAAGTGCCGCCGAAGGTGACCATCACCTTCCAGGATGTGCGGCTTTCCTATGATCCATCGCGCCCGCCCGCCTTGGATGGGCTTTCCTTCCGCGTGCTGGCCGGTGAGACGCTGTTGCTGACGGGCGCATCAGGCGCGGGCAAAACTTCAGCGCTGCGTATCCTGATGGGTTTCGCCCGGCCCGAATCGGGGCGCGTTGCGATCAATGGCCAAGACGCCATGCTGCTGAAGCCTTCCGAATTGCGGCGCCTGTCATCCTATGTCGGGCAGCGCGCGCATTTGTTCCGCGCAACGTTGCGCGAAAACATTCGCCTGGCGCGGCCTGATGCGGATGATGCTGCGGTGCTCGCCGCCGCTGAAGCCGCGCAGGTAATGGATTTTGTGCGTGACCTGCCGCAGGGGTTGGATACGCTGATTGGCGAAGGCGGCTTCGGGCTTTCCGGTGGCCAGGCGCAGCGCGTGGCACTCGCCCGCGCCTTCCTGCGTGACACGCCCTTGGTGCTTTTGGATGAACCCACCGCGCATCTTGATCCGGGCACCGAGGCTTCCGTGCTGGATGCTTTGCGCCGGCTTTGCGTGGGCCGCACCGCCATTATCGCGACGCATGCCAAGGCCGCACGATCCTATTTCGGCCAAAGGCTGGAAATCGCCGATGGGCGTGCGCAGGGCAGTAGGCTCGCGGGGAATGATTAAGCCATGACCGCTGATCTTTTCCGGGTACTGAGGCTTTGGTTGGAACGCTCCGGTTGGTTGGTGATGGGGATCATCGTGACGGTGATCTCGGCACTGGCGGGCGTTGCCCTGTTGGCCTTTGCGGGCAAGTTGGTGGCGGCATCGGTAGGTGGGGCGGAAAGTGCCGCGCTTGCCGCGGCGGGGGTGGTGGCGCTGCTGTGGTTGCGCCCGCTGATCCTGCTGCGCCCGATCATGCGCTATCTGGAACGGCTGGCCACACATGAAGCGACCTTCCGCGCTTTGGCCGATATGCGCGTGTGGTTCTTCGGGCGCCTGGCTGAGCGTCTGCCGACCGGGCTTGGCTTGCGCCGCGCGGGGGATTTGCTCGGGCGCCTGGTTGCAGATGTGGAAGCGCTGGATGGGCTTTATCTGCGCGCCTTGGTGCCGGCTGCGGCTTCCATCGCCGTGGTGTTGGCGATTGCGTTGATCCTGGGCGCGGCGGACCCCTGGCTTGCCGTGGTGGTGGCACTGCCGCTGACGGCCGCCTTGGTGCTGCCGCTGTTGCTGGCCCCAGATGCGGCGCGGACGGCAGAGGCAACTTCCCGCGCCCAAGGGGCGCTCCGCACCGCGACAGTGGACCCGCTGACGGGCATTGAAGACACGCTGGCCGCCAATGGAGAGGCGCGCGCGCTGGCGCGGGTTGCTCAGGAAGATAGGGCGCTATCAGGCGCACAGCGCGCCTTGGCGCGCCGCGCTGCCTGGGGTGGGGCGGCAGGCGCCTTGCTCACGCAAGTGGCGCTGCTCGCCGCACTTGGTTGGACCATGATGGCGGGGCAGCCCGCCATGGCGGCGGGGGTTTTGGCGGTATTCCTGGCGATTGCGGCGGCCGAGGCTTTGGGGCTGATGCCGCGCGCTGGCGCTGCGGTGGCGGCGGCAGCAGCGGGTGCGCGGCGCCTGTTTGAAGCGGCTGATGCCGCAGAACCAGTGCCGGACCCGGTTTCGCCCAGCGCGGCGCCTTCGGGCCATGCGCTGGTGTTGCGCGATGTCGTGTTTTCCTGGGCGCCCGATCGGCCCCGCGTGTTTGATGGGCTTGATCTTGATGTGCCGGAAGGCGCGCGCATTGCGCTGCTGGGGCCTTCGGGCACCGGCAAATCAACCTTGGCGGCGCTATTGCTGAAATTCGCCGCACCCCAGCAGGGCAGCATCACGTTGGGCGGTGTTGATATCGCCACCTTGCCTGCTTCGGTAGTGCGGGATCGCATTGCCTGGCTGACGCAGGATGCGCGGTTGTTTGATGACAGCATCGCCGCCAATCTGCGATTGGCCGTGCCGGATGCGGATGACGCCGCGCTTTGGCGCGCCTTGGACCGCGCGCGCATTGGCGATGTAGTGCGCGCCCTGCCGGAAGGGCTTGAGACGCAATGCGGCGAAGCGGGCGCGCGGTTTTCCGGCGGTCAGGCGCGGCGGATTGCGCTGGCGCGCGCGCTGCTTTCGCCAGCGCCCGTGCTGATCCTGGATGAACCGGCTGCCGGCCTGGATGCCGCGACGGAACACGCCTTCATGGAAACGCTGGATGAAGCGACCGCAGGGCGCAGCGTGATCTTGATTTTGCACCGCCTGACTGGCGTGGAAAGGCCAAGCCGCATTCTACGCCTGGTGGGCGGCAAGGCTATTGCGGCGACAGGGTGAAGCGGGCCAGGCGCTACCGCCTCATCCCCGCCAAATGCGCGACACAGCGCGCAAAGCCTTGCAGGTCGCGCCAGCGCGCCGTTTCTTCCACCGGGTTCACCACCAACACGCCGCCCGCTGCGGCAATGCTGCCATCAAGCATGAGATTATCGGTCAGACCGAAATCCTCAACCTCCATGCCATCGGCATCTTCCCAGGCGCCATTGGCGCGCCGATGCACCGCGCCGCGTAAATGCTGCAAGCTGCGCATGGTGAAATTCCCCGGCGCATTGCTGTATCCCAGCACAGGCCGACCAAGCGCGCGCATGAAGCCAAGCTCATAAGCCGTGCCGGGGTCGGCCGAGGCACCGCGAAACGGTGTCAGATTCGCAATCAGCGCATCGCAGCTTTGGATATGCGCCTCATTGCCAAGATAAATCCCCATCCAGTCGGAATCGGCTTGGGGTACGCCGGGCGCGGGGTCGGTCGGGAAAACGCCAATCATCCCGTGCTGGGCGCAAATGGCCTTCTTTTCCGCCGCGATGGCGTCTCGGTCCGCCAGAAACACCTCTGGTCCCGCCAAATATACTCGCATCGCCCTGCCTTGCCTGTCATGGCTTCCCTATGCGCAGATAGGCGCATGGATGCTGAACGGGAATACAATAACCGGGCCCGCGTGCCGGAAAGCGCTGAAATCATCGCCGGCTGGGCGCGGGATGCCGCTGCCTTCCGCGAAAGCGGGGTGCGGGCGGAGTTGAACCTGGCCTATGGCGCGGGGGAAAGGGAAAAACTCGACCTGTTCCTGCCGCCCAAGGCCGAGGCCGCGCCCACTGCGCTTTTTATCCATGGCGGCTATTGGCAGGCGCTCGATCGGTCCTTTGTCAGCCATTGCGCGCGGGGCCTGCTGGGCCAAGGGGTGGCGGTGGCGGTGCCATCCTATGACCTCTGCCCGGCGGTGACGCTGGGGGAGATCGCCGAACAAATGCGCCGCGCCGCGGCCTTTCTGCATCGGCGCCGGGGCGGGCGGCTGCTGGCGGCGGGGCATTCCGCCGGCGGGCAGCTTGCCGCGTTGCTGCTGGCGACGGATTGGCCCGCCTTTCAGGCCGGGCTGCCGGCGGGGATAGTGGGGGCGGCCTTGCCCGTTTCGGGCGTTTTTGAATTGGGGCCGCTGAAGGGCACCAGCATTGCGCAGGCTTTGCGTCTGACAGGGGCTGACATTGCCACCCTATCGCCGCGTCTGCTGCCGCCGCCGGCGTTTGAGGCGCTGCACGTGGTGGTGGGCGGGGCGGAGAGCGATGAATTCATCCGCCAAAGCCGCGATTTCGCCACCCATTGGGGCGGCGGTTTTGAAGCTTTGCCCGGCGCCAATCACTTCACTGTGCTGGACCCCTTCTCGGACCCGGCCCATCCCCTGATGATTCGTGCTGGCAATATGGCGCGCCGCCTTGCCTTGCGCCCGGGCTTCGCGCAGTAAGGCGCAAGAGGCATTTCAATCGGGGAGGCTTAACAATGAGCTCTTTTTCACGTCGTACCGCCATGGGCGGCGCCTTGGGGCTGCTGGCAGCGCCCGCCATTCTGCATGCGCAACCCGCGGGTGGGGTGAAGATCGGCCTGGTTGCCGTGCAAACCGGCCCGCAGGCGGCACTTGGCACGCAATTGCGCGATGGCTACCTGATGGGGCTTCGGCATCTGAATGGCCGGCTTGGTGGCCTCACGGCTGAGACCGTGATGATTGATGATGAATTGCGCCCCGATGTGGCGGTGACGAAGGTGCGCACCGCTTTGGAACGGGACCGCTGCGATTTCATTGTGGGCGTTGTGTTTTCCAACATCCTGCAAGCCATCATCCGCCCAGTGACGGAAGCCAATACCTTCCTGATCAGCACCAATGCCGGGCCTTCCACCTTTGCCGGGCGCGGCTGCAATCCTTTCTTCTTCACGACATCCTACAATAATGACCAGGTGCATTCTGTGATCGGCCAGGTCTGCGAAGACCAGGGCTATAAGCGCGTTTTCGTGATGGTGCCGAATTACCAGGCCGGGCGCGACGCGGTTGCCGGCTTCAAATCCCGCTTCAAGGGCGAAGTGGTGGATGAGGTTTACGTGCCGCTCACGCAGCTTGATTTTGCCGCTGAGCTCGCGAAGATCGCTGCCGCAAAGCCGGATGCAATTTTCACCTTTATGCCCGGTGGGCTTGGTGTGAATTTGGTGCGGCAATATCGTCAGGCTGGGCTCGCGCATATCCCGTTCCTGTCCACCTTCACGGTGGATGAGGCGACATTGCCCGCGCAACAGGATGCGGCGGTGGGCTTTTTCTCTGCTGCGACTTGGGCGCCGAATATGGACAATGCAGCCAATCGCCGTTTCGTGACTGACTTCGAGGCGGCCTTCAACTACGTGCCAGCCAGCTATGCCGCGCAGGCTTATGACAGCACGATGTTGCTTGATTCAGCCATTCGTCGCGCGGGCGGCCGCTTGGCCGATAAGGATGCGATCCGCGCTGGCTTGCGTGCTGCAGATTTCACTTCCGTGCGTGGCAACTTCAAATTCGGCGTGAACCACTACCCGGTGCAGGATTTCTGGCTGCTTAAGGTCGCCAAGCGCCCCGATGGCAAGTTCCAGACCGAAACGGTCCGCAAGGTGTTGGAAAACGACGTGGACCCCTGGGCCGCCGAATGCCGCATGCGCTGATTTCGGCGCCTGATCCGCGAAGGTGAGTACCGGGCTTTTCCTGGTGCAGGCTTTGAATGGCCTGCAACTTGGCATTCTGCTTTTCCTGGTGGCGGCGGGGCTCACGCTGATTTTTGGCGTGATGGATTTCATCAACCTGGCCCATGGGGTGCAGTATATGCTGGGGGCTTACCTGGGCGCTGCCTTTGCCGCGGCGACAGGTTCCTTCTGGCTTGGGCTTTTATTGGCGCTACCGGCGGCGCTCCTATTTGGCTTGCTGTTGGAAGTGCTGGTGTTTCGACACCTCTATGACCGCGATCATCTGTCGCAAGTGCTGGCGACTTTTGGCGTGATCCTGTTTCTCAATCAGGCGGTGAAAGCCATTTGGGGCGCGGCGCCGCTGCAAGTGCCGGTACCTGCTTTGCTTGAAGGCGGCGTGGTGCTGATGCCGGGGCTGCAATATCCGCTCTATCGCATCGCCGTGCTTGTCGCCGGTATCGCCGTGGCACTTGGCCTGTGGTTTTTGGTGGAACGCACGCGCATCGGCATGTTGGTGCGCGCGGGGGCCACCAATGCGCCCATGGTGTCCGCGCTTGGCGTGGATATTCGGCGGCTTTTCATGCTGGTGTTCGCTTTCGGCGCGATGCTGGCGGGATTTGCAGGTGTGCTGGCGGGGCCGATTTTCTCGGTTGAACCAGGCATGGGGGATCATGTGCTGATCCTGGCCTTTGTGGTGATTGTGATTGGCGGTATCGGTTCCATTCGCGGCGCCTTCATCGCGGCGCTGATCGTGGGGCTTACGGATACGCTCGGCAAATCGCTGATGCCGGATTTGATGCGGCTGTTTCTGGACCCATCTGCCGCACGACAAACCGGCGCGGCGCTGGCTTCCATGCTGGTGTATATCGCCATGGCAGCGATCCTTGCCTTCCGCCCGCGCGGGCTTTTCCCAGCTAGGGGCAGCTAGAATGCCGCGCGGCTTGCGGCTGGATATGGCGCGCAAAATCTACTAAATTCATGCTTTGCCAACTCAGCTCTTGGTGGATCATAAGCGGTCATGGTTCAGGCACATCCATGTTTCGAGGCGCCCAACAATCAGTCAGTGGCCCTCTGGCGATACATGGATTTTTCTAAGTTTGTGGACTTGCTATTTGCGAGGGAACTTCACTTCGCTCGATCGGATTTGCTTGGTGATCCATTCGAGGGAGCTCTCACAGAGGCGCACAATAGAGCTCGGCAGAAAGTACTAGACGCCTCACTGAGCGAAAATCGCGCCGAGCGCCTGCCACCTCAATGGGGTTTCATGAGCCATCAAGCGATCCACAATAGCTTCGAAGGACTTACGCGACTTGGCAAGCAACTGAGAGAAATGATGTTCATTTCATGTTGGCATATGAACGAATATGAAAGTGCCGCAATGTGGAATTTATACAGCAAAACAAACGAATCTATCTGCATCCAAACCAGATATGATCTAATTTCGGCTGAACTTCCGGATTCATGTTTTTTAGGTACAGTTAAGTATATAAATTATGAAACAGAATCAATCGATGAAGGAAATGTATTTTATAGATTTCTTCACAAACGCAAATCGTTCGAGCACGAAAGAGAAATAAGGGCTATCTTGTGGAGCATTAATGGCGCCCCCATCAAAGAGGATGCGCGAATTTGCTGTTTCGATGATCACGCCAGAGTGAAGATAGATTTATCGCAGATTTTCGAGAATATTTATGTGAATCCCAGCGCACCCAAATGGTTTGCGAATCTCGTCGAGCAGGTGGTTGCAAAGGCGGGTCTCCACATCCCCGTCCGGCAGTCGAGTCTGGCTCGCGACCCGATCTTTTGAGTACCATAATACGGTATGCGGGCGAGTAGCTCAGGTTCCTGCGCGCCCGCCCTGGCTGGCGTTTCGGGCTTCCACGCTTGCCCTTACGCGCCCCTCAGTTGTATCAACTCGGCCATTCATGCCGATGACCGATGTTAGGATAACCGTTCCCTTGGGGAAGATGCAGGCCAACCAGATCCCTGCCGGCATAATCGCCATGGCGGCGATCCTTGCCTTCCACCCGCGCGGGCTTTTCCCGGCCAGGAGCAGCTAGCATGCCGCGCTTGCGGCTTGATGTGGCGCTGACGCTGCTGGTGCTGGCCGCATTGGCGCTGGCGCCGTTGCTTGGCTTTGGCGCCAATCATTATCTGACGCTATTTGCGCGCATCATGATCCTGGCCGCTGCTGCGGTTTCGCTTTCCTTCCTGGTGGGTGGCGCGGGGCTCGCCAGCCTTGGGCATGCGGCGGCGATGGGTGTTGGCGCTTATGCCGTTGCCATTCTGGATGCGCATCGGCTGACCGATATCACCATTGTGCTGCCCGTGGCGATTGCCGCCGCCGCGCTGTTTTCCTTGCTGACGGGCGCGATTGCGATCCGCACCGAAGGCGTGAATTTCATCATGATCACGCTTGCCTTCGGGCAGATGGCGTTTTTCACGGCGTCATCACTCGCGGCCTATGGTGGTGATGATGGCTATACGCTGTATGACCGTACCGAGATTTTCGATTCGCGGCTGATGGAAAATCGGCTTTTCTTTCATTACCTGTGCCTTGGTTTTCTGGTGTTGTGCTGGGGGCTTTGCGCCATGCTGCTGGCGTCCCGCTTCGGGCGCGTGTTGCGCGCTGCGCGGGAAAATCCGCTACGCGCCCAGGCGGTGGGTTTCGCGCCTTATCCGTATCGGCTTTTGGCCTATGTCATTGCCGGCACACTCGCGGGGTTGGCGGGCGTGCTGTTTGCCAATGCCACGGAATTCGTCGCCCCCGCCTATATGAGCTGGCAGCGTTCCGGTGAGTTGATTTTCATGGTGATCCTGGGCGGGCTTGGCCGGCTTTCCGGAGCCATCCTTGGCGCTGTGTTGTTCGTGCTGTTGGAGGCCTGGCTGCCCAGCCTGACCACACATTGGAAAATGATTTTCGGCCCGCTGCTGATACTCGCGGTGCTGTTCATGCGCGGCGGCTTGATCGGTTTTCTGGGGGCGCGCCGTGGCTGAAGCGCTACTCAGCGTTCAAGGCTTGCGCAAGCATTATGGCGGGCTTGCGGTAACCAATGATGTCAACCTTGAAGTGCTGCCCGGCGAAATCCACGCGCTGATCGGCCCCAATGGTGCGGGCAAGACAACGCTGATCCATCAGATCACCGGCACCGTCGCGCCTGATGCTGGGCGCGTTGTTTTCGCCGGCAATGACATAACGCGGTTTTCCCTGCCGCGCCGTGTGCATGCGGGCCTGGCGCGCAGTTTTCAGATCACCAGCATCATCGCCGGCTTTTCGGTACTGGAAAATGTCGCTGTGGCCGCGCAGGCCAAAAGCGGTTCTTCCCTCCGTTTCTTTCGTGCCTCCGCTTCGGAAGAAGCGTTGAATGAAGCCGCCCGCAATGCCTTGGCCGAGGTGGGGTTGGTAGATCGCGCGGCGATCATCGCAGGCGCGCTAAGCCATGGCGAAAAGCGCGCGCTGGAGATTGCCATCGCACTCGCCACCCAACCGCGCTTGCTGCTGCTGGATGAACCACTCGCTGGCGCGGGGCCGGAGGAAACCGAAAAGCTGATCACGCTGCTGCGCCGCCTCAAATCGCGCTACGCCATCCTGCTGGTGGAACATGACATGCAGGCAGTGTTTGCGCTGGCAGATCGGATTTCGGTGCTCGCCGAAGGGCGTATTATCGCAAGCGGCAGCACCGCTGAAATTCGCGCCAGCGCTGAAGTGCGCGCCGCCTATCTTGGCGAAGAAGAACTGCCATGCTGACGCTTGAAGGTGTTTTCGCTGGCTATGGCGAAAGCCAGGTGCTGAACGGTATCGGCTTTGGCGTGGGCGCGGCGCAGGTGGTGACGTTGCTAGGCCGCAATGGCATGGGCAAGACCACCACGGTGCGCGCCATCATGGGCCTTATCCGCCCAAGCGCTGGGCATATTCGCTTCGATGGTCAGGACATTACCGGCGACCCGCCCTATCGCATCGCGCAGCGCGGCATTGGCCTGGTGCCGGAAGGGCGGCAGATTTTCCCGACGCTGAGTGTTGAAGAAAACCTTGTCGCCACCGCGGCCAATCGCATGGGCGGCGCGCCGCGTTGGGATTTGCCGGCGATCTATGCGTTATTCCCACGCTTGGCGGAACGGCGCCGCCAATCCGGCGCCAAGCTTTCGGGCGGAGAGCAGCAAATGCTCGCGATTGGTCGCGCGCTGATGACCAATCCGCGCTTGCTGGTGCTGGATGAAGCGACCGAGGGTCTGGCGCCGCTGATCCGCGCCGAAATCTGGCAAGTGATGGCGAAGCTGCGCGCCGAAGGCCAGGCAATCCTGTTGATTGACAAGAACCTGGCCGCCGTGATGCGCTTGGCCGATTGGCATGTGGTGATCGAAAAAGGCCGCGTGGTCTGGCAGGGCGATAGCGCGGCACTCGCCGCCGCGCCCGAGATCCGCGATACTTATTTGCATGTCTAGAACAGGGAGCCTCAGAAAATGAGCATGACAGCAGGTGTGACCCCAGCCGGAGAGGGCACTGGCGGCGTTGTATGGTCCATCCTGGGCCAGACTTACAAACCCGTGGCGCATAGTGAAAGCTGTTTCGCTTTCGATACGCTGTTTCCGCCCGGCACCTTTGTGCCGCCGCATATCCACACGAATCAGGATGAATTCATCCGCGTGCTGGAAGGCCAGTTTGATCTTTTCCTGGATGGCCAAGCTGCTACCGCCAAGGCCGGCGATTTGATCCGCCTGCCGATGGGCATTGCCCATGGCATCTTCAACAAAACCGAAGCGCCGGTGCGCGCGCTATTTTGGGTGAGCCCCGCGCGAGGGCTCTATACGCTGTTCACCCGCATCCATAACGTGCCGGACCCGGCCGAAGTGGTGCGTCTTGCGGCGGAGCATGAGGTGAATTTCCTGCCCCCGCCGGGCTGAATTCAGCGCTTCTTTTTGCGCGCCTTCTGTTCTTGCAGGAAGGCGCGCATCATGCGCTTGGGTTCATCCGTGTTCCAGGATGCGGCGAAGGCGGTGATGCCGGCGGCGATAGCCTCGCTGATCGGGCGATCTTCCCATTGCCGGATGAGCGCCTTCTGCGCGCGAAGAGCCTCTGGCCCCGCAGCCAGCAGATTTGTGATCCAGGCTTCGACGCGTGCATCAACGCGCTCACGATGCGCCACTTCTTCCAACAACCCCCAGGCAAGCGCATCAGCGGCGGAGATTGTTTCAGCCAGCAGCAGCAAACGCCTGGTACGACCCCAGCCGATCAAGCCCGGCAATAATGCCGCTTCCACCACGGAAGGAATGCCAACGCGTACTTCCGGCATGCCGAATTTCGCATCCCGCACGGCGATCCGCATATCGCAAGCCGCCGCCACTTCCAGCCCAGCGCCCAGGCACCAGCCATTGATGCGTGCAATCACCGGCACGGGCAAATCGCGAATGGCAGCGCAAATGCCATGCACGCGGCGGATGAAGGCTTCCGCTTCTGCCGGCGTTTCAATCGCTGCCATGGCGCCAATGTCAGCACCGCCGATAAAGGCGCGTTCGCCTTCGCCGGTCAGCACCGCCGCGCGCAAGCCAGGGTGATTTGCCAATTCACGCAACGCCGCAATCGCTTCGTCCAATAGCGCTGGGTTCAGCGTATTCAGTTTGGCATCATTCGCGACAGTCAGCCGCGCCACACCGCGCGCATCTACCGTGACATCAAATTTTCCACTCATGCGCGTTTTCCTGCGGCAAAACCTGCCATTTGCGCGTAGCCGCCGGCAATGGCGACCAATTCCTCGCGCGAGATCACATCTTCAAGCCGCGCAAACCCGTTGGGCGCGCGCGCGCTGACTTCATCCACCACGCGTTCCGGCCCGCCCTTGCGATTGGCGCGGACAATCTCTGCGGTCTTTGGCAGGCGTTCCGCTGCATAAGCAGCAAGTGCGGCTTCCGGCGCGCGCGACGCCAGCAAATCGGCAAGGCACCTGGCATCAAGCACCGCCTGCGATGCGCCATTCGATCCGACCGGATACATGGGATGCGCAGCATCACCCATCAGCGTCACGCGGCCTTGCGTCCAGAAGGGTAGCGGGTCGCGGTCGCACATTGGATATTCCCAGAATTCTGGCGTGGCGCGCACCAATGCAGCGACATCCAGAAAGGGAATGCGAAACCGCGCGACATGCGCCAGCACTTCATCAAGCTGGCCAGGTCGCGACCAATCTTCGCGCCGCGGTGGAGGTTTGGACGCATCACCAATCTGCGCGCAAACGACCCAATTCGTCAGCCGCGTTGCAGCGGAAGCACCGGCGCCGATCGGGTAGAGCACCAGCTTTTCCTTCATATCGCCGGCAACAATCATGGTGTCGCCACCTGCAAAGGCGGGCCATTCCACTGCGCCGCGCCACATCTGAATGCCATTCCAGCGAATGCCGCCATCATCCGGATGCAGCGCCGCGCGAATGATGGAATGAATGCCATCAGCGCCAATTAGCACATCACCGGAAAGGCTGCGGCCATCCGCCAAGTATACCGTCACGCCATGTGCGTTTTGCATGAAATTCAGCAGCCGCGCATTGCGGAGCAAAGCGCCCTTCGGCAAGCGTGCTTCTGCTGCCTGCCACAGCACCTGGTGCAAATGGCCGCGATGGATGGAAAATTGCGGCACCTCATGCCCCGCCCAAATACCGCGCGGTTCCTGCCAGATTTCCTGACCGAAGCGATTCAAATAGCGCAATTCACGCGTGCGAATGCCAACGCTATCCAGCGCCGGCAGCAGATCAAGCGCGGCCAATTCGCGGATGGCATGCGGCAAGGTATTGATGCCCACACCCAGCGGCTTCACTTCTGCCGCGGCTTCCACCACCGTGCAGCCAATGCCGCGCTGATGCAGCATCAGCGCGAGCGCCAGCCCCCCAACACCACCGCCCGCGATCAGCACATGCATCGGCGCCACCATTACGCCGGCAGCGTCACGGCAATGCGGCCAACGGGCTTGCCATTGCTGTCGGCGATATCGCCTTCCACCGCCTGCACCAATGCAGCAGTGGTGGTTGCATCCAGCAACCCAAGTCGGCCAAGAAGTGCCACGAAAACTCCCATCTTTGCGCGGGATGCGCCATCGGCGAGTTTTACCGCAATGCCCAAACCCTGATCCGGCACGAAGCCCACCACAAAACCTTCCGCACCGCCTTTCAGCAGCACACGGCCATTTGTCGCCCGCACAATGCGGCTGGTCGCCTGATCGCGGCCGGATAGATGATCCGGATATTTCGCAATGGCCGCCTGCAATCTTTCAATGGCCACGCGCCGCACAGGGCTTGCGACCTTGCGCGCTGCCCAACGCGCCGCCGCAAGCGCCATGGCTTCCATGGAAAGCGCCAAGGCGGGCAGACCACAGCCATCAACACCGGCTTGCAAACGCCCTGCATCACTGCCGAGCAATTCCGACAGGATTTCAAAATACAGCTTCTGCGTCGGATGCGCGGGATCACCATAGCCTGCGACGGGCGCGCCGAGCTTCTGTGCCACGCTCAAGAATCCGCAATGCTTGCCGGAACAATTGTGATAAATGCGCGACTTATCGCCACCAGTACGATAAATCTTCGCCTGATCCGCGGCCGCGCGCGGCATATCCGGCCCACACACCAGCGCCGATTCAGAAAGCCCCATGCGCGAAAGCCAATCGCGCACCAGCGTCACCTGAAAATCCTCAGCGCTATGGGATGCACAGGAAAGGGCGAGGTGTTCTTCGCCAAGCCCCAACGCATCCGCCGCATCGGTTTCCACCAGCGCCACGGCTTGATAGGGCTTTAGCGAGGATCGCGGAAAGGTGACGAAAGCAGGATCACCCATCGCCATCACTTGGCGCCCGTTGCTGTCCATCACCACGGCGATGCCGTGATGGATGCTCTCCACCGCCGGACCGCGATGGATTTCCGCCAATTGCACAAAGGGGTTTTGCATCGTCACTACCTTGTCACGGCCATCTGGGTTTCAGAAATCTTCCAGCACAACCTTACCGATCATGCCGCCGCTTTCCACCAGCGCATGCGCTTGCGTCAGATTGGCCGCGGTTATCTTGCCCAGATTGCGTGTCATGGTGCCGCGCATGCGCCCGGCTTCGATCAGCCCCGCGACCTCATTCAATAGCCGGTGCTGTTCAATCATGTCGGGCGTGTTGAACAAGGGGCGCGTGAACATCAGCTCCCAATGAATGGAAACCGATTTGCGCATCACATCGCGCGCATCCACCGGTGCCTGGCTTTCGATCAGCAGAATGCGGCCTTGCGGCGCTACCGCATCCACCATGGCGGCCCAATTCTTTGCCGTGGTATTGGCAGAATAGATGTAATTGGCGCCGCGCAAGCCAAGTGCCTTCATCTGCGCGGCGATATCGCCGTGGTGATCCACCACATGATGCGCGCCCAATTCGCGGCACCATTGCACGCTTTCCGCGCGCGACGCGGTAGCGACCACCGTGAGCCCCGTCAGCGCGCGCGCCATCTGAATCACCATGGACCCCACACCGCCTGCGCCAGCAATCACCAGCAAAACCTGCCCCTGCCCGCCACCTTGCTGCACGCCAAGGCGATCAAACAAGCCTTCCCAAGCCGTAATCGCGGTCAGAGGTACCGCAGCGGCTTCAGGAAAGGTCAGGTTCCGTGGCTTCCGCCCGACAATGCGTTCATCCACCAGGTGCAATTCAGCATTGGTACCGGAACGATTGATCACGCCGGCGTAAAACACCTCATCGCCTGGGCGAAACAGGGTGCAATCGGGTCCGACGGCGCGCACCACGCCTGCGCCATCAAAGCCAAGGATACGCGGCGCCTCACCTGGGTCATCGCGCCGACGCACCTTGGTATCAACGGGGTTCACCGACACGGCGTGGATTTCCACCAACATATCGCGCCCGGTTGGTGCGGCGGGGGCCGCGATGTCCAGATCGATCAGCGCATCCGCCTGATCAATCGGCAGGCATTTCCGGTATCCAACGGCTTTCATGGCAACCCTCAATCCTTCTGCTTATCAGCCAACACGCATCAATGCTGGGCCTTCTTCGCGCAGCCAAGCCTCCGCTTCTTCCCGATGCGGCGCCAGCGCCTTCACATGCGCCCAGAAGCGCGGAGAATGGTTAAGTTCACGCAGATGCGCGACCTCATGCGCTACCACATAATCCAGCACCGCATCCGGCGCCATGACCAGCCGCCAGGAAAAGGCGAGCGTGCCATCCGGCGCGCAAGACCCCCAGCGGCTTTGCGTATCCTTCACGCGAATGGCCTTGATGGCGACACCAAGCTTATCAGCATGGATCGCGGCCAGGGGAATGATGCGCCGCTTTGCCTCACTGCGCAGAAAATCGCGCAAGCGTCGGGGCAGGAATTCCGCCGCACCAGTCACGATGATGGCGCCATTTTCCACAAAAGCGCCGCCACGCCGTGATGGATCATGCAGCACGGGATGCGGCAGACCGCCCAAAGGCACTGCCGCGCCATGCGCCAAAGATATGCTCGGCGCCAGGGCCTTGATGCGCTTCAGCACCCAGGCGGCATGTGCGGTGAGAAGCTCCAGCCCCGCGCGACGGCTTGCGCGCATTGGTAGTGTCACCACCACATCGCCTGCGCGTGGATCAATGCGCAAACTGACCGAACGCGCACGCTCCGAACGCCGCCACCGCACCGGGCATAACTCCGGCGGACCCAGCAAGCCAGGGCGAAGCGGCACCATTTCCGAATCGGGCAGGGACATTGCCGCACCATGCCGTCAAGCCCAGGCAATTTTCAACTGCTTGACACATGCGGCCTTTCGGGCGCGAGTGTTCGCATGCGTTTCGCCCTCAGCGCCATTTTGCCACTGTTGCTGCTTGGCACCATTTGGGGTGCCACGCCTATTTTCGTGAAGACATTGGGTGGCATGGGCTGGCCGCCTTTGATGATCGCGCTTGGCGCATCGGGCTTCAGCACCATTACCTTGCTCGCGGTGTGTTTCGCGCGGCGCGAAATCCCGGCGCTGAGGCGGCCCTATCTGATCCATTACGGCGTATCGGGCCTGACCGGGCTGGTGCTATCCAACCTGTTTGGCTTCACAAGTTTGCAGCACATACCGGCAGGGTTCTTTTCACTGCTGATTCCACTTTCGCCCATGCTGACGGTGGTCGGCGCCATGCTGCTCCGGATGGAAAAAGTATCCTGGCGACGCATTGGCGGCAGCATCTTGGGGCTGCTTGGCATTGGCATTGCCATGGCGCCAGGGGCCGCGCTGCCGGACCCGGAGGCGCTGCCCTGGGCATTGCTCGCCGCCTGCACGCCGGTTTGGTATGCGGTTGCCAATATCGCCGGCGTCAAGCTCGCGCCACGCGGGGCGGCGCCCTTGGCGCTGGCGGCGGGCACTTGCGCTGCGGCGGCGCTGATGATGGCGGTGATTGCGTTTTTGGCCGGGCAGATCCGTGCCGTGGATTTAGCGGGGCTGCCGATCACCATGACGCAAGGCGTGCTGCTCGCGCTGGCTTATTTGATCTATTTCCGATCACTCTCCACACAAGGCGGCGTGGTGACATCGCAAGTGGGATATATCGTCACCATCACCGGGCTGATCTGGGGTTTTGCGATTTTTGGCGAGGTGCCGGGCTGGCTGACGATCCCCGCCGCGGCTTTGGTGTTCATCGGGCTTGCGATGGTGACGCTGCCCGGTAAGAAAATCACCCAATCAGGTGCTTGAGTTCCGTTTCCACGAAGGAAAGCGGCGCGCTGCCGGCATTCACCACATTATGCTCAACACCGGCGGCGCGCGCATAAGCCACGCCGGCAGTTAGAGATGCTGTTGCGGTCTCACCACCCGGCAATTCCAGAAGAAGACTGCCCCCCGTCACCGGCACCACCACATAAGCCATGCCGTGGCGATGCCAGCCGGTTTCCGCGCCGGGTTCAAAATCCCAGCGCGTGACCCGCACATTGGCGTCATCAAGCTGAACAGTCGCCACCGCTGGAGGGCGGCAGCGCAGCGGTTCCCGCATTCGCCTATTCCGCCGCCTTGGCGTGCGAAAGGCCAGGCAGAGGCAGCGCACCCGCCGCACCCCAGGCCGCCCAAACTGCTTCGGCTTGCGCGGCATTCAGCGGCAGATGCGGCGGGCGAATGGTACGCCAGCCGGCATCGCCCTTGCTGCGTGCAATGATTTCACGCAGGCCTGGGATCAGCGGCACGGATGTCGCGGCCTTGCGGGTCGCGTTCAACACGGCCTGCGCCGCATCAGCCTCAGCGCCTGTGCGCTTGGCATAGACAATGCCGCCCCAATGCGAATTGCCGTTGGATGCGGCGGTGATGCAGCCCGCGCCACCTTCAGCCAGGATCCGTTGCAGGAATTCATCGCTGCCGGAATAAACCTCAAACCCATCCTTGGCGAAGGCCTGCACCATCGCCTGCATATTGGCGTAATCGCCGGAGGAATCCTTCACACCTTTGATGGTGCCTGGGAAAGCCTTGATCAGACGTTCCAGCAGCGCAAGGCTGAAGGGCACCGCCGATTGCTGCGGGAAGTGATACAAATAAACCTTCACGCCGCCACCGATGCGGTTCAGCGCTTCCGAAAAGAAGGCGAATAAACCATCATCCGATGGCCCCTTGTAGTAGAAGGGCGGCAGCATCAGCACGCCGGGGCAGCCGGCATCGCGCGCATGCTTCGTCAATTCCACGCTATCCATCAGGCTGGCGCAGCCCGTGCCTGGCATCATGCGCGCCGCCGGAATGCCGCGCGCAATCAGCCCTTCAAGAATGGCCTTGCGTTCATGCAGGCCGAAGGAATTCGCCTCACCTGTCGTGCCCAAAACGCCAAGCCCGGTGCAGCCATTGGCCAGCAACCATTTGGCATGCGCTGCCATACGATCCAGATCGGGGGTCAGATCAGGCTTCATCGCCGTCA